>Ga0207646_10001696_pt1 | contig 26787 bp, 31 predicted proteins | sample KBSK5502metaG_FD_184343 | JGI IMG/M metagenome (GOLD analysis project Ga0207646, IMG submission 184343) | Corn, switchgrass and miscanthus rhizosphere microbial communities from Kellogg Biological Station, Michigan, USA - KBS K5-50-2 metaG... | ecosystem: Host-associated > Plants > Roots >...
TCGGTCCGGATGCGGTCGGCGCGCCCGAGACCGTGTTCCTTCGCGAGCGCGGGCGCCTGCCGTGGGGCGCAACGCTCGTGATCGTCACCCCGAGGCTTGGTCAAGGCCTGGCCAACGCCGCGGTCGCGCTTCGCCGCGCGGGTCACCGCGTCCTGATCGTTTCTGTCAGCGACATACCTGCCGCGCTCGGCGCACACCTCGTGGCCCACGGCGTGTCGCACGACGTGCTTGCGCAGAGAGAGCGAAGTGCGGCGGTCTAGCTCGCGGGCCTTCGCGGCGCTCCTCGTCGCGCGTGCGGTCATGGAGGCGGTGGCGTTCGCATGTCTTCTCGCGCTCGTGCACATGAGCGGCGGTCTCGAGCCGCTCGGGTTGACTCCAACGACGCTCGCCATCATCGGCGCGACGCTCATCCTCGTCGCGGCGCTCCGCGAGACGGGGTCCGATGCACGGGGCACCGCGGTCGTCGGCGCGACCCTGGGCGCTGGGGTGTTGCTCGCGGTGTTCCTCCCGACGCACCCACTGGACGTTGTCACGTGGGCCGGGCGGATCATCGCGTTCGTCATCCTCGCTGAGGTCTACCTCTGGCGCGTCGTGTCGCTGGCGCGCGGTGCGGTCCGCTGGAGCGACGCGCGGAATGCCGTGCCATTCGGCGCGGTGGCCCTCACCTTCGCCGCGGTCGCGCCCATAGACCGCACGCCGCTCGTTCCCCTTGCGCTCATCTTCGTCGCCGCTTCGGCCATCTCGCTGTCGGTCGCGCGCTCCGCCGAGGAGCTCTCTCTCACGACCGGAAAGGCCGGCCCGGCGCGGCTCTCGTCCGCGAATTCCGCCGTCTTCGCGCTGGGTATCGGCGCGCTCGTCGCGGCCCTCGCTGCCCCGGTTGTCGATCAGCTCCTTCGCGATCTTGGCGAGGCGCTCTCTCCCGCGTTCGACGAGCTCATCTTCAATCTGCTGCTGCCCCTCGGCTATCTCGCCGCCCTCGTCTACGCGATCCTCGAACCGCTCCTGCGTCGGGTGATTCCCACTTCGCCGCCGTCTCAAACCCAGCCCGGCGACGACGAGCTCGCGATGTTGCGCGAAATCGAACGAACGCGACCGCTGATCGTCGGCGGACTCGAGATCGTCATCGCGATCGTCGTGGTGCTCGTGGCGCTCGTGCTCTTTGAACGTGCGGTGCGCGAGCGGCGACTCGCGCTTCCCGAGGGCGCGCAGCTGGAGCGCGTCGCCGCATCGGGTCTCACGCTCGGTGCCACGCTTCGTTCGCTCTTCCCGCGACGCTCCGTCCGCCGGCGGGCGCCGCGTGATGACGGGACGCCGGCGGCCGCGCTCCAACTCATTTACTGGCGCCTGCTCGCGCTCGCCGAGCGCGCGGGCCAGGGCTGGCGCGCCGCGGCGGAGACGCCGTCGGAGCACCAGCGTCGCATCACGGGCGCGGATCCGCGGTGGGCCGCAGCGTCGCCGATCGTGGCCGCGTTCGAGGACCTTCGCTACGGCGAGCTCGCGCCCGACGCCGCCACTGTTGCTCGCGCGCGCGACGCGTTCCGGGCGGTGGAGGCGGCCACACGGACGTGATCGCGATCGTCGGACCGACCGCGTCCGGCAAGAGCGCGCTGGCCATGCGCGTCGCGGAGCGTTTGGGCGGCGAGATCGTCTCGGCCGATTCGCGTCAGGTCTACCGACACCTGTCCATCGGTACGGCGAAGCCGACCGCGGAGGAGCGCGCGCGCGTTCGGCATCACCTCATCGACGTCGCCGATCCGGGCGAGCGCTACGACGTGCTCCGCTACCAGCGCGAGGGACGGGCGGCCCTGACCGAGATTCGCGGGCGCGGCCGCGCGTCGCTCGTGGTCGGCGGGACGGGTCTCTACGTCCGTGCGCTTCTCGACGGGCTCGACCTCGCCTCGCTCCCACACGATCCCGCCGTGCGCGCGCGTTTGGAATCGGAGGATCCCGCCACCCTGCACGATCGTCTCCGCGCGATCGATCCCGAGTCCGGGTCACGCGTCGATCCACGGAATCGCAGGCGCCTCGTGCGCTACCTCGAAGTCGCCACGATCCTGGGGGGCCCCGTCAGCCGCGCGCGCGGCACGTCGATCGCGGCGCTCCGCGTCGGTCTAGGGCCACCGCGTGAGGTCCTGGTCGCGGCGATCGAACGCCGCGTCCGCGCGATGGTCGAGGCCGGCGTCCTTGACGAAACGCGCGCGCTCGTCGCGCGTGGTATCGATCCGCGGCTCCCGAGCATGAGCGCGCATGGCTACGTCCACTGGGCCGCGCACCTGCGCGGCGAGATCGATCTTGAGACCGCGATAGCGCTCACCGCCCGCGATGTACGCGCCTATTCTCGTCGGCAGATGACCTGGTTCCGCCGCGACCCCGCGATCCAGTGGTTCGATCCGACGGTCACGGATCCGCTCGAGGACATCGTCGAGGCCGCGGCGTGAAGTTCACCAAGATGCAGGGCTGTGGGAACGACTTCGTGGTCGTCGATGGACCGGCCGAGCTTTCCGCGGATCGGGTGCGGGAGATCTGCGATCGGCGCCGGGGGATCGGAGCCGACGGCATCCTCGTTATCGGCGCGGCGCAGGGACGATGCTGGCCCGTGGTGATCCATAACGCGGACGGCTCGCTCGGCGAGTCGTGCGGGAACGGCGCGCGGTGCGTCGCGCGCTATCTCCTCGACCGCCACGGCGGTGAAGCTCTTGATCTCGCGTTCCCGGGTGGGACCGTGACGGCGCGAAGGGACGTCGCGGGCATCGCGGTCACGTTCGCCGCACCGGCCTTGCCGCAGCCCGTGGCACTCAACGGAACGCGTGCGTACCGCGTGAGCCTCGGCAACCCGCACATCGTGCTCTTCGTCGCCGACCCGGCGAAGGCCGATCTCACTGCGCTCGCGGCCGGGGCTCGCGCGGCGGTCGGCCCCGCGAACGTGGAGGTCGCCCGCGTCGTCGCGAACGATCTGATTCTGCTTCGGGTCGACGAGCGCGGAGTGGGGGAGACGCTGGCCTGTGGCACCGGCGCGTGTGCGACGGTCGCCGCCGCGGCATGCGAGCAGCCCATGGCGGAGCGCGTCACAGTCCGCGTTCCCGGGGGCGATCTCTACGTTCGCGCGGGGCCGCGCACGTACGAGCTCGCCGGCCCCGCCGAGTACGTCTTCGAGGGAGCGACGTGATCGAGACTCAGACGCCGCCGGAACGGGCATATCTCGTCGGGGTCGAGCTTCCGCGCGCGCGTCTCGATGGCGACGACTCGCTCGACGAGCTGGGGTCGCTCGTCGAGGCGGCCGGCGGCATCGTCGCCGGGCGTTCGCTGCAGGCGCGACGGTCGCGCGACCCGAATTCGTATGTGGGGAAAGGGAAGGCCGGCGAGATCGGACGCGAGGTCGCGCGCCTGCGCGTCGACATCGTCGTGTGCGACGACGAGCTCAAGCCCGTGCAGCAACGCACGCTCGAGGAGATGACGAATGTAGCCGTCGTCGACCGCTCTGCCGTGATCCTGGACATCTTCGCGCGGCACGCCCGCTCACGCGAAGGTCGGATCCAGGTGGAGCTCGCGCAGCTCGAGTACCGGCTGCCGCGTCTCACCGGGCGCGGCGCGGAAATGTCGCGCCTCGGCGGCGGCATCGGCACACGAGGCCCCGGCGAGTCGAAGCTCGAGAGCGACCGGCAGATCATCCGCAAGCGCATCCAGGACCTGCGCAAGCAGCTCGATGAGGTCGCGCGACAACGCGAGCGCGCGCGCGGCTCGCGTACGAGCGAAGGGCTCTTCCTCGCCGCGATCGTCGGATACACCAATGCCGGGAAATCGACTCTCATGAATGCCCTCGCCGGCTCCGACGTGCTCGTCGCGGATCAGCCGTTCGCGACGCTCGACCCGACGACGCGGCGCGCGGCTCTGCCGGGCGGCGCGATGATCCTGCTTTCGGACACCGTCGGGTTCGTGAACAAGCTGCCGCCGACCCTCGTCGCGTCCTTCCGCGCGACGCTGGAGGAGCTCGCCGACGCCGATCTACTCGTGCACATCGCCGATGTGACGCATCCGAACCTGCACGAGCACATGCGCGTCGTCGACGAGACGCTCAAGTCGCTTGACCTCGCGGGGCGGCCGCGGCTGCTCGTGCTCAATCAGGCCGACCGGCTGCGCGGTGAGGAAGGCGACGCGCTTCGTGAAGCGCTCGGGGCGGAGTTCCCCGCCGCGGTGTTCACGTCGGCCCTCAAAGGAGAGGGCCTCGAGACGCTGCGCGCTCGGCTCGGCGAGGCCGCGTCCGCGAGCTGGAAGCGCGTGAAGACGACCCTGCCCTTTCACGCCGGTGCGCTCGTGCAGCAGATTCGGACCCGCGGTTCGCTCAAGAGCGTGGACTATGAGGAGGCCGGGATCCGTATCGAAGCGGACGTCCCGCCCGAGCTCGCCGCGGAGATCCATGGCGCCGTACGGCGCCGTTAGGAATTTCTGCCGAGCGCACCTCGAGGAGGCAAGCGAGCCCTCCGGATCAAGACCGCATCGACCCAGTCCGTCGGCCGTTCCTGACACCACGAAGCCACGCGCGCAGGCGTCCGCCGAAACAAGCATTGGACTCACCAAAGGGGAGGGCCAATGCGGTTTTCGCGGGCTGTCGTGGCGAGCGTGTTTGCGGTCGTAGGTCTGCTTGGATTGGCCACCGCGCAGACCGCCCATGGCGCGAGCCTCGATAGCGCCGAGCAGGACCTGATCGCGCGCATCAACGCGTTCCGCGCCGCGCGCAGCCTGCCCACGCTCGCGGTCTCCGACACCCTCACCGCCTCCGCGAAGTGGATGTCGCTAGACATGGGCTCCCGCAATTACTTCGCGCACACCTCGCTCGACGGCCGCTCGCCGACGCAGCGCATGGCCGACGCGGGTTACCCCGCCTTCGGAACGTGGACCGGCGAGGACCTCGCCGCTGGTTACACGACGACCGCGGATGTCCTGAACGGCTGGATCAACAGCCCAGCGCACTACGCGGTCCTCGTGAATCCGCAGTACCACGCCATCGGCGTCGGTCGCGGATACGCGACGGGCTCCACCTACGGGTGGTACTGGACTGCGGACTTCGGCGGCGTCGTCGACGGCGGCCGTGGGGCGCCGCTCGCACGCGCCGCGGTTCTCGCGCCTACGCAGTCCTCACCGATGTCCCCGACGTTTGCGCTGCCGGGACAGATCGCGTTCCAGCCGGATTCGGGCTATCACGCGCGCTGGAGCGCGCAGAGCCCCGATCCGATCGTCGCCGCGGGTGAGCTGGCGACGCTCGTGGTCGCTCTCGAGAACACCGGATCCCGCGGCTGGCACCGGGGCGTCGCCGATCAGCAGGCCAACCTCGCCACGAGCGATCCGCAAGATGCCGCTCATCCGGAGCTCGCCGCGGAGTGGCTCTCGGCGAACCGCGTGACCTCCACGACGACCGAGTACGTCGGTCCTGGCGAGGTCGGCTGGTTCGCGTTCACCGTCCGCGCTCCATCGACCTCCGGCGATTATCGCCTCGGCCTACGGGGGGTCGTAGAGGGAGTCAGCTGGCTCGAGGACGACGGGATCTTTTTCACGGTCCACGTTCGTCCGACCGTCCGCGCGAGCGGTCCGCGCTAGCTTCGTCCGACGATGATCGGGAGGGCAGGGTCATTGCCCCATTCCTCCCACGAGCCGTCGTACGTGCGAACCTCGTCGTGACCGAGCGCCGTGAGCACGAGGTGCGTGAACGCCGCGCGTACGCCGGCCTGGCAGTAGGTGATCGTGCTCGTCTCGAGTCCAAAGCCCGCGTTCGTATAGAACTCCTCAAGCTCGTCCGCGTCGCGTAGCGTCCAGTCGTCGTTGAGCGCGTCCTTCCAGAGGATGTTCACCGCGCCCGGGATGTGACCGCCGCGCGCGGCGCGCTTCTCCGCGCCGGTGAACTCCGCGTCGCGGCGCACGTCGAGAAGCCATGGGTCGCCGGAGCGGACGGCGGCGAGGACCTCCTCCTTCGACGCGATCACGCCCTCGCGCGGACGAGGCGTGAAAGTGCGCTTCTCGACGGACCGCGCACCGCCCTCCAGCGGCCGGGCTTCGGCAACCCATTTCTGGATCCCGCCCTCCATCACCGCCATGCGGTCGTGGCCAAAGCGCCGGAGCGCGAGCCACAGCCGCGCCGCGTGGTGGCCGCCTTCGGAGTCATATCCCACGACCATCGTGTCGTCGCCGATACCGAGACGCGCCATCGCGTGAGTGAACTCGTTCGCGTCCTGCAGCATCCAGCGCGGGTGCCCCGATGCCGGCGGCGCGGCCGAAAGATCCTCGGCCCAGTTCAGATAGACGGCTCCCGGCACATGCCCTTCGACGTAACGGGAGCGCATGTCCTCGTCGAAGCTGAAGCGGCAATCGACGATGCGGACGCTTGGGTCGCTGATCGAGGACGCCACGCGCTCGGTCGACCAGAAGAGCTCGGCGCGTGGCAGTGTGCTCACGAGCCTGACTCTATCCGCGCTAGTCTCGACGCGCGACGTGTGAGGAGAGGAAAAGGAGCGCGACGATTCGCTACCGCAGTCGCGGCCATGCTGCTTGCCGCGGCTTGCGTGGGCCCGACCACGCCCACGGATGAGCTGACGAGCACGTCGAATCCGCCCGAAGCCGTGGGTACGAGCACGCCCGCGCCTACGCCGACTCTCATCCCGCAGCCCGCGAACGCTCCCGCGGTGAGCTTCGCGCGCGCCGACCTCTCGCGCGGCTCCTCGAGCGGCGTGACCGGGACGGGTCCGCTCGTGCTCGCCTCGAGCGGACTGGTGGCCGGTTCGTATGACGACCCCTACGGCCAGTCCGGCATCGGCTATCAGAGCGGCTCGTGGACGAGCGATTGGATCCCGGTCGCGTTCGCGTTCGACGAACTCGTAGCGTCGTGGAACGCCGAGACGCCCGCGGCCACGTGGATCAAGCTCGAGATGCAGGCCCGCGGCGCCGGTCGCGAGACGAAGTTCTACACGATGATGACGTGGGCCTCCGGCGACACGGACATTCACCGCACCTCGACGCCCGGACAGGGAAGCGCTGACGGCGACGTCACCATCGACACGTTCAAACGCGCCGACAGCGCGCCACCGCTCGATTCGTACCGCCTTCGCGTGACGCTCTATCAGCGGTCCGTGAGCACGGCGACGCCATCCGTTCAGATGCTCGCGGCCATGGTGTCGACGCCCTTCAAGTACGAGATACCGAGCCCGTTCGACGGCAGCGCGCTAGATCTGCAGGTGCCGCCGCTCTCGCAGGAGGAGCACAAAGGCGAGTTCCCGCAATACGACGGCGGTGGCGAGGCCTGGTGCAGCCCGACCTCGACGGCGATGGTCCTCGGGGCGCTCGGCGCGAGCCCCTCCGATGACGAGCTCGAGAAGTTCCCGGGACCCGACTACGACGATCCGCAGGTCGACTTCGCGGCGCGGTACACGTACGACTGGAACTACAAGGGCGCTGGAAACTGGCCGGCGAACGTCGCATATGCGACGCGCTTCGGACTCGAAGGGTTCGTGACGCGCCTTCGTTCGCTGAGCGAGGCGCAGCGCTTCATCGCGGCGAGCATCCCGCTCGTCGCATCGATCAACGGCGAGCTGCCGGGATTCCTCTTCGGCAGGACCAACGGCCACCTGCTGGTCATTCGCGGATTTGACCCGAAGGGCGATGTGATCGCGAACGATCCCGCGGCGAAGACGAGTCAGGACGTGCGCAAGCTCTATGGCCGCGCGGATTTCGAGCGCGTCTGGCTCGGTGGTTCAGGCGGCATCGTGTACGTCATCTACCCGCGTGGAAAAGTGCTGCCGCCGAACGTCCCAGGATTGCCGCCGAACTGGTGAGCGCACGCTAGTGATGCGCGGCGATCTAAGGCGCGCGTTGGCCCTCGTTCGCCGGCGGACCCACCGCGGTCCACCGCTGCGCGTGCGGCTCCTCGAGAAGCCGGATTGCGGACTCTGCGCCGAGGCGTATCGCGCGCTTCGCCGGGTCGCGCTCGATGTGCCGCTCGATGTGGACCGCGTCGACATCACGAAAGACCCTGCGCTGTTCGATCGATATGCCCTGCGCATTCCGGTCCTCACGACAGGGGAGCGCGAGCTCGACGCCGCGGGCGTCGACGACCGCGCGATCCGCGCGTGGCTTCGCGCGTAGATCTCGGCTCCGGCGCGATCTCCTTCTTCACGCGCCGTCTTCGGCGCGCGGGCTCGGCCTCGCGCGCCCTCGGCGAGAAGGCGTATCTGCGGAGCGACCTTCGCTTCTGGGGAACGAGCCAGGACTCGATTCGCGCGGCCGTACGCGAATATTGCGACGCCCATCCCGATCTGAGGCGAACCGAGTTACGCGCGGTCGCTGAGGCGCTGTACGCGACCGATGTGCACGAGCTCCGCGCAGCCGCGATCGGCGTTCTGGAGCGCGATCGCGAGATGCTCGATGCCAGAGACACGCCGTGGCTCATCGCGCTGGTGCGGAAATCCAAGAGTTGGGCGTACGTCGATTGGATCGCGCCGAAGGTGATTGGCGATGTCATCGCCCGTGACCCTCGCGCGCGGAAGCGTCTCGCCATCTGGGCGAAGGACAAGGACTTCTGGGTGCGGCGAACGGCGCTCCTCGCCGAGCACGACGCGCTTCGCGCCGGCGGAGGCGACTTCGCGCTGTGGTCGCGGCTTGCTGGATCGATGCTCCACGAACGCGAGTTCTTCATTCGCAAGGCGATCGGCTGGGTGCTGCGCGAAGTGTCCAAGAAGCGGCCCGACCTGACGTACGCGTTCCTGCGGAAGCACCGCGACCGGGCGTCGCGGCTCTCGCTGCTCGAGGGCGCGAAGTACCTGCCGGCGGCGCAGCGCAAGGCCCTCGGCCTCCCCGGGGAAGCGGCGTGGGTCGCGCGGCAGGCGAAGCGCAAGGGGTCCGGCCGACCCTAAAACAGGTCGCGCATGCAGAATGCAGCCAGCCAAGCCATGGCACGGAAGCGTCGGCCGGTCCGCTGCCGAAACTGTGGATACGTCACGACCCCGGTGTCGGGGTTCTGCCCCAATTGTCTGGAACGATTACCCCTGGGCAGGCGGATCGGCGTTGTCCCGATCGTCGCGATCCTGGGTCTCGTCGCGCTCGGCGCCGCGGTGGTCGCCGCGTCGTCGACCGGGGCGATCGCGCTCAGGCCCGGGGCAGGTCAGGCCGCCGGAAGCCCCGCGCCGACATCGGCGAGCACGTCACCGGCTTCGACGATACCTACCACTCCAGGCGCGCAGAGTGCGTCGCCGTCCGCAGCCGTCTCGCCGTCGTCGTCTGGGGCGCAATCCGGACCACCGACGCCAACCGTGTCGCCCAGCGCCACGCCGTCTTCGACCGCAGCGGCATCGCCGACCCCGGTGGTCCTCGGTGGCCAGACCACCCCGCGCGCTTCCGGGAACCTCCCATCGACCGCCACGGTCGACGAGGTGCACCAATGCCCTTTCCGTTTCACAACCAAATCGGCACCCAAAGGCAACCGGCCTGACCGGTACAGTCGAGGCGCACGCGTTCCCCATAACCGCAGGTGAGGAGCAGTAATGGGCGTCTATCGAGCTGAATACATCTGGATCGACGGAACCCAGCCGACGCAGAAGCTCCGTTCGAAGACGAAGATCGTCCCGGCCGGCGAAAAGCCGCCGATCTGGGCCTTCGATGGGTCCAGCACGCAGCAGGCGACCGGCGACAAGTCCGACTGCGTTCTGCAGCCGGTGTTCGTATGCCCTGACCCGATCCGCGGCGGCGATGACAAGCTGGTCCTTGCCGAGGTCATGCTCGTCAATGGTCAGCCGCACAAGACGAACATGCGCCGCGCGAACGTGGAGATGGCGGAGCGGTACAAAGGCTTCGACACCTGGTTCGGCATCGAGCAGGAGTACACGTTCTTCGAAGGATCGAGGCCGCTCGGCTTCCCGGACGTCGGGTTTCCGGCACCGCAGGGTGGCTACTACTGCGGCGTCGGCGCCGATGAGGTGTTCGGGCGGGACGTCGTCGAGGCGCACCTGGATGCCTGCCTCAAGGCTGGTCTGAAGATCTCCGGGATCAACGCCGAGGTCATGCCGGGGCAATGGGAATTCCAGGTTGGTCCACTCAACGCACCCGAGATCGGCGACCAGCTCTGGGTCGCGCGCTGGCTCCTCTACCGGGTGGGGGAGGACTACGGCGTGAGCGCGACGCTCTACCCGAAGCCAGTACGCGGCGACTGGAATGGCGCGGGGGCCCACACGAACTTCTCGACTAACGAGATGCGCGAGAACTACGACGCTTGCGTCGCCGCGGCGGAAGCGCTCGGAAGGCGGCACGACCTCCACATCGCCAACTACGGATTCGGCATCGAGGAGCGCCTCACCGGTCTTCACGAGACGTGCTCCTACAAGGAGTTCCGCTACGGCGTCAGTGACCGCGGCGCGTCGGTGCGGATCCCGTGGCAGGTCGCGAAGGACCGCAAGGGGTACATCGAGGACCGCCGTCCGAACGCCAACGCCGATCCGTACGTGACCACACGACTCATCATCGAAACGGTCTGCGGCGCCGAGGAATCCACCAGCTCGCGCAATGGGAACCGACCGGCGCGTGCCGAGAAGCTGGCGAGCTCCGGGCGAAAGGTGGCCGTGCGCAGCTGACGTGGCCCGCGCGTTCGTGCTGCGTCCCGGCGAGGGACGGTCGATAGATCTCGGCGCCTTTCGTATGACCGTGAAGGCGGCGCGAGAGGACACGAACGGCACGTTCACGTTGCTCGAGGCCGACGAGCCGGCCGGCTTTGGCCCGCCGCTCCACGTCCACCGCGACGCGGCCGAGGCGTTCTATGTCCTCGATGGCGAGTACATCCTCTTCATCGAGGGCGTTGAATATCCGTGCCCTGCGGGGTCGTTCATCTTCATTCCGGCGGGGATCGAGCACGGCTTCCGGGTCGGTCGCGGTGCGAGCCGCAAGCTCAATCTCTATGTGCCCGCGGCGATGGTCGGCTATTTCGATGATCTGAGCGTGGCGATCACGACTGGCCGGATGGAGCCCGACGCGTTATCGAAGATCGCGCTCAAGTACGGAATGGAAGTACGCGGGCCCGTGCCCGAGGGTTACGTGTAGCAAGAACTCCCCCTCATAATCGCGGCGATGCGACAGTGCTTTGCGTTCGCTCTCGCCCTGGTCGTGCTCGTGGCATGCACCGCTCCCGCCGCGGCGCCGAGCGGTTCAGCCTCACCGACGGCGCCGAGTCTTGCCAGCGAGACGCCGACCCGCACGCCGGCAGCCACCGTCGAGCCCACCGCCACGACGCTCGTCCGCACGCCGGAGCCGATCCCAACCGGTTCGCCGCACGCCTCGACGCCGACGGTGCGCGTCGTGTCGCAAGCGATCTCCGTCGTCACGGCCGCGCCGCTCATCGAGGTCGTGGGCCAATTCCGGACCACCTGGGAAAGTGGGCTCCGCTCATGGGTGCCGACGTACCTTGAGGGACTCGACAAAGTACGTCTCGACCTGAACGAGTCGTCGAACCGCGCGATCTTCGATTCGCTGCATGCGCCGGGGCCGTATGCCGAGCTGATCCGACAGTCTCTTCGCACGGGAGTCCAACCGGGCGAGCAGCGTAAGTTCGAGCTAGGGCAGCTCGCGATCCAGCACATGTACGCGAAGCCCTGGGGCCGCGTCGCGTACATCGATGCCACTCTCACGTACGCCGACCGCATCACGGCCGCTGACGGGAAGACGACCAGCGTCGCGCACACGCAGCAAGCGCGGTTCGTCAACCAGGGACACGGCATGTACAAGGTGGTCGACGGGTACGACCCGGTCCTCGGCCGATGGATCGATGGAGAGCAGCCGCGCTGGTCGGCGCTGGCGCTCGAGGCTGAGGCGCCGTTCTCGATCAGCTCGGTGCTGGAGCGCGAGAGCTACGTGCCGGGCGAGCAGTATCCGCACGCCGGGGCTGCGGGGAGCTTTTGGTTGGTCACGGCATTCGACAACGCCTGGAACAATTCGCTCGGCAAGCTCGACGCGAGCTACGGGAAAAAAGAGTTCGTGACGCGGAGATACGAGGATGCCACGGTCCGGATCGCCAGCTTCGAGCCCGCCACGTTTCTTGGGGACGGGGTCGTGACGGTGGTCCTCAACGCGCGAGTCGTCACGGCTGCGTCGAGCGGGCCAGAGCGTTCGAGCCCGATCACGCGGACGCTCCGTTTCTACCGGATCACGCGGGACGGCCTCAACGCGAACTGGCAGGCCGTCGACGAGCAGGGGACGAACGGCGCGTGGCTGTCGGGCGGCAACCTCGAGCTCGCGGAGATCGATCAGGACCGCGGCTGATAAGACCTCGATGCCGGCGGTCGCCGGCGAGGAAGACGGAGTGATGTCGACCGCCGCTGGCAGAGATGCAGCCGCATCGGGACGCCGAATCGCCGGCGCTACCGACTGGGACGAGGTTGCGCAGAGGCTTCGTCGATCGTCACTTCGCGCGCGGTCGCCTCACCAGCGACAAAGGTGAGCAGCCGGGTGCCCTCGTCCTCTACGGCGACGCGCTCCCGCGTTGGCAATCGGTCCAGGAGCACGATGCGCAGGGTCGCGGCCTTCGGTTCGCGTTTCAGTGTCCACGTCGCGCCGACGAAGCCGTCGATGAGAACGCTTCCGACGTTCGCGCCCTCCACGTAGCCGGCGCGTCTGGAGTCAAATGGCCGAACGATCCGGGTCCGATCGGAGTGTGACAGCACGATGTTGTCGTAGACGGGAAGGAATCGGACCGGAGCCGGAGTGCCGGGGTCGGGTAGGGGACCATCTGGCACGTCGAACAACTCGCGGCCGTTTTCGTCGCGAAAGGTGCGCAGGCGCGGACGCAGGCGCGCGAAGACCTCCGACAAAGCGCTCAATCCCGACCACGTGCGCGCATCGCCGACCGTCGCTGGGCCGAACGCCGCGAGGTACCGAAGGATCAGCGTGTCGGGCGAGCGCTTCTTGCCGAGCGGACGGCCGAGCCACGCCTCGAGAGTGGTGCGCCGTGGCTGGCCGCTCGCTCCCCAAACCCCGCGCGGCGGAACCTGCACGAGCGGCACGAGATAGCCGATCGCCGCGGCGAGGGAATCCGGGTCGCGCTTGGGCCAGCGCCTGTGCAGCAGCGGACGGAGCTCCGCGCTCGTCCGCGGCCTCTCATCGACGAGCGCGCGACCCAACGCCAGCAGGTTCTCGACGTCGACGCCTACGAGGCGCCGCCCAAACGGACTGGCGCTCTGAAAGAGTCGCTCGAGGGCAGGCTGCAGGACCGGCCGAATCGACAGCGCATCGCGCGCGGTGACGAGGTGGATCGTCGCGCGAAAGAGGCTCATGCGGACCGCCTTGCGATCGGTGATCAGCGTCGCGAGGTCGTCCGTCCGAAAGTCTTCGAGCCGGCTCCAGAGCGCGAGGTACGGATCCGTGGGGATCTGCGCCTGGATTCCGACGAGCCCCTCGATCGCATCCGCGGTCGAGACCTTCGATCGCCGGAGAAGAAGCTGACGCTCGAGGAGGGCGCGATTCAGCACGCGTGCATCGAGTACGCGCGTCAACGCGACGATTGGATCGGCCGCACCCGCTCGTCGGTCAACGACGTGCTCGGCGACGGAGGTGCGGCACGGCGCGTCGCGAGTACAGAACCGAGCACGATGAGCACGAAGCCAATCGCGATGCCCACCGTGAACGGCTCGCCGAGCAACGCCACACCCAACGCCAGGGCGACGGCGGGGTTGACGTACGTGATCACGGTCGCTCGTGGCGCTCCGACTTCCGTGATGAGGGCGAAGAACGCGACAAACCCGAGCGCGGTACAGATCACGCCGAGCACGGCGACCGCGAACACCACCGACGCCGAGGGGAGCGTCGACGGGAGCTGCGTCAGTGCGAACGGGGTATACACGACTGCGGTGATGCCGAGAGACGCGGCTACCACGCCAAGCGACGGAAGAGTCCCGAGCTTCCGCTCGATGATCATCGGCCCACTCGCGTAACAGAGCGCGACAAGGGCGACCTGCCCGATCGCGCCTAAGTCGTCGGCGCGTACGTCCAGACCGACGAGGGCCGCCACGCCGCCGAAGCCGAGGACCAGGCCGACGATGCGGCGCGGATCGAGGCGGTCGCGGCCACCGCTGAGTAGCGCCAGGACCGCCGCGATCGACGGCGACGCCGCGATCAGCAACCCCGCGAGTGAGCTCGAGATCCGCCGCTCCGCGTCAGAGAGAAGGAACCACGGCGCGGCGATCTCAATGAACGTGTAGGCGAGCAACCATTTCCAGTACTGGCGCAGCGGCGCGAGATCCTTCCGCCCCACCGCGAGGGGCAGCAGGAGCGACGCGCCGATCACACTGCGGAGAAAGACGAGCGTCGCGGGCGTGATTTCGCCGACCGCGATCTTGATGAAGAGGTAGGGAATACCCCAAATGAAAGCCATCGCCGCGAAGAGGATCCAGCCACGGCGTGTCACGGGATCACGTTTAAGGGGGACAGGTCGACGCGCTCGTCGCGGGGTTTACATCCAAGCCGAGCTACGTCTTCGACAGCCCGCGGATCTTTCTTTCGAGATCTTGCCTCTGCAAGAGAAGGCCTTGCTTTTCGGGCAGCTGGGAGTGCCTTGCCGGATCGGAGCCGGGGCGGCTCGACCGAGCGATCCTCGAGATCTCCTGATTGACGCGCTGCAGCTCGTCCCGGAGCTGCTGCAGTTCGCCTGAGGCGGCCACCGGAGCATCGGCGGGCGCGGGCTTAGGCGTTTCGGCCGGCGCGGACTTTGCTGCCGCATTCGCATCCGCCTTTTGGGCGGGACGGCGAGCGGGCGTGCGGGCCTTGTTCGCGGTCTTGTCCTTGATGCCTTGAGCATAGGTCGCGGCGCGCTCACGTGACCCGCCAGTGACAATGAGAGCGTGATCGTCAAAACCGCTCGGTGCCCCGGTCCACCGTTTTCCCTGTCCTGACCTACGACGACGTGGCTGAGGCGAGCGCGTGGCTGTGCCGCGCGTTCGGATTCAAAGAGCGACTTCGAGTCGGCGACGGTCGTCTTCGGCGATTGCGCCGTCGTCGTCACCGCCGGCCATACGGAGAGACGCGTCGACGGGCAACCGGTCACGCACGCGGTGCTCGTCCGCGTCGACGACACTGACCGACACGATGAGCAAGCCAAGCGGTCCGGTGCGCGGATCCTCCAACCGCCGACCGACGATCCGTACGGCGAGCGGGAGTACAGCGCGCTGGACGTAGCCGGTCACTGTTGGACGTTCTCGCAATGGATCGCCGACGTCGATCCAGCGAGCTGGGTAGGCACTGCGATCAACGGCGACTGAGCGATGGATGGGCGTACCCTCAGCCACCAACGGGCGCAGGAGGCGGGGCGATGCCGAAGTCACGAGCTGAGCGCGATCGGGGTCGCGGTGAGACGCCGTCCAAGCGGGCCGTCCGCGGCGCTCAGAAGGTCGGGCGTCAGGACCCTGAACGCGGCGTGACCAGCCGGGCGCGAAAGCGGGTCCAGGGTCACGAAGACGTGCCCGATCCGAAGTACGGCCGTCCCGGGGAAGTGAAGTCGAAGTGGCGACCACCTACCGAGCTCATGACTCCACGGCAAAGGCGCCTGGCGAAGAAGAAGAACTAGCCAACGGGAGGGACGCATGTATCGCTGGATCGTCTTCATCCATATCGCGAGCGTCCTGGGCCTTCTCTTGGTCCATCCGGTGACGGTGGCATTCCATCTGAAAGAAGAGCGCAACGACGTTCGGATCCGGGAGCTGCTCGAGGTCACGGAGGCCGCGAGCAGGCTGCGCTGGATCTTTTTCGGCCTTGTGATCGCCTCGGGAGTCGTTCTCGGTTTCTTGGGTTCGTGGTGGGGGACCGCCTGGATCTGGGCGGCGCTCGCGATCTTCGTCGCCATCGGGGTCGTGATGAACGTCTACGGCGGCCGGACCATCGATCGCATCACTGACACGCACGACGACACCGAGATGGAGCGCCTGCTTATGCGTTTCCGCCCGGGTCTCTTGGCTCTGACAGGCGCGGGCGGACTGCTGGTGATCCTGTTTCTGATGCTCTTCAAACCGTCGCCTGGCTAGAGCCCGCCGCTAATCGGCGACGGGCCTCACCTCGACCACGCCACCTGCGGGCCAGCGCTTTGCGATGGCGATCGCTTCGTCCTCGTCCTTCACTTCGACGACCGCGTAGCTCCCCACCGACTCCTTCGCCTCCATGAAGGGACCGTCGCTGACCATCGGCAGATCTTTCTTGCGGATACGACCAAGGCGAACGGTCTTCGTCCCGCGCGCCAGACGGTGGCCTTCGACGATCTTTCCCGCCCGGGCGTGCTCCGTAAACCATTGGCCGATGTCGGCGATCCCGGCGCCCCGCTCGCTCTCGGATAGCGCCATCCATTCGTCTTCGACCGCGTAGAAGGTGAGCAGGTAACGCACGTCGTTTCTCCCTCGTCGCCTCTTTCCGAGGCTCCACGCTAGCGACGAAAGCCAGAACGCGGGATCGACAAAATCGCACGACGAGTCAGTCCTAGGCGCGGAGGTAGGTAAGGACGGCGAGGACCCGCCGATGGTCGTTCTCGGCAGGGTCGAGCTCGAGCTTCGAGAAGATGCTCCGTACATGACCCTCGACCGTCTTCTCGCTGAGATTGAGCGAGCTCGCGATCGCCGAGTTGGAACGACCTTCAGCCATCAGCTTCAAGACGTCGCGCTCACGCTCGGTGAGATCGCCGACCAGGTCGCGCGTGCGCCGCCGCACGACGAGTTGCGCTACCACCTCGGGGTCGATCGCGGAGCCGCCACTTCCCACGCGGCGCACCGCGTCGGTGAACTCGCGGACATCGGAGACGCGGTCTTTGAGCAAGTAGCCGATTCGGCCTGCCCCGCGCTCGAGCAGTCGCAGCGCGTGAGTAGTCTCGACGTACTGGGAGAGGAGCAGGACCGCGACCTCGGGGTGCCGCTCTCGAATCTGGGCGGCGGCCTCGAGCCCTTCCGTCGTGTGCGTCGGCGGCATGCGGATGTCGGTGATCGCGATGTCTGGCCGCTCCTTCTCGACGAGCGCGAGCAGCTGCGGACCGTCGCCCGCGCGACCCACGATCTGATGGCCCGATCCCTCGAGGAGTCGGGCGAGCCCCTCGCGGAATAGAACCGCGTCGTCGGCAATCGCTACTCGCACGGCAGCTCGGCATGCACGATGGTTCCGTGGCCGCTGGCGCTCTGCACCGAGAGCGTGCCTCCGATCGCGGAGGTGCGGTCCTTCAGACCGACGAGACCCGAGCCCCGGGCCAGGGCGGCGCCGCCGATCCCGTCGTCGCGGACCTCTACGTGGAGCCGCCCGCTCACTTCGTCGATCCGAACCTCTATGGCGCTCGCGCGCGAGTGCTTTGCGGCGTTCGCGAGGGCCTCCGCGATCACGAAGTACGCGGTGACCTCGACCGGCTGGGAGTAGCGCCGACCGGTCGACGCGGTGACCGATGTCACGATGGGCGAGCGGTCGGCGAGTGACGTGACCGCCGCCGCGAGCCCGGATTCGGTGAGAAGTGGGGGATGGAGTCCACGGGCGAGCGCGCGCAGCTCCGACAGCCCCGCCTGCACCTCCGATGACGCTTGGTCGATGAGCTCCGTGCTCAGCGGCTGGCCGTGATTCGTGGCCTTGACCATCCCGAGTGCGAGCAAGGCGTTGACGAACCGCTGCTGGGCGCCGTCGTGAAGATCGCGCTCGATCCGCCTCCGCTCGACGTCTTGCGCCGCCACGATCCTGGAGCGCGACTCGCGAAGCTCCTCGAAGAGGCGAAAGCGACTGAAGACGAGTCCCGCTTGCGAGGCGACGTCGGCGACGAGCCGTTGCTCGCTCGCGGTCAACCCTTGTCGGGGCTTCATCACCGCGAGCGCACCGAGCATCTCACCTTCGTGGAACACGGGAACGACCGCACCGCCACGTGCGACTCGATCCGTGATCCCCAGAGTGGCGTCGATCGTCTCGCGCGCCAGTCCGGTCGCGGGCGGCGCGGACCCGGCGAGCTGCAGACGGTCGCCGACCCGCACCCATACCTCGACCGTCTGGGCGGCCGTGCCTTCTCGGAGGAGCTGGGCCATACGGGGAAGCAGGATCTCAGCGGGCTCGGCACGCCCGACGCTGCGCGCGAAATCCGAAAGGACCTCGTACGGGTTCGCGCGTTTGCCGTAGACCGCGATGTTGGCGAGCGTATTGAGGCGCGAACGTACGGGTTCGAGAAGCAAGGCGATGACCGCGATCGCAACGATCGTGAGCACCGGGTCGAGCCCCGCACTTTGTCCCACGAGGCTGCCGGCGCCGGCGACCGTCACGCCGTACGCCAGGGTGACGAAGGCGGCGAGGCCGCCGTACACGATCGTCCGGCTGATGACGAGGTCGATCGCATACAGGCGGTAGCGGAAGATTGCGACGGCGATCGCGAGCGGCATCAGCAGGCTCAGTCCGATGGCTTGTCCGATGAAATCGGACCACGTCGCGATGGCGTCGAGGATCGAGCGCGGCACGCTCTCGAAGATTGACCACTCTTGGACTCGGGCAGGGAGGAAAGCGAAGGCACCGAATCCCACCGCGGACGCGAACCACTTCAGCTGCAGCCGCGTCTCGCCCTGCGCCTCCCGCATCCGCAGAATGACGCCGAGGCCGATGGCGATCGCGAGCAGCATTTCGGCCCAAAGCTGCAGGAGTTGGCCAAAGAGCCGCGAGAGGCTCACGCGGCCCCATGCCGCGCTGATCGGCCAGAGCTCGGGCGGGCTCGTGACCGGCACCAACTGCTTCTCGCCAAAGCCGATATCCAGCCCGAAGGGGCTGCCCAGATCGTTGATCTCTCCACTTACCGCGACGACCGCGCCGAGGCCCACGACGAGCCACCAGCGCGTTGATTTCAGCTTTCCGTTCGGGAAGAGCAGGACGCTCGCGAGAGCGACGGCCAGCAGGGGCCCGCCGAGGAGCAACGGGATCCGGGCCGCAGCCGCCGCGAACGGCAGAGACCCGGGCGCCACCAGCAGGCCATGAACGGCGTACTGCGAGACGAAGCCGAAGACAACGAAGCTCACCAGCCCGACGGCGAACGACCAGCTGAAGGCGTTCCGCGGCTGGCGCCACAGCACAAGCCCCGCGACGACGGAGATCACGAGCTGGCCGAGCGTTGCTACGGCGAGACGGAGCGCGTAGGTCTGCTCGGTCGAGAGTCCGGCGAGCTCGCCATACGGAGAGCTCCACCGATCGACGATCGCGAGCGCGAGCGATGCGAGCGTGAGGGCACAGCCTCCGAGCCCGACGATCGCTCCGGCGACCGCAGCTGCCCGCCGGCCGGGTCGGGCGATCGGGGTCAACGCGGTCGCCATCGCGCCCATGCCTTCGACGTGCGATCTGTGGTCAGCTGCGTGAGACCGGTGCCGTCGGGTCGCACAACAAAGAGCTGGTCCCTGCCGGAGTCATCGCGATAGAACGCGATCCAGCCGCCATCCGCGGACCAGTCGGCCATGTTTCCTGTCGTGAGCTCGTGAGGCTCGCCGCCATCGACCGAGATCCAGTAGAGCCTGGGTGGGGAATCTCGCTTCGGACCGTACCCCGCGAACACGAGGCGCGCGCCGTCTGGCGACCACCTCGCGTATCCAGTGCCCACGTCGACGCCCTGCCGGTGAGTGAGCTGCCGCTGGTCGCTGCCGTCCGGCGTCATCGTGAAGATGTTGAACGTGTCGTCACGATCCGAAACGAAGGCCACTCGGGCGCCGTTCGGTCCCCATGACGGGGTGCCGTTGTATCTCGGCAGACTCGTGATCCGGCGGAGATCTGAGCCATCCGGCCGCACCAGGAAGAGGTTCCGGAAGTTGTTGTGAGGCGATGGATTTACGCCGTCGCGGGCACTGTCGAACATGATCCACGAGCCATCGGGCGACCACGTCGGATTCCCATTCCATCCGCCGTCGTGCGTGAGCCGAGTGATCCTCCCGTCGGCTAGCCCCATGACGTAGATGTCGGTTTGGCCATCCTTCGTGCTCACGTAGGCGATCCGCGCGCCGTCTGGCGACCACGCCGGGTCGGTGGCCCACGCATGGTCTGCCGTCAATGCGCGGACGCGGCCGGTCGCGACGTCGAGAGAGAACATCTCCGACTTGTTGACCGGGTCGAAGCATGTGTAGACGAGCTCGCCGCCGATCTCCGGATGGGGCGTGATGCCGCTTCGCCCGCAGTCGCCGTCAGCACTCCGCGCGCTGCACGCCGCGAGCGGCACGGCGAAAAGCGCGGCGACCACCAGCTGCGTCCATCTCCGCACGGCGCGATGTTCCCACCGACTGCCAAGGCCAGACAGGGTGTCAGCCCTCGGGGTGGGATCGGCCATCGAGGGTCAGCACCTATGCGTTTTGCGGGCGAACTCCGATGTTCCGGCGCGCTCGGATGGGTAGCGTCGGCGCCAGACGGCGACCGATCGGAGGTGGCGACAGATGCGGAGCACGCAATACGCACTGATGGCGCTCGGTCTGGGAATGACTCTGTGGATCGTGAGCCTGGCCTGGATGGAGGGCGCTCCAACTGCCTCCATGGCGGCGCCGGTACCCGGACCGATGCCGGCTCCGATGACGAGGGTCTCGCCCGAACGGCCGACGGAGCCGATCGTCGCGCATCGGCCTGTTCCTGGCTACCCGCCACGTCCCGGGACGTCGCAGTCATCGAGTGGCACCGCAGCGCACCCGTGATCGGGCTGGGCGAGCGGCCAGCCGAAGAATCTGCATGCAATATGCATGCTATTATTGGCAGATGACTGGCAAGAAGACTGACGTGCAGCTCAGGGGCGTTCCGGTAGGACTTCGTGATCGTTTGCGCAGGCGCGCCGACAGCAGGCGCCTGTCGATGAGTCAGTACGTGATCGAGATCCTGCAGGATGACCTTGCGCGTCCGACGGTCGCCGAGTGGGCGGCCGAGGTAGGGAAGCACCCGCCTATCGACCTCGGCGGAAAGACGGGCGCCGAGCTCGTGCGCGAGGCGAGGCGAGAGATGAGTCTCGAGGACTGATCGTTCTCGACGCGTCGGCGGCGGTCGAGATGCTTGCAGAAACAGTGACGGGCGCCGCGGCAGCCGCTGCGATCACGAACGAACGGCTGGTCGTCCCCGCGCTTTTCGACGTCGAGGTCTACGGGGCCTTCCGCCGGCTCTTCCGGCACGGCAAGGTAAGTCGGAGACGGTTCGACGCGATCGTCCTACGGCTTGCCACGCTCGCCGCGGAGCGGGTGGCTCTCACAGCGCTCCTCGTCGAAGCTCATGTTCTCGCTGACCGAGTCTCGGCGACCGATGCGTTTTATCTCGCGCTCGCTCGAGCGCGCGGCGTGGACCTTCTCACGACCGACGCACACCTCGCACAGGGCGGCGGGACTCTAGCGCAGATACGGCTCATCGCTGGTGGCTAGGCGCGACACTGGAAGGCAGCCTACGGCCCGTTTGACATCAGGCGGCCTTCTCTTTCAGCAGGGCCAGGATCTCATTCTGGCCTTCGAGGATCTGCAGTTGCTGCTCCGACATCGTGTGGAGCGCAGTGAGTGTTTCGTGATCGGCCTCGGCGCGCGCGTCCTGCGCGGCAGAGATCACGTTCTGCCCGACGATGATGATCGGGAGGAGAACGAGCTGCAGGAAGTTCGAGGAAAGCCAGTTCACGAGGACGGTCACCGACCCTTGCTCGATCGCCGCCGGCAACGCCACCAATGCGACGAGCGTGAAGACATAGGCGCAGTACATCGTTCCGACGATCCTCGTGATGCGGACAGCGATGGCTGCATTGAACCGGCCCATCGCACCTGCGCCATGCACTCTCGCGAGGACATGCTGGGTTTGAATCAATCTCGGGACGTGAGCCCTCGGGTTCTGGGTCATGTCTCTGCCTCCTTCGCGGTTCTTCATAGCTGCTCGACCTCCGTGCGAGGCCATCATCAGCGCCTCGGGGAAGAGGCTTGACACATCGCCCGCACCCTTGGCAACATCTCGCAGAATGATGATTACACCACCGGCGGATGACAGAACGGCAGAAAACCGGCTCATCTCGGCCTCGGCCTCCTATGTCGATCCCCGCGATCTGGGGCCAAATAGCCCCGTACGCGACCTCGCACGGGCATATCTGCAGGAGCTGCGCGACAAAGGACGGAGCGAAACGACGCTCCCGCGGTACGAGCGCTTCCTGCTGGAGTTCCTCGAGTTCATCGAACGCGATGGCGCGAAGCCGCGGGCCAAGGACATCGATATCCGGATCCTGAAGGCCTACGGCAGTCATCTGACACGTCGCCGGCTCCTCGCGGGGCGCGACGTGGGCAAGCGACCAATTTCGGCCGCTTCAAAGAACATGCACCTCATTGCCCTCCGCGGGCTGCTCAAGTTCGGCGTGCTGCTCGATCTGCCGGTTCCCGGTCCCGAGAAGGTCGAACTTGCCAAGGCACCTGATCCGAGCCCGGACGCACGTCATCTCGATCACCAGAAGCTCGAGCGCCTCATGGAAAGCTTCGACACCGCGACCGACGACGGTCTTCGCAACCGAGCCCTCCTCGAGTTCCTGGCCGCCACAGGTTGCCGCGTCTCCGAGCTTGTAGCTCTCGATCGCGAGAAGATCGAGCTCGATCCGCACGCTGTGAACCCCAAGGACGGCATCCGCGTCGCCGACGAAGTGACCGTGTTCGGCAAAGGCAGCCGCTACCGGCGCGTGTTCCTGCGGATGCGCGCTCGTGAGTGGCTCGAGCGCTACTTGCGGAGTCGCAAGGACAAAGACCCGGCGCTCTTCATCACCGGTCGTAAGAAGGCGGGCGGCTCGTATCGCATGAGCGTGAAGATGGCCCAGACGATCGTCGCCGAAGCCGCGAAGCGCGCGGGCCTCGCCGAGAGCGTCTCGCCGCACTGGCTGCGGCATGCGGCGATCACCGCCTGGGCCACGCAGATGAACGTCCCGGCCGCGCAGCGTCTTGCTGGGCACCGCAACGTCGCCACGACGAGCCGGTACCTGGGGAGCACCGACGCTGAGCTGAAGGAGCTCTACAAGAAGAGGTTCGGCTAGTGGCGGCGGTGCTGAGGCCGCGGGCGGCCCGCGACCGACATTTTCCTTCCCTCCCCAGATCTCACACGCCGGTCGGCTGGATCGTTAGATTGACGTGACGCTCCAGCTGACCACCGAGACGCTCGCCGAGGGCGTCACCGAGCTCGCACGGCGGGATCCGCACCTTGCCGCGGTCGTCCAGCGCCACGGGGCGCCTCCGCTGTGGGACCGCGCTCCAGGATTTCAGACGCTCGTCCAGATCATCCTCGAGCAGCAGATCTCGCTGTCAGCTGGCCGGGCCGCATACGGGAGGCTCGAGCGACTCGCGGGTGCCGTGACGCCGGAACGGGTCGCTGCCCTGAGCGAGGCGGACCTGCGTGGCGCCGGCCAGACGCGGCAGAAAAGCGCGTATATCCGGGGACTGGCGCAGGCCATCGTCGCTGGCGAGTTCGATCCGGACGGCCTCACCGAAATGGACGACGACACCGCAAGGGCCGCGCTGATCCAGCTCAAAGGGATCGGCCCCTGGACCGCGGATATCTATCTCTTGATGGCACTTGGCCGCGCTGACATCTGGCCCTCAGGCGACCTCGCCCTCGTTGCCGCGATACGCGAAGTCAAACGAATGCGCGCGCTACCGAGCCCCGATCGCATCGGCCGCATCACGCGCTCGTGGAGTCCTTGGCGGGCCGTGGCGGCACGCGTGCTCTGGCATCACTACCTCAGCACGCCGCGGTCGCGGGCGAAGGTCAGCGCCGCGAAGCCGTCGTCGCGTCGAACGCGTGTCCCGTCTCGACGTCGGGCCCCGAAAGGTCTGCGGTCGGCACTCCGGTCGACAGCGCCTTCGCGAGCCAGAGCTGCAGTCGTTTCGTCCAGGTCAGCGGCTCGTACGCCTCGAGGTGGTCGTAGACGCGCTTGAGCATCGCGCGATCTGCGTCGGTGGACATGTCGTCGTCCTCCAAAGCTTGGCGAACGATGCGATCGAGGTCGAGCGTGCCAGGGCATTCCGTTGGAACGATCGCGTGATGCGGGAGCACCGTCGTGCCGACCTCGAGCGCAAACGCGTGCCGGCTCGCGATGTCAGCGTGCAAGCGCGCGGATGCGATGTAGAGCGCATTCGTCGGGGCATCGCTAGCCCGGCTTCGTGCTCGATGCCGATGGAGCGCTGATTCACCGAGAACACACCGGCGTGGTACGCGGTGTCGTCCTCGCTCACGAGCTGCGCGGTCCGGCCGTCCGAACCAATGACGTAATGCGCGGACAGGATGCTCGCCGGGTTCAAGAACCTGCGGATCGCACCCTCGAACATCACGACAGTCCAGAGGTCGACGATGAGCTCAACTCTGTGCCCGTTGCGGCCGACGGTGTAATTGCTGGCAGGCACAGGACCTCGCCACTGAATGGCCATCTCCCAGACCAAACGGCGTGAGACCCTAGAGCGTGATGGCCCGCGTGTTGCTCGTTGCCCTCGTGTTACTCGCCGCCTGCGGACAGCCCGCAGTCAATTCGCCGTCCCCGAGCGCGACAACGACGCTCGCGGTCGCGTCGCCGACGCCGAGCCCAACGCCGTCGGCCTCCCCCACTCCGACGATCCTTCCGATCTTCGACGCGCACATGCACTACAGCCGTGAGTCGTGGGTCGCGTATCCGCCGGAGAAGATCCAGGCGCTTCTCGACTCGCTCAGCGTCACCTCCGCGCTCGTCTCGAGCGCGCCGGACGAGGGGACGTTCCGTCTGAAGGCGGTCCTTGGCGACCGCGTCGTTCCGATGCTCGGCCCGTATCGCAACGGCTCCGACGTTTTCTCGTGGGCGCGGGACGGGACCATCCTGCCCTACGTCGAGTCCGCCTATCGCGCCGGGCAGCACCGCGGCTTCGGTGAGTTCCACCTGAACGTCGGTCAGATAACGCTCCCCGTCGTGAAGGGCGTGATCGCCTTCGCGCAGCAGAAGAACCTGTTCCTCCAAGCGCACGCCGACGCACGCGCGGTCGCTGAGCTGTTGGATTACGTCGGTGCCGATCAGATCGTCCTATGGGCCCATGCCGGCGTGACCGCGACCCCCGCGCAGGTCGATGCGCTTCTGGCGAAATGGCCGAAGCTCTCGGTCGAGCTTTCCCTTCGCGATGATGTCGCACCGCAGGGCCAGCTCGATCCGAAGTGGCGCGACCTGCTGCTCAAGTACAGCGATCGTTTCATGGTCGGGACCGACACGTGGACCGTCGGCGGCTCGTACACCGGCAACGAGCGCTGGGACGCCTATGCGGACATCGTGAATCGGATCCGCGGGTGGCTCATGCAACTACCGGACGAACCTCGTGCAGCGATCGCGTACCAGAACGCGGAGCGGTTCCTCGCTCAGCTCCCGCGCTAGACCTACGGCTGGGTGAAGATCTCGGGGCGGTCCGCGGTGACCGGCTTACGGCTCCGCGACCGGATGAAGATCAGCCCAACGATCAGGACGATCGCGACGAGCAAAACGACGAGCCGTGGCACGTCTGGGTAGATGCTCTCCGCCGTGAGCACGCGCGCTGACCCTGACGTGAGGTCGAGGTGCCACACCAGGCGCGACTGGTCGCCAGGCACGCCGTTCGTCGCGGTCACGACTCCGGGCATGCTGACGTAGTAGTCGTACGTTATCCCGGCCAGGATCGCCTTCGCGAGCTGCTGCGAGGTCGCGTCCGTCGCGGCCGGCGTCCCGACGGGCGTATTCGGTGCGCTTGGTGTGACGACGATCCGCACGGTGTAGTGGCGTGCGAGACCCCAGTCGTCGGCGTGAACGCTCATCGTCCCAACGTCGAACCCCCCGGTCGACGATGGCGCGAGCGCGGTCTGCGCTTCGCTGAGGCTGACGGTGCGGAACATGCGAAGGTGGACCGCCGAACCCTCTGAGCTATCGCGGATCTGCCACTGCGTCCCTGACTGCGTCTGCGTCTGGCCCTTCGTGGTCGCATCTGTCAACGCCTGTTTTACAGCCGTCCCGAGCAAACCATCGGCCTCGATATTGAGCTCCTGCCTCACGTTCGCGCCCGGCAGGATCGGAGTCGGCTCGATCGTCTGCGTGACGCCGAGTGCGAACTTGCCAAAGCACGCCGTCGCGAGGAGACCCGAGGCGGCGAGTAGCGCGAAAGGTCGGTTCATCTCGGCCGCATTGTGGCTGGGGAGCGAGCGCCAGGCCGTGCGAAAGCGTGTCAGTCCGCGTGGAAACACCCGGAGCGCTAGCGCCAGTCGATCGACGCGACTTCCACCGGCTCCGCGATGTCTTTGAGCGTGACTGTCCGCTTCTCGCTCGGGTACGGCCTTCCGGCGGACTCGAGGGTCGCGCCGCTTACGAGGATCTCGTCCGTGCCGGCGACGCCGCCGATTCGCGCGGCCTCGTGGATGCCGAATCCCGTGTAGTCGAGCCCTCGGCGATGCGCGTCCGCCGTGTGCATCCCTATCCGTATCTGGGGAGCGAATCCCTGGGCGCGTCGATGCTCCGCTAGGCGGCGCTGTATCGCGATCGCGCAGTCGATCGCGTCCGCGGCGCTCGCGAACGAAACGAAGAACCCGTCGCCCTGGTGGCGGATCTCCTGACCCTGGTGCTCGGCGATGAGCGAGCGAAGGGTCTGATCGTGCCAGCGAATGACGTCCTGCCACGCGACGTCGCCGAGCGCATCGACGAGCTTCGTCGAACGTACGATGTCCGTAAAGAGGAATGTGCGGGTCACGCGTTCTTGCGTCGGCTCCGCGGACGTGACGTGCGCTTCGTCGCCCAGGAGGTCGCTCGCGCGGCGAATGTCGAGCCGCGCACCCAGCCGTTCGAACGTGGATCGCGCCGCC
>Ga0207646_10001697_pt1 | contig 26787 bp, 31 predicted proteins | sample KBSK5502metaG_FD_184343 | JGI IMG/M metagenome (GOLD analysis project Ga0207646, IMG submission 184343) | Corn, switchgrass and miscanthus rhizosphere microbial communities from Kellogg Biological Station, Michigan, USA - KBS K5-50-2 metaG... | ecosystem: Host-associated > Plants > Roots >...
CGGACGGCCGGCCACATGCGATGCCGGTCTGGGGGATCTGGCTCGACGGCGCCTTCTTCTTCGGCAGCGGCCGCGACTCGGCGAAGACACGGAACCTCGTCGCGAATCCCGCGATCGTCGTCCATCTCGAGAGCGGCGACGAGACGGTGATCCTCGAAGGATTCGCCGAGCGCGTACTCGACGACGCGCTCGAGCGGCGGGTCGACGGGGCCTATGGGCCGAAGTACGACTTCGCGCCGGACTCGTCCGGCGAGTCCGAACCGTGGTTCGTCGTGCGGCCGAGGCGCGCCTATGCGTGGACCGAGCGCAGCTACGTCAGCAGCGCGACGCAGTTCGACTTCGACTAGGCGTCCTCGCCCCAGGGGCGGATGCGTGGCGGCGCCGGTTCGCCGTGGCCGTCCTCCCACGAGACAACCGGGTTCCGTAACACGCCGATCCCCTCGATTTCGGCCTCGACCACGTCGCCCGGTTTGAGGTAGAGCCGCCTGCGCTCCTCCTCGGACTTGAAGCCCGCAACCCCGGCGACGGTGCCGGTCGAGAGGACGTCGCCCGCGCTGTACCCGAGCGCCGAGAAGTTGCTGAGGATCTCGGGGATCGTCACGCTCATCCGGCTCGAATGCGACTCCTGACGTGGCTCGCCGTTGACGCGCAGCTCCATGGCCAGGTTGTGCGGATCCGGGATCTCGTCGGGCGTCACGATCCACGGGCCGAGTGGGCAGAACGTGTCGATCGCCTTGCAGAAGCTGAACACGCCCGAGCGCATCTCGCCGCGTTGGATGTCGCGGGCGGTGATGTCGTTGAAGATCACGTAGCCGCCGATGTAGTCCGCGGCCTCCTCTGGCGAGAACCACTTGCCGGCCTTCTTCAGGACAACGGCAAGCTCGAGCTCGTAGTCGAGCTCCTCGGTGAGGTGCTCGGGGTAGACGATCGCCTCGTCCGGACCGATGATCGCGTCGACGTTCTGGAAGAAGTTGATCCACGGCGCGATCCGGTGCGTCCAGTTGACGTTCTTCGACTCCTCCTCGTGCTCGCGGAAGTTGCCTGCGGTGTGGAAGAACTTCTTCGGGATGATCGGCGCGCGCAGCATCGCGTCCTCCAGCGGCGTCCGTTCGCCGGTCTCGTCCGCCCCGCCGCGCTCGAACCACTCCCGCATGCTCGGGACGTCGAGCCGGACGACCTCCTCCCCGTCGAGATACCCGACCCTCCCGTCGTCGTAGGTGACGAGCCTCATCGCCGGCCACACCCCACTTGCTCATACGAGTCACGGATCCAGCCGGCGAACTCGTCGTCGATCGACGAAACGCGGAAGTGGTGGACGAAGAGATCCTTCTGGTACGGCGAGACGGTTCGGATCCGCGAATCGTCCACCACCTGATACGTCACGTCGAAATAGCCCACGAGGTCGTCGCCCTTCGGTCGAGCCCCGGCGAATCCACGCTTCGGACCTTTGAACGTGACGGTGGTCTTCGCCACCGAGAGGGTGTGTTCGCCGCACGCGGCGACGAGCTCAGCGAAGCGATGCCACAGAGCGCGGCCGTGCTCGCTGCCGGCCTCGAGGTGCCGCTCGACGGTCCACTCAAGCGAGGCCACAGACCTCCACCGCAACGCCCGCGTAGACCTTGGCCGTCTTGACGAGAGCGTCGATCTCGAGGTTCTCGCCGAGCTCGACGTCCATCAGCCCCGTCGAGGTCCCGTAGTTGACCGTGGGGACGCCGTACCGCGTGAGCGCAGACGCGTCGCTGAACCAGCGCGTCACGTCGCGCGCGGGCGCCTCGCCCCAGACCTCGGCATGCGCGGCGTCGATCGCGGCGACGAGCTCATGTCCCTCCTCGATCTCGGCCCCCGGCGCCGTCACGAAGACTTCTCCCTCCACGGCGTAGTCCGGGAAGCGCTCGGCCAGGCCGCGAACCATGTCGAGCACCTCGCGTCGCGCGACCGCCATCGGTTTCGTCGGCGGCACGCGCACGTCGAGAAAGAGGTCGGTGTGATGGGGCGTGCGCGAGGCGCGCCAGCCGAAGCCGCCCTCGACCGCGCCGACGTTGACGATGGCCCCGGCGCCCCGATACGCGTTCGCCGGGTCGCCCTCCCACCTCGGGATCCACTCGAGCACCGCGTCGAGCACCTCGCGCGTGCGCAGGATCGAGTTGCGGTCGCGCCGCCCCTCGCTGAAGGCCGTATGGATGAAGTCGCCGTGGACGCGGATCCGCAGCCACAGCGCGCCGAAGTGTCCCAGCACGACCTTGCCCTCGGTCGGCTCGCCGAGCAGGCACATGTCCGCGACGCCACCGTGCGAGACGAGGTAGCGCGTGCCGGCCGCGTAGCCTCGGTACTGCGCTCCCTGCTCTTCCCCCTGCTGCGTCTTCTCGATCTCGCCGCACACGGCGGCGATCAGCACATCCCCGCGCAGCCGCACACCGTCATCCTGGAGCGCGCGCACGGCCTCGACATAGCAGGCGACGGCACCTTTCATGTTCGAGATCCCGAGCCCGTAGAGCCGCCCGTCCCGCTCGAAGGCCTGTGGCTGGAAGCCCGGCACGCTGCGCAGCCACGGCTCGCGTCCCGAGTACGAGGTGTCGAGGTGGCCGTTGAACATCAGGGACTTGCCGTCGCCGGCGCCCTGCCAGATGCCGAGCGCGTTCGCGCGGCCGTCCTCCACCTGCTGCCACTGCACCTGCAGGCCGAGCGCCTCGTACAGCTCGACCATGACGCGCGCCGCCTCCTCCTCGTCGCCCGTGAAGCTCGGGACATTGACGAGCCGCGACGCGGTGTCGACGAGCCGCTCGCGGTCGACACTCACCATGCTTCGTAGCCTCCGACGAGGTCGCCGGCCTCGACGCCGAGCTCCACGAGCTGCGCGGCGGCAAGCGACGACGAATGGCCGTGCGCGCAAACGAGGCAGAGGCGCCGCTCAGCGAGCTCCTCGTCGCGCCACTCCGAAGTCTGGTCGGCGCGCCACGGCAGCACCGAGTAGGGAACGTGCTTCGAGCCGGGGATGACGCCGGACCGTTCGCGCTCGTCGGCAGACCGGATGTCGACGACGAGCAGGTCGGGATCCGCCCTCACCTCCTCGGGCGTGTACCGCGTGATCCGCGCGCGGGCCTCGGCGAGCATGTCGTCTACCCGCGAAATCGCGGCAGCACCTTCTCGCCGAAGAGCCGGATCTGGTCGTGGCGATTCGCGCCCCAGAGCTCGAGCATCACATGGCTGCAGCCGGCGTCGCGGTACTCCTCGATCGCCTCAATGCAATCGGACGGAGTGCCCGCGATCGGCCGGCACTTGTCGAGCAGCGCATCGGAGACCTCGGCCTTCGCGGCGAGTCGGCCGCCCTGCTCCATCGCCTCGGCCACCGGACGGATCTCGTCCTGTTCGATGCCCGCGAGCTCGAGCAAGGTGTCGGCGGCGCCCTGGATGTTCTGCACCTTGTTCGCGAGGTACATGCCCGCGATCTCGCGCGCCCCGTCGCGGCCGGTGTCTCTGTCGCTCTCGTGGATCGAGGCGACGACCGTGCACCCGACGTCGATGTCGCCGCCCACGTTCGCGCGCGTATAGCTGACGAAAGCCGGCGTCGTGATCGAGGGCGTGAGACAGCCGTCGGCGATCTCGCCGGCGAGCTGCTGCATCTTCGGCGCGGTCGCCGCGACGTAGACCGGCGGTACCTCGCGCGGCGCGTGTGCGTCAGCCGCGAGCGCCGGCACGTCCGCGCTCCACGTGTCGCCGTCGTAGTCGAAGCGCTCGCCGGAGAGGACGCCGCGCGCGATCGTCACCGCGTCGCGCATCGGCCCGAGCGTCTTCTTCGTCTGCGTCTTCGTGTTGTTGAGGAAGATCTTCGACGTCCCGAAGCCGAGGATGAACCTGCCCGGGCCGGCCGCCTCCTGCACGACCCGCGCATCCATTGCAGCCTGGACGGGATGCCGGGTCGACGCGGCGATGATCCCCCAGCCGATCGTCAGGCGCTCCGTCTCCCGGGCCATGAGGGCGCCGACGCCGGTCGAGGAGCGCGCCTCCATCCCGTGCTTCCGCCACCAGGGATACGCCTCGGCGAGCCAGATTGTGTCCATCCCGGCCTCGTCCATCGCGCGGGCGGACGCGAGCATCTCGTCGAGCGGCTCCATCGTGAGCTGCATGACGCCGAACCGAAGCGGAGGCGCCATCAGCCGGTGTTCCCCATCGCCTCCTGCACCTCGCCGTCCAGCGCCGTGAGGACGTGCTGCACCTGCTGGTTCACGATCGGCTGGAGCACGCGCTGGCCCATCGAACCAACGGGTCCCGCGATCTTCACGTCTGCGCTCCAGGCCATCGCCGTACCGCCCTCCGCGTCGGACAGGGTGAACGACGTCTCCATGTTCATCATGGCGCCGACCCCGTTGCCCTTCACGGCGAGCTTCGCGAACTCCGGCTCCCGCTCCTCGATCTTCTCCATGTCGACCTTCATCTTGAGGCCGCCGAGGCCGAGCGGGATCTTCACGTTCGCGGTCCAGCGCCTGTCGTCATGGATGTCGAAGCTCTCGACGCCCGGCATCGTCTTTGCCATCGACGCGGGGTCGTTCAGCACCTGCCACACGGTCGCCCGCGGAGCCGCGAACGTGCGCTCGCCGGAGACGTTCACGCTTGAGCCTCGTGCAGCAGACGCCAGACGCGCTGGTACGGGTTGTGGCTATCGGTCACGATCGCGCCGGTCGCGTCCTGGATCGCGGCACAGACGGCATGGATCCCCGCCCCGCCTCCCTCGCCCATCCCCTTCGTCCCTAGCGGGGTGAACGGCGAAGGGCTCTCGAGCGCGCCGGTTGCGAGCGGCGGCATGTCGAGCGCGTGGGGGACGTGGTAGTCGTAGAAGTTGGGCGTGAGGAGGTTGCCGTCCTCGTCGTACTCGTACGTCTCATGGATTGCGGCGCCGATCGCCTGCGCGGTCGCGCCCATCACCTGGCCCTCGACGATCTGCGGGTTGATGCGCTTCCCGCAATCGTCCACGGCGGCGTAGTCGACGATCTCGTATGCGCCGGTCTCGGGATCGATCTCGACAACCGCGACATGGATCTGGGTCGCGTAAGTCAGCGTGAGGTTGCCCTTCTTCGTCTCGACGTCCGGCACCTCGAACGGCGGGCGGTAGACGTAGCGACAGTTGAGCGTGACGTCGAGGTCCTCGGGCAGGCCTGCGTTGTTCGCGTTGACGATCGCGCCGCAGGCCATGAAGGGGAGAAAGGCGTCGGGGCTCTCCTTGATCCGAACGCCACCGTCGGCGAGCTCGAGAGCCTCGGGCGGCACTCCGCCGAAGACGGCACCGGCGAGCTTCTTGATCTCGGCGGCGAGCATGTCGGTGGCGCCCTTGACGGCGCTGAGGCCGGTGACCGCGAACTGGCTCGCGTAGGTGCCCGAAAAGCCAGCGTGCGAGTTCCAGTAGCTGTCGTGGCCGGCGCGGACGTGCACGTCGTCGACCGAGCAGTTGAGGATGTCGGCCACGACCTGCGCCGCGGTCGTCTCGTGTCCCTGCCCCTGCGGCGTGGTGCCGAGCGTGACGACGATCTCGCCGAAGATGTCGAGCTTGACCGTGGCGACTTCGTTGTTGCCCGAGAACTGGAGCTCCGGGTTGATGAGCCGTGATTGGCCGAAGTTGTTCGTGCCGGAGTCGAGAGTCGAGCCGATGCCGACGCCGAGCCGCTTGCCGCGAGCCTCGGCCTCGGCGCGCTTCGCGGGGATCGCGCCGTAGTCGATCAACTCGAGCGCCAGGTCGAGCATCCCCGCGTAGTCGCCGGAGTCGTAGACACAGCCGTTCGGCGTCTCGTACGGCATGTCCTCGGCGCGGATGTAGTTCTTCTTCCGCACCTCGACGGGGTCGAGGCCGAGCTCCCGCGCCACGATGTCGATCACGCGCTCGGTGAACCAGAGGTGCTGCATGCGCGAGTAGCCACGGTTCGGGGAAACAGGCGCCTTGTTGGTTGCGACCTGCGTGAAGTCGAGCTCGATGTGGCGCCAGCGATACATGCCGGGCGTGACCTGCGCCCAGATCACGCCGCCGAGCGGCTCGTAGCGCAGCCACGCACCGGCGTCGTCGAGCGCCTTCGTCCGGAAGCCGAGTAGCGTCCCGTCGTCCTTCACGGCGACCTCGGTGTCCTGGAACCAGCGCTCGTTGCCGTGCGACATCGAGAGGTGGAAGTCGGTGCGCCACTCCGTCCACTGCACCGGCCGGTTGAGCTTGCGCGCCAGCAGGCAGCAGACGACCAGCTGCGGATGCGAGGTGATCTTGTTGCCGAAGCCGCCGCCGATGTCCTGGGTGACGAAGCGGAGCTTGTCGAGCCCCACCTTCATCGCCGGGCCCATCATGATCGCCGCAAAGCCGGGGAACTGGTTGTTCGTGTGGATGGTCCACTGCCCGACCCCGCGGTTGAATTCGACGAGGGCGCCGTCGCACTCGAGCGGCGTCGAGTTGAAGCGGTGGAAGTGAAGCTCGGGGATCTTCACGACCCGGTCGGCCTCGGCGAAAGCGGCGTCGAGGTCGCCCCACGAGTAGAGGCCCGACCACATGAGGTTTCCGCCGGCGTCGTCGTGGAGAACCGGCGTGTCGGAGTCCTGCGCCGTGCGAGCGTCGACGACGGCTGCCAGCGGCTCGAAGTCGACCTCGACGAGCTCGGAGGCGTCGCGGGCCAGCTCGCGCGTCTCGGCCACGACGGCGACGACCGGTTCGCCGACGTAGCGCACCTTGCCCACCGCGAGCGAGAAGTCCTTGATGTTGGCGCCCGGCACGCTCGAGATCTGGAAGAACGGATCGGTGAGCGCCGCGACCTCCTCGCCGGTCAGCGTCCCGTAGACCCCGTCGATCGCCTCGGCCGCGGAGACGTCGACCCGCGTGATGTGCGCGTGCGCGTACGGGCTGCGCACGAAGTGGAGGTACCCCATCCCGTGCCGCTTGATGTCGTCGACGAAGACGCCCTCCCCTTGGAGGAGCCGCTTGTCCTCCTTGCGCTTGACGCTCTGGCCGGCCCAGCCCTTCTGCACCTCCACGGGTGCGGGAGCGAGAGTCGTCTCGCTGGCCTGCGTCATTTCGCCACCGACTTCACGGCCTCGACGATGTTCCAGTAGCCGGTGCAGCGGCAGATGTTGCCCTGAAGCCCCCTCTTGATCTCGTCTTCGGACGGGCTCGGGTTCTCGCGCAGCAGCGCGGTCGCGCTCATCAGCATCCCGGGCGTGCAGTAGCCGCACTGGAGCGCGTGATGCTCGTTGAACGCCTGCTGCAGCGGCGTCAGCTCGCCGTCCTCGCTAAGCCCCTCGACGGTCTCGATGTTCGCGCCGTTCGCCTGGACCGCAAGGAGCATGCAGCTCTTGACGAGTACGCCGTCGAGGATCACCGAGCACGCGCCGCAGTTGCCTGTGTCGCAGCCGATGTGGCTCCCGGTCAGGTCGAGATCGTCTCGCAGGAAGTGGATGAGCAGCTTGCGCGGCTCGACGTCGCGCTCGTAGGTCGTGCCGTTGACGGTGACCGTGGCGTCCATCAGCGCCCCGCCGCTTCCTGCGCCGCACGCGTCGCGAGCACCTCGGCGAGATGGATTCGGTACTCGCTCGATGCGTGGACGTCGGACGGCGGCATGAGACTCGCCGCGCGGACCGCGTCGGCCACTTCCTCGGGTGACTCGGCAGTGAGGACGACCGGCACCGCGTCGACACAGCCGAGCGCGACACGCACGGCACCGTTGACGCTCGCGGCCGCGTTGCAGATGCAGGTCCCCTCGGCGCCGAGCGTCACCGCGGCGAATCCGTCCTTCTTGCCTGCCGGAATCGAGATCCGCGTCAGGAGCTCGCCCGGCCCGACCGCCGTGAGGTAGACGCCGAGGAAGAACTCCTCCGCTGCCACTTCCCGCTCACCGCCGGCGCCGACGATCGTCATCCGCGCGCCGACCGCGACCATCAGCGGCGGCAGGTGGTTCGTCGGATCGTTCGAGCAGACGTTGCCTCCGATCGTGCCGCGGTTCCGGACCTGGACGTCCGCGATCGTGGCGGCGACCTCGCCGAGGATCGGACGGGCCTTGGCCTCGGCCGAGGACATCAGCTCGGAGTAGGTCGTCATCGCACCGATCGAGAGCGTCCCGTCGCCGGCGAGCTCGATGCCCTTGAGCTCCTCGAGCCCGTTGAGGTCGACGAGCATGTCGGGAGACGCCGCGCGCGCCTTCATGACGTTGACCAGGGTCTGCCCGCCCGCAAGAGCGCGGGCACCGTCGTTCGCCGCGAGCAGCTCCAGCGCCTCTGCGACGGACTCGGGTTTGGCGTATTCGACCTCACGCAGCAGCACGAGAGCGATCCTATAGAGAGGCGTGAATGCGAGTTTCGGCCTCGCGCAGGCGGCCACCTGCGCGGCCTGCACGCACCGCGATGATCTCGGCGAGTATCGAAACCGCGGTCTCGGAAGGCGTGGCCGCACCGATGTCGAGGCCCGTCGGCCCCGAGATGCGGCCGAGCTCGTCATCGGTCACTCCCTCCTCCCGCAGGAGGCCGCGCCGGCGCTCCTGGTTGCGACGCGAGCCGATCCAGCCGACGTAGAACGCATCGCCAGCGAGTGCGCCGCGGATCATCGGCAGGTCGAACTTGTCGTCATGCGTGAGGACCACGACCGCGGTGCCCAGGTCCGGCTGAACGCGCGCCAGCGCCTCGGCCGGCCACTCGACCAGGAGCTCGTCGGCGCTCGGGACTCGCTCGGGCGTGGCGAAACTCGCTCGGGCGTCGGCGACCACCGTTCCCCAGCCGAGGAGCTTTGCCGCGCGACAAAGCGCCTCCGCGGTGTCGACCGCGCCGTAAACGAACAGCCGGGGCGGCTGCGCCGTGACGTCCGCGAGAACCGTTCGATCCGCCAGCTCGATGACGTGGCTACGCCCGCGCCGGCGTGCCGCTTGCTCGAGCGCCGGATCTTGCAGCCGCTCGCCGACCCCCTCGCCGGCGACGACAGTAAGGGTCACATCGGGCCGCTCCGGCTCGGTGAGCTCCTCGACGAAGACGTCGATCTCGCCGCCGCAGGGCAGGCCGATCCCGAACGCCATTTCGTCGGTGATCCCATACGTGAGCAGCCGCGGCGGGCCGTCCGCGAGGACCTCCTGCGCTGCAAGAACGACGTCGCTCTCGACGCAGCCGCCGGAAACCGAGCCCGCGAGCGCACCGCTGTCGCTGACGTAGAGCTTCGAGCCGACCGGACGCGGCGCCGAGCGGCGCGTCGCCACGACGGTCGCAACAGCGACCCTGCGGCCTACCTCGCGCCAGAGCACAGCCTGCTGCAGCGCCTCGTCCATTCCGGTCAAGCTAGCGACCGAGGTAGGCCTTGCGCAGATCCTCGTGCTCGCGCAGCTCGGCGGCAGGCCCCTCGAGAACGAGGCGACCGGTGGAGAGCACGTAACCGCGGTCCGCGATCGAGAGCGAGACGTTCGCGTTCTGCTCGACGATGAGCATGGCGACGCCCGACGCATGCACCTGCTGGATGATCTCGAAGCTCCGCTCGACGAGGATCGGCGCGAGCCCCATCGACGGCTCATCCATGAGCAGCAGCTTCGGCTTGCCCATCAGAGCGCGGCCCATCGCGACCATCTGCTGCTCGCCGCCCGACATCGTGCCCGCTAGCTGCGAGCGTCGCTCGTAGAGGAGCGGGAATAGCGTGTAGACGCGGTCGAACGCCTCCTTCGTCCCGCCTCCGTGGAGGTAGGCGCCCATTTGCAGGTTCTCGAGGACGGTCATCGGCCCGAAGAGGCGCCGGTTCTCGGGCACGATCGCCATCCCCTTGCCGATCCGGTAGCTCGTCGTGCGCGACGTGACGTCTTCGCCCTCGAAGCGCACGACGCCGTTTCGTGGGCGAACGATCCCGAGCACCGTCTTCAGCGTGGTCGACTTCCCGGAAGCGTTGCCGCCGAGCAGGCAGACGAGTTCGCCGGGGCCTACCTCTAGGTTGACGCCCTGGAGGATGTGGATCGGCCCGTAGAACGTATCGACGGACTCCAGCTTGAGAAGCGCCTCGGGCGCCGCCTCTCCCTTCCCGTTGCCGGCAGCCTCGCTCACTTCGTCTTCGTCGCGCTCGCGCCGAGGTACGCCTCGACGACGCGCGGATCGGTCGCCACGGCATCGAAGCTTCCCTCCGCGATTTTGACGCCGTGGTCGAGCGCCACAACACGGTCCGAGATGCCCTCGACGACGTGCATGTCGTGCTCGATCAGCAGGATGGTGAAGCCACCCTCCTCGCGCAGCTTCCCGATCAGCTCCGTGATCTCGTGCGTCTCCACCGGGTTCATGCCTGCGGCCGGCTCGTCGAGCAAGAGGATCCGCGGGCGTGTCGCCGTCGCGCGGGCGATCTCGAGCCGGCGCCGGTTCGCATACGAGAGGCTGTACGCGGGCTGATTCCAGCGATAGCCCATCAGCCGCTCGCCGAAGAACCCAAGCTTCTCCTCGGCGAACGCGTTCATCTCGCGCTCTTCCCGCCGCGCGCGCGGCAGCTGGAGCGACTGCTCGACGATCGTCGCTTTCGTCCGGACGTACTGCGCCGCCATGACGTTCTCCTTGACCGTCATGTTCAGGAACAGCCGGAGCGTCTGGAAGGTGCGCGCGACGCCGCGCTCGGTGATCTTGTGCGGCCGTAGCCCGATCAGGCTCTGCCCGTCGAGCAGGATGTCGCCCCCGTCGGGCCGGTAGACGCCGGTGATGAGGTTGAACAGCGTCGTCTTGCCGGCGCCGTTCGGGCCGATCACGCTCACGATCTCATGCTCGTTGACGTGGATGTCGAGGTCGTCGATGACGTTGAGGCCGCCGAACGACTTGCTCACCTTCTGCAGTTCGAGCAGGGGCTTCCTGTCTGCGGCCTGCTCGCTCATACGATCTCCACTCGCTGCTGGCCGAACAATCCGTTCGGCCGGGTCGCCATGAGTGTGATGAGGAGCGCACCGACGAGGAGGTAGCGCGTCGTCGCTGCCTGGTTGACGAGGTCGGTCTCCCAGACGAAGGCGCCGAGCCAGATGGTCGGTACAAGGAGTACATAGCGCTTCCACCCCTTAAGCACGGTGCACGTGAGCACCATCGCGATCACGATCACGAACGCATAGTTGCCGGGCTTGTAGTTCGAGACTTCGTACGTGCCCTTCGGGAGGACCACCCAGTGCCGGATGAGCGTCGCGAAAAAGCCGTGCGTCGAGAACGCCGTCGGACCCACCGCGATCGGTCCGTCGACCCATCGCGCCGAGATTGCGGCGGCGATCGCGTGCATGGCGAGGCCGAAGCCGACGAGCCCCGCCAGCACGGCGGCGAGCACCTTCCAGGGCCGCACCTTTGCGAGCAGTCCGAGCAGAACGGCCGCGTAGAAGACCCAGCGGGCGTGGTTGGGGGTAGTGAGGACCTCGAGCAGCACGTTGATGGCCACAGCGCCGAAGATGACGCCTCCCAGGCTCCCGGCACCGCCGAGGATCACCATCGCGTAGATCAGGATCAGAAGCTGGAGCGTGAACGCATCGGGAAACACGCCCTGGTAGTAGGAGGCGTTTACCGTTCCGGCGAATCCGGCGACGCCGGCTCCGACCGCGATCGCCAGCAGTCCCAGCCACTTGACCGGCATTCCCATGAGGTTCGCGGCGAGGGGATCCTCCCGCAGCGCCCGCCATGCGCGGCCGGTCCGCGACTTGTTGACGGACGCCAGGAGGATGACGATCACGAAAACGCCCGCGGAGGCGATCCAGAGGTAGTCCTGCGGTTTGTTGGGGTTCAGCGCATGACCGAAGAGGCGCCACGGGTCGATGTTCGTGATGCCCGTCGGTCCTCCGGTGATGTCGTGCGGATGGCCCAGGCCGAACCAGTCCCAGGTGTATCCGTTCGCAGTGAAGTTGTTGAAGATCTGGAGGAAGAAGAGCATCACGATCGCGAAGTAGTCGCCGCTTAGCCGCAGCGACGGGAGCGAGAGCAGGAACCCGAGACCGATCGTGGCCGCGATAACGAGGGGCACGCTCTGCCAGGTCGCCCAGTGGATGCCGTAATGAGCCGAGGAGAGCTCGGCGAAGAGGTAGGCCGCGAAGCCATAGAAGATGACGTAGCCGAGATCCAGCATCCCCGCCCAGCCGACGGCGACGTTCAGGCCGACTGCAAGCAGGACGTAGAGCATCGTGTCGGTCGCGACGCCGACCACATACACGTTCGTCGTCAGGAATGGAATCGCGCAGGCGAAGCCGAGGAACGCGACGAGCAGCAGGATGTGCGGCGTGCGGTCGGCGACACGCTGGAGGAACCCGACGACGCCGCCCGGACCGGTGTTCCGCTCACCGGAGCGACGCACCCACTCGTCGGCGCCGATCTGGGGGCCGCTGGCGGGGTCGGAGGGACTCGGGGGGTTCGTCGACACGTCAGACCTTCTGCAGCGCGGGCGCGCCCCGGATGCCCGTCGGTCGGAAGAGCATGAAGAGAACGAGAATCGAGAAGAGGATGAGGTCCGAGAACGTGGAGGAGAGATACGCGACGGTGAACGTCTGGATCAGGCCGATGAGCAATCCGCCGAGCACGGCGCCGCCGATGTTCCCGATCCCGCCGATGACGGCTGCAGTGAACGCCTTCAAACCAGTGCCGAAGCCCATGTACGGGTTGAGCTGCTGGTAGATCAGACCCGTCATCACGCCCGCGGCGGCGGCGAGCGCCGAGCCAATCAGGAAGGTGACCGAGATCACGCGGTCGACGTCGATCCCCATCATCGAGGCCGCCTCGCGATCGAACGAGACGGCGCGCATCGCCTTACCGGTGCGAGTCCGCCAGACGAAGAGCGACAGCGCGGCCATGAGGACGACGGTGGAGAGAATGACGACGAGCTCGATGTACTGAATGCTGAAGTTGCCGGCGCCTGTGCTGTGGAAGAGCACGCCGACGCCCGCCGAGTTCTGCTCCAGCTCGAACGTGTTGTAACTGCGCGGGTTCGCGCCGAAGAGCAGCACGGCCGTCTGTTGGAGGAAGAACGACACGCCCAACGCGCTGATCAGCGGGGCGATTCGAGGCGCATTGCGCAACGGCCGGTACGCGAACCGCTCGATCACCACCCCGAGGACGCTGCACCCCGCCATCGCGGCTGCAAACGCGAGCAGGATCATCGGCACGAGCGGCAGGATCGGATTGGCCGGCGAGCCGAGTGCCGTGAGCACGAACAAGCCGATGTAGGCGCCGATCATGTAGACGTCGCCGTGCGCGAAGTTGAGGAGCTTCAGGACTCCATAGACCATCGTGTAGCCGAGAGCGATGAGCCCGTAGAGGCTCCCGACGGTGATGCCGGCGACGACCTGCTGGAAGAAGAAGTGCCAGTCGTAGAGCTGGAAGGCGAGGATGCCGCTCATTCGCTCCTGGTCAATTGAGCGTGCGGCCCGCCCCCAAGGGCGGGCCGCACTCCGTTCTTACGCGGACACTACGCGGATCTAGTGCGTTGCGTAGAGCTGGGTGTACTTGCCGTTCGACTTGATCTGGAACAGCGTCGCACCGGACGACGGCCCGTGGAAGGCGTCGGCCGGGTTGTTGAAGGCCATCGGGTAGCCGAGAATGGTCGAGCTCAGCTTGGTCTTCTTCACCTTCGCTGCCACGGCCGCACGAGCCTTCGTGATGTTCGACGGCAGGTGGCCGTGCGATGCCGCGCAGGCCTTCGAGATCGCAACGCCGAGCATCTGGGCCGCGACGAAGCTCGGGGCCCCGAACGGGTCGGACGCCGACTTCGCACCGTACGCAGCCTTGTACCTCTTGAGGTACGTCTTGCTGATGTTCGTGATGTTGGGCCCGAAGAACGACACGTACCCGCCGGTGAAGTGGAAGTCCGGGCTGACGCTTCCGTCGGTCGCCATGATCTTGCCGGTGTACCCGTCGGTCTGCAGATCCTGGGCGAACACCTGCGAGTCGCCCGCGTCCTGCGTCGGCGCATAGACGAGCTTCACGTGCAGAGCCACGGCCTGGGCCGCCACAGGCTGGATCGCAGCCGCAAACTCGGCGGCACTGCTCTGGTCGGTCTCCTTCACGGACTTGCGGGTGACCTTGAGCTTATTGGCCTTGAAGATCTTCTGCCCGTCGTTGGCCAGCCCGATGCCGTATGCCTCACCGTCGTCCACGACCATGACCTTGTCGTTCTTCTTCAGGCCGAGGTGCTTGATGAGGAACGGGAGCGTCTTCGCCTGGACTGCGTTCGGCGGGACGACGCGATAGAAGTACTTCAGCGGTGCCTGCCCCGGAGCGCCGGTGGCGAGCGTGTCGAGCGTCGCCGAGCCGGAGACGTACGGGAGCTTGGCCCCATCGAGTTTCGGGCCGCCACCGAGGTTCTCGTTCGAGCCGGCGAAGCCGACCATGCCGAGGATCTGCTTGTTGGCGATCATCTGCAAGGCGACCGTCACGGCCTTCTGCGAGTTGAGCGTGCTGTCGCCCGCCAACGCAAGGTTCAGCTTGACCCTGTGGAGGCTCTTCGGCACGCCCGGGATCTTCTTGCCGGCGTTCCAGTTCTTGATGAACAACTTCTCCCAGTTCGACTGGTCGTCGCCGAGGAATGCCGCGCCGCCCGAAAGCGGACCCGCGTAACCGAGACCGGCCTTCTTGCACAACGGCGACTTGGCGGCAACCTTGGCTGACGCCGTGCTTCCGAGCGTCGTGGCGACGACGACGGCAACTACCGCCGCAAGCCCCCCGAACACTCCAATCTTCTTCAACATTCGTGCCCTCCTTGTATGACGCCCCTCACCGGTAAGACGCTCAACTCCGACCAAGGTTTGCGTCACGGCGAACGAGTAGGCCCGCGACTTTACTCCGCTAGGCGCCTGAGAGGAAGAGACAGAGCGGTACGCTCGCCCTGTGCGCTTTTGCATCCAGGCCGAAGAGAACGGCGAGCAACTCACGCCGCTCTTCACCGTTCCAGAGTTCCAGCAGCGCCTAATGCGCTTCGACGGCAGCGGCGACGAGCACCGCGACGACGAGCGCGACGAGGTGCTCTACGTGCTCGAAGGCAGCGCCGTCGCGACGGTCGGCGGCGAGAAGCAGGAGCTCGAGCCCGGGACCGGCGTCTTCGTCGCGCGTGGGACCCCGTGGCAGGTCGAGTCTGCGAACGGCCTGAAGCTCCTCTCCGTGTTGGTCGAGGAACCGCTTCCTGCGTCCGCGAGCCACGCCGTCATCGCAGGAGGCGAGCGCGGCACTGCGACGGCGGGGCGCGAGTTCACGCTCCTCGCCCACCCGGAGAACGGCTGCGAGTCGGTGACCCAGTTCGTCGGCCATATCCCGCCCGGGCGCGCGCCCGACCACTTCCATCGCTACGACGAGGTCGTGTACGTCCTCGCCGGGGAGGGCGCCTTCCATGTCAACGGCGAGAGCGCGCCGCTGCGCGCAGGATCCTGCGTCCACCTGCCCGCGCAGCTCATCCACTGCCTCGAGAACCACGGCCCCGGCGAAATGCACGTGCTCGGCGTCTTCCGCCCCGCGGGCTCGCCGGCCGAGGCGTTCTACCCGGACGGATCCGCCGCCGCCGTCCCCGCCGCCTGATGCCGCACATCGAGCGCACCGCACACGTGGGCTGGGACGGGAACGTCGCCCGCGGCGCGGGCACGCTCGACGCCCAGAGCGGCGCCTTCGCGCGGCTGCCCTTCTCCCTGCCGTCGCGGATCGGCGACCCCGGCGGCAAGACGAGCCCCGAGGAGCTGCTCGCCGCCGCGCACGGCGGCTGCATCACGATGTCACTCGCCGGCGAGCTGACGAAGGCGGGCACGCCGCCGGGTCGGATCGACACCGACGTGACGATCGTGATGGACGAGGTCGAGGGGCAAGGGCATCAGATCGTCGGTTCGCAGGTCGACTTCGTCGTGCGGGCGGAAGGCGTGGACGACGATGCGCTTCAGGCGGCACTCGAGGAGGCGGACGACGGCTGCCCCTTCTCCCAGCTCCTCAAGCGGGCGGGCGCAACGGTCACGGTCACAGCACGCCTCGCGTGACCCTGCACGAGCTGGCCGCCGCGCGCCGGACGCACAAGTCGTTCGGCCCCGAGCCGGTGCCGCGCGAGACCTTGCTCGAGCTGCTGGCGGTCGCGCGCTTCGCGCCGACCCACCACCTCACCCAGCCGTGGCGCTTTCGTGTCCTCGGGCCTCAAGCGCTCGCGGCGCTGAAGGCGGTGGCGGGCGAGAAGGAGGCACAGAAGCTGGACCGCGCGCCGACGCTCGTGCTCGCGACGGCGGCGCTGACCGGCGACCTCGTGGCGGACGAGGAGGATGTGTGCGCGACCGCGGCGGCGATCCAGCTCGTGCTTCTTGCCGCGACCGAGCGCGGCATCGCCAGCTACTGGCGGACGCCACAGGTGCTGCGCACGAAGGCGGGCCGTGAGTCCCTCGGCTTGCCGCAAGGGGAGCGGTTCCTCGGCCTTCTCCACTTCGGAACAGCGGAGCGCGACCCGGCGCCCCGTGAGCGCGAACCGGTGGAGAGCTACGTCGAATTCTTGAGCTAGGAGACCGCGGTCTCGCCGGGACGCGGCTCGTCGACGCCGGAGTCGGGCGTACCGACGACCTCGGGCTTCACGGGTCGCAGGTAGAGGAACTCGTAGACGAGGGCGGCGATCAGCGCGCCGGCGATTGGGCCCACCCAGTAGATCCACCAGCCCGTCCACGTGTTTCCGGCCACTTCAGGGCCGAACGCCCGCGCCGGGTTCATCGCGGCGCCCGTGACGGGCCCGCCGACGAAAACGTCGATCGTGATGGTGAGACCGATGGCCAGGCCGGCGATCGCTTTGAATGCGCCACGCGGGTCGACGGCGGTCGCCCAGACGGCCCAGACGAGGAACAACGTCATGATCCCCTCGAGGATCAAGGCCTTGGCGTCGGTCGTGTTCGGAGCCGGCGCGGTGACCTTCACGGCGAACTGCGTAAAGAGGTACCGGAGGATGAACGCGGCACAGACGGCGCCGAGCAGCTGCGCGAACACGTAGACGGCGGCGAGCGCCACCGCGATCCGTCTCGTCACCAGGAAGCCGATCGTTATGGCGGGGTTGAAGTGGCCTCCGGAGATATGGCCGAGGTTCGTGACCATGATCCCGATCGCGAGGCCGTTCGCAAGAGCGATCGCGACGATGTCGCTGTGGCTGACGATCCCCGCCCCACCGCCGATGAAGATGAGCGTGAATGCGCCGACGAACTCGGCTACACCGCGACGGAACGGATCCTCGGCCACCGGCCGAGACGCTACGGAAGGTGTCGGACGGCGTCATGCGTGGCGACTGGGCGACGCGGGTATGCCACCTTCCGTGAACGGGGTCACCGAGGAGCAGAACTTCGAGATCGAGTGCCCGCACTGCCACAAGACGTTCGCGGGGGAACGGATCGAGGGCGGGAAGGCTGCCCGCTATCGCGGCTTCAAGTGCCCGCACTGCAAGCTCTTCGTCCCGCTCCACCGCGCGACGGACTCCGGCCTCAGCCGGGATCCGGACGCCGCTAGCTGACCGCGTCGCGGAGCGCCTGCGCCTCGGGCAGGTGCTCGAGCTTCTTGAGCGTGTTGTTCTCGATCTGGCGGATCCGCTCGCGCGTCACGCCGAACGCCCTTCCAACCTCCTCGAGCGTGCGCGGCTCACCGCCGAGAAGCCCGTAGCGAAGCTCGATCACCTCGCGTTCGCGTCGCGGCAACGCATTGAGCGCATTGACGACGTCCTCACGCCGCAGCAGGAGCTGCGCCGTGTCGAACGGCGACTCGGCCGCCTCGTCCTCGACGAAGTCGCCGAGGGATGAATCCTCCTCTTCGCCGATCGGCTTCTCGAGCGAGACCGGCAGCTGGGACATGCGCAGAATCTCGCGTACCTCCGCGGTCGTCATCTCGAGCTCCTCGGCGATCTCTTCCGGACTCGGCTCGCGCCCGAGCCGCTGCACGAGCTGGCGCTCGATGTGCACTACCTTGTTCAGCTTCTCGACCATGTGGACGGGGATCCGGATCGTGCGCGCCTTGTCGGCGATCGCCCGTGTGACGGCCTGACGGATCCACCACGTCGCGTAGGTCGAGAACTTGTAACCCTTGCGGTAGTCGAACTTCTCGACGGCGCGGATGAGGCCGAGCGATCCCTCCTGGATGAGGTCGAGGAAGGAGAGCCCGCGTCCGAGATAGCCCTTCGCGATCGAGACGACGAGGCGAAGGTTGGCCTCGATCATCTCCCTTTTCGCGCCCATGTCGCCCCGCTCGATGCGCTTCGCGAGGTAGACCTCCTGGTCGGCGGTGAGCAGGTCGACCTTCCCGATCTCGCGCAGATAGAGGCGGAGTGAGTCGAGCGACGGCTCGACGGTGAGGTCGAGCTTCGGTGCCACGGCGGCCTTCTCGTCCTCGGGCGGCGGCGGCTCGTGCGGCGGCGCCTTGTGCCGCTCGCCCTCGACGACATCGACGCCATGCTCGATCAGGTACGTGTAGAAGTCTTCGACCTGCTCCTTGGTCAGCTCCACGTCCTCGAGCCCGCCGGCGATCTCGTCGTAGGACAGGAAACCTTTCTCCCTGCCTTCGGCGACCAGCTTGTGGAGTTCTTCGACGTCAGGAAGCGCGATGTCGACGGTGAGCACGTCCCCAAACCTCCCGGCCTAGTGGTTGCACGGCAGCACTGCTACAACCGACCGCGGCTACCCCCCGCCCGTGCCCCGGTCCTCCCTCAATCGCCCGGCGGATACTAGTCACGCTGCAGCAATTCGTAAAGAACTTGTCAACGAGCCGTGACAATCTCGCCGACGCGCTCGCCCCGGCTGTTGGAAACCGGTACTTCCGCGAGCTCCGGCAGATCGAGGCCGAACTGCGTCAAGAAGGCAGCGAGCGCCGGGCAGTGCCCGCGCGCAGCGCCGTCCTCCGCCTTGAGTGCGACACCGATCCCGTCAGGCCCCGCGGCGCACAGGAGCCCTTCCGCACCGCCTTTCGCCAACCAACCCGGCGCAGCCCGCATGAGGAAGAAGTCGGCGCCGTCGGGGCCGCCGACGAGATCCGGACGCGCGCGCATCGCTGCGGTGATGGCGCCGCCCCCGGGCAGGGTCTCGAGCCGCGAGTAGGCGTGAGCCATGCGCTCGAGCGGAAGCGCAAAGGTGACGACGCCGCAGCCGTCGCTCGCCGCGTCCTCCGGCTCGACCTCGGCGGCTTCGGCGTGCGCCTCGTGGCAGGCCCGCTGCACCGGGTGCTCCGGCAGGTGATAGCCCTTCGTCGGCCAGCCGCGGGCGCGGCACAGCGCGAGCATCCCCGCGTGCTTGCCGGAGCAGTTGTGGTGGATCCTCTGCGGGGGCCGGCCCTCCTGGAGGCCTAGCTCGAGATCCTCCTCGGTTGCCTCGGCGCGGCCCAGCAGCGCCCGTGCTGCGGCCACCTGCTCCGGCGTGTCGTGATGGGACGCGCACGCGATTGCGAGCTCATCCTCGGGCAGGTCGTCACGCGCGCGCACGAGCGGGAGTGCCTGCAGCGGTTTGGAGGACGAGCGCATGAAGCACGTCAGCGCCGGATCGCCGGCCGCCGCGACGACCTGACCCGAGCGGACGGCGACGGCATGGACTCGGTGAGCCGCCTCGACGACTCCGTTGCGGTGCACCTCGACGACGATCGGCTCGCTCACGCGCGCGAACCATATGTGCGCTGGCGAATGGTCGGCACTTGCGGTATGGTCGGGATATGCCGACCATTGACGGACACGATTACGAGGCGGAGGACACGATGGTGGTCTCGGACCCCGCACAGCTGCGCGCGCTGGCGGACCCTTTCCGCACCCAGCTGGTCCAGCTGCTGCGCGACCGAGCGCGCTCCACGCAGGAGCTCGCTGCAGGGCTCGGCATGCCAAAGGGCACCGTCGGCCATCACCTCAAGGTGCTCGAGTCGGCCGGCCTGATCCGCGTTGTCCGCACCCGCAAGGTGCGGGCGATGACGGAGAAGTTCTACGGCCGCACAGCACGCCTCTTCCTCTACCAGACCGAGGATCCCGCAGACGGCCGGGCGATCTCTGCCGTCACCCTCCGGCAAGCCGCGAACGAGGTCGAGCTGGCACCGGTTGTGACCGGCTTCGGCCTCGTTCGCGCTCGGTTGACGCAGAAGGACCTCGATCGATTCGAGCGTCGCACGAAGAAGCTGATGGACGACTTCCGCGCCGCCGACAAGGCCGGCGGGATCTCGAGCTCCCTGACGGGAGGAATCTGGGCCGCGGAGACCGACGATGCGTAAGCCGAGCGGCGCTCTCTGGTCGCACCGCGACTTCCTGAAGCTCTGGACGGGCCAGACGATCAGCGAGTTCGGTTCCCAGGTCTCCCAGCTCGCGATTCCGGCCGTGGCCATCCTGACGCTGAAGGCGACTCCATTCGAGGTGGCGGCCCTCGAGACCGTCGTGTTCTTGCCCTTCCTGATCCTGTCGCTGCCGGCCGGCGTCTGGGTCGATCGCTGGCGGCGGCGCTGGATCCTGATCGGCGGCGACCTCGGGCGAGCCGTGCTGCTCGCCACGATCCCGCTCACGTACGCCCTCGGTCACCTGACGCTGGCGCAGCTCTACGTCGTCGGGTTCCTCGTCGGGGTCCACACCGTCTTCTTCGATGTCGCCTACCAGGCGTACCTCCCGCAGATCGTCGACAGGGAGACACTCGTCGAAGGGAACTCGAAACTGCAGATGACGGTCTCGGGCGCAGCGATCGCCGGACCGGGCATCTCCGCCGGGCTGCTCGCGGTCCTGAGCGCGCCGTACGCGATCCTCGTCGACGCCTGCAGCTTCGTCGTCTCGGGCGGCTTCACGGCCGCGATCCGCAAGCGCGAGGATCCCCCGCCGGCGACCGAACGACGAAGGCTGCTCGTCGAACTGTGGGAGGGACTCCGCTACGTGACTCACCACCGGCTGCTCTTCCCGCAGGCGCTGGCAACGGGGAGCTCGAACTTCGCCACGAACATCGTCTTCTCCGTCTACTTCGTCTTCGCGTATCGGCACCTCGGCCTGACCCCCACGCTGATGGGCATCATCGGGGCGGTCGCGGCGACGGGCTGGCTCATCGGCTCGGCCACCGCCGACTGGTGGCGCCGCAAGCTCGGCGTGAACGGCGCCACGATCCTCGGCATGGCGGTCGGCGCCCCTGCCCTTCTGCTGATCCCGTTCGCGCCCGTGGGCCATGCCGCGATTCCGTTTCTTGTCCTGAGCGGCATGCTCGCTGGCTTCGGCGCGGTCGTCTACAACATCCAGCAGGTGAGCCTGCGGCAGGCGATCACGCCCGAGCGGCTGCAGGGACGGATGAACGCATCGATGCGCTTCTTCGTGTGGGGGACGATCCCGCTCGGCTCGCTCGTTGGAGGCGCACTCGCAACGGCGTTCAGCGTCCGAACGGCGCTGATCGTCGGCGCGTGTCTCGGCTTCGTCGCACTGCTTCCCGTTCTCCTCTCGCCGCTTCGGACGGTGCGCGAGTTTCCGGAGGCCGACGAAGTGCCGCTCATGCACGAGCCGGGCCTCATGGGCGGCCCCGCCCCAGTCGACGCCTAGCTCGGTACCTTCCGCATATGCCTGAGCTTCCGGAGATGGAGGCGTGGCGGCGGCAGCTGAACGACCCGGTTTCGGCGTTCCCGATCGCGAAGGCCGGCCCGGCGCACATCGCCACGCTGAAGACGTTCGACCCACCGCTCGACGCGCTCGAGGGCCGTCAGTTCCGCGGCGTCGAGCGGCGCGGCAAGCGCCTGCTATTCCCGACCGACGACGGGGAGCTCGTCCTGCTCGTCCACCTGATGACGGCGGGCAGGCTCAAGTCCCTTCAGGCCGGCGAGAAGGGTCCGAAGACGCCGGCGTTCGCCCTCGAGTTCCAGCGGGGCTCGAAGCTCGTCCTCACCGAGAATGCCCGGAAGAAGCGCGCCGGCGTCTGGCTGCTCACGCCGGAGGCAGCGGACGCCGAGCTTGCGCATCTCGGCCCGGAGGCGCTCGGGCTCGGTCCCGAACGGCTCGGCGAGATCGTCCACAGCGAGTCGCGGCGCTTGCACGCGCTGCTGCGCGATCAGCGGCTGATCGCCGGCATCGGCCGGGCCTGGGCGAACGAGATCCTCCACACGGCCAGGCTCTCTCCGTATGCGCTCTCCGACGATCTGGACGATGAGGAGGTCACGCGGCTCGCAGCGGCGATCGACTCCGAGCTCGAGCGCGGACTCGAACTGCGCGAGGCCGGCGCCTCCGACGCGAAGACGTATCGCGTGCACCGCCGCCTCGGCGAGCCCTGCCACGTCTGCGGCACGCCGATCGCGCAGGTCGACTTCGAGGAGCACACGATCTTCTACTGCCCGACGTGCCAGACGGGCGGCCGCGTCCTGAAGGACCGGCGACTCTCTCGCCTACTCAGATAACGCGCTCGACGCTCGCTCGGCACGAACGCTGCGCCGGGCGGCAAGCGCGGGAGACAGTGCTGCCGCCCAGACGATGACCGCCGAGCTCAGGGCGAGCCAGAAATAGAGAGCGAGCACGACGCCGAAGCCGCCGTAGTCGCGCGCGTACAGATCGACCCAGAACTGCATGACGAAGTTGGAGACGATCATCAGGGCGACGAGCGCAACGGCGGTCAGCACCGCACCCGGAAGGAGGTCGCGCGCCGAGATCTCCTTGTGCGTCAGCGACCACGGCGCCACGACGAAGAAGAGCGCCAGGAATCCGACCCAGCCGAGGCCGAGCAGCACCTTCGCGAGGGCGCCAAGACCGTGAAGCTCGTTCAGCTGCAGGAGCAGAAGCAGGAGCAGCCCGTAGAGACCGGCGAGCACAGCGCCGTACCCGATCTGGTCGGACGTCCGGGTCTTCAGGTCGAGCTGCCACGCACGAGCGTGAACGAGCTGCAGCACCCGGCCGAAGCCGATCCCGAAGACGAGCGCGCTCGCAATCGCGAGCAGGGCCGACCCGAGCTCGTGCGAGCGCCCCTGCCCGAGAACGTTGTGAATCAGCTCCGAGGTGGAGGCGTTGAGCCGGTAGTGATGAACGATCGAGTTTGCGAGCGCGTTCGGATGTGGGTCGAGGTACTCCTCCATCACGAGCAGCGCCGGCAGGACGGCGACGAGGATGTAGAGGGAGAGGAGGGCCGACTGCAGGGGCCCGTCGACCGCGCGGTACCGGCGCCAGGCGTCGATCGCGGTTCCCGAGGCGGAGCCTGGATCCCGCTGCTCGACCCAGTCCTGGCCGCGGCGTGAAAGCTCCTTCAAACGGGCGCTCACTGTTTCCAACCCTCCTCGCCGCCACGAGCTATCAGCGGATGCCTGCACGTCGATTTGGCTCTGGACGACGCTACGTTAGGCTCCTGGAATGGCAACCGTCGCGGAGGTCATGAATCGGGACGTCCTCGCCGTCGACCCGACGGCATCCATCGGCGAAGCCGCCGAGAAGATGATGGACGGCGGCGTCGGCGCCGTTGTCGTCATGGAGGACATGGTGAGAATGGTGGGCATCATCACCGAGCGCGACATCCTGAACGCGGTCTCCCAGCGCGCACGAGCCGCAGAGGCGCGGGTGCGGCAGTGGATGACCGAGAGCGTGATCACGATCGAGCCCGAGACGACGGTCCAGGACGCGGCGCAGATGATGTTCGAGCGCAATTTCCGCCACCTGCCGGTTTCGAAGGACGGTCGGCTGCTCGGCATCGTCAGCCTCCGCCGCCTCTCCCAGTACGAGTTCGAGCAGCAAAAGGAGTCCGTCGGACCGGCCCATTAGGGTCGGTCGCGTGATCAGGCTCTTCCCGAATCGCGGCGGCTGGCTCGAGGTCGTCTGCGGTCCGATGTTCAGCGGCAAGAGCGAGGAGCTGATCCGCCGCCTGCGGCGCGCGGAGATCGCCGGGCAGCGCGTGCTGATCGTCAAGCCCCGCATCGACGACCGCTACGACATCGGGCACGTCGTCAGCCACGCGGGCGCGCGGATGCGGGCCGTCGTCGTCGACGACCCGGCCGACATCCCCGGTCTCGTCGACGGCTACGACGTGGTCGGTGTCGACGAGGTCCAGTTCTTCCCGCCGCAGATCACGCTCGTCCTCGACGGGCTCGTCGAGGGCGGGATGCGGATCGTCGCGTGCGGCCTCGACCAGGACTTCCGCGGGCTTCCGTTCGCCGCGATGCCGGAGCTGCTTTGCCGCGCCGAGCTCGTCGACAAGCTGCAGGCCGTCTGCCACCGCTGTGGCGGGCCGGCGACGATGACGCAGCGGCTCGTCGACGGCTCGCCCGCCCCCGCCGACGGCGACACGATCGTGGTTGGCGCGCTCGAGCAGTACGAGGCGCGGTGCCGTTCGTGTCACCAGCTCGCCGCGCCCGCCCTCGCCGCGGTCTGAACGCCGCAGTCACGGCGTGACGATCGCCGGCGCGGCGTCGTATCTTCCCCGGGATGAGAGTTCTCGCCTGCGCGGCTGCCGTCATCGCCTGCGCGCTCGCCGCCTCGGGATGCGCGAGCAGTTTTGCGGCGCACCAGCACTCCTCCACCGACGCTATCGGGCTTCACGAGCTCGGCTACGACCAGCTGTCACAGCCTCTTCGGGAGTTCATTCGCTCGACGATCGCTCAAGGCTCCGTGACCGAGATCGACGTCTACGGCCCGGCTTCACGGGCCGACCCCGTGAAGGCCTCGTCGGGAGACGTGGTTGTCGAGAGTCCGCGCCAGCAGAAGAAGCCCTTCTACCTGATCGTCCTCCACGGCCACTTCTCCTGTGGCACGTGCAGCCTCCCGATGGGAGCCAAGGCGCCGCAGGGAGCGATCGAGACCTACGTCTGGTCGCACGGTGCGTCGGCTCTCGACTACGGGCTCAGGAACAGCCTCCCGGCCGCTATCTCCCTCCTCAACCGCCTCGCGGTGATCCAGCTGTCTTGAGCTCAGGCGAGGCGGATCACGAGCTGCTCGCTGTCGACGGCGACCGAGCCGCCGAGATGCCGGACGAGCCGCACCGCGACCGCTGCGCCGAGGTCGCGCAGGTCGTCGCCCAGAACGACGGGAGCCGACGCGGCCGTGACGGGTGAGAGACGGATCTCGGAGCCGTCGACTTCCGCCGCGACTTCGTCGAACCCGCCGTGGCGCAGAGCCGACTGGAACAGCGCCGCGAGCCCGCGCTCGACGGCGCCGACGTCCGTCTCGAGCCCCGCCCCGGAACCGCTGACGCGCACACGATCCTCGCCGAGCCTCGCCGCAGCCGCCTGCGCCAGCTCGAGCGTGTCCGCCTCGCGCAGCGTCGGGTCGTAGCGGCCCGACTCGATCCGCGCCGCGAGCGACAGCTCCTCGATCAGCTCGGCGAGCTGCCCGGACGCCGCGTCGATCATCTCGACGTACCGGTCGGCCGGCGGCTCGAGGCCACCACCCCGCACGAGCGTCGTTGCGAAGCCGTGCACGGTCGCCAGCGGCGTCCGCAGGTCGTGGCAGGCGAGCGAGACGAGCCGGGCGAAGTCACTGTCGTCGGTCAATTGGGGTCTAACCTAGCCGGGATGGAACGCACCGAGACTCCCGATCTGCAGGCGGCGGCGCCGGAGGTGGCACTCGGCCTGTCGAGCGTCGGAGTGACCGGCGTCCAGAAGGCCGTTCGCATCGGCCGCGGGCGCGGGGAGAAGCTCATCGCGGCGGCGATCGACTGCACGGTCGACCTCGACCCGCGGCAGAAGGGCGTCCACATGTCGCGCTTCCCCGAGCTCTTCGAGGAGGCGGTCGAGGGCGTGGTGGATGACGACGCCTTCCTCGTCGAGGACCTCGCCGAGCACGTGGCGCGGCGCGTCGTCGACCGGCAAGGGGCGCTGCTCGCCGAAGTGCGGATCACTGCGCGCTACCCGTACGAGCGCCGGACGCCGGTGACGAAGCTCGCGACGCAGGAGATGGTCTCGCTGATCGGAATCGCCGCTGCCTCCCGGGAGCGCGTGCGCCGCGTCGTCGGCGTCGAGGCGACCGGGATCAACGCCTGTCCGTGCGCACAGGGTCTCGTGCGCGGCGCCGCGGCCGACCGGCTGCTCGAGGCGGGCTTCGAGGACGGCGACGTCGAGCGGATCCTCGAGCTCGTCCCGCTTGCAACCCACAACCAGCGCGGGCGCGGCACGCTCCTCGTCGGCACGTCCGAGCGCCTCAATGCCGAGCGCCTGGTCGAGATCGTGGAAGGATCGATGAGCTCGCCGATCTACGAGCTCCTCAAGCGGCCCGACGAGCTGTTCGTCGTCGAGCACGCTCATCTGCAGCCGCGCTTCGTCGAGGACTCGGTACGCGTGGCGCTCAAGAGCGTCCTCGACGAGCTGCCGCGTCTCGGCGACGGCGACTTCGTCCTCTCGCGCCAGGTCAACTTCGAGACGATCCATGCCCACGAAGTCGTGGCCGAACGCCACGGCACGATCGGCGAGCTGCGCGCGGAGCTGGAGGGAGCCGGTCACGGGCCGGCGGCTCACACCGGGCTCGAAGATTGGCTGCGGAGCTAGCGCCGGTCGCCGACGGACGCAATCGCCCGCCGACCCGTCCGTACGACCGACCTGGGTAGGAACCGGCCGACCCGCATACCGAGCTCGGCCGTCCACTTGGCGAGGAGAGCGCGCCGGCTCTGCCTCCGATCCCGGGCGGTCACGGACGCGACCTTGACGCCGACCGTCGTCGAGCTCGGGACGAAGCGCACGTCCTTGAAGTGCGGCGACCCGTAGATCGCCTCTTCGCTCACGAGCTTCGAGCCTTCCCACGTCGTGTCGTGCATGGCGACTGTTCCGCCCTCGACGACCAGCGGAACCCACTGGTCGAAGTCACGCCGGACGTCGTCGTACTTGTGCGAGGCGTCGATGAAGATCAGCTCGATCGGCTCGTCGAAGTCGACGAAGGCCTCGTCGGAGGTGGCACGAATCGGGCGGACGAGATCGGCGACGCCAGCTTTCCGGATGTTCTCCTGG
>Ga0207646_10001698_pt1 | contig 26773 bp, 24 predicted proteins | sample KBSK5502metaG_FD_184343 | JGI IMG/M metagenome (GOLD analysis project Ga0207646, IMG submission 184343) | Corn, switchgrass and miscanthus rhizosphere microbial communities from Kellogg Biological Station, Michigan, USA - KBS K5-50-2 metaG... | ecosystem: Host-associated > Plants > Roots >...
TTCCCACAGAGGTGCTCGAGGACTATCTCAAATCCTACGAAGGAGGTCGATTCGCGGAGTCAACGAGGTATGTGCGCAGCTATCCTCAGGAACTCCCTGTCCTGGGAGAACTCTTACCGGGAATCCAGACGCCGGTCCAGCTTATCTTCAGCCGTCGCGACGACCTTGTGCCGCCCATCAATGGCGAATACTTACACGAGCGGCTACCCAACAGCAAGCTTGACATCTTGGATACCGGCCATTACGCCTGGGAGGACGTTGCAGACCAGTACGCGACGATCATCTCCGCCTGGGTCAAGGGCGGCTACCAGAACACCGGAGCGTGAACCGGCTCCCACTGTCCTGGTGCGGCTGTTGCTCAGGACATGAAATAAGAACTTCGTCAAATGTAGTGAAGGTACTATCAGGAAAGTATAGAGTAGCGTTTCTGCTCAAGAAATGGAATAAGGAGAACACACATGAGCACTGGAATGAATATTGTGTTGGTGCATGGCGCCTGGGCTGATGGCTCCAGTTGGAGCGCCGTCATCGAGCGCCTGCAAGCCGACGGCTACACCGTCACCGCACCCCAATTTCCGCTGACCCAGCTTTCCGCTGACGTCGCCCGGCTGCGCCAGGTGCTGGCCCGCCAGAATGGCCCGACCATCGTCGCCGGCCACTCCTACGGCGGCCAGATCATGACCGCTCTGGGCACGGACGCGCCCAACGTCGCCGGCCTGGTCTACATCGCGGCCTTCGGACTGGACCAGGGCGAATCGCTCGGCGCGCTGCTGTCGCAGGGACCGGTGACCCCGGCACTGGCGCACCTCTTCACCGACAAGCAGGGCTTCGCCTGGCTGTCAGAGGACGACTTCGTGAACCATTTCGCGGCTGACGTCGATCCGGTGAAGGCCAAGGTGATGTATGCCGTGCAGCAGGCTCTGGCCGCGTCTGCCTTCCAGGACGTGATGGGTGTCCCGACCTGGAAAGCGCTGCCGTCCTGGTACCTGGTCGCCGCGAACGACCAGGCGATCCCGCCCGACGCCGAGCGTCTGTTCGCCAGGCGCATGGGGGCCACCACCGTCGAAGTCCCGTCGAGTCACGTGGCGATGGTCTCCCACCCCGATGACGTGGCGCAGCTCATCGAGACGGCGGCACAAGCAGCAGTGACCGCCTGAGTAGCGTCTTCAGCCTTAAGCAGTTCCTCACGCCAAACCGAGGGAAAGCTGAGCTGAGCGGATGGGGGCCAAGGTCGGCAGTCTTCCTGCGCGACGAACACGGCCCTGCTTGACCAGTTAGTCCAGCAGGTCGAGCAGGGCATTCTGACGCTGCGCGTCGCTGATGTTCTACCCGCCGATCAGGCCGTTGACGCACATCGCCGCCTCGAAGCTGGCGGCGTACGTGGACGCCTGGTGTTAGACTTTACGACTTGAAGCCCTCTTGCCCAGGCGCAAAACTGTAAATTTGGGAATTCCATGAGTAAACATCTTGACTTAGAGCACTCTAAGTATTTTATACTAGAGGCATGTCACATGATATTACAGCTACACCAGAAGTAACTTTAACCATTAAGCAAATGGCCGCCCAGAGCGGTATGAGCGAATATACGCTGCGCTACTACGAGAAGATCGGGCTCATACAGCCGATTCCACGCGATGGGAGCAGCGGCCATCGACGCTATAGCGCGGCTACGGCACAGATGGTGGAGGCGCTTGCGTGTCTGCGTGCGAGTGGCCTTTCCCTCGACGAAATGCGGCTGTACTTACGGCTGCGGGAACGTGGTGACGAAGCGGCAGCTGAGCAAAAAGCGCTGTTTTTGGCACACGCCGAAGAAGTAGCGGATGAAATCCGTCATCTCACAATACGGCAACGGTATCTGAGCGGCAAGGTTGCGTACTGGGATGCACGGATGAATGGCGACATGGAACTGGCGGAACAGATTGCCGCTCAGAACCTAAAAGTGAATCACTTCAATACCATCCTCAGCACCCACACCGCCCCCACCCCAACTACCATCGCCACCAGCACATTTTTCGTACGCAGCGCAACGAGCGCCGACGCCAGTGCGGCCAGCGTCTCAGCAAGACTGCTGGCGAGTACCGTAGGCGCAATAATAGCTACCAGTACGGCCCCTGGGATTTGCCGTAGCCACGCCTCAATGCGCGGCGAGGGCGTTACAAGGCCCATCAGCCAGAAGCCGCCCGCACGTGTAGCATACGTGACAAGCGCCATACCCAGGATAGTAATCAGCGCGAGTGTATCATTGTGCACCGGTTATCGCTCCAACCACACTACCTGCAATACCCCCCAGCAGGATGTACCACTTGCCCGGCAGCCAGTGCGCCGCCGCTACTGCCACGACCGCTGCCACCGCCCACGGTAAGAAATTCGATTTCCCTTTCCACATACCAACCAGCAAAGCTGTAAAGACCGCCGTAAATGCGAAATCCAGTCCCCACTGTGCCGGGTTCTGTATTGTAGCTCCCACCGTCTGTCCAACCAGCGTGGAACTGACCCAGGCCACAAACATGATCAAGCCGCCGCCGAGCAAGAAAGCCCTATCGCGTCCTCCTGCTGCGAAGTAGCTTATTGCCAGCGCCCAGCTTTCGTCTACCATAAAAAAGACCGAGGTATACACCTTGGAGGGCGCTAGCCGCGCAAACCAGGGTCGCAGCGATGCTCCCATCAACACGTGGCGCAGGTTCACTATAAAGGTCGTGAGAATAATAGTTATTACAGGCAAGGGAGTTACTATCCATAACGTTAATGCTACGAACTGTGATGCGCCAGCAAAAACGAGCGCACTCATAAGCAGTGATTGCACAACGCTTAGCTTTGCCTGGCGTGCCAGTACACCAAAGACGAAGCCCACCGTGAAAGCGCTGATCGCTAGAGGGATAATGCGCCTGGCACCAAGCAGTGCCCCCTGCAGGGTAAACGTCATTGTATCGTTCGTCGCCTTTTCATTTTGGCCTTCGCTCAAATTAACTCTTTGCATCGCAATGAACCCTTGTCTTTACCCAATCCCAGGCCCCTGATACTGATTTGCGAACCGCTCTTTAAACCGCGTAGGGGTGAGGCAAGCCTCACCCCCAACCCAGAGATGCTTGCCTCGTCCCATGCCAGCCTCGCCCCTTGCTGCACATTCGTATAGAATCGTACCTGCTCTGCAATGTTACATTGTTCTGCTTAGGAATACTTCAGCCAACTAGCCGCGCTCTTCACAGCCAATGTAAACAGCCATATAACTATCAAAATGATCTAAGCAGGTTATAAAGATTATAACAAGAAAGCAAGAAACTTTCAAGATGTTCTTTTGCGTTCCCCCTATGGCTGTGCCAAAGTCGCTCATATCGCCTGTAAGCATCGTCATCATCGTAGGGGCGGGGGCGGTGTGGAGCGGGGAGGGGACCCTTGCGGTCGCCCTGGTGATCTACTCGCTCTCGACTGTGCCTGATTGAGTGGGATTCTCAAACCTCTCCAAAGAAAATGGTCGTATTATCTCCGGCACCTTGCCCTCGACCACCAGCTCAGCAATAGCCTTGCCTGTAATAGCGCTCAGCAAAATACCGACGCTCCCATGCCCAACCGCCAGCGTGACATTCTCCCAGCCTGGCACAAGCCCTAGTATTGGCTGGTTATCAGGCGTCCTGGGCCGTAGCCCCGTCCACATTTGATCTATAGCGCTGCTTTCTAAGCTGGGAATGAGCCTGATCGCCGTATTGAGCAGCCATGCCACGCCGCCCGCGGTAAGTTGTTTATCGAAACCCACCTCTTCTCGCGTTGCGCCCACAAGTACCGTATCCCCGCTTTTAGGAGCAAGATAGACAGCTTCGCCAAAGATAATATGACTCAAAGGCCGTGATGGCTGCCGCAGGGTGAGAATCTGACCGCGTTGAGGACTGACTGGTAGCTCGATATTCAGCCACTCGCTAAAATGAGCTGCCCATGCCCCAGCCGCGACAACCAGGTGGTTGCAGCCGATCGTTTCACCCTTGGAAGTGTATACGCCTGTAACTCTTGCGTGATGTTGTCGTATCCCTATGATTTCGCTGTGATGATGCAGTTTTGCACCACTTCTCGCCGCTGCCGCTGAGAAAGCCTTGACAACATGTGATGCTTTGATCTGTGATTCTTCAGGCGCGTAGATGGCTGCACAAACATCGGGTGACAATAGCGGCTCGTGTTGGTGTGCCTCGTCTCCCGTGAGCCACTGCATTTGCAGCCCCAGCGGTTGCCACGCTTTCATACGCTTGCGCAAGTCGGGAATATGCTTTGAATTGCGCACCACACGTAGCGCGCCCGGTTGCCCGTATTCCAGGTGCATACCGCTCGCATCCTCAAGCTCTGACACCAGTGCGGGAAAAAGAGCAAAACTGGCAAGCAGCAGGTCGGCGTATACTCCCGGGCCGGAGAGCGACCCCAGTGGGGCGAGCAAGCCAGCAGCAGCGCTCGACGCCTCAGCGCCAATCTCACCCTGATCTAAGACGGCGACCTCCACTCCTGATCGTCGCAGTTGGTAAGCAATAGCGCACCCTATCACCCCTCCTCCCGCGATAACGACATCTGTAGTTGATTGCATACCCGGCTAACTCCTCCGGTGAATGATACGATAAAACTGATCTACCAGTATATCAGCAGGTACTAGATTCCACCAACTATCGGAGGCTAGTGAAGATAACCAACCGCGTAGGGGCGGGGGCGGCGTGGAGCGGGGAGGGGATGCTTGCATCGCCCCGGGTGGCTTGTTCTAATACATCTCGAAGGAGGAAATGCCTGGGAAACCACATTTAATTAATTATGCGATAAAACACTGTTCGTTTGTTGCAATTCTTGTGGCTTTTATGTAATATTGATCTTTGGCAAATGTATTTGTTTTTGCACAATTGTCAGTGGAAATCCGAATAATAGCGCATTCTTGGAGGTAACAGATGAGCAACAGAAGAATGCTTGGCATTGGTTTATTTGTCGTAGCAGTGATAGCAGCAGTAGTAGGTGCGTTTTTGATGTCTGGTGGTCACAATAAATCAGGTTGGGGACTCATCGGGATTGGCGTTGTCTTGGTAATTGCTGGCCTGGTCAGCTTTTTTTCTCGTTCTTCGGCAGCCGGGGAAAAGCTAGACAGCGATATGTTTTTACCTCGCTAAGCGCAATAAACACCTCAAAGAACTGATCTTTTTCGCTGCCTCATCGTAGACGACTCGTATCATCCGGTGAGATCAGTAACATATTCCCTTTTAAGGCATCACTGTATCTGCCTCGAATATACCCTCTCGTGCAGCTAGCTCAACACCAGGTGCAGGTTTTTCAACCTTACGTATCATCACAAATGCCAGTACCCCGGCCAGGATGTTAAAAGCAGCATCCACTTCAAGCATCGTTATAACTCCGAGATGATCTCCAAGCCCACTGGCAAGCACCATGCCAAAGAGCATGGCTATAGCCTGAACCGTGTTAAGTGCTCCAAAGATGCGTCCCCGGTATTCATCATCAACATTGCTCTGAAGCAGGGTAAGCAGGCTGACAAAGAAGCCGATAGCAGCAACGCCTATAATGGTTACAAGTGGCAAGACGATAGGCAATACCGGAATATTGACGATTACTATAATCAGCGGCCCGAATATCAGAGCGCTTAAAGGGATCAAACGAGTTGGACGTATTACTTTGCTCGCCTGCACGACGATCAACGAGCCGATAATACCGCCTATAGCTTGCGCAGTCATCAACCAGCCCAACACTAAGGCGCTGCCATGCATCACCTGCTTCACATAGGCTGTAAACAGCACTTCGATAATTCCCTCACCGACCATGGCAACGCCTATGACCACGAAGATAGCAGTAATCAACTGCTGCTTTTTGACCAGCTGCAAGCCTCCCAACCACTCGTGCCACACCTTCGATATGCCAGCAACAGCGCCGGAATGAGTTACCTTAGCTTGCTCGCTTAACCGGGCCACCGTTGAAGGCAAGGAGATGAGCGCAATCATACTTGCTGAAATGAGGAACGAGACAGCATCCACAAGTATCACACTGTTAATTCCGAGTAATCCCAGCAGCACTCCTCCCAGGAATGGCCCGACCAGGCGCGTTAACTCCTGGCTCATCGAGTTTAATGAGTTTGCCGCCAGCAGGTGTTGTTCATCAACCAGGTTTGGAATAATCGCGCTTTTAGCCGGAATGAAGAATTGCGAGATCGTGGACTCAACAAAGGCGAATATGTACACGATCCACAGCCATTGCTGCGAATGCACTAAAAAGAGTGGGATCAGCACGAATGCCTGCGATAGCTCTGCAATAAACATGGTTCGCTTGCGATCCCAGCGATCAACAAACACCCCTGCGATTGATCCAAAGAAGAGGCGTGGTATTGTTTCCACAATGAACATCATGCCCGTCGCCAGCGTTGACCCCGTAAGTGTATAAACATAGAATGGCAGAGCGATAAAAAGCACCCAATCCCCAATCATGGAAATCACTTGTCCAAACCACAGGAAAGCAAAATTGCGCTGGCGCAGTGCTGCAAGCATGATGAAGCCCCTTCCATGCTCTTGTTCTAAAGTGAAAAGTGTTTTTATGTTGGCGTTTTTACCCAATTGAATGATAATATTTTACTTGACAGATCGCAGGCTGTCAAGATGTTTTGGTGAAAAATCACAATGTCATGGTAATATATTGCAATGCCATGATGTCGCAGAGCAAATCGAGGAGGAAAATCTAATGCCCTGGTGAATGAATACGCAAGCTCTCCTGAATCGTGTCGAGTGCTCGTGTGACATCGTATTGTGGAGGCACGAGCACCAATATATCACAAACCAACTGCCTATCCAATATCAATCCAATATCTCAACTTCCTCACAGGTTCCCCTTTAATCTCCAGCGCGTTCTCAAGTTTGCCGCCATTGTGCTCAATGATCTTTTTTGAACCGATATTGTCCTCGTCGCAAGTGACCAGCACCCTGTGCAATCCCAGCTCCCTGGCCTTTTCCAAACCAAGCCTCAGTATCTCCTTGCCGTATCCTTGCTTTCTTTTTGAGGGCCGGATCTCATAACCTATGTGCCCGCCGAACAGCAACAGTTGCTCATTCAACTCGTGTCGCACCGAAAGCCGGCCTACGAATTCGTCGCCATCGATCAGCCAGAAATCGGATGCTGGCACCCATCCGGGCTTTAATTTGGAGCGGTCCTTCAGATCATGTAGACTCTGTACAAATGCCCCAAAATCTCCGCTTAAACTCTTTAGATCATAATGCAGTTGCCTGCCCTCCGCTTGGAACTCCCGCACAGCCTGAATAAAGCTATCTCGATAAGCCACTGATGGTTCTGCAAGAAAAAGCATCTATGTTCCTCTTTTCCTAAATTTGTCATGTAATGAATTAGAGCTAAGCCGTATTCTCCAGCATCATTTCCAACTCGATCTCATCTCGCAAAGGGATGCCATCATCTCCAATTAACGGGATCTCAGGTTTGAGTTTCCTCGATACATCAAGCGCATTCCTATGCACAGCGACAAGCACAAAGCCCCGCTTCTGGTAAAAGCGCAACGCATTCAGATTATCATTCGTCGTAATCAGCCAGAGCCGTTTACAACGCGATTTGATGGCTATATCCCTGACCGCTTCAATCAATGCCGTTCCAACCCCGGAGGATGGCCGAATGCTATCAATAGTCACAACTTCGCAACTTTCCCCCTCGATATTGTACGTAACCAATCCAACCTTTTCCCCCTCCTGGATGGCTGCAAACCCAGGAAGGTCTTGAGGATGGTAGACCACTCCACGTGAGACAACTATTTCAGCGCCCCAATGCTCGGCTATGAATTGTATAACCCATGCCCTGTCTTCGGGATTGATAGGGCGGATGATAATGTTTGACATAGCAAATTCTCTTGTTTCCTTCAAGACTACTGATCCGACCGGATGAGTGCGCGGGAGGGTTCTGCTGACTGCTTGCAGTAGCGAAGCGTTGCAGAACAGGTGGTTGGGAAGGGTCACTAGCACGCAGTGCGTTTCCGGTCGGAATAAGATCCTTTGGACCTCCCATTAAAAGCATTATCTGGCTTCTGCCTCCAATTATAATCCTTGTAACCGGTGTGCGGCGCGGTATTGCTATTGGTGTGTAGGCATTACCGATTTCTTTCCACAACGATCAGTCTTTTACCTCCCTCAAACCCTCACATAATGTCTGCATTACCGTACCTTCACTTGACAAAATTTGTAAGATGGTGTATCTTATACACAAAGCTTGTGCTGCAAGCGTGCCTGCCAGGCACACTTGCGGGGCCGGGTAAGCGAAAGGAAAATCATTCATGAAGCGACGACAAAGATCGCCTGCTTATAAGACAGGTGAAAATAATACAAGCTTGCCTAAATATACAATCGGCGTCGTCTCTCAACTTCTGGGCTTACCACCGCAGGTGCTGCGGCGTTATGAAGAAGCTGGCTTGCTCGCACCTGCTCGCCAGGGTGGTAAGAACCGTTTGTACTCTGACCAGGATATAGAGATACTCGAAGAGATTGCCGAGCTTTCTGATCAGGGAGTGAACGCGGTAGGCATTCGCTATATCATCCAGATTCGCAGGCACGTTACCATATTGCAACAACAGGTCAACGAAGCTAAAGACGCCCAGCAGCTCTCCGAGGAAGAGAGACACCGGCTGGAGACGACACATCAAGAGACCGAAAAACATCGTGAAGATACACATCAATAATCTATGCTGCTCGCTCACTTACCTGCTCTTCTGACGGCCTCTTCTCGCAAGCGTTTCCCTAAACCTGACAATTACAAAGATGTCTAATGAAAAGTTATGTTATTTGACAGAATATGTTAGATAATATATAGCATATTTGGGAATATTTAGAACGTTCAGCGGTTTTATATAGATGGATGGGGGTAGCCACAGCACAATTGGCTGTGAGATTAGGGAAAGGATAAATGTAATGCAATATAATGGACGAGATATAAATATCGCAAGCCCACAGCAAACGTCAAAAGCTGAGCAAGTCGCCCTGCTGGCGCAGCAGCTCGGAGCCGAACAGCAGAAAAGCGAGGAGTACCTGGACCTGCTTCGCCGTACCCAGGCAGACTTCATCAACTACAAACGACGAACAGGCCAGGAGCAGAGTGAAGAGCGCATCACGGCACAGATTGCCGTATTAGATCAGCTTTTGCCTGTACTTGATGATCTTGGACGAGCGCTCCAGGCTGCGCCACCCGAACTCACCAATCAACCCTGGGTCCAGGGCATCTTCCTCGTTGCCAGAAGACTCATGAATGCCCTGGAGCAACTCGGTGTACGGCAAATTGGATTGCCAGGAGAACATTTTGATCCTCGCTGGCACGAAGCCCTGACCACGCAGGCGCAACCAGGTGTTCCCGATGGGACCATCCTGCAAGTCACCCGGCCAGGCTACGCTTTGGGAGAGCGTGTCATTCGCCCTGCCCAGGTTATCGTAGCAGATTCCGCTTAAACTATTCGGCCTGGGAATAGTATCAAGCATCTGCTTGTTATTATTTCCAGAACACGTTAGTTAAACTAACAAAATTTGTAAGATATATGCACAGGATACCGTCGTGAAGTCGTGGTAGGGGCGGGAGCGGTGTGGAGTGGGGTGGGGACCCTTGCGGTCGCCCTGGGTGTGGTGGGTATGCAGTCGCCTTGGCCCTTGCGGTTGCTCTGCTAGCTTCACTGGTAATACCTGGCATACTTAATAAAGGAGGCTATAAAGTTATGGCCAAAGTAATTGGTATTGACCTTGGAACAACGAACTCGGTAGTCGCGGTTATAGAAGCCGGCGAGCCTACTGTGCTGGACAACAGCGAAGGATCGCGGTTGACCCCCTCTGTCGTTGCCGTCACTAAGAGTGGCGAGCGGTTGGTCGGCCAGGTGGCGAAACGGCAGGCGGTAACCAACCCCGAAAACACCGTCTATTCCATCAAACGCCTGATGGGCCGCAAATACGATGATCCCGAGGTCCAGCGCACGCTGAAAAGTGTGCCCTACAAGATCGCACGTGCCGCCAATGGTGATGTGCGGGTAGTCATGGGAGGGCGTGAGTATAGCCCGCCCGAAATTTCAGCGGTGATCCTGCAAAAGTTGAAGACAGATGCAGAAGCCAAACTGGGCGAGCGCATCACCCAGGCGGTGATTACAGTTCCCGCCTACTTCAACGATACACAGCGCCAGGCGACCAAAGATGCTGGCAAGATTGCCGGGCTGGAGGTCCTGCGTATTATCAACGAGCCAACTGCTGCCTCGCTGGCCTATGGATTGGATAAGAAGAAGGACGAAACGATTGCCGTCTATGACCTTGGTGGTGGGACTTTCGACATCTCCATCTTGCAACTGGGTGAAGGCGTCTTCGAGGTAAAATCAACCAATGGTGATACACACCTGGGCGGTGATGACTTCGACCAGCGCATCATTGACTGGCTGGCCGACGAATTCCGCAAGGAGCAGGGCATCGACCTGCGCAGCGATCGTATGGCACTTCAGCGCTTGAAGGAAGCGGCAGAGCGAGCCAAGGTCGAACTCTCCTCGTCAATGCAGACGGAGATCAACCTGCCCTTTATCACTGCCGATGCCAGCGGTCCAAAACATATGGTGATGACCCTGACGCGGTCAAAGCTAGAGCAGTTGGTAGCTGATTTGATCGAGCGCACGCGCGGTCCGGTCATAAAAGCGCTTGAGGATGCCGCTATCCGGGCATCTGATGTCAACGAAGTGGTGCTGGTCGGTGGACAGACCCGCATGCCTGCGGTGATTGAGTTGGTGCGCAAGATCTTCGGCAAAGAGCCACACAAGGGCGTCAACCCTGACGAAGTAGTGGCAGTCGGTGCCGCTATCCAGGCCGGTGTCCTTAAGGGCGATGTCAAAGATGTGCTCCTGCTCGACGTTACCCCGCTCTCCCTGGGTGTTGAGACGCTGGGTGCCGTAATGACCAGGTTGATTGAGCGCAACACGACCATTCCAACGCGCAAGAGCGAGGTCTTTAGCACGGCTGAAGATAGCCAGCCCGCTGTTGAGATCCATGTGCTGCAGGGTGAGCGTGAACTGGCCCGCGACAACAAGAGCCTGGGTCATTTCCGGCTCGAGGGAATTGCGCCTGCACCGCGCGGTATTCCTCAGGTTGAGGTAACCTTCGACATTGACGCCAATGGCATTCTCAATGTCTCCGCCCGTGATAAAGCTACAGGGCGCGAGCAAAAGATCACCATTACCGCCTCCAGTGGCCTGTCCAAAGACGAGATAGACCGCATGGTACGCGATGCAGAGATGCATGCGGAGGAAGATCGCCAGCGCAAGGAAGAGATCGAATTGCGCAACCGCGCCGATAGCCTGGCGTACCAGGCCGAGCGCACACTGAGAGAGACCGGTGACAAAGTCTCGGCAAACGTGCGTACCGAGGTAGAGGACCGGGTGAAGGCAGTGCGGGATGCACTGTCCGGTAACGATATCAGCCGCATTCGCACCACTGCCGATGACCTGGAGCGCTCTATGCAGCGTATCGGCCAGGATGTCTACGGTCAGGCTGGAGACTCTGCAGGCCCTGGTGGAACGCAAGGCGGCTACGCACCGGGCAGCGATTCCGGCACCGTTGAAGGTGAATATCGCGAGGTATAATGTAAGGGCGACCCCGGCGGTCGCCCTTCATTGATATTTTCTTAGGGAGAAGCACTCATGGCTGTTGATTATAAAGACTATTACAAGATCTTGGGCGTCAGCAAAAACGCGACTGACAAGGACATTCGCAAGGCCTATCGCAAGCTTGCACGCCAATACCATCCCGATGTCAATCCAGGTGACAATGCTGCCGAGGACAAATTTAAAGAGATCAACGAGGCTAACGAGGTGCTCTCTGATCCCGAGAAGCGCAAGAAGTATGACGAGCTGAGCAGCTACTACCAGCAATATGGACAAATGCCCGGTGGACCTGCGGGAGGCGATGGCGGCACACGCTACACGTACCGTACCATGAACGAAGAAGACCTCAACGATCTCTTTGGAGGACAATCACCATTCTCTGACTTCTTTGAGAACTTCTTTGGTTCAGATTTCTCCGGCCAGAGGGGTGGGCGAACGCGAACCACAGGGCGCACCCGCCAGCAAGCAACCGTGGGGCAAGATATAGAATCTCCGGTAGATGTAACCCTCTCAGAGGCTTATCAAGGCGCGACGCGAGTCTTTGAATTGACAGAGCCAGATGGCAGTACCCGCCGCCTGGAAGTGAAGATTCCCGCGGGAGTAGACGAAGGTTCGCGCATTCGCATCGCTGGCCAGGGTGGTCAGGGCACAGCGGGACGTGGTGATCTCTACCTGCGTCTTCACGTCTTACCCGACCCTCATTTTAGGCGAGAAGGCACTACCTTATATACAACTGTAGAGGTTCCCCTGGCAATCGCAATGCTCGGTGGTGAGGTGCGTGTTGCAACGCCTGATGGTCGTGGCCTCATACTGCGCATCCCACCCGAAACCCAAAACGGCAAATCGTTCCGCCTGCGTGGGAAGGGCATGCCCCAACTGGGGCAGCCTGACCAGCGCGGGGACCTCTACGCCGAGGTGAAAGTAGTACTTCCCACACACTTGACCGATGAGCAGCGCCGCCTCTTCGAAGCTTTCGCACGCTCGATCGGCGATCCTGCCAGCCAGACCGCCAGCTAACCGCAAAATCTAAAACGGATTTGCGAACTGTTCTATAAACCGCGTAGGGGTGGAGCTTGCTCCACCCCATTTGCATCAAGTGAAAGAAAAGCCCATCAGCATCCGTAGGGGCGAGGGCGGTGGAGCGGGGCGGGGAGGGCCTTTATGGTCGCCCGCGTCCTGTTCCCTGTGCTCATCTGTGGAGGAACGCGATTACTGTCATCGCCCCTTGCCGCAAATTCGTAATAAGCCTGGCCTAGAATGCCCTGCTCGCGCCGAGCAGCCGTTTGGTCAGCTCGCCCCCTTCAAAGACCAGTTCTTTCAGCGCTTCGTCGATGTGGCGGTCTTCGACGACGATGGCTTCGCTATCATGACTCTCGTCTGCGGAAAAGAGGGCGGCTTTGCGCATCAGCTCGCGAATGAACGCCGCGCTGACCCCCTCGGTCTGATCGATCAGTTCTGGCAGGTGTTCGAGGCGCAACGTCAGGCCCTGTCCGTACAGATCAAACAGCCGCCTGCGGCAGTCGCGGTCTGGTAATGGTATCTCGATGGCTTGGTCGATGCGTCCGGGGCGCGCCGCCAGCGCCGGTTCGAGAATATCGGGCCGGTTCGTGGTGAGCAGGAAGAGGATATCGGCATCGTCCGCCAGCCCGTCCATCTGGTTGAGCAGTTCAAAGAGCAGCACGTTGCACCCCGATTCCTGTTCGGTACGCTCTTCCGCGATCAGATCAACATCCTCGAGGATGATGGTAGCGGGTTGCAGCAGCCGTGCCATCTTGCACGAGCGTTCAATCAGCCCGACACCGCGCCCGGTGAGGAGCAGGGTGGTGCGTCCTTGCATCTGATGCGCCAGATACATCGCGGTGAGCGTTTTCCCGGTTCCGGGAGGGCCATAGAGTAGCAGGCCGCGCTTGATGTGACGCCCGGCTGCCTTCAGTCTCTCATTCAGCTGGGAAAAGCCAATCGTCTGTCGCTCGACGCGGCCCAGCACTCCCTCCGGCAAAATGATGTTGTCGCGATGAATCTCTGGCAGATGGTGGAAATGGACATCGAGCGCGCCCTGATTGCCCAGTGTTAGTGACACAATGTGGCTGCGATACACATTGTGCGCGCGCATGCTGTTACGCAGCGTCCCCAGGATATGCTCCGCTCTGGCCGGGTCGAGTGCCATCACCTCGAGATCAACCGTGTTATGCCAGTCGCGCGGGCCGCTGATCAGCAGCGCTACCGGCTCATTTCCGTCATGCGCCAGGTACAGACCGGTATTGACGCATACCTGCATGCGATCATCGTGCAGTAGGATGTTGAGATATTCGACGGGTCCCTCTTTTGCTTCCGTGCCGTAATGCGGGGTTAGCAAATGGCTGAATTTCACGCCCTCGTGGGCATGCGGGACGATACATCCCAGCAGTTGTGATACCCAGCCATCGCCTGAAAGGAGGCCACTGACGGCCAGGTGCAAGTTGGGATGATCGGCCTTTTCAAATGTTTCGCGCACCGTAGGAAGGTGTATCGGGTCTGTTCCGAAGTGATTGCGCAGCTTGCTCAGGAAAACACCCTTAGACTCTTCAACATGTACCTGCGCTGCTGTGTCCATAAAATGCTTGAATGATGTGAGAAAGCCGGTGAGATCAATCGGTTCTTCTGCTGTCACGCTCAGTTCTCCTTATATATGGCACATACATCTCTCGCCCCATGTATATAGACGCTATGATTATATATTATTTGCCGCGCTTGTTGGAAAAATGGCGGTTGTACGGGCAATGTTCAAAGTTTCATGTCAAACGGTTCGAACCAAGGATGAGAGCGAGGGGAAGAAACATTTCCTCTCTTAATATATCACTGATCTTCGTAGTAGTTAGTCCAGATAGGTCTTTGAGGTAGAAATGTAGTGACACCCCTCGCGGGTGTCAGGCCCCACCGCAAAATTCAAACTGGACTGACTAGTAGTTCCAGAATCTGCATTATCCCCTCTGCTTCGCCGGCAGCCTCCTCCCCGGCATCCACCAGTTCCATCGCCCCAACAAGCGCATCGTCGCGGGCACCAATAACGACCTGATGATCGTCGCATCCACCAGCACGGCTAGTGCCATCCCCAAACCCATCTCCTTCGTCACAACGATTGAAGTGAAAGTGAAGGCACCTGAGACGATCACGAAGAGCAAGGCAGCGTTCGTAATCACCCCACCCGTCTTCTCAAGGCCGCGTGCTACAGCCCAACGGTTATTGTGCGTAAGTAACCACTCTTCGCGGATGCGGCTGAGCAAAAACACCTCGTAGTCCATCGAGAGGCCGAAGAGAATGCAGAACAGCAGAATGGGAATGATGCTATCCAGGAAACCGCTGGACGTGAAGTCCAGGATATTGCTGAGGTTGCCCCACTGGAATATGAACACCAGCACACCCAGGCAAGCGCTCACCGATAGGACGTTCATCAGGATGGCTTTCAGTGGTAGGAACACTGAACGGAACATGATTAGCAGTAATATATAGGTCGTTACCAGGATGAACAGGACCGCTCGCGGGAAGTTGCTATAGAGGTAGTTATTGAAGTCCAGGCTATCCGCCTGGTTACCGCCGACAAGTACCGCCAGCCCCTGGCCTGCTCGTTGGTCACCCGCGCGCAGGTTATTAACCAGTGCTTTGCCCTCGCTGCTATCGACTTTCGCATACGTCATCACCGTAATCAAAGAGGTATTGCCGTTGGTAGTCGACGCGACGAGCTGTGCTATCGACGGGTTCTGCTGGTAGGCTCCAGTGCTATACAACGTAATCAATTGCTGCAGGCTCGGCGTAGAAGCGCCAGGTGTGGCCGGCAACTGCGTCAAGCTGATCACGCCATTCACATTCGCTTGCGTTGCGATCCATTTAGACAGGTGATCCAGCTTGTCCAGGTTGTCCCGCGTCAGCATACTGGAACCACCGGGCGCCTGCACGACAACGTAAATCGGATTGTCATTCGTCTCGGGGAATTGAGCATTTAGTATATCGATTCCCTGGCGTACCTCCGCGCTTTTCGGCAATGCAGCTGTGTTTGTTGATCCGAGAGCAATTGAGAAGATGGGCCAGCCTATGCCGGCCAGTACAGCCGCAACCAGCAGAATAATCAGCACTGGATGCTTCATTACACCCAGCGCCCAGCTCTGCCAGAATCCCTGGCCTTCCTTCTGCGGCTTCTCGCCGCTCTCTCTTCGCAGGTTATGCTTAGCTCTAAAACCGCGTAGGGGCGGGGGTGGTGTGGTGAAGGGCGGGGATGCTTGCATCGCCCCGTGCTGCAAATTCGTATAAGGCTTCTCGCCGCTCTCTTTTTGCGGGGTATGCTTAGCGCGGTGACTGGTATGCATAGTAAAGCGACTGAGGAATGGGATACGAAGCGCATTGATACGGTAACCCAGCACACCTAGTAAAGCTGGCAGGAGTGTGAGCGCAGCCAGCACAGAAGTTGCCACCACGACAGCGCCGCCGATGCCCAGGGAGGTCATGAGCTCAATACTGATCAAAAGCAGACTGCAGAAGCCGATCATCACGATCAGGCCGCTAAAGAGAATAGATTCTCCCGCAGTTGCCACCGTCCAGCCAATAGCATCTTGTACGCTGCGCCCTCCGGCCAGCTCATCGCGGAAGCGCCGGATCATAAAGAGGCTATAGTCAATTGAAATGCCCAGGCCGATGATAGAAGTGATATTGAGCACAAAAACGCTCATAGAGGTGTGCAGACCGATGGCGTAGATCACCGCCATGGTTACGGGTATAGCAACAATTGCCAGTAATATCGGCATGGCTGCCGCGATCAGCGTACCGAAGACCACCATCAGCACAAACAGCGCAATCGGCAATGCAAACAGCTCGGCGCGCTCTATATCCTGTTGGGTGATTTGATTAAAGGCTTGATCGATCGGGGCATCACCGGTAAGATAGGCCTGTGCCGGTCCTGCCGCAGCGCCGCTGGGAAGCAGTGCGCGGAAGTTGTCCAGTTGATCCTCAACTTTGCCGGACCCTTGATTAAAGTTCACTGTCACATAGGTTGTGCGTCCATCCCACCCTGTACCGCTTTGCACAACGCCCGTGACATGTGCGAAGGAACGCGCCCGGCTCATAAAGTCGTTCACTTCTTTCTGGTAGCTGGCATCATTCACTGCCCTATTCGTTGACTGGAAAATCACCAGTAACTGCGTAGATGGCTGGCGTAGCCTGGCGTTGATTAAATTGTCGGCATGTGCCGACTCGCTGTTGTCATAGTAATATCCCCCACCTTTAAGTACGGATCCTATCTGAGCCGCGAATGGAATACTTGCGATCACTACGACTGCCCAGAACGCAATGATGAACCAGCGAAAACGATACACCTGGCGGCCATAACCCAGCCCCAGGCGATAGAGTCTGTGGGATTCAAGTGAAGACTTGGATTCGGGTGGCTTTATAACATTTTCCTGCGGTCGTTCTTGTATTTGCATAGAGAATATCCTTCCAAGTCGATTTATCGACTTTCTACCGTGTAGAGTGCGGATTTATCCAGCACCTCCCGGTAGTGAAGAGGTCAAGGTCGTGCTTGTAATCCTTCCAATAACAACCTGACCGAGCCTTCGCCAATGATATCCCACTCCACCACCTTCGGGTTAATCAGCCAATGTATCGTCAGCCCTTCGTAGATCGCAGAAAGGGTAACCGCCGTTTCGATCGTACTGACCGGGCGGAACTCCCCCCTATCTATACCTTGCTGAATGAGATCCACAAGCAATTCACGGAAGCTCCCGAAGTACTCGCCGATAAACTCTCGTACCCGGCCTTCGCGCACCGTCATTGCGTAGAACTCGACCAGGATTGGCAGCAGGTCGGCCAGGCGCTTGAGACCGGCAACACGAAAGCGCGTAAGCAGTAGCAGGCGTTCGCTCACCGTTCCCTCCGACTCCAACAAGCCTCGTAACTGTTCAATGTCGGTCGTAAACAGCCTGCGTAAGATACCCGTGATGATCTCTTCCTTACTCTTGAAATACCAGTACAACGCTCCCTTGCTCAGGCCGGATGCTTCAACAATATCGTCCATGCGGGCATGCTCAAAACCCAGCCGCGCAAAGACCGGCATAGCTGCATCCAGTATCTGATTCCTGCGCAGTTCACTGGCATCTGGATCAGAGCGACGCGCCATAACTACTTCATCCTCTTTTCATTAATATACTGACCGGTCGGTCTAGTAATAAGCCCGTTAATAGAAATACCAGAAAATAGCTGAGTAAGTCAAGAGTACCGGGACAATTTTCAAATCTGCAAATCTGTGATGTACACTAGAAGCAAGAAATATTCTGCCAAAAAAGGAGCATAATAATGTCACTTTCCGAAGCCCTTGCTTTCGACATGTATGGCACCCTGGTAGACCCGATCCGTATCTGGAAACAACTCGAACAATACATCCCCCAGAATGCTCAGCGTATCGCAGAAATATGGCGGCAGAAACAGCTCGAATTCACCTTCCGTCTCACCGCCATGCACCGCTACGAAGACTTTGAGCAGGTCACCCGCAAAGCGCTCGACTACGCCCTTGCAGCAGTCCAGCACGACCTCGACTCCCGGCAGAAAGACTCGCTCATGGCCCGCTACAACGACCTTGAGCGCTTTGCTGATGTTGAACCAGGCCTGCAGCGCTTGAAAGATGCAGGCTATACGATGGTCGTGTTCTCCAATGGCAGTCCCTCTATGCTCACAGCCATCATGCACGCGGCAAATCTTCACCCGTATTTCCAGGGGTTCGTAAGTGTAGACGAGGTCAAAGTATACAAACCTTCCCCCAAAGTGTATCAACACGTCGCTGACCGTCTCGGTCGGCCTATTGGAGAAGTCAGGCTGATCTCCTCAAATCCCTTTGACGTAATTGGGGCCGAATCCGCAGCTATGCAGGCCGCGTGGATAAACCGCTCCGGTGGTTTATTTGACACACTTGGCTCGCCGCCAGAGATAGTCGTCAAGACCCTGGTCGAGCTTGCAGATGCACTAATATAAAAGAAGTCCAAGCGCGTTTGCCTACAACTTCTTCATTCACCCTTGAGCCAACAGGGACTTGAAAAAATGGAGATTCATCTGTAATCTGTGCGTATGAAAACACCCACAGAATAGAGGCTTTCTCTCAAATGAGCAATTTCATCAGCGGTGGTGTTCTGCAAGGAAGATGGCGATGTATGCAAAAAAGACGAATATCTTTGAACCCTACTACCGTCGGGATGCTGGTCATTCTGCTCCTGGCCAGCAGCCTGCGTCTTGTCCTCATGAAGCTAAACTGGCCGACAGCCAACGCAGACGAGTCGATCATGGACCTGATGGCCCGGCACATTGCCTACCAGGGAGAGCATCCTATTTTTTTCTGGGGCCAGAACTATATGGGCACGATCCAGGCATACCTGGGCGCGCCCCTGATTCACCTCGTTGGTAGTTCTGCTTTTAGCGTTCGCCTGGGCACCCTGCTGATCTTCGCGCTGTATCTCGTGAGCATGTATTTCCTGGTGCGCCTGCTCTACACACCGACCTATGCGCTCTTCATCATCGCACTGCTGAGCATCGGCTCGGACCGCATGATGAGCATTCCCCTGGTCGCGAACGGCGGGTATGCCGAAACCATGCTCTTCGGAGCCGTGATTTTCCTGTTGGCAAGCTGGCTTGCCCTCACCGCGCCGCGCCAATACACGCGCGTGAGCAGATCGCGCCTGCTGGCCTACATCGGCCTGGGCGTGACCATCGGCCTGGCCCTCTGGTCCGACCAGCTTATTCTGACAGCTATCATCACGGCAGGACTTTTACTGCTGCTCTGCTGCCGCCAGGAGCTGCGAGGTCGGGCGATTGGCGCCCTGCTGGCCGGCCTGCTGCTCGGCGCCACACCGTTGATTATCTATAACTTCTCGGCTGCGCCGGGTCAGAACTCGCTCTTTATCCTGCTGGGCACAGTGTTCTCCGGCGCTCCCAGGATCGTTCCTTTCTCAGAACAGCTCGCCCATGTCTTGCTCATCTCGTTGCCCCTGGCAACCGGCATGCCGTTTACCTCCGGAATCCACACCCTGTGTGGCACCGTCGAACCGTATACGCACCCGGCCAGCAGTCTTGCTGCCCTCTTTCCCTCCTCCAATCCCTGGCTCTGCATCGGCACGCGCGGCGGGTGGTCGCTGGTCATCCTGCTCCTCTGGGGCATCGCCTTGACCGGGGTGCTGCTGGCCATCCGCCAGCAACGCGGCGTGCGGCAGGATGGGGCGTCCGGCCCTGACGTGCAAGCTGCCTGGCAGCAGCGCACGCGCCTGTACGCCCGCTTGATGCTCCTGGCCAGCGGAGCTCTCTGGCTTTTGCTCTTCACCTTCAGCGCAGCAGCGCAATATACGCCCCGCGCCAGTTGCCGCTACCTGATCTGCCTGCTGCTCGTGACCCCGGCAATCCTCTGGCCGCTCTGGCAGAATCTCGGCAGCATCCGGGAACGCATCAAACGGGGTCAGCGCTACACACGCAGCCGTTTCGGGCTCAGCGCCCTGACCCTGTGCGTCATTATCACCGTCTATCTCGTGGGAACAGGGGATATTTTCGCCAATCTTCCCGCATCCCAGAGCAACTACAACCAGACCAACACCCTCATCCAGACCTTGCTCGACCATGGCGCTACGCGCGTCTACTCGGACTACAACACCTGCAGCCTGCTGATCTTCCAGAGCAATGAACGTGTCATATGCGGCGTCCTCGGCAACCAGTTGCGGCCGGGCGTCAACCGCTACACGCCTTATCTCACCCAGGTAGATGCCGCGCCTTACCCCGCCTACCTTTTCCCCATCAACTCCGCGCCCGCCCAGGCTCTCGCACAGCGTTTAGCGCAGGACGCGCGCTATCACGAGATGCAGGTTGCCGGCTATATCATTTATTACTCTGGCTCCTTCTGAACAACCCTCTAAAAGCAAAATTGTAAATTATTGCCAACCAAATAACTTTAATTGCCATATCTATTGACAAATTTATTTATCCATGCTAATATCTCCGTAGAGTTAATCAGAATTGCCAGGCAATTAACGAAAAGCTTCAATGGGAAGTCTAATCAACACAAAAGATAGGGGACAAACCATGAGTTACAACAGATACCTGTATGATAAACTCTACGAGGAACACCGTCAAACTATTCAACATGAGGCGGCTCAGAGACGTTTGCTAGCGTCTCTACCTCATCGTCACGGCCTGGCGCGGCGTGCGATTGGCAGGCTCGGTGTCGCACTGGTGACTGTAGGATCAAAGCTAGAGCAGTTCGACCACCATACTGTAGTGGCACCCCTCGCGGGTGCCAGGATAATTCCCAGTGCCAGGCACGACAGCATACTGTAGTGGCACCCCTCGCGGGCGCCAGGCTTGCGGGCGCCAGGCACAAATGAAGCTTGACAATCCAACAGGCTTTTATCGACTAACCAATTGGGAGGAACAACATATGTATCCACTTATCACCAGGGACCCGGTCAGTGGCAGCGAGTTGATCGTCACCCGGCTGGAATCTCCCCAGAGTGGTATCGTCATTGAAGGGCAATTCAGCCTGGGTTGGATTGGACGCCTGACCCGCGAACAGCTTGATTTTGTTGAGTTGCTCGTCAAAAACCGGGGCAACATCCAGAAACTGGCGCAAGACCTGGATATGGCCTATAACACGGCACGCAGTCGCCTCGATGAAATTGTGACCGCGCTCGGCGGTGCTCCTGAGGGCGATGGTCGTGCAGATCGCCGTATAGTGCTCGACCGTCTCGCTGCTAAGGAGATCAGCGTCGAGGAAGCCATGCGTTTGCTGAAAGGTTAACAGGATGGTAACCTTAACTGATGAGCGCAACCGTATTCTGAATATGATCGAGACAGGCCAGATTACCGCAGCGCAAGCAGCGCAGTTGTTGGATACGCTGGTGCCTGAACAGCAGCAGCCCGTCGAGCGGGTGCGAAACCGCACTGTGCGTGTCTGGATGACGGACATCGCCACCAATAGCAAAAAAATGCATGTGACCGCGACTATGCCCATCAATCTGATCAGCATGATCTTGCACCTGCTAACACGCATGGTGCCCCAACTTAATGATGGCACGTTACAGCATCTCATACGCGCTATCGAAAGAGGTAACACCGGCCGCCTGCTGGATTTGCAGGACCTGGAAGAGGGCAAACGCTTAGAGATTTTCGTTGAGCAGTAGAGCGTCGATGAATCGACACGTGGAGGACAATACAATGCAACAGACATTTCCCGCTGGCACAGAGCCAAAAGTCATCATTGCGCAGGTGAAAGGCGATCTAACTGTGCAAGGTTGGGATCGAACAGAAATCGCCGTCAAAGCAGATGGACGTGTGGCTGAGCTCCACCAGGAGGGTGATGCCCTCATGATTATTGAGTGCAGCGGTGATCTTGAACTGCAAGTGCCTACCGATGCTGAGCTTACAGTGACAAATTTGAAGGGCGATGTTTCAATTGAAGGTGTGCGCCGTGTTGAGTTGGAGGAGGTCGGAGGCGACGTGGAACTGCAAAACATTGGTATCGGCGCAGATAGAGAAAAAATTGGCGAGGCTGCCGCCTTGACCGTCCTTCGCGGCGATTTAGAGGTGACCAATGCCTCTTCGCTGCGCGCACAGCGTGAGATTCGTGGCGATGCCTCGCTGACCAGTGTCGCATTGCTTGAGATCGAGACCGTTGGCGGCGATCTGTCACTGCAACATACTGAAGCCGTTGTCATTGGTACCGTCGGTGGAGACCTGGAGGCAATCGATATCGACGATGCGCTTAGTTGTGGCAATGTCGGTGGTGATTGCCAGGTGACCGGAAGCTCACGTGGCGAGGCCGAGATCGTAGTGGGCAATGTTGGCGGTGATATAGAGGTTGGAAAAGCAGCAAGCATACATATTGGCAGTGCTGGCGGCGATTGCGAGCTGCGTGACGTGAAAGGCGATGTCGTGGTAGGTAATGTAGCAGGAGACACCGGCTTTTACAACGTTGGTGGAAACCTGCAAGTTGGTAGCATGGGCTCGGACGCGCAATTGATGGATCTGAAAGGCGCCATCGAAGTTGGCAGTGTCGGTGGAGACCTTGAGTTACAGGCCGCCTTCCCTGCCGGTAGTTATACGCGTTTGAATGTTGGAGGCGACGCCAGCGTTCTGCTGCCCAAAAATCTTAACCTGAGCATTCGTGCCGCCGTTGGCGGTGAAGTAACCGGTGATTCTGTTGAATTCGGTGGCAGTGGCAACCTGGTCAGCCTGGTCTATGGTGACGGTGCAGCCCATCTCGAAATTAGTGCCGGTGGCGACCTGGAACTTCACGGCGCTGGCAACCCACGTAGCAGCAGCGCCAGTAGCTCCTGGGGCGACTTTGGCAGCGAAATGGCTGAACTGGGCCGCGAGATGGGTAGATTGGGCCAGGAACTGAGCCGCGAGATAGCCTCTGCTTTCCAGGAGGCCGGCTGGTCAAAGGGTTCTAAATGGACCGGTGAGTTCGCCCGTAAGATGGATGAGCAAGTACGTCGCGCTCAGCGTCGCACTGAAGAGGGCCAACGTCGTGCAGAAGAACAGGCGCGTCGGGCTGAAGAGAAGGCGCGGCAGGCTTCGGCGCGGACTGCAGCCCGTATGCGCGTACGTGTCAATGACCGCGAGTGGAGAATGGACCCCGAACGCATAGAGCGTATTATGGAGCAGGCACGCAAAGCCGCCACCGAGGGCGTTGCAGGAGCCCTCGAGGCCGTAGAGCGCGCGGTGGGCAACCTGCGTGTGCCGACGCCCCCAAAGCCACCATCGGGGCCAGTGCCGCCACCCCCACAGACACCCCCTCCAACCGGGGGGTTAACCCAGCCGCCACCTCCTTTTCCTGGTCAGACTGCACGTGCCGGAGCAGAAGCTGGGATGCAGAGCGAGCAGCCCTCCCAGCAAACTGGCGGTGGTGAGACCGTAAGCGCAACCAACGGTCCGGCCCCCGACCTCGAGCAGGAGCGCGAGGCCATCCTGCGCATGATAGCCGAGGGCCGCATCTCCCCCGAAGAGGGTGACATGCTGCTAGAGGGACTCGGTAGCTAATACTAATCCCCGCCCCAAATCGGTAATTCCGACTCCTTGCATCCCGCCTGAGTGCGAAGCACTAGCCGCGAAGTGCCTTTCGTCTCGGCTGAGCGCGAAGCGCTAGGTGCGAAGCACCGTTGCCGAGACGGGCAAGAACCGGCGTTGGCGGGATGGATTGGTGCCGACCGCGTGGGACGGGGACGCTATCGTCCTTCACTCAGCTTTCAAGCCATTCCATGCCTGCGCTTGAATGCCTCTATCTCGTCTACAGCAAACGTAGGCAGCGGACCCTTGACAACGCTCCACGATCTTCGTATACTTAACGGTATGGTTAACGATTCAGCAGAACAACTCACAACCGTCTTTTTTGCGCTCGCTGACCCCACACGCCGGGCCATCTTAGAACGCCTGGCGCACGGAGAGGCTTCTGGAACGGAACTGGCGCGGCCATTCTCAATCTCCGTCCCGGCGATCTCCAAACATTTACGGGTGCTGGAACACGCTGATCTTATTCTGCACCGCAAGGACGGACGCACGCACCGGTTTCGCCTCGCTGCCCGTCCTATGCGAGAGGCTGCCGCCTGGCTTGAACACTACCGGCACTTCTGGGAAACACAATTCGACGCATTGGACACCTACCTGCAAGTTACATCAGAAGAGGAGCAAGACCCTGATGATCTCTCCAGCACCTCATAACAACACCACCCTCGTGCTGCGACGGACGTTCACCGCCTCACGCCAGCGGGTATTTCGCGCCTGGATCACGCCTCGGGCGTTGGAGCACTGGTTGAGACCCAGGGGCATGAGCATGACCGTGCGTTCGCTCGACGCGCGGGTAGGCGGGTCCTTCTGCTTCGATTTAGAGGACGGCAGTTCCATGGTCGGCACCTACCTGCAGATTGTTCCACCCGAAAAACTGGTCTATACCTGGTCCGGCGGAGCAGCGCAGAGCTGGGGAACCGTCGTCACACTGGACTTTCTCGACCACGGTCAGGTCACTGAAGTCGTGCTGACCCACGAACGGCTGGGCACTCCAGAGCGACGTGCGCTGGCTGAAGGTGGCTGGCCCTCCCTGCTCGATGCGCTGGCCTCGGTCCTCTCCTCCGATCTCGACTTTTGACGCGCTATTCAGACCCCGGCTCCAAAGCGCGAGATCCAGGCAGAACAGAAAGATTTTCAGAGAGGCACCCCCTTGACAGCGTTCTCCTTCTCCTCTATACTTAACCTATAGGTTAAGTATAGTCGCACAGCGACGTTCAAGGAAAGGAACAACGATGGCAGCCATTGTCGAAGAACTCACCATTGCAGCAGCCCCAGAGCGCGTCTGGGGTGCCCTGACGCAGCCTGACGAAATTGGTCACTGGTGGACCAACGATCTGAATGCCAAACCAGAGGTGGGCTCTCTTGCTGAGTTTCGCTTTGGGGAGTGGGGGGACAGTGTCCTTCGGTTTGAGGTCGCCGAACTGGACGCCGGAAAGAAAGTTCACTGGATTCACAGGCTAAGCCCCGTAGCGCAATGGGCAGGGACCAGCGTCACCTGGCAACTCACGCCTGTCCACAACGGCACCAAGTTGATCTTCACGCATGATGGGTTCGCCCAGGTTGATAAGGCCTATGAACAGACACGCGGGAATTGGGAATACTTCCTGGCCAGCCTGAAGTCCTACCTGGAAACAGGGAAAGGCACTCCCGGGACCCCTCCAGGCTTCAAGTAAGGTCGCTTTCCGTAGGAATCACTCTCTACAAGGTACTCTACTGGAAAAGAGGAGGAACGTAATCTGATGGCACAAACACACTCTACGCGAGCTTCGGCCATCGCCATCCCCGAACCGCAACCTCTGAGTGCAACCGCCAGCCGGGGACGCATCATCGCGATTCTAATCGGTGTCATACTTGGGATGCTGCTGGCTGGGCTCGACCAGACGGTCGTGGGCACAGCGCTTCCCCGCATCGTCGCCAGCCTGGGCGGCCTCGAGCACTACGCCTGGGTCGTCACGGCCTACTTGCTCGCCTCCACGGTCTCGATTCCGCTCTATGGCAAACTCTCCGACATCTATGGCCGGCGCCTCTTCTTCATCGGGGGCATGGTCATCTTCCTGGCCGGCTCGGCGCTGGCAGGCACCAGCCAGGACATGACCCAGTTGATCATTTACCGCGCCATCCAGGGCTTGGGAGCCGGAGCGTTAATGCCCATCGCCCAGGCCGTCATCGGCGACATCTTCCCGCCTGCAGAGCGCGGGAAATGGCAAGGCCTGATCTTTGCCGTCTTCGGCCTGACGACGATCATTGGGCCAACGCTGGGCGGCTGGATCACCGACAACTGGGGCTGGCGCTGGGTCTTTTATGTGAATATGCCCCTGGGTGCCATCGCCATCCTGACGGCCGGGTTCGTGATGCCGAAGCTCGTCAACCGCAGGCAGCATATTATTGACTACCTGGGCGTTGTCACCTTGATCGCAGGCACCGTTCCCTTGCTGCTGGCTTTTTCCTGGGCCGGTACCCAATACGCCTGGGGTTCCTGGCAGATCATTGGTCTTTTCATCTTCTCGGCGGTGATGTTGGTCATCTTCGTTTTGGTTGAGATGCGCACAGCCGAGCCGATCATCACTCCCCAACTCTTCAAAAACAGCATCTTCCTGATCTCGGTCATGGCGATGTTCCTGGTCAGTGCCGGTGTGTTCGTGGCCATCCTCTACCTGCCGCTCTTCGCCCAAGGCGTGCTTGGCGAGAGCGCCACCAATTCTGGCGTCATACTGACCCCGATGATGGTCGGATTTATCTTCAGCAGTATTGTGGGAGGCCAACTCCTCTCACGCACCGGCCGCTACAAGATCCTGGCCATCATCGGCTTCGCTGTCGCCGCAGTCGACATGTTCCTGCTCTCGCGCATGGCGGCGACCACGACCCAGGGCGAGGTCATCCGCAACATGATCATTACCGGCCTGGGTGCTGGCGTGCTGCTGAGCCTTTTCACCATCGTCGTCCAGAATGCCTTCCCCTACAGGCAGCTTGGTGAAGTCACGGCCAGTCTCAACTTCTTCCGCTCCATCGGCTCGACGATTGGCGTGGCCGTGATGGGCACGATTTTGACCAACGCCTTTCAGAGCAATTTGCAGCGCAACATGCCCCAGGCGCTCA
>Ga0207646_10001699_pt1 | contig 26763 bp, 29 predicted proteins | sample KBSK5502metaG_FD_184343 | JGI IMG/M metagenome (GOLD analysis project Ga0207646, IMG submission 184343) | Corn, switchgrass and miscanthus rhizosphere microbial communities from Kellogg Biological Station, Michigan, USA - KBS K5-50-2 metaG... | ecosystem: Host-associated > Plants > Roots >...
AGCTCCAGGAGGATACCTCTGGCTTTTCCCAAAGAGCGAAGACAAGGTAAACATCGGGCTCGGGATTCAACAGAAGAGAAGCCAGAAGCCGCTGAGCGCGTTGCTGAAAGACTGGCTAGCAACCGATGATCGTTTCAAAGAGATGACTCCTTTGAGCGATGATAGCAATCTGACGGGAAGCTGGCAGGTCTCCGTAAGACACCAGAACGACTGTCTCGTGGCTAACGGCTACATGATCTGTGGCGACACCGCCTGGTTTCCGAACCCCATCAGCGCTGGTGGAATTGGTCCCGGATTGATCGGCGGAGTCTTGGCGGGGGAAACTGCCGTGCGGGCTGTAGAACAGAACGATTTCAGTGAGAAGAATCTCTGGCAATATAATCTAGACTTCGTAAAACACTACGGCAGCAAGACTGCCGGGCTTGAAGCATTCAGAATGTATCTCCAGACACTGAACAATCAAGAGATCAACTATGGAATGCGCCACTTCTTGTCGGGAAAGGAAGCTACTGAGATTTCGCTAGGGGAGATGCCACACCTCTCAGCCTTCGGGAAGATCGTGAAACTATTCCTCGGACTCGGATCATACAAAGCATTCCGGGGACTCGTCTTTACGATGAAACAGATGGAGACTCTCAACAATCTCTACCAGAACTATCCCAAGGACCCGTCACAGTTCCAGGCATGGAAACACCAGGTAGATTCAATTCTCGCAGAGACTCGGACACGATTCAGCTAGGAATCCAAGCACAAGAAATCACGAATGGCGAAAGCCGGATAGGCTCAAGACGTCCCAGAACCAAATCGCTGAAGAGACAGTCAATATATATTCCCGAATCGTCCCGCTCATCTTGAGGCAGATGTCTTCTCCAGACGTCATTCCATTCGAGTCCAGACGAGTCGACGATCAGACACTCGTTATGGAAATGTTGTCCAAGGAGACGGACGCAACTTACACTTTTCAGGGTCTCAAGAGACGGCTCGGACTGCACCAGGAGAAGCTGACGAGAATCCTCAGACGACTAGAAGACGACAATCTGGTTGCAAAGACCGAGGAGGGGTATCGGACCCTCAAACATTCACCGAAGACCGCCCAGCATCTGGTAGACGGAGAGCCAGTTATTCGAGGCCAGCTTCCACCTGGAATAGATTCGCACGCACTGTTGGGAAAGATCAAGGGGCGATGGTTCAAGAACTTCCGCTGGGTAGGATACGCTAACGGGACAGATGAGCTGTCGCTCTACTGGATTACCGAAGACAACAAGTTCCAAGTCAGGATCCAACTATCACCAATCGAGATCCTCGTATGGTCGAAACCCACAGACCCCAAGGAGACCAATTCTCCGGTGGCCTCTGCCTACGAACTATTCGACCGTATCAGCCGAATGCTGCCAGAACTCGGCGAAAACAGCTAACCTCGAGTCCAACATTTTTCCAACTTACCAGGCGAGTCTAGTCCTCGCGTTGAAACAGGGCTATGTTCAGGACCGGCACGATTAGTCTTCAGTTGAAAGACCAAACGTTCGATAGAGAGAATCAACTTTGGAGGCGTCCACCAGCGAGCCAGAACCAGTTGTAAGCTGGAGGACGTTCATTGGCCTCCTCGGATGGCTGACAGTTCTCACTGGAATATTCCTCCTATCAATCGGCTGTAGCTCCGTACATCAGAGATCCTGCACAACAAACCTGACCCTATCTTCGACAGTGACAACAGTCGTTGGGGCACTTCTTCTGGCTACTGCACTGTTGACCGGAGAGGAGGGAGACAAGACTCCCCTAAGGATAAGTGTAAAGATGCTCGCGAAGTATCTTCTCATACTCCCAGGTCTCGCCATTATCATTGTTATTGTCCTGTTCCTAGTCTTCCTAGGCTTCCCTCCTGGCTGACGTGAGGAAGTCGGGGCATCTAACTCTGCCGAATCCTTCGTGAAATCGTACAGACCCATGACTGGGTAGGCATTTCCCCAGTCAATATGGGTCGCCCTCTACCCTTCTAGGATGAGGAAAAGGAGAATGATTGGTGAATCTTTCCAATTAGACGACAATTTCGACGTAGTGAGACTGGACTGGCAACCGATTGAACGGCATCCGAGACCTTTCCGAAAGAAAAACCCGAACGACTTTGGGCGAAGCGCCTTCAGGTTTAGCCTAACCCTCTCGTTCTTGCTCTAGGCAGCTAGTCGGTTTCCGCAACCGTAGTGCCAAGGAATTCTGCGGCCTTTCTAGAAACTAGCAAGCGGCATGATGAATTAATGGCCGCACTGTCTCTACGCTAAAGCGAATTAGGCAGCCCATACTCTTCCGTAATATCCGACTCAACTAGTGGGATCGCTTTAGAAAAGAACAGATACTCACATCCACCGACAGCTCGGCAGATGTGAGACCGTATAGACGGGATTGGCGGCTTCCTAGAGACTCCCGGGTGCGAGTGTTAGTCCCGAGTTCGCATTTGAGCTACCTGTGACGGTCCCTGCTGCTTGATTGATCAGGTCCACTACGGCTTCGGGGTGGGAGATCATCACCAAGTGTGATCCTCTAACCTGGACGATAGTGGCGCCGGCGCGTCGGGCCATGAAGAGCTGCGCGAAAGGCGGAATCGCTCTGTCGATAGTCCCGACGAGGTAGAAGGACGGAATAGTCTTCCATGCAGGAACACCTGATTGCTGCGGAAAAGTACTGAGAGCGAACGCACGCTGGGTCGAAGCTAGAACCGCGCCCTCATTGGGTGGAAGATCGTTGGCGAAGCAGGAGGGAAAGAGACTTGGTTTGACGTACAGATCGACATCTCCGCCGTTCAATGGTACGAAGTTGAAGACAGTGGTAGGGTCGCCTGAAAGACATGACGGTGACTGGCCGGGTGGAGGTGGGACGCTGGTGAGGGATGCTAGCGATTCTCCTTTGTCGGGTGCGAAGGCGTCTATGTAGACGAGAGCTTTCACGTTCGGGTTTCCTGTTGCGGCGTTGGTGATGACCGCGCCTCCGTAGGAATGTCCGACGAGGATGACTGGTCCGCTGATGCTCTGGAGGAAGCTGGCTATGTACGCAGAGTCAGAAGTCAAGCCGCGTAGCGGGTTGGCAGGTGCGTAAACCGTGTAGCCCTGTTGCTGAAGACGTTTAATGACGCTACTCCAGCTGGACCCGTCAGCCCAAGCACCATGAACTAGAACGATGGAGGGTTTGGGTCCGGATCCAGTGTCGGATCTCGCGGCTACCACATAGGCTGGAATTACGAGAAGAGCGAGGATAGCTAGCGGGATGAACTTTTTCATATCTATAATTTCACCTCTTTTGATGGTCTTGTGGCAGATTGTTTGATTGAAAAGCCTACAAGCGAGTGAGAAGATATTTGCAGAGAATCAATTGATATCTTCAATCATGAAGCAACGAACTTAGACTGATCCTTTGCTCTGAGACACGGCGAAGATTTTTTCAGTCTAGCGTAGACACCTGGTTTCGAAGATGGGTAAGTCTAGTGGTCAAAGTGCCGTGTGGATAGGCACTATTACTCTTTCGTTGGCCATACTCTTTGCGATTGTTTTAGTAACAGTTCACGTTGTCGAACCTGAAACGAACTTCGGCCCCATCAGTCTATACTCTCTCGGACCCTTTGGCATCGTAATGAGGGCGGGTTTCATAGTTCTCGGTCTCGCATTCTTCTCCCTTGTAGCCGGATTAAGAGACCACGCTAGACCTGCACCTATTTACCGCGTTGATTTGATCATGCTTTCCATAGCGGGTGCAGGGCTCATCACCATAGGTGCGTTCAACACCGATGCTCCCGGGACCGGCTCAACTCTTTCGGGTCTCATTCATAGTTTCGCTGCCAATGTTTGGTCGATCTGCGCGATCATCGGAATACTATTGTTCGCTGTGGCTTTCCGCCAAGACGGAAAGAGCCTAGCCATCGGACGAATATCAAGGAATTTAGGAATTCTCGTGTTGATAACCTATCTTGGAGGTTTTCTGGGACCCGAGCCAGTTCAGCCTAGACTGTTCTTTGTTCTGATCGTCCTGTGGATTGGCTTCGTTGCCAACCGACTTCGTGCTGGAAAACTTACAGACCTTGCCGTAGTAGAGGCTCCCTAAGCTCCTCCCAATGAGACTATCAGGTCGGTCAGGAATCCTGCAAGCAGTCCAATGAAGATCCCGACCATTATCAAATCGTTCCTAGACTCTCTTCTCGCAGTATTATACATCAGAAGAGTAACGTAGATCAGAGCTCCGCCTGCCAGTGATAAGAACAGAATGTAGGTCAGTTGGGACACCCAGGCGCTCCCGACTATAGTCCCAAGGAATGTGGGGCTTCCGCCGATTATGCCCATTTTGATGAGAAACGAGACCTCGGGCTTCTTCGCAATACCCGTCAGGGGCCCGGCGATTCCAAAGCCTTCGGTGGCGTTGTGGGCTCCGAAGCCTACGATGAGGACTACTGCGAGCGCGATTGCGCCTGAGGCGTAGGATTGGCCTATGGCTAGGCCTTCGCTGAAGTTGTGCAGCCCTATGCCAACAGCGATCATCGTCGCAAGATGTTGGGGACTGCTGAAAAGCTCAGCGCCATGTTGCTGAGGCGCGGTGTCACGCTTAGCGGGGGAGTTTGATGCTCCTGGGCCGTTGTTTTCTTCCGAGTTTGCTAGTTTCTTCTTGGTTGAGATGATTCTTCTGAGATACCTTTGTTCGTAGAGGGCGAGTCCCAATAGTCCCAGACCCAGGCCACCAAACAATGCAAGAAGATCGATTGCAGCGTCCACAACGGGACCCTTTCCTGTGAAACCGGCGACTGCCGCTATCTTAGTTGGGTCCCAGGCGTGGGACAATACGTCAGTGATCAGGAATACGAGGATTCCCATTGCGAGGGCGTTGAGGAATCCCTTCTTCATGCGGCTCACGTTGGGCAGCAGGGCCATGGGCAGGCCTAGGAATATGGTCAGCCCGGCGACTGCGCCTAGCAGTAGGAGCTGCGCGTAGTCTATCAAGCCGCAACGCAACCCTAGGTTATGACATACGTCATTTAAGCCAATCGACGTTAACGAAATCCGTTAACACCGTTAATAACAGCACACGCCTGTCCCAACCCCATGCGAAATATCGCTGGAAACGTGCGGAGCGAAAACATGATTCCGGTCGTTCGCGCTCGCCTCGCACTAGTCCTCCAACGTGAGGGACTGAGGGTGACGGAGATCGCCGCGGCTCTCAACACCACTCCCTCGGCTGTGGTGCAGTATCTGAAAGGGAAGCGTGGTAGACTGGTTGGACGACCAGCTCAAGTCGACCGGACGATCGAGGCACTGGCGGAGAGGATCTTGCATAGGGTCCGGAGTGGCGTAAGAGAAGGAGTCAGGATGCCAGAGTTGATGGAAGCAGCTGACCAGCTAATAATCGCCAACAAAGGCAGCAAGATGCTCGAAGAGACAACGCAGAAGAACGATAGGCAAGTCGTCGACGTTCTTCGACAAAGATTGGAATTAGAGCTGAGAGCATCGGAAAGATGCCTTGAATCCGCGGTAAAGTTTGACGATCAATACTCCAAACTGCTGCTTAGAATGATCGCGGCAGACAGCATGAGGCATGCCGATGTTGTTTCTCAGATAATCTCATGGACCGAACTACCTCACGAACCCAGACTGAATGTTCCGAAGAAAGAATTCCTCGACGCGATCCTGCAAATAGAAGACAAGGCAGGAGAACAATCGCTCAAAGACACTGTGAAAATATCACATCCAGTAGCAAGACTACTGCTAGAATGGATAGATGCTGACGAAAAGAAACACGAACGGATCATCAGTAAAATGGTCCGCGTCATCCAAGGCTCCGCTTGAGACCTGGGTCGGAAGTCTATCGCTCATGTGAAAGACCGAACTCTAGTACATTGATAATAAGAAAAAGGGGGAAGATTGGAGTTTTTTCAGCTGCTATTGGAACGATATTTCTCCGACCCGTGTTGACCAGCCTTGGAAGAGGCTGACGGTGCGGTATTCACCTGAGACCCAGAACGTATTAGGTGTGGCTGGATCCGTGGCTGCCCAGAAGTAGTCTCCCCAGCGACCGCTGAGGTCTGCCGCCGTGCCTGAAATTAGTACTGACGCCTGCCCGAGGGTGGTGGGTGCCATGGTGGCCAGCTGTCCTGTCACTTCGAGGTCTGGGAAGAGGCTGAGGGAGGAATGTCCGTAGAGGAGGACGAGATTGTTGCTTGAGTCGGTGCTGAGAGCTGGGTAGAAGACGTAGGCTCCCAGGAAGCCCAGGTCGAAGTCTTGACTCGCTAGGGTAACGGGGCCAGGCGGTGACAATGGTGTGGATATCTGATCGAGACGAGCGCACGTCCGGCTCGCAACGTCCCCTGTAGGTGTACATCCCTCATGGGAAGCCGTCCAGAGGACGTTGTTTCTCCAGACAACGCTCTGCATTCGAAGCGCGTCATTGGTACCCAGAGTGGCCGCGTTGCCAGGCTGGTCAGCCCGGCCTGGGAAGAGCATCTTGGCCACAGTGACCGTCTTAATTGTGACAGTCGTTGTGCTTGGCGGTGTACCGGTGATCGTGAAGACGTTAATGCCACCGTTTGTTATGGGTGGAGGAGTGTTAGGTGGAGGCGGCGTACAGGCGTTTGTTAATGACGCTCCTACTATTGTGAGGCAGTTCTCCGCCATGAAGGCGGTGGGTGTCGGACTGAGACCTTGAGCTGGTCGTATTGCCCAATGGTTATTCGTCGTAGTTACAACATTGGTCACCGCGTCAATATTCCTTCCTTGTGGACACGAGGTTGGAGCCGTACATCCGGAAAGCATCTCTGCCTTGTTCAGAATCCAGTATTGCGCTCCGATAAAGAGACCCGTGGTTATGTCGAAGTCGTTCACGGCGATCAGGAACTTGTCACTGCTATAGCCGATGTAGGGCTGGTCGGGGAGCGTATTGGATGACGCAGGCGAACAGTTTGAGTATGGTGTAGCTGGATTGCAGTTTGCTATTACTCGATATATGAACCAAGTTCCGGTAGGGTCGTTTGTAGCTGTGACGGCGAAGTTCACCCTGTTCACATCGAAGGTGTCAATGATAGACGCGTAGAACCTGTCCGCAGCAGCGTCATAGAGCACCTGAGGGTCGCTCATTCCGATTCCGAGGGGTCCGCCTCTCACTGGGAGGAACCAGAAGTCGGAGAGCGAGAAGGTGGTAACCACTACCCCGTTGTTCTTCCAGATTGTGCCTGCAAGGTTCACCATCTGAACGACGAACTTGCTGCTTGCTGCGAGGCCCATATCGGGTGGGCTGCAACGGCATGGGTTGGGGTTGGCTCCGGGTGTCCCTGCGAAGTCTTTCAATATGTGGATGAATGACTGGGAACCTGGCGTAACTATAACTGGTGGATCAGGTGTTGCTGATTGTGTTTGGGTGGCCAGAGACAGATCTGGCAAGCCAGCTGGAGTCGCATCGGTGACGCTTGGGGTGGGTAGGGCACCGACGTTGACCTGCCCGATGTATGCTGCAGAATATTCAGGTATGAGCTGTTCCGTGGAGGTGGCACTGGTGCTTGTGCTCGCAGATGCGGCTAGGGCGCTGTGAGAAAGGACGAGTGGAAGAGTGAGGAGAGCAATCGTTACAAAAGCTGAAATGGTGTTGGTGAGTTTGTGCTGCCCGAGAAAACTCTTTACAGTTGACAATTTTCGCCGAAGCTTCGATTGATGTAGTTAAAGCGTTCACGTTTACAAATGAACACATCTACAGCTATCCATGGATATATCGCAACCCGAACATATTCAGCTTCGACAATATCGAATCCTGAGAATATCGAATCTCGAAATACCTGTGTCGGTGTTGAGATAAGACTGAGCGAAAGGCGCCTGCGCAGAGCTGGGAGGAACGCAATCTCGCCTCTCAGACGCTTCTCAGTCTCTCCGTACTTAGGAAGCTGAAAAATCTAGTCCCGATTGACTTCCGGTACAAGGTTCTCCCAGCCGTGACGATCTGCCTCGAATGTCTAATCCGAAGCTGGGGAAAACACTGTTCGGGCGATAGAGTTCGGGACTCTATTCGGGTCCTCAGAAGGGAACCGAAGTCCGTATCAGACTCTCACTAGCTCTGGACAGTATGAGTTAGTGAAGAATTTTGCGGGGGTTGATTTGAATCTTTGAACTCATACCCTGGCGTTGATCCATGACCGAAATTGAAAAACGTGGGTTCGGCCGCCCTGTCAGGGCGACCGATTGACACTGCTATCAGAGGGCTGCGGCGAGGTCGTGAACGAAGTTGTCAGCGATTGGGGTTCCGAAGCCGGTGGTAAGATCCCACCCAGCAGTGGTGGCCATTCCTGGGATCCCAGTTCCAAACTCGCTATTGTCCTTGAGAGTGGTGAGACCCGCTCCGGTGCCGAAGGTCAAGGGCACTATGTCTCTGAAGTCTCGCGATGGAAGTTTGTAGAGCAGAGGGTTAAGGTAGCCTACTGGGCCCTTGCCTTTGTTAGCTGCGAGCTGGTTCGTCAGGGCGATTAGGCCTGCGAGCTGGGGTGAGGATGCGCTGGTCCCGCCGATGATGTGCCATCCTACACGAGCGCCTGCGAAGCTGGTGAATACTAGAACGCCACCGTCGATGGCTGCGTTCCACGAAAGATCTGGTAGGCCACGGCTGCCCTGAAGGAGGTTGGAAAATACTCCTAACTGGAAGTTGGGGGTCGAGAAGATTGTGCTGCGACCGCCACCCGTGGCGACTTGGGCCCAGTCTTCTTTCCATACGGCTTCCGTGCGTCCTGTGCCCGTGTTGAAGTTGAGGTAGGTGGCCGCGCAGGTGTTGAAGGAGGCGCCTGAGGCGAGGCAGGTGTTGAATGTGTCAGTGGTAACAGTTGGGTTCCACTTCCAGCCGGACTGCAGCCAAGTTCCTCCGGCAGAGGTAACTAGGGGATCAGAGGAGGGCCAATTGACAGTGGGGAAGGGAAGAACGGGTCCAACGGAAACGCCGGCTGCCCGCTCCACGTTGGCCGTGCCCGAGTCGCCGCTGGAGCCGAAGACAGTTACGTGGTTGGCAACTGCCTGCTGGTAGACCTGATCGAAAGCGGCGATCTGCGTGTTGCCCGCCGCGCACGTAGCCGTCATTACTGAGCCCCCGCAGAAGGACTGTTCTGTGACTGCGAAGCTCTGGCTCATGACTGAGCCGGGGAACTGGTTGATCGCCATCTGTTCGCCCTTAAAGATGCTGGGAAATCCTTGAACACCCTCTGTCTCAGCAGGATTTGCTTCGACTAGGACGAGCTTGGCGTCCGGGGCGATCGCGTGAGACCACTGTAGGTCAAGGCTTGTCTCGAAAGCCCAGCCTACCTGAATACCCATCTGGGCGGGGTTGAACGTTGGGGTACCGTCAGGGTTGATGATAGTAAGGTCCGGTTGCGGGAGACCAAAGGTAGAACTGAAGAATTGCAGATCCTGCAACGCAGTAGGGCTGCCATAGGAGTCGACGATGATTATCGTCTGGCCTTTACCGGTTATTCCTTGTTGGTGCAGCTTTGCGACGTTGTAGGCCGCGTAAATGTCGTTCGGAGTGTAGCAGTGGATGAAAGCCGACGTGTGAAGCGGGGCGGGCGAAACACACGCCGGATTGGAAACTGTAAACCCTACAGGGTCGTCAGGAGCGACCGCCACCAGTGGAACGAACTGGAAACCCACGCTCGCGGCTAGAGCGAGGGCTGGTAGAGCTATAGTTACAGTTGAAAGTGCGATGATACATGCCAGTAAGAGAGGCTTGATAGTTCTTGCTGGAGAAAGTAATGCGCTTAACAAGATTTGATCTTCAAGCCCAGTCTACCCACTACACTAATAAAGTGTTTGGGATTCAACTGGCGCGCGCGACCTGAGAGCTTGACGGAGCCTCGCGTTCGATGACCTTCTTGTTCCATGAATGGCGTTTTCGAAACTCAAGAACTTTCCAGTTGGTCTAGTCGACTTTGGTGCGCCCTGCTCTGATATCTGTGAAAGGGGTTTGAATTTGCATTTCCCCGGGCCTTATACTATGAACGCGATTTCAGAACTATGCGTTCCAAATTATCGCCTAAAGTTCTAGGGAACAAATCATTATTGGATAGGCTCCGTACCTGAGTCGTCCCGCCAATCCCCGGCTCCCTTTTCGCTACTTTGCTGGGTGGTAGGAGAGGAGGACGATGCCTGATGGGAAGGTCTTCGACTCTGCAAGTTTCAACGGCTTCAGCGGCTCCGCATGGTCGCCCAAGAGCCGTCTCCCGCTTCCCAAGACAACGGGATAGACCATGAGCCGCAACTCATCGACGAGGTCATGCTGCAACAGCGTGGTCACCAGCTTCCCGCTGCCATAGACAAGAACGTCCTTTCCCGGTTGCTTGTTCAGCTTCCTCACTTCCTCTGGGACATTCGTCTTGATCAGCTTAGAATTGTTCCAGTCGACCTTCTTCAGAGTCGTAGAAACGACGTGCTTTGTCATATTGTTCATCTTATCAGCGAAACCCGCGTCATCCTTTGCCTTTGGCCAGTAGCCTGCGAATATCTGGTAGGTCTTTCGACCCAGCAAGAGGGCATCGCTCGCAGACAGCTCATCCAGCTTGTACTTTGGAACCTGATCGTCATGGAACTTGAAACTCCAGCCTCCATGCTTGAAACTGCCACTAGTATCCTCCTCTCGTCCGCCTGGAGCCTGCATTACACCGTCCAGCGATACAAACTCTGAAACGACTATCCTTCTCATCTTACTAACTCGCCCTGCCATAGCGCAGGCTGACGACTCCGTTCTTGTACGTCTTGGATTCTAAGAGTTTCAACCTATGCTTCTCACTCTGGTCTTTGAACAGGCGCTTTCCATTGCCGAGAACGATGGGATTGATGTTGAAGAAGTATTCGTCGATCAGGTCCAGATTCATGAACGTTGATCCAAGCGTTGGACTCGCAAATAGTATCAGGTTCTTGCCAGGCTGCTTCCGTAGTCTAGCAATTTCTTCGTCGATATGTTCTTTGACAATTCTCGTATTCTGCCACTGAACATTTTTCAAGGTTCTTGAGAATACGATCTTGGGCGCGGGATTGAGCCATCGTGAATGGTCAAGATCGTGCTTTGTGGCTGTCGGGCTGTCGGCCGCAGTCGGCCAGTAGCTATCCATCAGCTGATAGGTCACTCGTCCAAATAGAGCTGTGTCGGCCGTGTTTACCAGATTTTGTACGTCCTCGGCGAGAGCGTCATCGAACTGGACCCAGTCAATTTCTCTATTGGGTCCTGCGACAAAACCATCGAGCGATACATGCATCAGCCATACGACTTTTCTCATGTCAAACTCACGCCAATCTACGCAGGCTGTCGTTTTCCATCTGCTTGCTTCAAAGTCTTGATGTCGAGTTTATCCATCTTGAGCATCGCTTCCATAGCCCTCTTCGACCTCTCTGGATCCTTGTCGTTCAACATCTCACCCAAAACAGAAGGCACTATCTGCCATGACACGCCAAACTTGTCTTTGAGCCAGCCGCATCGTCCCTTCTCTCCTCCCTGAGAGAGCTTCTCCCACAGTCTGTCGATCTCTTCTTGAGTCTCACAGTCCACATACAGCGACATCCCTTCTGCGAAACTGAAGTGTGGCCCACCGTTGTACGCCATGAACTCCTGTCCGTCAAGTTGGAACGTCGCGCCCGCCGCCGACACTTTCTTACTTGGCGTTCCTTCTCCTCCGCGCATTAGGCTGGTGATTTTTGAGTTTGGGAAGGTCGAGACGTAGAACTTGGCAGCTTCTTCGGCCTGATCCTTGAACATGAGAAATGTCGTAATCTTCTGCCTATTTCTCGCCATACTGATCTGAACGTCTGTCGGCCTCAATGGCGGCTTTCAGCCTTTCTGCCCTTGGGAGAACTAGCCACGATTTGAAATCAGCACAATTCCTCCGTGCAATGTCACAATCCTAGATAGAGATAAGAGTAGCTGGGAGAACACTGCGAAAAATCCGGAGCACATCCATGGCGTAATCGCGCAAGATTGCTTCTCTAGTCTGAGACTGCCTTCTCGGTTTGAAATAGACACCTAGAGGCACCGCGTAGAATCTGAACCTAGCCCCCTGATTCGCACTGTCCAGGAAACTCATCTCAAAGTCGTAAACGTGGAACTTGTGCCCTTGCCTTCTCATCGTAAGCCAGACGAACAGGTCCGGCAACCGGAACTTCGGGTCTCCCTCGGACATCACTAGTGAAGTCACCGACACATGTGGAATAGAGATATTCGAAGCATCAGCGGCCAAAGACTCCAGATCAGACCCTTCATAATCCTCGAGGGTCTTGGGCTGTACATCAGTCACCAGCGCAGTCCCATACCTCACCTCACCACGAAGAACAAAGCTGCTCCTCGTTTTCTTCTGACGGATGAAGACTGAGCGACGGTTAGTCACCAGGACCGCGTACTCCTTCGGATAGTCTGTATCTGGCACGATGACCCTGTGGATTAGCGCCAGCCTACTTTCAGGCACCGTATAGGACCCCTCGCCGGTCTCGTACAAGGTTGCCGAGTTCAAACAAGTCTCCAATTCCGAATAACGCCCGATTCTTCCTATAACTGCCGCTCACAGTTGACACACTCGAAAAGACATTAACAATCGTTACTGCTTTCGAAGCCAGTTCGTGGACATGCAGGACCTACGTGAAGAGCTCTGAGCTGTCTAGGCTCACAGCGTGAGCGGTCAGAAATGGCAGAGCTAGCCCGGGAGTGGATGGCAGAGTCCTGCTACGAGTTTCTCCCAGTATGTCTGTTGACCAAGATGCGACGAGCCGCCCGGGGTTGTTTGATAAGTGCAACTTGTTTGAGTGGATAGGAAAGCCACTGTGACTACACCAGCAAAGACGAGGATAATGACGATGGCTATCGTCCTTAGCTGCAGTTTTTTCAATTGAGCCGTGCGATCGCCAGCTCAGAACTAACCGATATATCGCTTGTGGAGTCCACTCTCACTTGTCGAGGCGCGCCGATTCGGCACTAACCGGCGGTGGTTGCAGGATGAACGTCCAGCGCTTCTAAGAATGCTTCCTCACGGCCGAGGAGAGAGACGCCTGAGGCGGCTATACTGGGTAGCATGGTCTAAGGGGACCATGTAGATCGGTTAACCACCGCATTATTAGAGAGAACGGTAGATGCTTCAGCCACAACACCCATGTTTGTCGGTCACTTTGCTGTAGCGTTCCTTCTCTGGAAACTATTCCCACAAGTCCCCTTGCCAGTCATCCTAGTCGCCGTCAGCTTCCCAGACCTACTCTGGTCAGTCCTAGTTCCAGCTGGAATCGAGAAGGTCAGAATCAACCCGGACAGCCCTCTCCAGAAGTTTGTCGTCTTCGAGAAGTTCCCCTATTCTCATTCTCTTGTCCTCGGCAGCGTCCTGTCGCTTCCGTTCGGACTTCTCATCGCCGCGGTCTTGAACAACCCGCTCGTTGTTCCAATCTTCGTTGCGGGTTCGGCGTCTCACTGGATACTCGACACTGTCGTCCATCTGAAGGACTTGCCAGTTCTGGGCTTCGATGGAGACCGGAAGGTTGGCGCTGGATTGTGGAGGAGAGGGCCGCTTGCGTTCGTCGTAGAATACGTCTTCTACGCGATCGTCAGTGTGTTTGCTTTATCCGGACTCCCCGTGGTGTACGCGCTGATAATGGGAGCGGTCTTTCATGCGATCAATCTCCCATCGTTCTTCGGCTCGAATAGGAAAAATAGTGTGAAATCATCAAACGGCTACGCCCTTCTCGCGCTGTTCGGATTTGGGACCTTCATCTTAGTGGCCTCCTTGGTAAATTTGACCCGGGTAACACAATAGAGGGAGCTACCCTGCACCGGCTCGCCCTTTCTACATCTTAGGTCGATGTTCTAGGTCTTCCTTAACAGTGATCAGTTTGGAACTCATCATAGTCCTCCTACCCTAGTTATTCTCTGCTCGTTGCTTCAAAATGAGATGGCTATCGCCAAATTCGTGCCAGAGGTACCGGTGTTTGATCGCTTCTTGGTACGCTTCTTTGACCTGGCCAATTCCTATGAGGGCGCTTAGCATTGCGAGATGACTTGTTACAGGGTCATGTAGTCCAGTGAGCAGCCCGTCTACAGCGTGTACGCCAGTGCCGGGATGAACGTAGAGACTTGTCTCTCCAGCACACGGGCGAATCATGTTTCCTGTCCAGGCCGATTCGAGGGCCCTTACAACTGTCGTTCCGACCGCTATGACTCTGCCTCCTCGAGCCCGGGCAGCATTGACAGCATTGGCGGTAGCAGCTGAGACGTGGAACGGTTCAGGGTAGAGTACCTGATGCTCCACAGTCTCATCTTCTATCTCGAGGCTTGAGACTCCTGTGTGCAGAATCACGCCAGTGATTCCTATGCCATGAGCGAGCAACATGTTGTGGACTCGTGGAGTAATCGGCCTAGCGGCGCTTGGCATCTCAGCGCTTCCTGGGAATCTGGAGAATAATGTCTGATAAGCATCCAGAGGATAGACGGGAGCATAACTGTAATGGATCGGCTCCCCATACATGCTCATCAGAGCGCTCGTTGAGGCGTTGAAATGCGTAAGCCAGAGCCTTGGAATGCCAGGATAGGATTTCAAGAGTTTCACGGTGCTATCGCCAATCTGCAAAATGTCTTCCTCCCTCAATGGAAGTGGTCCAGGTCTTGATGGACCCCACCGTGGTTCGGCAATCCATAGCTCGTCTGAGAACCGGGTCGAGAGGTTGAGACGAATACTTCCCAGTCGACTAGTTGCAGGAAGACTTGCGAGAAGTGTCGCGCTTTCATTGACGACTAGCAGGTCTCCTGGTTTCAGAAGAGTCGGCAGGTCCATAAACTGATGATGGCTGTTGTTGCCTTCTGGCCATGTGACCATGAGACGGACATCGTCGCGGGATTGTCCACGCATTTCAGGCGGCTGACTTGCGAAGAGATCTGTGGGACGCTCGAAAGACAGTTCTTCTCGCTTCATTACGCGGGAATCTCCCACAGTGTTCCTTGCGCCTGATACCGCATGCCCGATAGCGCTGGTGGGTCCTGGTTGATCAGCCATGCCCAGAAGGGAAGGGTAACCTCTGGCAAGGGACGATCCGAGATGTTCTCATCAGGGAATGCTTCCTGGTGCATCCTTGTGCGCATATCTCCAGGATCGACTACGACAACTGCGATTCCAAGGGGCTTGAGCTCAGCGGCCAATGTCTTCGAGGCGAGCTCCAATGCTGCTTTGCTAGACCCGTAGACTCCCCATCGCTGGTAGCCTGCTTGGCCAGCATCGCTGGTAATGTTGACAATCAGTCCATGCGTGTGTTGAAGTTGCGGAAGAGCTTCCTGGATGAGTGCTAGAGGACTAACTAGATTAGTCTCAAGTGTCAGACGGAAACGATCGAGGGACGCTCGGGCGAGTTCTGGACGAGGGGTTTCACCGAGGTCCGAGGCATTGTTGACCAGCAAAGAGACACCGCCTAGCAGGTTTGTCTCGTGTAAGAGGCGGGTTCTGTGACTCGGGTCATTGATATCCCCAGAGATAGCCGTGACGTTAGCGCCCATCATACGGATCGACCCTGTTACGTCTCGGAGTTCGCTCTCTGTTCTTGACGTGATCACGATGTCGTAATCCTGGCCTGAAAGGAAGGTTGCTAGGACGCTACCGAGGCCTCTGCCTGCTCCGGTGATTAGCGCAACATTTCTCAACTGATGTTCCTCCCTCTAGGTGTAATCAAGAATCGGCACACGTTTGCGCCATCAACCACTCGATGGGTCGTCTCGACGTTCGCATCCAAGACTTTTCGGAACATCTCGTTCTCGACGGTGCATGCTTCCCAGTAGTTTTCGGCGATCGCTATGATGGGACAGTTGTGTTCGAGAATCTCAAACTTGGAAGCCCCGGTCTTCTTGTCTTCGGCTATGTAGCCGTCCCGGTCCCGGAGCTGGGCGAGTTGATGGACTCGACCAGCCAGTGTTTCAGCGTTCACTTGTTCCTTGTAGCCTGGCAGTGTTTCGGATTGTCGGCGACGGAGTGCTTCTTCGACGGCCTTTCGTCCCAGTTTTTCCTCGATGTAAGCGAGGGCTGCGCAAGTCACGCCGGCGTAGGCTTTTGGGAAGAGACTTGATGATTTGGGGGCTAGTTGTAGTCCGTGTCTTGGTCGACCTTTCGCTCCTCTCAGCGTCACCCGCTGTACTAGGCCCTGATCCTCCAGCTCCTGGATGTGTTTGTGCACGGCCATTTTCGAGATGTGAAAGTGCTTAGCTAGGCTCTGTAGGTCGGACTGGCCTTCGCGTTTGAGGACGAGTAGGATCTCACGCTTTGTCGAACCGAATACTGTGGAAGTAGCTAGTGGATTTGCTGGGGGCTCTTCAGGTTCCATGGCCTGGTTGAGGCGCTCAGCTTATTTCAACTTGTGGGTTTACAAAGTTTCTAAAAGCAACGTCAAATGGAACGGTTCGATAAACCCAGAGGAAGTGGCGGATCCAGGCTAGAATCCTATGGTTGGCTGGAGAGATGAATGATGAAAACTAGATACGTGTTTTCTGCCTCGCCGAGAACTCCGGTCCTTGATCCCTATTCGGTGCTGGAGGCTAGAATCGGATCAATGCGTCTACTTGTTCCCTCTTCGGGAGCCTACGGCCTTCACCTCTTGGCAATTATTGGCGTAGTCTTCGGTTACTTCGGCGCCATCGCTCTAATCGCTAGTTCACCTTTCTATCAGGAGGCTGCTCCCTGGCAAATCCCAGGCTTCAACATCGTCATCGGGCTAGCAATCGTGATGGGGTTCTTCGCAGTACTAATTTGGGAAGAACGATCTATCCTCAACTGGACCATACGCATTACGTCACGTCACCCGCGTAGATTCAAACAAGTTCATCCGCTGACTATACGACCAGGCCGTTTCTTTCAGGAGTTGATCGTCACCATTGACGATCAAGGAGTGACACTACACATTGAAACATCTTCAAAGATGCTTCTTTCAGCGCTGACTCTTTCGAGGATCCCAGTTTCTCATAAGGAGTCAGGAACTACCATCTCTTTGCCAAGACGTTTCAAGAATAGAAACCGGTTGAGTCTCTTGCTCGGACGACTATCACAGACTTCAGTGAATATTGGAGGAGTTGTAGTTCTCCTCTTCATAGGGTCGATTTTCTCCCTCTACGTCTGGTTCCTTATTGGTGACCCGTTGAACTGGATCTGGATTCTGGCTACGCTGTTATTCGGACTGCTCCTCGGGGTGATCGCTCGAGTCGTGACTAAGAGCAGGCGGTTCTACTGCTACAAATGTGACGGCTTCGAAGTCTTCTTCCGTAAACAGGGTGAATGGCGATGTCACAGGTGCGGAGAGGCAACAGCCCTCTGAAAAAGAGCCGAACCGTGGATTCACATCTCGATAATTCTCATCAATCATCTGAAGACGTGCTTCTCTTATCAGAACTTCTGCCGTAGTATTCATTGACTAAGTCTTGAAATGACGGAAGCGACTTCAGCTTCTTGGCTTCTGGGGACAGTGCGTGATACTTCAATCCGTACCGTAAGAACGCCAACAGTACGTACGCTGCGTCTTCTCCACGAGGAGTCAACACGTATGTGATTCGATCCGACGTTACGGTCCTTTCAATCAGGCCTTCGTTCCGCATGTTTCCAAGACGCCGCGAGAGTACTCGAGGTGTAAGACCGGGATTATTCCTCAAGATCTCACCAAACCTCTCCAGTCTGAGAAATCCAATGTCCCTCAGGATCAGCAGGGTCCACTTAGAACCTAGAGCCTTGACACTTCCTCGCACGGGATCCTGTTGATAGAGTAGCTTGGGACCCATCTTCACGTCCCTAGGTTTGGATCGTGCCAAAACAGTTCAGTATCCTTCCGGACCCTAGCGCGCATATTAGTATCCTTTGGATACTACTTCTCAGTGAGGAGATTTGGTACAAACGACTGAGTCACAGAGCGATATCGCTCTGAAATACTTCGACCACTGGTCGAAGAAAGAATACGATGCAAGCGCCCGATACCTTGACGAGCACCTATCATTCACGGGTCCCATAGACAAATTCAACAACGCTCACGACTACATGGAATCAATACGACGCCTCGCCCAGATAGTTACAGGGGTTCACAGGAGGAAGACGTTTGTCGATGGCAACGACGTCTGTTTCGTCTACGATCTTGCAACCAACACGCCCGCCGGGACTGTTCCGTGTGCCGAATGGATTCATGTGGAGAACGGCAAGGTCAAGTCGATACAGGTCTTCTTTGACGCGAGACCATTCGCTGCCATGTTCGCCCACAAATAGCTGACCGAAAAACAAGCTAATCCCTTTACTCTCCCCTTCTTCTGACTGGTCGCGACCGATGAGCAGTCGAAACGATTCAAGGAGACAGAGAACCCCGGGAGCGATGGCGTTCACCGAACTCGCAAGCACGAACCTAAGCGAGACAAGAAAATTCCTCGAAGAAACGTTTGGATGGAAATTCGACTCTGTTCAGATGCCTACAGGCCAGTACCTTACATTCCAGAACCCCGCGGGGACGACAGTTGGCATAAGGTCGGCTCAGAAATCGGAGATTCCTGGAAGCACAAACTACGTTCTCGTCAAAGATCTCAATGAGGCAGAAAGGAATGTTCGAAAGAAGGGCGGCCAGATCGTTCTGCCGCGAACCGACATCCCTGGCATGGGCAGCTTCTTCTGGTTCAAGATCCCGTCGGGACCAATAATGGCCTGCTGGCAGGACGCGAAAAGACCGTGACTTGGAAATCGCACAGGATCATCTAGACTTGCGTGCTCGCGCGATTATTGACTCCACCACTTTGGACTTGGCGTCCGCGTAATTCTGAACATACTTCCAGCTTTGTTGAGCTAGGTCTCGCTTCGTCGCAAGGTACAGATTTCTGTCGGCTGAGTCTTCTCGGAGCCAATCTCTGAAGACCAACATCCTCTGGACCTCACTGTCGCCTTGGCTGAACACGTGAAGGTTGATGTTCGTGTCCGGACCCTTGAACATTCGATGCTCATGCCATTCAGGTTCCCGGATCCCAAGCACATAACCAGCCTTTTCGAGAGCTGGGACATACGAGCTTTCGTCTGCTGAATCTGTCACTATGAGCAGTATGTCTATGATGGGTTTTGCAGCTAGCCCTGGGACAGAAGTGGATCCGACGTGCTCTATCGCGTGCGCTTTCTGGCCTAAAGCTGAGTTGATTCTCTCAGTCTCCCTGACAAATAGGCGAGGCCACGCGGGGTCGTAATCGACAAGGACGACCTTGCCGATTAGCTGCTTCTGTGTAAGTCCGACCGCTGTTCGCTTGATCTGCTCTTCAGTCATCGGATCTGGGGGGTCCAATTGATTCACTTTCGCCGAAAAGGGGAACAATTACGCGTTTTCGCAATCGTCCCAATAAGAACCTGCCGCCATGTTTTTGGGGCCAAGCTCCTGGTTTCCGCTTTCTTGTGCGAATGGCATTATATTTCAGAAACCGCGCGTCAAGGCAGAGCCATGCAGCGAACCTCGGGTGATGAATGCGGGAACCTTTCCACACTTTCACTCCTCTCTGCGGGGGATAGCTAATATGCGAGAGAAAGGTTCTGGTGAGCATGCGATGAAGATTGGGATGTTCGTCCGCCTCTCGAACGAGCTCGAAACCAACATCAAGCGACCTTATGATTCGATCCGCGCCGTCGCGCGCCAGGCGGAAGCAGATGGATTCGATAGTATCTGGCTTCCCGACCACTTCTTCTATCGCAACCCCGGCAAACCGACCTCGGGAATCTGGGAATGCTGGACCATGCTCGCAGCGCTCGCCGAAGCGACGAAACGCGTAGAGATCGGGACACTTGTAACGTGCAACTCCTTCCGGAATCCGGCCATCCTAGCCAAGATGGCGACAACCATCGACGAGATCAGCCACGGCCGCCTGATCCTGGGTGTTGGCGCAGGATGGAACGAGCCGGAATACAAGGCGTTCGGGCTACCCTATGATCACCGCGTGGCCCGCTTCGAAGAAGCCTTACAGATTCTCAAGCCACTATTGCGTGAGGGGCATGTCGATTTCAAGGGACGTTACTATCAAGCGCCTGACTGCGAGATCGCACCGCGAGGGCCTCGATCACAGGGTCCACCGTTGATGGTTGGAAGCGAGGCGGGTCCGCGCATGCTCAAGCTTGCCGCACAGTACGCTGACCTCTGGAACACCGGCTACATGGGCAGACCCGAAACTCTGTCCGATCGTCGAGCTAAAATCGAAGCTGCTTGCCGCGAGATCAAGCGAGACCCTTCGACGCTGGGAGTCACTGCCCTCATTGGCCTCTGGTTCCCCGACCTCCAAGAAAAGAAACCCAGTTTCTTAGACAACCCTCTCACAGGGAGTGCACAGGAGATTGCGTCAGCAATGCGCGGTTATGCAGAACTCGGGGTCCAACATATCATGTTTCAATGGTGGCCTGACACTCCTGAAGCGCACCGTCGACTGACTGAGGCATTGAAACTATACCGCCGCCTGGACCATCAAGAACAACAGGTACCTAGGCTTACAACACCGGATGCAGGCTCATGACAGAATTTCTTCACGGTCGAAATGGACTGCAGACAGGGCGCAGCAAACCCTGATCTGAGAATTGTAGATCTCCTAGCCACTCGCCCGAAGATTTGGGGTCTAAGCTGAAAGCTCGGGATACGTAATGTTTCTCCCATCGACCATAGCCCATTTCGTCATAGAGTGTTCTGTACGCTTCTTCAGCGTCATTATGTGCTCGACCTGGATTCCCCGGACAAGCAAAGCGTCAGCGACAAGGGAGCGATGGCATCGCCAAGGCAGAGCTTCTGCGCACATGATGGCGACAGTACGATCTCTAGCCAGCCCGATCAACTCGTTGATGCCAGCCTCGAAGTCTGGGGTCTGCATGTAGTCAGCAAATCCTCGAAAAGACTCGTTTCTCCAACCCTTGTTCTGGGAGTCCTTCCTTGGATGTCGTAGGCCTCCGAGTTCCTTCAATCGAACGTAGTCTATTCCTGAATTTTTCAGGGACGCCGCCAAGCTATCCTCATTGAATTGTGGGTTCCGTCTAGAGCGGGGAATTGTCCGAATGTCGACTATGAGCTGGACCCCATGAGCCTGTAAGAGGGCAGTAAAATCATCGATGGTTCGTGTTGAGTGCCCTATCGTCAATATACGAAGAATGCTCATCGAACGGTCAGACACTATAGTTACTCATATTACCGTGAGAATTCTCGGCCTTGATGCACACGCCTGAGCCGGGCTTCTCGCTTATTGCGGCGTGACCTGGCTTTGGCTACAAATTTACCTTTGGTTAGGGATGATGTAGAATCTTGACAGTGGGGACCAGCTGAATGGTCAGAATACGGAAGCTGGCTGCAATCGATTACAGGGCTGTAAAGAGAATAGAGAGAATCATCGTGGACGAATACATTGGGTATCTGAAGGAAACAGGGGAGGAGGAAACGATTGAGCCATGGATTACTCCAGAATACTTCAATCACTACGTCAGAGCTCAAGCTAGCTACGTGGCGGAGATAGCTCGCAAGCTTGTAGGCTTCATCCTTGTTCTGCCGACCTCCTTTCTCGATAGTGCGCAAAGAGAAATCTGGCTAGAATACATAGCAGTTCAGCCCGCGAGTAGAAGGAAAGGGATCGGAACAATGCTGATGTCAACTGTAATTGAGTACGCGAACACTCATGACATTCCTCTCCTGTACACGACATTGAATCCCAATAACAAGGAATCCATTCAATTCCTCACGATGCATGGGTTCGAGGTCAAAGATTGGATGAAAGCAACCAAGAAGCTGAGCCATTGACTGATGCTCCGACGCTGCCCATTTCCATGGGACGAAGTATACCTATTATCGACAGTGTTGTATCGTATGTCATGCCAGCAATAAATAGACTCCAAGACCATGAACCCAATTTGCAATTAGTCGATGGCTCCCTCTAGTTGACGTGGAATGCTTCTTCAACCATTTCATGTGAGAGGGAGAACATTGCATGGACCCAGGGTGCGTACTTGCGGGCAATCGGCTGCTTTTTCGAGTCGTTTCTTGAGTCTCTTGAAATCTCTGCGAACTCGGCCCACCGCAATTCGTAGGCGCTGTTCTTGTTCATCCTCATAGAGCCGCCGTACTTCGCGGCCAGAACGTGCAATAGCTCATTCTCACAATACCTCGGGTCCCGAGGATCCCTGGCAGAATACGACACGCTGAGAATCTCATGCCAGCTCTTGATAACAACGCCTAGATCTTCATTGGCACACCTTTTCGCGGCTTCGGATAGATTTTCCACCTTTGAAGACTCATACTTTCTGGGATGAGTGTCGCCGGAGAGGCTCCAGACCTTGTCGAATATCTTGTGTCTTCTATGCTGAACGAGAATTCGTCCGTCATCATCCAGGCAGGCAATGGTAATCCCCACGTGCTTCTCTCCCAGAATGGGACCCTCCGGGCTATTTCTCACTCTATGGGTCCACCATCTGTCACCGTATCCGGTTGTTCTTCCAGACTCATCAACAAGCGGAATCTTGTATCTTTCCACGAATCATAGTGACCGTGTCCAGGCGGATAACCAATTGCATCTCTTCTCTCTCCAGTGTGAGCGGCTATCTCAGGTTCTGAGGACTTGTAATCGTCGTCTTCCTGGAAGGTTTACTATTGTTCATTTGCTTCTCTAGTTCACTCAGGAACTCTTGTTTTGCATCGGGGACCAAGAGAAAGTAGGCCAGAGTCGTCCGGAAGAGAGAAGATTTTGTCAATCCTTTGATTTCTCCTCTCTTAACCGCGCGGGAAAAACAGCCGAGAAACACTTGATGAGATAGAACTTCATGTTTCAGTTCGTTTAGCGCTTTAACAAGGTTCTCATGGGAAATCGATGTCAAGAGCTTACAGGCCACTACACAGAGTGGTTCCCAGATAACTTCTCTGCTCCCAACTGCGGATCAAACGTATAGCGGCCGGAGCAAGAGATTCTGTAAACCATCCGTCAAGAAGAGTTAGTGCGCCAACGTCATGATACGTCTACTCCTCAGTGCCGGGAAGACATCATCGGCCGCGAACGACTTTTCGCATTACCATCACTCGGTTGCTTGTGCCGAAGGAACCGAGTGGATGGAATCCTAGATCATGGTACATTGATTCGGTTCCGCCCCAGATAAATGAGCTCGAATATTTCTTCCCTTTTGGAAGAGCGATCGGGTATCCGTCTACCGTCCCGCCTCCTCTGGCCGCGATGAAGCCGAGTGCACCTTCCAGCGCGGCCCTCGCAACCCCCTCGCGTCTGTGATCTCGGTCAACGAAGAAGCACGTAGTCCTCCAGTCCGGCATAGTGACGTCCATCTTGCCATAACCGAGCATCCGACCCGGGAGCTCGCCAAGGGGTCCGAACTGACACCACCCAACGACATCGGACCCATCGTAAACTAGAGCAGCGTGGGACCGATTCTCACGAACAAGCTTCTCCTTGTACTCATGGTGCTTCCCAGACCACTTTTTGTGTTCGCTAGGCGGGAGGTGGAAGAAGGTGCACCAGCAGCCACCCCAGACTCCGTTGTGTTTCTGGACCATCCGCTCAAAGTCGGGCCACGTAACTTTCCCGAGCTCTTTGACCTGAAATCGCGCCGAGGATTGTCTTCGGAGTTTCGTGCCTGACGCTTTATCTTTGTCCGAGTCCAAGCCCTTCCCACGTGGAGTCATTGGTCATCTCTTGCGCCGACTGATGTATATATCCAGCCTTGTTCTGACTTCGGGTGATCTACTATGCCTATGATTGACGTTTATGCGCCAGCAGATCTCTTCCCAGCCGGCACCGACGGTCGGCTCGGCCATGAACTGACAATGGCTGTTCTCCGCGCTGAAGGTGTCGCAACCCCAGGACCATTCCACCTGAACAACACTGCCGCTTTCATCCACCGAATGGATCCCCACTCGGTTCACACGGCGGCTACCGATTCCGCCCGCACCGTTCGCGTTCAGATCATCACGCCCCCAGCGGCGTTGACCCGCGAGGGCCAGAAACAACTCGTCAAAGACGCCACTGATATTGTCACAAAGATCTCAGGAGACCCGACACAGGCTGGTCGCACCTGGGTGATACTGACCGAGGCTGCGGAGGGTGGTTGGGGGCTATCAGGCACAGCCTTCGGCCGTCAGGAATTCGTAGCGCTGGCCGCCAAGGCGGCCGCCGCACGGGCCAAATAACCGGTCAATAATCGCCTCGTGCATCAAAGACTACTCTCTGGTTCGGAAAGGCTTACAGTCCGCTACCAACCCTAGATCTGAGTGGAGGAGTCTCCTCTGCCCTTTGCTCGCCCGATCCTACTTTACGACAATGATTGTGGAATCTGCTCCCGGTTCGCCCATATCGCTGAAAGAAGCTCCAAGGGCTGGATCGACACGGTAGGCCTATTCACCAAGCGCGGAATGAGAATCAAGACTGACTTCTTCAGTCCAACGGATCGTCCAGACGACAACTTCTGGCTACTAATCGGAGACGTAGGCTATGGAGGAAGAAGCGGCCTACTCCCACTAGCACGAGAGATCGTTAGAGGCCTAGTCATATGACCGAGAAACAAGGAGAATCGTGCACCCGCCCCAAGAACGCTGTGAGCAGAATCCTCGGCACTATTCAGCGGGGCAGAGTGGTCAGACGAAAAACTGAGCGGCAAAGCTGAAACTTGCAACTGCTGTCGAAGCCGCTTACCACAAACTATTCAGTGTAGCATTCCACAACTGTCAAAGGCATGGGGATCCAACACCTGGACGCAAATGAGCAACGTCTCCCATGGTGCTTGGTCTTGACTTGCAACACGCTAGGGAGGTAGAGAGGTTCCTCTCAGATGTGGACATCAAGAAAAAGTTGGCAGAGCTCCAAATCGACTGCTATAACCCCAGTGAACCTTTTAGGCCGGAAGAACAGATTCAACCCAGTTCGATCGATCTCAGACTGGATGCCATCTTCTGGTTGCCGCGGAAATCCCGCACAGCTTCGATTGATCTACGGAATTCGGTCCTGCTTGAACTCTCGCCCCGCCGCTACTGGAAACAGAGGATCTTGTCAGAAGGTGAGACCTTGACTTTGCAACCGGGGAAATTGGTCTTGGGACGAGTATACGAGAAATTCACTATGCCAAGGGATTGTGCAGGCTCTATAGAGCCAAGAAGTAGCTTTTCGAGGATGGGACTGGGAGTTCAAATTGGCGGGAATTTTGTGAATCCAGGCTGGAGGGGCCATATGCCTCTTCAGCTGGTAAACTATGGGAACACGTCAGTCAAGATTTTTCCTTATGTTCCAATCTGTCAATTGTTGGTCCAAAGACTGAGCAGTGAAGCTGAAAGGCCCTATGGTGAACGAGAACTTCAGAGTAAGTATATGGACGACGACGGCGGTCCATCATATTGGTGGCGTGACAAGAGAATAAAGCGACTTCAGGCAAGACAGAATTTTGTGAATTTGCCCTCGTTAGTCCAAACACAGATTTTGTCCGTCATGGGGGCTGAAGAGCCAGATGTGGTCGAGGATTTCGAGAGTTTTGTTACCAATCAGCGTGTTGGATCACTTGAGAGTGCGACCGCGACTTTGGAACAATTCTCTGAGAGCCAAGAGAAGCTTAGAAGAAACACCCAGATGCGGCGAGGCGTGCTCTTGGCATTATTTCCGATACTTGGAGGTGGATCACTTGGTGCATTGTTCCTCTCGCCAATTAGCTGGCTTCATTATACTGTCTGGGCGGCAACTGTATTGTCTTTTCCCCTGTTCTTGCTCAAACTTGGCTCGAACCACAAAGAATACTTCGACAAGTCAAAATATAGAAAGTGGGAAGCGTCACAATCCAAGCTTAACTCAGGGTAAACTGGGCATAGGAGAAAAGATTTCCAAGAATGAGCCAGCCAATTACCTCCGCAGAACTTGGTTCAGAGAATCTTTGGGCGGGACTTGGCAAGGCAAAATACTTCAGAGTATCACTCACAGACGAGTTTCAAGCAGTTCTCAAGAAGTCGATGGCCGAAGCTGCTCGAACCTATCAGGAACGTCGTGCAACCAAGACTAGAAAGGGTCTCCTAAAGATCATTGAATCAGGCGGTCTCGGAAATCAGTCGCAAGCTAGAATAGACGACCAGGACGATGTAATTGGGATTATCGGAGAAATTATCGTCCAGCATTTCGTGGAGGCCCGGAAACTGGAAGCATTGTGGCCGAAATGGAAAGTTGGAGGCACGAGCAAGTCCCCCGGAATAGATTTGGTGGCTAAAGTTCGTAGAAGTTCGGATTGGGATTTGCGACTCATCGAAAGCAAGCATCTGCATGAGGAAACTAGGAGTCAACCGCATGAAGCCTGTTGCGCTTCAATCAAAGACAAACTAAAGGATGGACTAGAGGAATTTGATGAGTTCAATACGAGAATCAATCTGACTGGAATACTCATTCAGATGAGCGTGACCATTCGTCGCGGTAAGGCTGGGGGAACAAATATGGACAGAATCGAACAATCGCATGACTTCATCAATTCAAAGCTTGCTCAGAACGACTACTCATCAGAAATCGTCGCTGCCTTGGATTCGAAGTATTGCATGAGTTCCACGCTTTCACGGAGTATCAAAGATCTTCAGCTACCGAGTTCTGTTGGAACTCACACAGTGAACATCACGGTCATGGCATGCGATTCATTAGAGAAGGTCACCGATGAAATCCTCTAGAACCATTGATAATGGATCGTCTCTCAGCCTTGGGCTTTCGATTCTAGAGCGGGGACTACACAGACAAAGCGACGAAGAACTCAAGGCAGGTGCCCGCGTTTTGGAAAAAGTGTTGGATGAGGGGCTC
>Ga0207646_10001700_pt1 | contig 26758 bp, 27 predicted proteins | sample KBSK5502metaG_FD_184343 | JGI IMG/M metagenome (GOLD analysis project Ga0207646, IMG submission 184343) | Corn, switchgrass and miscanthus rhizosphere microbial communities from Kellogg Biological Station, Michigan, USA - KBS K5-50-2 metaG... | ecosystem: Host-associated > Plants > Roots >...
TACGCAAAGGGAATTCTTCTCTGCGTCCTTTGTTAAAACCTCTGTGCCCTCAGCGGTAAAGCGAGCTTGGACAACCCACGTTCCTGGTTTGACACAGACTCTGAAGTGCTGGGTTAAGCACCGGCTGTCTGCGTTTGCGGGCCGTTTTGGAGTCGAACTGACGGAATGATGTTCAGGCTTGATTTTTTGCCGACGATGGTTTTCGCCGTCGTAATGCTGTCGTGGTTTGCGTTCATCGTTCTGTTTTTTGCGCGCCAGAAACCACCGGCCCCGCCGGATAATAAGCGCAACCGCATCTCGATTTGGGGCATCGCGCTGCAGGGCATCAGTTACGGCATTGTCTGGTCGGTGCATCGGCCCTTTTTCACACCGATGGTTAAGATGGGAAGGCAGCTCGAGTTGATCGTCGCCGTCTTGACCATGATCCTCGCAATTGGCTCTGTCTGGTTTGTCTCAACTGCAATCCGTACGCTGGGCAAACAATGGAGTTTGGCCGCGCGCGTGCTGGAAGGACATAAATTGGTAACAGAAGGGCCGTATCGTATCGTCCGCAATCCGATCTATACGGGCATGTTCGGGATGCTGTTGGCAACCGGCCTGGCCATCAGTCACTGGATTGGGCTGCTGATCGCAATCGTAGTATTCGCAGTTGGCACGGTGATTCGCGTCCAGAGCGAAGAGAAGCTCTTGCGCGAAGTATTCGGCGCGGAATTCGAAGCCTATACGCATCGAGTTCCCGCGGTCGTGCCTTTTCTATTTTGAAGAGGACCCACCCGCTGACGCAGGTGGTACTGACAAGAGCTATTTTGAGAAGAGCGAAGATATTAGCCACCATCGGGCCGGCGTCGCGCGACCCGCAAATACTCGAAGCCATGTTGGCCGCGGGAGTCGACGGCGTGCGCATCAACATGTCGCACGGCATCTATGAAGAAAAAGCCGAAGACATCCGGCTGGCACGGACCGCGGCCGAAAGGATGAACCGGCCGCTGGCAGTGCTGGTCGATCTCTCCGGGCCAAAGATTCGCACCCGTACGCTGAAAGATCACCTGCCGGTAACTCTGAAAGCCAATCAACAGTTCACCATCACTACCCGAGAGGTCGAGGGAGACAGTACCCAGGTCGCTACGAATTACCCTCGCATGCCGCAAGACGTACATGTGGGAGCGCGCCTGCTCCTGGACGACGGCGCGATCGAGCTGCGAGTTGAGAGCACTACCGAAACCGACATCGTCACCCGGGTAATCAACGGCGGAACGCTCGGCGAACGCAAAGGAATCAATCTGCCCGGAATCACCCTGCCCATACCTTCTCTTACGGCCAAGGATCGCGAGGATCTGAAATGGGCCGCGCAGCAGGGCGTCGACTACTTTGCGCTATCGTTTGTGCGCAGTGGTGCAGATTGCCTGGAAGCAAAAAAATTGATCGAGGCAGCCGGCAGCCGCGCACCACTGATCGCCAAAATCGAAAAGGCCGAGGCCATCGATCAATTGGATTCGATCATCGCCACCGCCGACGGGGTGATGGTGGCGCGCGGCGACCTGGGCGTCGAAACCAGCGTCGAACTGGTGCCCGTCTATCAGAAACAAATCATCGAGCAGGCGAATGAAGCCGGAAAGCTGGTGATTACCGCTACCCAGATGTTGCAGTCGATGGTTGCCAGCCCGCGGCCGACGCGTGCTGAAGCTACGGATGTGGCCAACGCCGTCTGGGACGGCTCGGATTGCCTGATGCTCTCTGGCGAGACCGCCACCGGCCAGTATCCCGTCGCCGCGGTCGCGACGATGGCGCGCATCATCGAAACGGCGGAAACACGCAACGAAAACCGGTCCATCATCAGCAAGCTGGTCGGAAAGCAAAGCGGCCACGTCAGCCGCGCGCTGTGCGAAGCGGCGGCGTTTGCCGCTGATGAAATGAACAGCCGCATCATCGCCGTCTTCACCGAATCGGGACTGATGGCGCGGCGGCTATCGTCTCTTCGTCCTGATCAGCGAATTATCGCGCTGACTTCATCGCGCGAGGTGATGAACGAGCTGTCGCTGCTCTGGGGTGTCGATTCGGTGATCACCTCGCGATCAAGAAGTACGGAAGAGTTGCTCAAGCTTGGCGAGCAGACATTGCTCAAGGCCGATTTGGTCGAGCTGGGTGAGACGGTTGTGATTATGGCGGGTAGGCTATCGGGCTTGGGCTTGTCGAGTTCGGTAACGCTATACACGATCAAGGGAGACATTCACGAGACGGTATAGCGACATTATTGAAGAGCGCATCAGGCTCCCTGAAAGTCGGCCTCCCATAAGTCCCGCCACTGAGAGATCCTCATCCAGTTCGGGCCAGTGCAGCGAAGTTCCGCCGCAGCCTATTTGGTATTTTGTCCGTTGATCTGGTGTGGCTTTGAGCAACAAAGGAAACCAAATTATCGGCGCGCTGATGCGTCGCCCGTCGGTGAGTGAGACGTACATCATCTCTTCATCAAAACTTACTGACTTGGCCAATGCCGTTGTTGGCATAAAGGCTCTTTGAGGTTTAGCGTCAGTGCTGATCAAAGTGCTCATTCCAGGCCTCCAGGAAAACAGCCTCGTTCTGCTCGACCAACCGCAGCCTTAACATGAATATACAAAACTGCGAAAAATCAGTTTGCATAGTACCCCTGGCGATTCCGGATAGTTAAGTGACGCTTTTCACGACCGGAGTTAACCGGTAATAAGACTTCGTCAGTGCTGATTAAGTTTCCATTTAAATGGGACACCACTATTGCGGCCGCAGAATCTGAACTACCTGCTCTTTCTCTTTCTGTTTCTGTTCGCGACGGATCTGGATCGGGGTCATTTGCGGGTCGCGCCAGTTGTCGAGGATGCCGACCTGATGGACGCATTGAATTGTGCAGGTGGGCGCGCACCATTTCTCGGTTTTGTATTCCCGCTTGAAATCTTCCATCGAGTAATCTTCCAGAGGAATACCGGGATAGCCGCGCTGCTGTGAACACCAGTGAACGAGTCCGTCCTCGCAGATGTAGAGGTAACGCGAGCCGGAACGACAACGCCATTCGTAAGGCTTACCTTCGGCGATGCTGTCCTGAAACCAGTTCAGCCGTGCATGATCCTTGTTGCCCAGCTTCTTCACCGCGTGAAAGATTTCTTTCTCTTTTTCCGTCAGCGGCTTCAGCGTGCCGTCTTCGTCGTGAATAACACCTACAGTAGTTGAGAAGCCAAGCTCAACGGCGCGCTGAGCCACGGTAAGCGCATCTTCCGGCTGCTTGATGCCACCGCCAATCACTGAATTGATGTTGATGTGAAAGTCGGCATGCTCGGCGAGGTAACGCAGCTTTTTGTCGAGCACGCGCAGGCTTTTCCGCGACACTTCGTCGGGCGCGACGTTGTCGATGCTGATTTGCAGCGAATCAAGACCCGCTTCGTTCAGCCGCTTGATCCGATCGGGCGTGAAGTAATAACCGTTGGATATCAGGCCGGCGATCATACCGCGCGACCGAATGTGCCGAATAATCCGATCCAGTTCCGGGTGCATCATCGGCTCGCCGCCGGAAATCGTCACGATCGAGGTGCCCAGTTCCGCCAGTTTATCGAGCCGCTTCTTCATTACCTCCAGCGATACCGGCTTGGAAGTCTGGTCGTATTCGTTGCAATAGCCGCAGGCGAGATTGCAGCGCCGCATCGGAATGATGTGCGCCAGCACCACATGGTTGGTGGAAGCCAGCGCCCGCGTAATGAAAGCGGCCTGGCGCAGTTTCCACTTAAGAAAAGTACTCTTTCGCATTCGGTCTAAATCGGGCCTTTGAGTTCAAGAAGAATATGCCGAGCCTCGCCAGAAGGCAAGAACACTTCCAGTGCGCCGGTGCTCATAAACATCGAAGGGCTTCGGTTGCCCGAAGCCCTTCTTTTTCCAAATTAAGGCGAGGATCTTAGCCCTTAACTCGCTTGACGCTGGAATCCAGCTTGAGCTCGAATTCACCAGGAGAAATCGTTGAATTCTTTTGAACGTTAGTCAGCCGCACGGTGGTCGCGTCATTATTCTTTTCGACCATCTTTGTCTGCACCGGCAATCCTTCTTTATCGACCCAGACTTCGATGTACTGGTAACTGGCCGGGCCTTTCGGAGTAACCCTGAAGTGCTGCGTCCACACTCCGCCCCCCAGTGTCTCGTCCCGCACGTCCTGAAACTCACCAAACTTGGTGCGAAACTGGGTGGCGGACATGCTCATCAGTTCGAGCACGTCGTTGTTCTTGCCGCCGGCAACAGAACGCGTAGTCCCCACAATTACTGTCTTCAATCGCGGGCGGTAGAACATATAGTTTCCCTTCGCGACTGCCAGCGTTTCATGCTGAGGGCTGGTCCACTCAAGACGCACAAAGGAATTGCGGCTTCCCCCCAGACCGGGAATGTAAAGGATTACGCCCTGATAGTGATCCTCATCGCGAAGCTGGGCGTTGTATTTCCACATATCGATGCTCGCCCGCAGTGTCTTCAGACTCTGTCGATTCTTTTCCAGCCGGTTAAGAATAGAGCTGACCAGTCCAGCCTGAGCACTTGCTGTGGTAGCGCCCGGAAAAGACACCAGGGTCAAGAGCAACGCCGAGACAAACGTAAAGGAAAGTATTTTCTTCATAATAGCTCCTGTCCTAAAACTTAAGGCCCCTGCGGGCCCCTTTGAAACCTTGAGTACGCTCTAGCGAATATCGCGCCTCATGGCGAATTATGCCCGAAAATTATAAAGCATGATCAGCGAATGTCAACCTCATAAGCGATTAATCTGCCGGAGTCATCCCGCCGCTCACGCACGACGGTCACCAACGCGTCGGGCCGGCCCGCGAGCTGCCTGGCGCGACGCTCGATCTCAGTCTTATCCAGTTGAGCCCCAGCGACATCGGTGCTCATCACAATAGTCATCGGGGCGTGACTCCGCTGAAAAGCCGTGTTCGCGAACCAGCTTTTTGGTGTCAGAAATATGAAAACCAGGATCAACACGCACAGTACATCCCATTGCCACGACGTGCGAGGATAGGTCCAGAAAGCGATCTTTTTAGCTGTACTGCTTAGGAAGCTCATTCTTCTCTTTTCCCGTCGCCGTGATTATCAGCCGCACGCTGGTGGTTTGTCGAGGCAAATATGATTCCAAGCCCAGACGATGCTCAGGCAGGTCGGTAACTTTGACAGTCCAGCTGTGGCAAAAGGCAACTTGGCTAGACGATGTGTCCATCGCGCATTTGGATGACGCGTTGACAGGCGGCGGCGGCTTCGGGATTGTGAGTAATCATGATCACGGTTTGATTGAACCGGTCGTTCAGCTCACGAAACATTTTCAAGACCAGGGCTGAATTCTCGGAATCGAGATTTCCCGTGGGCTCGTCAGCCAGAACGATGGCGGGACGGTTGACGACGGCGCGCGCCAGCGCCACGCGCTGCTGCTCTCCACCGGAAAGCTCCAGCGGCTTGTGATGCATCTTGTCTTCTAACTTCAGCATGCGCAGAATTTCCCGGCGCCGGTCGGGATCGTCCGCGCCGTTCCCATGAATACGCTCAGCCAGGCGGAGATTGCCTTCCGCGGTCAAGGTGGGAAACAAATTGAAGCGCTGAAAAACGAAGCCAATCTTTCGCCGACGAATGTCGGTGCGCCTGGCGTCGGAGGCGGCGGTCAAATCCTCTCCGTCGATTACGATCCGGCCTTTGGTCGGCGTCAAGAGACCGCCCAGCAAATGCAGCATGGTCGATTTACCGCAACCCGAAGGTCCCATCACGGCCACAAACTCGCCCTCCTGTACTGCCAGCGACACGCCCCGCAGAGCGGGCACGTCTACTTTGCCGACGCGGTAAACTTTTTCGAGATTCTCAGCTTTTAAGATCGTTGCCATCTCATTCCACGGTCAGGACAATTCCATTGCACTAGTCCTGTTAATCCGACAGTAGTCGTCGAAAGATCCTGAGACTCTGAATCACCAATGGTTCAAGCTACTCGTAGGCCAGGGCGTTTACCGGATCGAGGTTGGCTGCGCGTGCGGCGGGATAGAAGGCGCCTAACGCGCCACCCGCCAACCCAATCAAGGCCGCAGTCAGGGCCCACCAGCCACCGAATTCGAAGATTAAGCCGGTGAACTTATGAATGCCGAATCCGGCCAGGCCTGCCAGGGCAAAACCCACCACCAGGCCCATCGCGCTAATCAACAAGGCTTCCCTTTCAATCTCGCTGATGATGTAGCCGCGCGAGGCGCCCATGGCTTTCAGGATCCCGATCTCGCGCGTGCGTTCAGTAATCGTGGTGTGCATGGCCAGCATGACCACCAGCGCACTGACAACCGCTGACAGGATAACCAGCACGCGCATGAAAATGGCCAGCCCGGGAATGGAACTCTCGATGCTGGGAAAAAATTCGCGCGTAAACTGGACCTTGTTTCCCGGAAGCTTTTCGGTAATTCGCCTGGCGACCGCAACTTGCTCGTTAGGGTTTTTGCACTTCACAAAAATGTAGCTGCATTTGCCCGGGGCTTCCAGCGCCGTTTGCATCGCTTCGAGCGACAGCTTCGCGCGCGCGCCGGATTCGGGAGCATAGATGCCCGCGACGCGATACGGCTTGTCGCCGAAGAGCTTTAGCTGGCTGCCAACCGGATGATTACGGCTGGCCTTGGTCTCGTCGATCACAATTTCATCAGCCGCGCGCGGCGCGCTACCTTGCACCAAACGAACATTATTCATTTTGGCAAAGCTGTCCCAATCGACCCCTTCGACTTGATCGACACCCCAAACGCCACTCGGGTAAAAGTGACGAATGACGGGCACCGCGCCCTCAACTCCTTCGATCTGCTTCAGCAGCTCAACATACTTGGTGCTCAAATTGGCTGAGGTTGAAGTCGTCTGGAACGACCCGGGCCGGGTAAAAATTATTTCCGCGCGGACGTTAGAAGAGCGCCGCTGCAAATCGTCCGACATCCCGCGCGACAGTCCGGTAAACAGCATGACCAGCGTTACGCCGAGAGCAACGCCCAGCACACTGATCGCCGAACGAAGCGGACGCTGACGAATGTTGGAAACGACTAGACTATCCAAGGAAAGCCTCTTCTTAAGCCCCGAATATTAATACAAGCGTGTAAGGAACACCTAACCGGACGAGCCGCTGGGTGCGGATGTAGTCTAATTCTGCAGTCGTCTTCAGAGGGCTTACCCGAAGGGTTTATCGACCAGCGCTTTTAGCTCTGGGTACAGGCGAACATGTTGAACGTTAGCGCGCTCGCAGCGTGCTTCAATCAACAGCGCTTTAGCATTACGGCTAAAGCCTTAAACATAAGCCCGCTGAAACGGGCTCGAAGGATTCCAGCACGTCCTGAACCGGGCGTGAAACGCCCGGTCTAGGAACCCTGCGGGAAAGCCGCGTGAACGCGGCTTCTACGTCTCCCGTTTCAAGATCTTATACCGTTGGTTGCGTCTGAATTGGTCTGTACCGAGTTTTGGTGGGCGCGACGAAGAAGAATCAGGCTGCCGCTAGTTCTTTGGTGGGGTGGTCTTGTTTTGCGCGTCGAGGTCGGCTTCTTTCAAACCCCATTTGTTTTCCAGCACAAAGGCCTCGGGCGGATAGTCTCGATCCAGCATGACACCTTCAGGCGTCTGATAAGTAATCGACATCTTGTAGTGATCCTGCGGTCTGGTCAAACCTACTTGAGCCGGCAAAAGCACATTGCCTTCGGTGCCAAACTTTCTTAATTCGCCATAGCTGACATCGGTAATCAAAGAGCCCTTCCCGTCAAAGGTTTGTAACCGGGCCAGTCTAATTCCGTTTACGCGGTCGAACCAGAAACGCCTCAGCAAGCGCGCGGCGCCATCGCTGCTCGCTTGCAGCTCGTCGAGAAAGTAATAGCTGCGAACGACGCGCTTCGTGCTGTTTAGCTGGCTGGTGTCTTTCTCTGATTGAAAGAACTCACTCTGCGCATACATTATTCCCAGCGCGTGCTGGTCAATCGGGTTAAGCAAGAGCGCGTCGGTCAGGTGTTGCGGCCGCAGATTCGAAAGCGCATTCACGGTCTGCGCTTCAGTGTTTGGCTTTCTCTTTTTGCCGGGGCCGGCGTTGCCATCCATCTCAAGCTTTGGATAGACAGCGTTGTTCGTTCCACGCACAAACCTCTTGTACTTTTCCTCACCCTTCAAGATTGCGATCCGGAAGTGTTCGCCGTCTGAGGTCATCTGCGCCACATCCGTGGCAAAGGGTCCCTGGACGATTAGATAGACCTTGCCCGGCCGCTGCAGAGTTACCGATCCGTCAGCCGTGCGATATTTTTCCGCAATGCCCGACGTAGCAAACGAAGTGTCTTCAAACTGAATGTCGACTTTGCCATGGATTGAACGGACTCTCACCAGGCTGTTGACCGCCGTTATCAGTTGAGTTGTGTCGGCTTCCGCGACGGGTGTGAGTAGTTTCTCGACCTCGACGGGCTTCTTAACTATATGGCACGCGGTCGCGACGGTCAGGATGATCGAAAGCGCGAGCGTAATTGCCAGGCGTGGATTGACGGCCCCGAAACGGGCATTGTGATTCTGCATCAACGATCGAGTTAAGGCCGGCGCATGGCAAGCACCAGCGCGATACTCTACTGACTTTCTTAAGCGAACTCACGCTAACAAAGCGCCTTCGCGGTTGTCAACGCGGGCCCGCCGAGACTGCCGACGCCCTCAAGTGTGCATCAGGTTCTTTCGGAAGTCTGGCTCTCAAGAAGCATGCCACAAGAAAATCGCGGCGACGCCGAGCGTTCCGCTGTCGCCGCAAGTCATGTGGCTCGTCCGGTGCCGGTTGTCGGTGCTAGGGCTTATTGCTAACGCTGGTGGAATTGCTGACCGCGAGATTGAAAGTCGTCCCGCTGTCCAGGTGAAGGTTGCGGCCACTCAAGCTGAGAGTTGACCCGCCTTCTGCCGAGGCGCTGCTTGATTGGGTGATTTGCAATCCTCGCAGAGAGCCAGTCAGATTACCCGTCGTGCTGCCGACCGTCTTGGTGGTTGCGCCAACCGTACTGCCCACCGCGCCGGTCGTCGTTCCCGCGACGTTTCCTACGGTCGAGGTGGTGGTGTTAGCGACACCGCCAACCGTATTGCCAACTCCGCCCAGCAGCCCGCCACCGCTGCCACGCTGTCCGCTGGGGGCGGATGAGCTGGATCGCGCGCTGGAAGATGACATCGTGTCGGATTCAAGCAGATCATTGTTGGTTCGCGCCTGTGTCCGCGCCTGAGTAATAGACACAATGGTGGCGGTGATCGGAGTCTCAGTCGATCCGGTCCGCAGACTGTCGAAAAGAATGCCGATGTGCGACTCGCCGGTCGCCTTTGTTTGTTGCTGAACGTCGGTTACATGGCCGATGAGTCGCGCGCCCTTAGGCACCACGGTTTGGCCATTCTGTTTGACCGCGGAAACGGTTTTCAAAACCACGCGGTCTCCAGGCTTCGCGTGCCGCGCGTCCAGACTGTTCTCTAATTGGGTGGCGAGTTGGGTGCCGGACTGCAAGTTCACCTGCCGCCCCTGCTTTGATGCGGAAGTTTCGTTGTTGGCCACGGTTCTTGACCGCGTCGAAGTCGTCTGCCCTAACGCCACGCCGGCCATTGCGATTGCAATTGAAAGCCCGAGAATAATTTTCTTCATGTTTCCGTTTGCTCCTGCGCCTGCGCTGGCGCGCTAAGCCGCCGGCCATTGTCGACAAGCGAGCGGCGAATTAGATTGCGTTCGGGAGAGTGCAAATGTCGTTTTGGATTTTTTGGAAACCAATGCCGCCGATTCGGAACGCGGCAGTTTCTCCTCCGTGATGCACGGTTAATACGCAGGATTCTAGAGACAGTTGCTGCTCGGTACGCGACGGTTTGATTACAATTCGGTTGTAAGAAAACCTAAGGAAAGGGTGGGAAGAAAGGCGAACCCATATTTGACGGCGTGCAGCAGCGCCGTTGTTAGCGACAGTCCAAAGACGAACAAATGTTTGAAGCCAAGGCGCGCCCGTGCGTTAACGACATGCTGCGTGCTCGCAGCCGCAGCCGATTTCCATCACGTGCGATTTCTCAGCTTCACGGCAATATTCGCCACAGTACTTGCTGCCTTCCTCGATAGGGCAATCACAAGCGCCATGCGCGCACTTGCCGGTTGATTCCTCGGCCATGAGAGATCTCCTTACGTTTTCAAGCCGGACGTTTCAATTGTTGGGGGATGGTGGAATCTATGCTAGGCCCGATGACAGGCAACGTCAAGAAGACTTGAAGAAAACCAGCGGAGACAAAGAACAACAAAGCAAACCGGCTTCATCATTTCTTTCGGTTCCTTCAAACGCATACGATGCGGCTAGCGGGCCACGAAGTTGTAAATTATTCTTCCAGTCACCTTAACTGGTTGACCCATTAACCGCGTAGGAGTAAACCGCGACTTCCATGCTGCTGCGACCGCTGCGTCTCGTAAGTTGGGAGGGCCATCAACAGCTTCTGCTCGGACAACATTGCCGAGTTCATCAATTAGTATCTGCACCTTGACCATACCTGCTTCACGATTCTTTCGAGCGGCGGCCGGGTATTCTGGTCGGGCAAGGAGAATAGCTTTTCCATTAAGCACGCCTCCGATGATTGGACCGGTGGTTCGAGGCCACGGCTCCGGTGGTAGGCTAATACCCCGGCGCTCAGGCTGATCAGCGGCGGATATTCCCGTCAGCACAGTATTAGCCGTGATCCCACTCGCTTCCGTGTTTGTGTTGGCTTCGCCCAACGCAACCGACGACAGAAAACGAACAACACTAGCATCACTCTCATCCGCTCCGATTACTATCAGCGGTTAAAACATCTTTTCGGTACCTAGAAAACGTGCGACTCCGGGATAGACGCCTAGCTTGACGTGATATTGCCTAGCCGCCCCGCCACCGAAAGTCAGATCGTGATCGAAAGTAAGGGACTTACTGACTTCGTTTTCACCGGTCTTGTAAGATTGTTCAATGTCGTGCAGAGACTCATCGAAGCTGGACAAAGCGGGAACCCTATCGGGAGACGTCCTGACGAATGACACGACCATGTAACGCTTGCCACCAGCCAATGAATAATAAACGCGCTCCGATACTGAGTCTCTGTCATTCAAAGGAATTAGGCGAGATACTTCAAGTGCACGGGTAGGCATCGTAACCGTGAATGACTCTCCCACTGGAGCGATTCTTTGCCAGGATTCATCTTGAGCTAAGGTGTTTTTCAGGACGCCGACGCAGAGCACAATCGTAACGACGAGGATTGAGTTAAGGGATCTGAGGACCATATGGCCTTATGCCTCCTTCTCCTTATGAGCCAAAAGCTATCGGCGCAGCTTCCTCAGTCGCTCCGCCGCCGACAAAAGCGTCTCGTCTTTCTTACAGAAGCAGAAACGCACCTGCTGCGAGCCCAGCGCGGGATCGCTATAAAAACTCGAGCCCGGCACGCAGGCGACGCCAATCTCACGAATCAGGTGGCGGGTGAATTCAATGTCGTCTTTGAAACCAAAGCCGCTGATGTCGGTCATGATGTAGTACGCGCCGTCAGGGCGGAACGTCTTGAATCCGGCCTTTTCCAACTCGGGCAGAATCAAATCCCGGCGCGCTTCGTAATCAGAGCGAAGCCGATCGTAATAAGACGGCGGCAGGGCCAGAGCATAAGCCCCGGCAGTCTGGAGAGGCGCCGCCGCGCCCACGGTCAGAAAGTCATGGACTTTCCGAATGGCGCTGGTGATTTCGGGCGAGGCGATGCAGTAGCCGACCCGCCAGCCCGTCACCGAATATGTTTTCGACATCGAGTTGACTATGACTGTGCGGTCGCGCATGCCTTCGATTTGGGCCATTGAGATGTGGGCGATTTCGGCGCCCGGGCGCGGATACAGGATGTGTTCGTAAATCTCGTCAGTGAAGCAAAGCGCGTCAAACTCGCGACAAAGGCCGGCGATGAATTCCATTTCATCGCGAGTAAAAACTTTCCCGGTTGGATTGTTGGGATTGCAGATTATGATCGCCTTCGTTTTCGGATTGAAGGCCGCGCGCAGCTCCTCGCGGTCGAAACTCCAATCGGGAGCGCGCAAAGGAACGTGCCGCGGGCGCGCGTCAGAAAGAATCGCGTCGGGCGCATAGTTTTCATAAAACGGTTCGAAGACTATTACTTCCTCGCCGGGATCGACGGTGGCCATCATCGCCGAGATCATTCCTTCGGTTGAGCCGCAAGTGACCGTGATCTCAGTTTCCGGATCGATGTCGAGGCCCAGATACCATTTGGTCTTCCGGGCGATGGCGTCGCGGAAGTCTTTCGCGCCCCAGGTTATCGCATATTGATTTATGTCGTCGGCAATCGCCTGCATGGCCACGCGCTTGATATCTTCCGGCGCGGCGAAATCGGGAAAGCCCTGCGATAAGTTGACCGCGCCATACTTCATGGCCTCGCGGGTCATCTCGCGAATAACGGATTCAGTGAACTGAGTTGCTTTGCGCGAGACGCGTTTTGAAATCGAGGGTGCGGGTGTCGTCATAAATTTAGCCGCGGATTTGCACGGATAAGAACGAAATAATTATTTCACTTAGTCTGATTCGTGTCCATCCGCGTTAATCTCTGGCTGGGAGCGCGGACGTCTCGTCCGCACTGAGCGCGAAGCGCGAAATAATTATGAAATCTTGTTTTGGTAACGACTCTAAGCTTGCTGCGCACGCTATGCGGACGGGACAGTTCGCGCTCCCAGCATCGGCAATCCTTAGTTCGGCGGTTGCTCTCTCAACTGCTCGACGATTGATCGCACCGCCGGAGCCAGCGAGCCGTTGGGGGCCAGGCGCAAATAGTCCTCGTAAGCTAAAACCGCTTCCTTGTTTTTTCCCGCCTTCTCGTAAGCCGCGCCGAGCAATTGATAGATGATTGGTTCAGTCTCAAAAAGCTGTTCGATGGCGATTTGGAATTCGCGCGCAGCAAGATCGTACTGGCCCTTCTCTTCATAGACTCGACCGATCCCGACGTGGGCCTCGGGTTGGAATCCATGACTCTCGCGAATAGCGCGATTGAATGCGCCAATCGCTTCGTCTGTTTGCGCTGACTCGCGATAGATGCGGCCTTCGACGGCTGACGCCTCCGGATAGATGGCCTTGTAACGCCGCGCGGCTTCGATTTCGGCCAGGGCGCCGTTGGTGTCGTTGAGATCCAGAAGCACGCGCGCCAACCCAACGTGTGCGGCCGGAAAAGCCGGGCGGAGTTGTATCGTTCGGCGATAGAGATCAACGGCCTTCTGACGTGACTCGTCATCCTTCGCGGTTTCGCGCGCCGTTTCGGCTTGCTGAAAAGTAAGTTCAGCTTCGTCAGTCGTGCGCACCAGGCGCACCTTGATCTCGCCGCGAGAAACAGCGGTTACCGGACTCGTGATTTCTTTAAAGCCGGCAGCGCGCACGCGCAAAGTGTGCGCGCCCGCGGAAATTTTCAGCGCCGCGAGTCTTCCCGCGGCATCGGTTGCGCCGCGACGAATCTCGTCCAACCAGACGATAGCGTTGGGCGCGCTTGGTTCGGTCAGCACCGTCAAGGTCCGCCCGGCGTTGCCCGCAGAAGTAACCTTACGTTGTCGCTGCGCCCAGACGTTGCCGACGACAAACACCATCAACAGACCCGCAAGGCAAATCCTTCGTTTCATTTGCTGTACGTTTACCGCAGAAGAACGGGCCCTGGCAAGCGAGTTTGGGGAAACCTATCTTGTAAAAGTGTTGCGTCATGACGCGCTCTGGGTGTAATCTGCGAACGAAATAGAGACAAGCAGGAGTGTTCACCGGTTACTGTTTCTAATGGTCTGCCTGCCGCAGTAGTGCGTGCCGACAGGACGAACTAGTTTGGAGGAACTTATGATACTCGACACTACTCAAGTGGGTCTGGCAATGCTTCAGGGCGTTTTCAAAAAACCCGACGCGGCTGAAATTTCCCACATCGCCCTGCGTTGGCTGCACTTTTTGGCCGGAATAACCTGGATTGGGCTCCTCTACTTTTTCAATCTGGTCAATGTCCCGCTGCAAAAGAAGCTGGACCCTGACACTAAGAAGAAAGTTAACCCGGATCTCTTGCTACCCGCGCTCTGGTATTTTCGTTGGGGTGCGGTGGTTACGGTACTCGCAGGTCTGGGTTACTATGCGATGTACATTCTCAAGGCAGACGTGCGACTGTCGAACGCGACGGGACCGAATGTGAGTGGATGGATGCTGCTGATCGTCTGGTTCTTCATCCCGGTAATCACATTTCTCGTCGAGTTTCTAGTAATTAAAAAGGTTCCCGCGCTGACGAAAGACGGGCGCGTGTTTGCCTTAGTCGCGTTGATTTTGGTAGTCGCGATGTCGATCGTGATTCTGAAATGGCTCGACTCAGGGTTAACGGTGAGTGGCCAGCACTTCGCCAGCAACAAGACGCTTTCGATCGGCGTTGGCGGCGCGCTGGGCATCATGATGATGCTCAACGTCTGGGGCATAATCTGGCCCAATAACAAGCGGATGATTGCCGCATTACAAGGCGGGCCGCCCGCAGCCCCCGAGCTTGCGCGCCAGGCTTTTGTGGCCTCGCGCACCAACGCCTGGCTGTCGCTGCCGATGCTTCTGTTCATGGGAACTTCGCACGGTGACTGGATTATCTTTGGCGCCAAGTAGTGGCGGAAACTTTAGCCTTTCTCCCTCTCCTACTTAGGAGAGGGCTGGGGGCCAAGGTTCTTGTCTGCTAAGCTTTTCTCCTTCCCCAGATGCTCCGACAAAGCTGACTAGATGTTGCCTTGGTCGGTGCAGTCTCGCACAGCTTCTGCTGTGGCTCTGAGATTCACAGACTGAAGACTGCGCCAATTTTCATCTTGCAACACTATTGGTTCATCCTCTCCATCCCTTTGCCACACTTTCGCTCGATACTTCCCCTAAACTTGAGAGAGGCTCTCAATACAGGCGTGCGCTCGTTTAGGCACAGACAGCATTAATTCCAGGGAGGTGAAAATGGGATTTAGCACTTACAAAGCAAGACAGTTCAATTTGAGCAATTTGAAAGGAATCTCAGACGAAACGCTCGAGATGCATTTCAAGCTCTATGAAGGCTATGTCAAAGAAACCAACAAGCTGAACGAAAAGATTGCCGAGTTCGTCAAAGGCGGCAAGGTCGATCAGGAAGAGTTCGCCGAATACTCTGAGTTGAACCGGCGGCTCGGGTTTGAATACAACGGCATGGTCCTGCACGAATACTACTTTGACAATTTAAAAACCGGCGGCGGGACCGGCGATCCGAATAACGGTTCGCCGTTTCGCAAGGCAGCCGAGCAAAGCTTTGGCAGCTATGACATTTGGAAAGCCGAGTTTGTCGGCATCGGCAAGATGCGCGGGGTCGGCTGGGCGATCTGTTACCAGAACCCGAACAACGGACGGCTTTCAAATCACTGGATTACCCTGCATGAAACCGGCAATGTCGCCGGGTTCGATCCGGTTCTGGTGATGGACGTTTGGGAGCATGCATACCTGCTCGACTACAAACCTGCCGACCGGCCGAAATACATCGAAGCGTTCTTTTCGAATATTGACTGGAGCGCGATCGACAAACGCCTGCACAAGCAGATGGCGCGGCAACTCGCGGCTTAGAATTTGGAGTGCGCCGGCAGAGCGGAGCGGCGACGGCGCTTTATATGTAGCTACCTTAATGTCAATCCAAGGCGGTGTCGTGCTACGCTTGCCACCGCACCCCATAAACCCGGGCAGGGCTTGTGCCCTGCCCGCTTTTTGCGATAATGCGGTGAGTCAAATCCGTAAAACTCGATCTGGAGGAGCCATGAGAATCCCGAACACTTCTCTATTGTTTCTTAGCCTTTGCTTTGCCGCACTGCTGGTGCTGGCTGGCTGCCAGCAAACAAGCGACAACACCAACACGACCGCCACCACCAACGCCACGCCGCCGGGCATGCAGAGTTTGACGGTCGTGCCGCGCCCGCAAAAGATCGTCGACATGATGAAAGCGCGCGGCGAACAGGATGACGCGAAACCTGTCCTGAAGGTCATTTCGCCGGCAAAGAACGCGGTCATCAACGGATCGACCGTTAACGTCAAACTGGAACTGAGCGGCGATCTAAAAGGCTATATGCCGCACAAGGATCCGGCGACCGGAAAAGGCAATCACATCCACGTCATTCTCGACAATCAGCCTTACGAGGCCTACTACGAACTCAACCAGCCTTTTGAGATGCGTAACGTGACCGAAGGCAAACATACTTTGCGCGTCTTCCCCTCGCGGCCCTGGCATGAAAGCTACAAAAACGAGGGTGCCTTTCAATTCGTCGAGTTCACCGTGAAAGGTGGCGGCGACGCTTCGAAGCCCACCACTACCAAAGACGGCCAGACGATGGCCAGCCCGACGAAGAGTCCAGCCGCAAAAACCGAACTCAGCAAAACGGCAACGGCTACAGCCAGCGCGACACCGGCGCGCGAAGGCAAAGATTTTGCGTCCAGTAACGCGGCTGCAGTCGATCCAACTAAACCGCTGCTGACCTACAGCCGCCCGAAGGGCGAGTACAAAGGCGAAGATGCGGATCCGATCATGATTGATTTCTGGCTGTCGAATGCGAAGTTGCAGGGCGACGGTGGTCAGTATCGCGTGCGCTACTCGATTGATACCGGAGAGGCGAAGTTTATCGACAAGTGGGAACCTATCTGGTTAAGCGGATGGATCAGCGGCAAGCACACGGTCAAGCTTGAACTGGTGGACAAAGACGGAAAGCTCGTCGACAACGGCGGATACAATTCGACCACCCGGGAAATTACCGTTACTCGCTGAGCCGTTGTTGAGACTACCGACTCTAGAGTTAGGCTTATTAACTGAAATGGACCCAACTAGAGTTGGTACTCTCGCCCTATTTCTGTCGGGCTCGGAGGAGTGAGCCCCGACAGTCCCCTACTTAGGCTTGGTGGTGGTTTTGGTTTCGGTAGTACCCGGCTTCTTCGCAGCCGGTTTGCGTTTTGTGGTTTTCAACTCGACGAGGATCACTTCCATGTCGTTGCCGGTCAGGTTCTCAGGCAAGTGTCTGGTTGCAGGTGTCCAGAGCGCTTGTCCCGCTTTCATGTCTCGCTCTTCGGTCTTCCCGTTTGGATAGGTAAACTTGACGCGGCCATCGGTCTGGAAGATCGCAACCAAATCTGGATGGTTGTGCATCACTGACTTTTCGTGTGGGCCATAATGCGCTCTGACTATCCGCACGCGCGAGTTCTGAAATTCAACCTTGTAATGCTTGGCATCGACTTTGGTAGGGTCCTGAGCGATTGCGGCCGGAACCGCAATTGCCAAAACGAACAGAGCCGAGAATAGTAAACGATACATACGAAATCTCCTCCTGAAATTCGTTTGACTGATAAAGCCTGCGAGGGCGGAGCACTTCTAGTCTAAGTGGAGCGTCAAGTCAATAGTTTTTCGATATGGGCCGGATTTCAACTGACACGAGGCGAAGTCGGTTTGCTAACTTGGCTGCCGAGGCCAGCCGCTGCACCCTTTGTCCGGGCATGTGCGGCCGCACCGCGGTGTTGAGCGAACTGAACGGGCCCGTTGACGCACGGGTCATGTTTATCGGCGAAGCTCCCGGACGCAAAGGAGCGGACCGCACACGGGTGCCATTCTCGGGCGATCAATCGGGCCAGAACTTCGAGCGGTTTCTGGCGTCAATCGGTTTGCCACGCAGCGAGATCTTCATCACCAGCGCCGCGCTCTGCAATCCGCGGAAAGCATCAGGGGCGAACCGCAGGCCGACAGCCGGCGAAGTGCGCAACTGCTCAGGCTTTCTCAGCCGCACAATCGAACTAATCGAACCGCGGGTGATTGTGACCTTGGGAGGAGCGGCGCTTGATGCGCTGAAGTTGCTTCATTATCATGAATTCAATTTGAAGAATGACGCGGCCAGGATTCGAAGATGGAACGGACGGCTGCTGGTTCCGCTTTATCATCCAAGCCCGCAGGTTCTGATTACCAGCCGCGACGAAAAGGCGCAGTTGAAGGATTATGAAGTTGTAGCGCGGGCGATTCGACAAATCTATCGGCCGTGATACGTGCCGTTCGGCAAATTGAAATTGGTGTATTAACTCGAAGGCGTTAACGGCAGGCCGCAAAGGATAAGAGTCAAAAGTTGAATACGGGGACATCAGGGAACACTTTACTTCAGCGTCAACATCTGTCATCCGGTGTGGAACGGCTGGAGGAGGCTACGCGAGGTCGCGGACTTCCACACGACCCATTTCTCTGCAACGAGCACGGCGCTTCTTCAAGCATTTGCCGTTGCGCATCGTTTGGGAGACACACAACATTCCCGGGACCCGAGCCGCTATCAGGAAGCGGGAAGAGCATCGCCTGCGGGCGTGGGTGAAGAGCATCTTCCACTACAAGGCGCGTTTTGCGGCCATAGCGATCCGCGAACCGGCATGACATGGCTAAGGTAAATTCCAAAGTTGAGTAAAGCAAACCAAGTGACAGAGTACGCCGCCGTCCGCGATGGCGGGGCAGGCCTGATCGAACTTTCCTCCCGCGGACGCATTCTGGTCAGCGGTGCGGAGGTCGTGATGTTTCTCAACGGCTTAATCACCAACGACATGAAAACGCTGACCGTGAATTCGTGGATGCCGGCGGTATTTCCGAACGTGCAGGGCCGCCTGCTGGCCAGCGTGCGAGTTATTCATCGAGACGATGGATTTCTTATTGATACTGAAAGCGCAAACCACGAGACCGTTTTGAAGTTGCTCGAACGCTTCACGATGGCCGGCGATTTTCGCGTCACGGATCTGACTGACGAAACGGTGACGCTTTCGATCCAGGGAAAGCAGGCCGCGGAAATCATTAGCGCCACGCTCGGCGAAGAAGCGGCCAAAGTTGAGCGGCAACAAGTCGCCAGGACAAACTTTGCCGATGATGGACAGGTGACAGTGATCCGCGCCACGCACACCGCCGAAGACGGTTTCGATCTTTTCATCGAGCGAAACCATGGTCAAGCGTCGTCGGACGAGTTAACGAAGGCCGGGGCTAAACCCGTTAGCGCGGACGTCTTGGAAACTTTGCGCATCGAAGCCGGCATCGCCCGTTACGGCATGGATATGGACGAGACGAACGTTGTAACGGAAACGAATCTGGATGACGCCGTGAGTTTTTCCAAGGGCTGTTACATCGGCCAGGAGATCATTGCCCGCATCAAGTACCGTGGTCATGTGGCCAAGAAACTGACCGGCGTCATTCTGGAAAATGACCTTACTCTGGAAAGAGGCGTCAGAATTCTCGCCGATGAAGAAAAGGAGATTGGTCGAGTTACTTCGTCTACTCTCTCACCGAGTCTCAGACGAACAATTGCATTGGGCTATGTAAAGTATGATTACCTAACGCCGGGAACGAAAGTGAAACTCTCCATCACTGGCGGCGCAATCGCGGGTGAGGTGGCCGAACTTCCGTTTGTTCGCGGAAGCTGGTACCCGGAGTAGCGCTCGGTGGTTTTGAGGTCAGTACCACCCGCGTTAGCGGGTGGGTCATAAACTCGACGAGCGGGTTGATCGCTCAACCCACCTGCTCACGCAGGTGGTACTGACTGCTTTACGCGCGTCACGCAGTCAACACCAACGATCACATGACTGACTATCAAAACAAAGCCCCGGACGCCGACCCGCCCGATCTCGATCAAGCCGAACTGGCTCATTCGATCATTGATTCCCTGCTCGAGCACACGCGCGTCGTCAGCGATCTGATCGCTGTGATGGCGCAGGCACTAGATCAGGAAACGACCAAAGCGCTAACTCAAACCGCTCAGTGGCAGTCATATCTTGAAAGCCGCCGGAAGATGGAACGGACGCGTGAAGATGTCGAACGCTTTGTTAAGCTGGTGGACCCATCCACAGATCGCTAAGGTTGAATTCATTCCGCTCGCAAGCCAACCTTGGAGCGTCCGCTCTAGCGCCCCCGCCAGAACTCATCTAAAATGGCGGCGCTTATCTGGTAAGAAACCACCTGACAAGGGGTAAACAGAGCTAGCAGCTCTCCATGAATATTGCGACCGGGACTTTGCTGGGCCGCTATGAGATCCGCGCGCTCATAGGCGCGGGTGGCATGGGCGAAGTCTATCGTGCGCGCGACACTTCGCTGGGCCGCGACGTAGCCGTAAAAGTCCTTCCGCCGGGACTGTCACAGGACAAAGAACGCCTGCACCGATTCGAACAGGAAGCGCGTGCTACCAGCTCGCTCAATCATCCCAACATTCTCGTGATCTTCGATATTGGCACTTTCGAGGGCTCGACTTATGTGGTCTCGGAACTGCTGGAAGGCGAGACGCTGCGCGATCGGTTGCTGGGAAATGTGTTGCCCCCACGTAAGGCAGTCGAGTATGCGGTGCAAATTGCGCGGGGACTGGCGACGGCTCATGAAAAGGGAATCATCCATCGCGACTTGAAGCCCGAGAACATCTTTATCACCAGCGACGGTCACGCGAAGATTCTCGACTTTGGTCTGGCGAAGCTGTTGGATACCGCGGTTCCCGAAGAGACAACTTCCCAGGTTCAAACCAAACGTGTGGTCACATTCGCAGGGGCCATCATGGGATCAATGGGATACATGTCTCCCGAACAGGTTCGCGGCCGTCCGGTCGATCAGCGGTCCGACATTTTTTCTTTCGGAACCGTGCTGTACGAGATGGTAACGGGCGCGCGCGCCTTTCGTGGCGATTCGTCGGTGGAAACGATGAACGCGATCCTGAAAGAGGAGCCACCAACCATCCAGACATCGGGCCGAGCCATTCCACCTGCGCTGGAGCGGGTCATCACGCACTGCCTCGAAAAGCAACCGCAGGATCGGTTTCAGTCGGCGCGTGATTTGGCTTTCGGCCTGGAATCGGTGATCAGCCACTCCGGCACTTATAGTGCGGCCTACCCGGCGATATCCACCGAGGAAAAAAAAGGCCGCCTCAAGTGGCTGGTGTTTGTGGCTCTGGCAGTGATCGTCGTCGGATTGCTGGCGCTGTCGTTTTTTGTTGGCCGCAAATCCGCGGACACATCGCTTCCGACTTACACGCAGCTCACTTTTCGCCGCGGTTCAATTTACACCGCTCGGTTTACTTCCGATGGCCAGGGGATCTATTTCAGCGCCACCTGGAACGGAAATCCCAGCGATATTTATTCCATGCGCGCCGAATCGCCTAACGTGCAAAGTTTGGGAGTCCCGAACACGCAAATGTTGTCGGTCTCTTCTGCCGAGGAGATGGCGGTGCTCATAAACAGCAGATATCTTTTTCACTTCGTCAATCAGGGAACTTTGGCGCGGATGCCGCTGGCCGGCGGAGTCCCGCGCGAGATGCTGGAAAATGTCCGCGAAGCCGACTGGGGCCCGGACGGCAGTAATCTCGCGGTCGTCCGCGCTGACAAGCTGCATAATCAACTTGAATATCCGATCGGTAAAGTGCTCCACACCACCGAAGGCTACGTGAGCAGCCCCCGCGTTTCGCCCAAGGGTGACATGGTAGCTTTCCTCGAGCATCCGATTCATGGAGATAGTCGTGGTTTTGTTATGGTGGTCGACTCCGGGGGACAGACGAAGAAGCTTAGCGAAGACTGGAGCGGAGAAGATGGTGTGGCATGGTCACCCGGCGGCGACGAGATCTGGTTCACCGCTACCAAGACCGGCGAAGCTCAAGCGCTTTACGCCGTAACTCTCTCAGGAAAGCAAAGGGTTGTCACCAGGGCGCCGGTGAATTTGAGGCTGCAGGACATCTCGCGCAACGGCAGCGTTTTGTTGACGGGCAGTAATTATTCTACCCCGATTGCAGGACTGCGTCCCGGCGAAACTAAAGAGCGTGATCTCTCCTGGCTTAACTGGGTGCTGATCACGGACCTGTCGCCCGATGGAGAGTCTTTCATATTCACTGAATTTGGCCAGGGGAGCGGCGCGAACTATGCGATCTATTTAAGCAAGACCGACGGTTCCCCGGCCGTTCGACTGGGTGAGGGCTATGGCTTCGGCCGATCGCCCGATGGCAAGTGGGTCGTATCCATTTTGTTCAGCTCGAACCAGATAGTTCTCCTCCCAACCGGCGCCGGAGAGGCCAAACGACTCGAACGTCTCGGAATTGAACAGTACGGCTATGGCGCTTCATGGCTGCCGGATGGCAAGAACATCGTGTTCATAGGAAAGGAACCGGGCCACACTCATCGCAGTTACGTCCAGAGCATCGACGGCGGCAGTCCACGGCCGGTTACGCCGGAAGGTATGTGGGGCTTCCTCGTTTCACCTGATGGCAAGTTTTTGGTGGCTCGAAACCGGGACAACAAACAGGCCCTTTATCCCGTGTCCGGCGGCGAGCCTCGAACAATTCCCGGACTCGACGATCAAGATCGAGTAATTCGCTGGGGCCCTGACGCTCAATCGCTTTACGTCTATCATGACCGCGAACGGGTGATAAAGGTGTACAAACTGGATGTTTCTACCGGACGTAAAGAACTGACGAAAGAAATCATGCCCGCAGATCCCGCCGGCATTCTTGGCCCCGTCAATGTCTTGCTGACGCCCGACGGCAAAGGATACGTCTACGCCTTTAACCGGCATCTTACCGACCTGTATCTCGTCAAAGGATTAAGATAAAAGAGTTTTCTTGGATGGAACTTAATGCTTGCCAAGCTGTCCGGTGAAGTCAGGATGGCGACAAGATGGATGCTACACAAACGACGAGACAAGAATAGATGTTCTATTTTGCAGTCCTGACTTACAACCGCGCGGACAGTCTTCAGGCCCACGTGAAGTCAATTCTTGATTTGAAGTTTCCGGCTGGCGCTGATTTCAAGATATTTATTTTTGATAATGCTTCCGCGCCGGCACATCGCGAACGCTTTCAGCGCTCCAGCTTCTTTCATCATCCAAAGATCGTTTACACGTACTCGCCAGTAAATACTTATATGCGTGGCAAGTGTCATCTTGAGGACATGGTGAGCGAAGATTGGAAGGATCAGCAGAACTGCTTTTTGGTACACCTGGACGACGATGTTCAGTTAACAGAATCCTGGCTGCTGAATGCCTGGACGGTTCTCCAGAATAACGGACTGGATGCCTGTGGTTCGGTTGTGGAATTGAACGGCAAGACGTTTTTTATGGGACAGCAATCGCTAGACCTGATTGACGAGAATGTTGAAGGAATGCCGGTGCTGGTCTGGGATTGGCATTGGCAATCCGTGCCTGAATCCGTGGCTTATTCGCGAGTGGAGTTTGCCGGTCACATGGCGTTGTTGGTACGAATGGAGGCCGCCGCTCGTGTGAGGCACGACCCGCGCATGCTGGCCGGCGGCGATGATATTGATTACAGTCTGGCCCTGCGGAAAGCCGGATTCTCCATCGGGATCGCGCATCGGGCTAAAATGGTTCATCGCGGCTTGCATGAGCAAGATGCGGAGGGCTTTCGCACGTTTGATAGAGTCCTTAGCTCGTGGCGTTGTTTTTACAATAAATGGGGTTTCGTTCGACGCAGCGCTTGTTTCGAGGCCCGTGTTACAAGCCAGGAATGGCTGCGGCTGGTGATTCAACCACAGGCAGCTCCGGCCCAGGCGGGTCTAGGCGTCAAACCAGGATTTGGGCCTTGAAAAAGACCGGGGTTAAGTATAGACTCCGCCGCAATCCATATCCTCGATTGAGATACTTCATTAAGGCTTAGTCTTCAAGGTTTAGGGCTTCCCCGTTTGTGAAAGGAGACCTGTCAATGAATGCACGCGAATCTTTGCTAGATGTCGAAAACCTCCGCTTCCGAGTTCAGATGAACAATCGTTTACGGCTCGAGTGTTTGGCGGCCGTGTCGAAAGTGTTTCGCGAATTCGGCGAGCCGATGAAGGATGAGTTGCTATCATCCATTGTGTTCGCTCTGCCCCAGGAGTTGATCAGCAGCAACGGTCATGGCTTCGCTCGGGGTGAACTCGAAGCGGCGCAGCCGGGTAATCCACCGAACAAGCCGGAAAAACCGGAGCAACCAGGCCTGCCGCCGCCGGGTCCGCCGGGGAAACCAGGTCTGCCACCACCGAGTCCGCCGGGGAAACCGGGCCTGCCGCCGCCCGGTCCGATGGAACCGGGGTTACCCCCCCCGGAGCCAGAGCAAGCGCCGGCTTTACCGCCGAACCAACCAGAGGATTCAACGCAGTATATCGCCTAGGAATGTTTGCGGGGAGTTGGTTGACCATCAGGTCAAGTCAGGCCAGGCGGAGGATACTGGTGTAGTTTGAGAAGGTGGCACGGGCGTCCCGCCCGTGAATACACGCGCAAGATGCGCGTGCCACATCAAACTGCACCAGCACCCAGGCGGAGAATGCCTGCGCCCCAGCGTGCGTGTATCGAGAGCTTCCACGATACACGCAACTGGGCCATGAGAAGCGAACTCTGCGAAGCCTCTCTATCTCGCTAGTAATCTCCGATGGATTATCAGAATCGCATCGAGTTGTGCGTGGCCGCCCTGCAACGAAGCGGCCACCACGCCGTTATTAACTGGATAACCTCTAACTTCGCGAACCCTGTTAGCTTTCTCAACAACTGCCAGCCCGGTGTAAATCCGTTCTTAATGTGTACTGAGGAGCAGAGGATTGAGCTCGCGCCAAGGAAGGTCTTAATTTACAACTATGAAGACCGTCCGCTTAGTGCGGCGTTCCCGCCGGAGTTTCTTGATAACAAAAAAGAATGGTTCGGCGATAGTGGAAATTCTATTTACGTTCTTGTTCTGCGCGATCCATTCAATAACTTCGCCAGTAAATACAGGTGGGCAATAAACGGGACGAAGTGGACCCCGCAAATGGCATGGGTCACACGTGAGCTACCCGAGCTTTGGAAATCTTATGCAAGAGAACTCCTGGGCAATACTGGTTTGATGCCGGCGCCGAAAGTTTTCGTTAATTACAATCGTTGGTTTGCCGATGACAAATATCGACGGGACACGGCAGATCGTTTAGGCCTGAGCTCAGCGGACCAGGGATTGACCGAAGTCGCCAAGTGGGGACCAAACACCTGGGGCGACTCTTTTGATAATTTGAATTTCGAGGGCCGCGCGAACGAAATGAAGGTATTCGAGCGCTGGCGCTACTTTGTGGATGACCCCGTTTTCAGGGGTCTGTTTCGCGATAATGAGTTGCTTAGTCTCTCTGAACAGATATTCGGGATCATTCCCGGTACGAGTGTTCTTTATCCATGAACAGTACCACTCAGCAGATTCGGTACCAGGAAGAATCGCCGGGCGTGATCTCGATGCAACTTTACGAGGTCGCTGAATGCGAGCAGATCGTTGCGGAGCTCAAAACCCTCGAAGGGTGGGCCGCGGCACAGGTACGCGATGCGAAAGACGCTGAGGATTATGAAGTATTGACCCGACGGGACGTTCGCTCGTCAAGTATGCTGTTGACCGCTGCGGCGGAAAAGTTTTATCGCCAGTTTGATGCCCGCATGGATGCGAAACTAAAACCGCTGGTCAAACAACACTGGCGAATCGATCTCACCCGCCATTCAGGTACTCACCTCGTCAGATACGGCGCCGCTGACCACTATGTGCCGCACCAGGACACGGGCCCGGGCCTGGAAGATCGCTACCTCAGCGTGGTTTGTTATTTGAACGATGATTTCAGTGGGGGCCAGACGTCATTCCCGGGACTGAACTACGTGGCCACGCCACAATCGGGCAAGGCTATCATCTTTCCTTCAAACTACCTTCATTGCAGTGAACCGGTGACAAGCGGTGAGAAGTTTGTCCTGGTGTCATGGATAAACGGTCCCAGGCCGGTGAGTTGGATCTAGCCGTTGATCGCTGTAGGGAAGTAAGCGTCACGATAAAACTCTCTGGCTTCTCTGATTTGCCCCAGAATCTCGCCGAGTATCGTTCCCGCAGGAGCATCGAGCGTCGGGCTCCAGAGTTCGCGCACTTGCTCGTCAGTAAAAAACGTCCGTTTGGTCCATCGCTCGTCGCCGTAGGCATAATGAATCATCGGCGCGCTCACTTTTTCAGCTGGCCAATAATTATGAGCCGACAGCTGGGTGACATTTAATTTCAGGCCCAGCTTTACCACTGCCAGCCCGAACGCGTACATAATGTCTTCCCAACGCCGCGCAGGAAAAGCTTCGACTGCTTCCAGCCACGTTCTTCCCAACACATGCGCCTCAGTAACAGGAATGACGTAGGGAACACCACAGCGCAACGAGTCTTTTTGTGGCTCAAGCTGCTCGCGATTCATGCCAAGCTCGCGCAAGGCATCGCTGACAAAATCGCGATCGTAGTTCATATAAGTAATGAAATCGCCAGAGAGCACTTCGGGAAAATCTACCGCCCGAGCGAAGATCATGTCCGGATCACAGAGCACAATCAGCACGTCCTGGCCGGCAAAGATTTCGGCGGCGCGGATCAGGCTGCCGGCGGTATTGCGCGGCGCGTACTCATCACCCAACGCGTTAATGCGATAACCTGGCGCGCCATAGATACAGCAACCGGCTTTCGCTAAAGCGCGAAAATCCGGATGCCAGTCAGCTCCCGAATCATGAACAATTATGATTGGCTGATGATTCATGCGGGTGACGCACGAGTAGTAAAACAGCTTGCACTGCCACCCCATGTACGCATTGTTCTCTGCGGAAACGACTATCTGGTGATTCGGGCTACTCATGGTCGATGGACTCGCGGTCCCTCGCGAGCGACGGGATTCGCGCATGCTAACGGCTTTCTTTCCCGAAGACAACGAACTCAAGCAAAAGGAAAGGCCTAAGATTCCGGGCTTGCCTTCGACAATCATTCCCGCCGGAAAAGTCCTGAGTT
>Ga0207646_10001701_pt1 | contig 26745 bp, 25 predicted proteins | sample KBSK5502metaG_FD_184343 | JGI IMG/M metagenome (GOLD analysis project Ga0207646, IMG submission 184343) | Corn, switchgrass and miscanthus rhizosphere microbial communities from Kellogg Biological Station, Michigan, USA - KBS K5-50-2 metaG... | ecosystem: Host-associated > Plants > Roots >...
CATTGCGCCCGTGCTGGAGATAGTGGGTCATCCATTGAAGCCGCCGAGCCGCGTGGCAGCTCAGCTCCCACCCCGAGACCGCCAGCTGGCGGACTCGGGGTGGCTTCCCCCATCGAATTTGCATGGCGACACTCTACCGCGAGTGTCACCAATCATTCTGAACGAGAACACGGGCTTGACGGGCACGCGCGTCAACGCGAGCCGGTGCGCGCCAGATCCACTTCGAAATAGAACAGCGCCCGTTTGTTCTCGAGGAATTGCAGGTCGGGCAAATAGAGCCGCGCGTGCGGCAGCCATTCGGAGTGATGGTTCAGGTCGAAGAAGAGAAACCCGTGCGCCGAGGAGTGCGGCGGAAGGACATCCGCTTCGAGGGATGCGCTGCGGAGCGAAGCCTCGAGTTCCTTCCACTCCTTGCTGCGGCCAGGTTTCGGCGTGCGTCGGGGGAACGGGCGTCGCGGCACGGTGGGATTCGGGCCGCCGGGGTACAAGATGCGGTCCACAACATCTTCGATTTCGAGCGGCTCGAGCCGCTGGCGGTCGGCGCCGGGCGGAGTGACCAGCAGGCGGATGCTCTCAAGATCGAGATGGATGGCCTTGTCGGTATCGTTGCGGAAGAAAACGTCAATCGCCAGGATGCCGGCGTCGTAGGGGTTCTTCTTGCCGAACCGGGCTTTGTATCGCGCGATGTCTTGATAGGGATCGGCGGCCACCAGAAGTCCTTCATGCGCGTCACGCGCCGGCAGGGAAGCAGGGTCCACCTGCGCCGGCAGCGGGATGGCGGCGAGGAAGAACAAAACAGTTCGAACCATTCGGGTCAGCATGCGCTGTTCTTTGTGCGATGCCCTGCGGCCTGGCTATCATACGCCGCCCGTGCGAAGTCACCGCTGAAATTACAAAGCTGGCGGCTGCTGGGCGCGCAGTGCCAGGAAGCTCTGACGAGAAATTCTGGCGCGCCCGTGTTACCGTGGGAAGCTTACAGAGATGACGCGCATCGTGCCAGTGCAGGTCCCGAAGCTCTCCCTCCGCGGCCGGGTTGAATATTTTCTTCGGAGCGTCCTTCTGGGCATGGCCCTGCCTCTCATCGGCGGCTACTATCTGCTGCGTGACCGCCGCCAGAGAAAAAGGTACAGGCCCAGTCTGCCCGAGCGATTCGGCCGCCTGCCGCAAAGCGTCCACCGGCCCGCGCGCGGCGCGATCTGGATCCACGCGGTTTCGGTGGGAGAAGTGCTGGCCATCGCACCGCTGATGCCGCGGCTCCGCCAGCGTTTCCCGGAGCGGAAGATTGTGGTGAGCACAGTCACCGAAACCGGACAGGAGCTTGCCGCGAGCCAGCTCGGGGCCGACGCCACGTTTTATCTGCCGTTGGATTACGCGTTTGCCTGCCGCCGGGCGTTTCGCGCCGTCCTGCCGGAGCTTGTGCTCATCGCCGAGACCGAGTTCTGGCCGTGCTTCCTTCGCGAGGCGAAGCGCGAGGGCGCGCGCGTGGCGATCGTCAACGGCCGCATCTCGGATCGTTCCTTCGGCAAATATCGCTTCTGGCGAAACTCTATGCGGTCCATCCTCTCGCACGTGGACCTGTTCCTGATGCAGAGTGAAGGGGACGCGCGGCGAATCCGGGCCATCGGTGCGGCAGAGGACCGCGTGTTTGTGAGCGGCAACCTGAAATACGACCTTGCGCTGCCTGCGACATCTCCCGTGGTCACCTGGCTCGAAGGAGAAGTGCGGCGGCAGCAACGCCGGCCCGTGATTGTGGCCGGGAGCGTCGTGAGCGGCGAAGAGTCGCTGGTACTGATTGCGTTTGGCGTCGTGCAGGGCCAGTGGCCGCGCGCGTTACTGGTCCTTGCGCCGCGCCGCCCCGACCGGTTTGACGTCGCCGCCCGGCTCGCCGAAGAATCGAATCGCGGCGTACAGCGCCGCAGCCAGCTCTCGTTCGATTCCGCAGCCGATCCCCCGCTCGATGAGAGCGCAAGCGTACTGCTGCTCGATAGCGTCGGCGAACTGGCGGGGCTTTACCGCCTGGCCGACGCGGTCTTTGTCGGCGGGTCGCTGGTGCCGGTCGGAGGGCACAACATCCTGGAACCGGCGTCCTTCGGGAAGCCGCCGTTGTTCGGACCTTCGATGGAAAACTTCCGCGAGATGGCCGCGCAGTTCCTGAAGGTCGGTGCAGCCATCCAGGTCAGTAGTCCCGAGGAACTCGGCGATGCCTGGATTGATCTGGTTCAGAACGGCGCACGGCGCGAGCCAATGGGCATGAAAGCGCGCCAGTTGGTCGAGCAGAACCGCGGCGCAACCGAGCGCTCGCTCGAGCGCATTGCCGGGCTTCTGGATACCTCGCGGAGCGGTGAGTGAGCCCTGCGCCCATGCTCCGTGCGCTGCTCTGGCCGGCTGCGCTCGCTTTTGAGGGGCTGGTGGTTCTCCGCGCGCGGCTGTACGAGCAAGGCGTTTTGCGGCAGCGCCGGCTCGCGGGCCGGGTGGTCAGCGTCGGCAACCTGACGGTCGGCGGCACGGGCAAGACGCCGATGGTCCTGTGGCTCGCTGAACGACTCTTGGCCGAGGGAAAGCGTGTCGCCATCCTGACGCGCGGCTACCGCGGCACTGGGTCGCTCGAAGAGCATGGCGCCCTGCTGAGCGATGAGGTTGCGTTGTTGCGCGCGCGGCTCGGCGCCAAAGTGCAATTCGGCATCGGCGCAGACCGCTATGCGAGAGGCCGTATGCTCGAGCGCCACGGCGTGGAATGGTTTGTGCTGGATGATGGCTTCCAGCACGTGCAGATCGCTCGCGATGTGGATATCGTGTTGGTGGACGCCACCGACCCGTTCGGCGGTGGCCACGTCCTGCCCGTCGGCCGCCTGCGCGAGCCGCGTTCGGCGCTGGCGCGCGCTGACGTCGTGGTCATCACGCGTACCGAGCACGCCCCCGCCATCGAGACGATGGTCCGGCGCTACACCCAAGCGCCCATCTTTTATGCGCAAACGGAACTCAGGGCTCTCTTCGTTCTCGCCGCAAACCCGGAGCAGCCCGAGGTCGCGGCGAACGACTGGCGCGAGCTGAGGTTCTTCGCCTTTTGCGGGATCGGCAACCCAAAGGCCTTTTTTGACGATGTGCGGCGCTGGGGAATCAATCTCGTGGGAACCGCTACCTACCGTGACCACTACCGCTACTCGCAACGCGATGCGGAGGAGCTCGAGCGGCGCGCGCAGGCCGCTGGCGCCGACGCCCTGCTCTCGACCGAGAAGGACGTCTTCAACCTCCGGCAAGTGAGATTCAAGGCCAAGCCCGTCTATTATTCTCGGATCGCGCTCGGCATCTCCGACGAAGAGAGTTTCTGGCGTGCGGTTCTGGCTGCGGCCGAGCGCAACCGGACAAGGGCGAAATCGTGAAAATTCTCGTCCGCGCGACAAACTGGGTGGGCGACGCGGTAATGTCCATCCCGGCGCTCGAGGCCATTCGCGGCCGCTGGCCTGGCGCGGAAATCGCCGTTCTCGGGCGACCGTGGGTCGCGGATCTCTACCGCGGCCAGAGCTTTGCCGACCGCCTGCTGGTTTTCGATCACGCTGGCCGGCATCGCGGCGCTCTGGGCCTGGAGCGGCTCGCCTCCGAATTGCGCCGCGAACGGTTCGGCGTCGCCGTGCTGCTGCAGAACGCGTTTGAGGCCGCGTGGATTGCCTGGCGCGCGGGCATCCCGGAACGCATCGGCTATGCCCGCGATGCTCGCGGGTTTCTTCTGACGCGCGCCGTGGAAGTCCCCCGTCCCGGGGAATCGCCGCCGCACGAGAGTTACTACTATCTGGAAATGCTTCGCCGCGCGGGATGGCTCGAGCGCCTGGCGACGCTTGAGTTCATCCGGTTGCGAGTGGATGGCGATTCTCGCGGGCGCGCGGAAGATCGGCTACGCGGCGCCGGGGCTCGTGAAGGCACCTTCCGGGTGGCGCTGGGGCCCGGCGCCGCCTACGGTGCGGCGAAGTGCTGGCCGCCTGACCGCTACGCCGCGCTGGCTGACCGCCTGATTGCTGATGGCGACGCCGATGTGATACTTTTCGGCACGGTCGCGGAGCGCGAAGTCGCGCAACGCATTGCTCGTGGGATGCAGCACCGCCCCATCGTGCTTGTGGGAGAGACCTCGATCGGGGAGCTTCCGGCTCTGCTTTCCTTGTGTCATCTGTTTATCGGCAACGACTCGGGCGCGATGCACTTGGCCGCCGCGGTGGGATTGCCCGTGGTGGGGATTTTCGGGCCCACTGACCCTGCCGGCACGGCGGCGCTCGCGCCTCACTTCCAGCTCGTGCGCCAGCCGGTTTCCTGCAGCCCCTGTTTTCTGCGACGTTGTCCGGTGGACCATCGTTGCATGAAGCGCATCGAAGTGGACGCTGTCTATGCCGCGGCGCGGCCGTGGCTCGCCAGGAGCGCTCGCAGTGTCTGACGCCGGGGCGCGCAGGCGCGCCGTGTTTCTGGACCGCGATGGCACTATCTGCGAGGAGATGGGCTACCTGAACCACATCAGCCGATTCCGAATGTACGCGTTTGCCCCCGCCGCGATTCGCCGGCTTAACCAGGCGGGCTTGGCGGTGATTGTCGTCACCAACCAGTCGGGTGTCGCTCGCGGGATCTTTCCCGAATCGCTGGTACATCAGGTGCACGAAAAAATGATCGCCGAGCTGGCCGCAGCGGGGGCGCGAGTGGAAGGCGTGTACTTCTGCCCGCACCGGTCCGAGGACGCCTGCGGCTGCCGGAAGCCGCACCCGGGCATGCTCGAGCGCGCCGCGCGCGAGCATGCCCTGGAGCTGGCCGGCTCCTACGTGGTCAGCGACCGTTACGACGACCTAGAGATGGCCGACCGCATCGGCGGCCGCGGAATCCTGGTGCTGACCGGTTATGGCCGCGGTGAGTACGAACTGCACAGCGCCAGTTGGCCAAAGCAGCCCGGCCGCGTTGTGGGGGACCTCTCCGCTGCCGTCAACCTGATCCTTGAGGAGCTGCGGTGAGCGTAGACCTGAGCCGCCTGGTGGACTTGGTCGAAGCGTTTTCCAAGCAGACCATCCTTTTGCTGGGCGATTTCGTGGCTGACGAATTCTCGTTCGGAGAGATTGCGCGCGTCTCGCGGGAAGCTCCGGTGCTCATCCTGCGTCACCGTGAGACGCAACTCCTTCCCGGCGGCGGCGCCAACGCCGCCAACAATTTGGCGGACCTGGGCGCGCGCGTCCTCCCGGTCACCGCGGTCGGCGACGACGCGCCGGGCCGCGCCTTGGTCGAGTATTTCCGCCGCAAACGCGTGGATTGCTCGGCCATCGTGCGGGTGCCCGGCTGGGCCACTCCTACCAAGACGCGATTCTTGGCCGGCTGGACGCACACCACGCGCCAGCAAGTTTTGCGCGTGGACCGCATACCGGACGGCAACCTGCCGGCGCGCGTGCGTGCGGCCTTGCTGCGCAAAGCCCGCGAGCGGCTGCGGCGTGCCGGGGCGCTGCTCGTCTCCGACTACGGCTGTGGCGTGGTCACTCCAGCCCTGGTGCGGCAGTTGCACGGCCGCTCCTCGGCGGGAAAGTTGAGCACGCTCGATTCGCGCTATGCGCTTCTGGACTACCGCGATGCTGGGATTACCGCGGCCACGCCCAACGAGCCGGAGCTCGAAGCGCTGCACCACACACGCATCGGCAACGATCGCGAGGCGCTCGAGCGGCTCGCCGCGCGCACGCTGCGCCCGATGAAACTCCAGGCGCTGGTGGTGACGCGCGGTAAAGACGGCATGGTCGTCTTCGAGCGGCGCCGCAAACCCCACGCCATCCCCATCTACGGCACCGACCAGGTGACCGACGTCACCGGCGCCGGCGATACGGTGATCGCTGTGTTCACCCTGGCGCTGGCTGCGGGCGCGGCGTTTGTCGAGGCCGCACACCTGGCCAACTATGCGGGCGGAATCGTGGTGATGAAGCGCGGCACGGCCACCGTCCGGCGCGACGAACTGCTCGCCGCCATCCGCAGCGACGCCACCACGCTCATCGCCGAGCGACCTCGGTGAACCCGGGATGAACACGCGCGGGAAAATCCTTTCCCCGGACGCACTGCGGCAGCGGCTCGAGGAGCACCGCCGGCGCGGCGAGCGAATTGTGCTGGCCAACGGCTGTTTTGATCTGCTCCACGTCGGCCACGTCCGCTACCTCGAGGGCGCGCGCCGCGAGGGCGACGTCCTCGTCGTCGGCATCAATTCGGACGCCAGCGAACGCGCCTTGAAAGGCGACACCCGGCCGATTTTGCCGGCGCAGGCGCGCGCGGAGCTGGTGGCGGCGCTGGCCGCGGTGGACTACGTTGTGATCTTCGACGAGCCCAACGTCGAAGGCCTGCTCGCCGGGTTGCGCCCCGACGTCCACGCCAAGGGCACGGACTACACCGCCGAGACCGTGCCGGAGCGGGAGCTGGCCGCTCGGCTGGGCGTGCGCGTTGCCATTGTCGGCGACCCCAAGTGCCACTCCACGTGCGACCTTTTATCTCGCCTCCGCGAACGTCTCCATGGCTGACGGGCGCTTCCTGGTGATCCGCCTGGGCTCGCTGGGCGACATCGTGCATACCTTGCCTGCGGCGGCCGCCCTGCGGGATTCTTTCCCCGAAGCGCGCATCCATTGGGTGGTCGAGCGCAAGTGGGCCCCTCTGCTCGAAGGGAACCCGGACCTCAGCCGGGTGATCGCACTTGACCGGGATTCCTGGGCCGCTCTCGCTTCCTGCGTGCGGAAGATTCGCGCCGCACGGTACACCTGCGCGATTGATTTTCAGGGGCTTTACAAATCAGCCTTGCTCGGCTTCCTCTCTGGGGCTCGCCAACGCGTGGGCTTCGACCGGCGCATGGCGCGCGAAGCTGCTGCCGCGTTTTTCTATACGCATCGAGCGTTTCCTACCTCCCGCCACAAGGTGGACCACAACCTCGCGCTTGCGGAAATGGCAGGGGCGCAACCTGGGGCCTACCGGTTCCCCGTGCGTGTACCCGCAGAGGCCGAAGTGGAGATGGCTCAGCGGCTGGCTTCCACCGGCCTCAGCGAGTTTTTCGTCGTCAGCCCGGGAGGTGGCTGGCGCTCGAAGTGTTGGCCGGCGGAACGCTACGCCGAGTTGTGCCGCGAATTGGAGCGGCGTCACGGTTGGCGCGCGGTGGTGAACTTCGGCCCCAGAGAAACGGAACTGGCGGAAGCCGTCTGCCGGGGGGCTGCACCCGCGCGTGCGGTTCTGCTGCCGACCGACGTCCCCCAGCTCATGGCGCTGCTCGCCCGCGCCAGCCTGGTTGTTGCGGGAGATACCGGCCCGCTGCATCTCGCCGTGGCGCTAGGGACGCCCGTGGTGGGGCTTTACGGACCCACGGACCCGACGCGCAACGGCCCGTTCTCCACCGCAGAGGTCGTGGTCCGGAACGCGCAGACCAACGAAACCACCTATAAGCGCGGCAGCGAGTATTCCGCGGCGATGCTTTCCATCTCAGTCGAGCAAGTCGTCGCCGCGGTCGAGCGCCGCTTAGGGATGGCGTAATGGCGGCGCCCGGCGAACTCTGGACGCGCTGGCGCGTCCGGCTGGGCTATCCCGTCGCGCTCCTCTGCTTCCTGTTCGCGCGCCCGACGCCCGCAAGTCTCGCCGCCGGCGCAGGCATCGCTGCGGCAGGTCTGGTTTTGCGCGGGGCTGCGGCCGGGCACCTGAGAAAACACGAGCAACTCGCTACCGCGGGTCCATACGCCTCCACGCGCAACCCGCTGTACCTCGGCAGCGCGCTGCTGGGCGCAGGGTTTCTGGTCGCTAGCCGTTCGTGGATCGCCGCCGCGATTCTTATCGTCTATTTTGTGCTGTTCTACGGGGCCGTGATGCGCCGCGAGGAGCAGGAGCTTCGGGCGAGCTACGGCGCTGCGTTTGACAACTATGCCGCGCGTGTGCCCCTTTTCTGGCCGTGGCGCGGACCGCTGAGTACGCGCGCCAAAACCGGCGATGTGCCATTCTCTTGGAGTGTGTATTGGCGCAATCGCGAGTACGAAGCCGCACTGGGCTGGCTGGCGGGGGTTGGTCTGCTTTGGTTGAAGATGTACTGGCAGGGCTGACCTACTGCAGCCGGTACACTTCGCGAATCAGCCGTTGGAACTTGGGACGGTAGATCAAGTCGTAGACTTCGCCTTTGCCGGGAAACAGTTGCAGCGCGACGCGCCGCGTGGCGGCCACTAGGTCATGGGCCTCTTCGATCGGCATCTGGGCCTGGGCGATGATGCTCAGGGCCATGTTGACGACGATGCGCAGGCGGCGGATGCGTCTCGATTCCTCGTCTATCTCTTCCTTCGTTGGCGTGCGTTTGCCGTCGTCCATGGGCAGCCGTTTCCAGTTATTATAGTGGCTGCACCAAAAAGCAGCAAGTGACCGAAAAACCCATTCACGAACGTATTGTGGTCGTCCACCAGGCTGGGTCGTGGACCGAAGCGGTGGTCATCCGCGGGTTGCTGCGCAGCTACGGCATCGAGTCGCCCGCCTCGACTTCGACCGACCCCTTCCCCATGCGCGAGCCGCCCAAGGGCACACACGGCGTCGAAATCCTGGTGCTCGAATCGCGCGCGGACGAAGCCCGCCGCATCATTGCCGAGTATCTTGCCAGTGCGCAGGGCGACGAATTCGGCGCGGCGTCGGGCAGCTAGCGTTCTGTCTGCTTCCTGTTTTGTTCCACGAGGCTACGAACACGCAGTGTCTGCCCGTCGCTGAACGCGGTGATGGCACCTTCGCGGTCAGTGCGAAGTACACGCACACCGGCATCGCGGAGCCGGTCGAGCACTTCCGGGCTGGGATGGCCGAAGGGGTTGGTGGCGCCCACCGAGATGGCCGCCACGTGCGCCAGCAGCTCGGCGGTGGTCGAAGTCTTGCTCCCGTGGTGCGCCACCTTCAGGAAGTCCGCCGATAGCGGCTCGCCGTCGCTGACCAGCTCATGCTCGACGGGGCGCTCGATGTCGCCGGGCAGCAGCAGCGTTACGTGCCCGTGCTCCAGGCGGAGCACGAGCGAGTCGTTGTTCTTCGCGGAGGGGACTTCGTCCGAGGTGTCCGGCCACAGGACGTGGCCGGCGACTCCGTCCCACGCGAATGCGTCGCCGCGGACGCGATGCACAATGCGCACTCTGCGGGCGCGCGCGTGCTCCAGCAGCGCGCGATACGCCGCGCTGGAGACTTCGTGGCTCACCCAGAGTTCCCCCACGCGGAAGTTCTCGAGGATCGCATCCAGCCCGCCGAGGTGGTCCTGGTGAGCATGCGTCAGGGCAACCACATCCAGGCGCTTGAGCCCACGGGTCCAAAGATACGGCGAGACAACTTGCTCGCCGATATCGAGGCCTGTGCGCACCTTGCCCATCCGGCTGGCGCCTAGGTTTCCGCCGCCATCCACCAGCATCGTGTGGCAGCCGGGAAACGCCGTGAAGATCGAATCGCCCTGGCCGACGTCGAGGACCGTCACTTCCAGTTTTCCGCGCTCAAGGCTCGGGCGGAAAGGATAGGTAGCGATCGTGAACCCCAGCGCGGCCAGGGGCACTGCCAGAAGCAACTGCCATCGCTTTCGCCCGGCACGCGCCGCAAGAGCCATCAGAATCAGGGCGCCAAAAAACGTCGCGAGCACCCACGCCGGCGGCCCGGGGATGCGGTAGGAAGTCCAATTCCAGCGCGTGAACCATTCGACCGACGCGACGAGCGCGCTCACCAGTGCACCGAGCACCTTGCCAAGGAAGCTGCCCAGCGCCGCCCACACCAGACTCACGCCCAGCGCCAGAAAGCCGAGCGGAACGATCAGTCCCGTCAGGAGTACCGCGGGAATGTTCGCCAACGGCCCGGCCAGGCTCACGCGATGAAAATAGTCCGCCAGCAGCGGCAACATGCCGAGCTGGATGGTGGCGGAGAGCAGGAAAACCTCCCAGAGCCGCAGCACGCCGGTGCAAGGCAGAGTGACCAGCGCGGAGGCGCGCGCGGCGAGGCGCGCGGGCAGCCGCTGTGCCAGCCAAGTCGCCGCAGCGCGCGCGTCGAGCCGGAATTGCGCGGCGCGCGGGCTGTGCGCGCCATCGCGTGTCACATCGCTCAGGTGCTCGAGCGCGTGACGGTACGGCTCGCTCAAGCGGCTGAGCCAGGGCACCGAGAGCGCGGCGATGCTGCTGACGGCGAGGAAAGAAAGCTGAAAGCTGGGGTCAGCGAGCGCCGAGGGGCACGCCGCAAGAATCACCAGCGCTGCCAGGGCGATCGTATTGAGCAGGTCCACCCGCCGGAAGAAAGGTCGCGCGCAGAGATACAACGCAGCCATCAACGCCGCGCGAAAAATCGGCGGGCGGTCTTCCACGATCCCCACGTACGAGACGAGCACCGCCAGGGTCACGAGCGTGCTGGCCAGAACCGGGAGCCGTAGCCGCCGTGCGGCCCACAGGACAAATGCGGCCAGCGCGGCGACGTGCAGCCCGGCGATGACCAGGACGTGATAGGCCGCACTCTTCTGGAATACTTCGGCGCGTTCGCGGTCAATGAAGCTCCTGTCGCCGAGCAGCATGGCGCGGAGGACCGCGGCGTTGTCCGGCGCCGCGGGGAATATCGCGTCGAGTTGCTCGAGCAGGCGCCCGCGGACGCGCGCCAGACGGTGCGCAATGGTGGGCGGAGGATCGCCCACCTTGCGGAGCAACTCGGCGCTGCGCAGTGAGCCGGTCAGGTGGATATTCTGCCGCACGAGGTGGGCGCGAAAATCAAACGCGCCGGGGTTGCCGAAATTGTGTGGCGGGCGGGCGCGGACCAGGGCCTCGACGCGGTCTCCGGCGCGCAGCAAGGGAAGTGCTTCGGGCGACGCGCGCTCCTTGCGGAAATAGCTGACGCGCAATCCGCCGCCGATGGGCATGGCCTGCCCGGCGGCTTCGACTTCCTCGAGATCCACGTCATAGCGGAAGCCCCACGGTAGCCGGACAGGGTCCTCGCGCAGCCGGCCGCGCCAGCGCAGCGCTTCGCCGGTGTCCAGGCGCCCCTCAGCTAGCAGAGTGGAGATGTGATTTGCAGGCTTGGCGGATTGTTCGAGGCGAAAGGCTGCTGCGCCGAGGAAAACCCAGGCGAGCAGCCCGACGAACCACGCGGCCTGCTCGCGCCCCCCGCGGAGAAGGCCTAGGCTGGCGAGGACTACCCCCACGGCCACGGCCAGCCACACCACCGGCCTGACGGGCTGCGGGCCCGCCAGGGCGGTGCCCGCAGCGAGGGCCGCGGACGATCCATACAACCGGCAGCTTCATTCGCGACGCCCGAGCCGCACGAGCGCCTCGATATGATACGTCTGTGGGAATACGTCGAACAGGTGAATCTCGCGAATCTCGTAGCCGCCCGGGCCGCCGGCTGGACTGGTCAGGGTGTTGAGGTCGCGCGCCAGCGTAGCCGGATCGCAGGAAAGATACGTGATGCGCGCGGGCGCGATTCGCTTGAGCCGCGCGAGCGCCTGGGGCGAAACGCCGGCGCGGGGTGGGTCGAGCACCACCAAGTCCGGCGTCTCCGTCCATCGCGCGAGGAACGCTTCGGCGGCGTCGTTTACTTGCTCGGCGAACTTGTTTTCTTTGAGGTTGGCCTGAAGGTCGCGCGCGGCGGCGAGGTTGGCTTCCACGCCCACGACGCGCTCGAACTTCCGCCCCAGCGGCACGGTGAACAGCCCCACGCCGGCGAAGAGATCGAGCGCCAGCCGCCCTTGCTCCTCGGCCAGAACGGCGCGGACGAGGTCCTCCACCAGGAAGCGGTTCACCTGGAAAAACGAGAGGTGGCCGACGCGGTAAGGAATTCCACATGCCTCGTAGTGGAGGAAGCCGGCGCCAAACAGCTCGAAGAGATCGCGGCGGCTTTCGTGCAGCAGGATAGTTTCCACGCCAGGCAGGTTATTGCGAAAGATGTCGGCCAACGCTTCGGGCGCCGCGTCGAAGCTCTCGAGAGATGCGTTGAACAAGAGTTTCGTGTCCGCCGAATCGGCAAAGGCTTCGACCTCGCGCAGCGTGGCCGGAAGTTTGCCTTGCCCCAGCAGGTGGCTTACCGCCCTGAGAGTGTCCGCCAGGCGAGGCGAGAGAATAGGGCACTCCTCGACCGCGCAAAGCAAGCTCGAGCCCGCCTGAAAGTAGCCAATGCCGGCCCCGCCTGCTGCGCCGGCCGCGCGGATGTTCCACTGTGCGCGGTTCCGGTAGCCGAAGGGCGGCGAGGGGTGCGCCGGAATCGGGCCGTTCCACTCGACTCGCCCGATGCGTCCCAGCGTCTCGCGCAGGATTTCGGATTTGTATCGGAGTTGCGCTTCGTAGGGGATATGCTGGTAGTGGCAGCCGCCGCAGACGCCGAAGTGCGGGCAGGGGGCCGTCGTGCGCTGCGGCGACGCCGTAACCACCTGCTCGACGCGACCTCGAACGATTTTTTTCTTCTGCTCGACGGACCGGACTGCGACCACTTCCTCCGGCAGCACAAACGGCACAAACACGGTGTGCCCTTCGTGGTGCCCCAGGCCGTCGCCGCCATACACGAGTTTTTCGATTTTGATGTTCATCCGGATGGTCGGCGAGGCATGCCGCCTGTCTTAGATCAGATAGAACAAGCTCAAGCGCGGCAGTTCGAACTTCTCGAAGAGCCGCTTCTGCGTGTATTGGCGCTCCAGCCCGTCGAGCTGCGCCGCAGTCATCTTCCGCCGGTACGGAGCAAGCTGGCGATCCATCTCGCGGTGAATCGCGAGCAGGACCTCTTCACTCGCGCCGGCCGTGAGCGCAACGGTCAGCTTGTGTTCGAGCACCGTCAGGCGGCGCTCGAGATCTTCCAGGTCGAGTTTCGCCGGGGTGTCGAGCAGCGACAGCAGCTCTTCAAGTTTTTTTCGCGTCTCCTCGATGCGCGTGGCGAGCTCGACATGGCCGGCGCCGAGTTTCCGGCCCGCACGGCCCAGGCCGTCGGCATTGCGCTCGAAGAATGCGCGAAGCTCGTCAGACGAAAATGTTTCGTCCGCCGCTCGCGCAGCGGCAGTGCGGGAAGCGCCTGGCTGCGGACCTGTACCCGCTGCAGCTTGCTTTTCCTCTTCCGCCGCGTCCAGCACGGCGTCCACGCAGTAAGCCAGGCTCTTCAACTGCCGCCCGCCGCCGCCGCGCCGGGAGCGCTGGTAGCTCTCGAAGGCGCGGTCAATCCCTTTCAGGACGGCTTGGACGGGGATGCCGGCCTTCTGCCAGGTTTCCACAATGGCCCAGTCGAGCGGGGAGACCAGCAGGTGCGCGCCGCGCTTGCGCCAGAAATATTCTTCGATTTCGGTGAAGTAGTTGAAATAGTTGAACGCGCCCATCGTAGTCCGAGGGTTCAGCGCCGCAGTTTTCGCGAGGCGACGGCGGGACGCTCCGCGGCCGTTCCCGCGCGCGCGGCGCGACCCGAAGCGTTGCGCTCCCAGATGATGCGCAGGCCCTCCAGTGTGAGGAACTCGTCCACGGTTTGGATGTGGCGCGAGCCGCGGGCCACCAGCGCCGCCTGGCCGCCCGTGGCCACGACCTTAGTCTCGGAGCCGAGCACCTGCTTCATGCGCTCGAGGATTCCATCCACTAGGTCCACGTAGCCGTAGTAGAGGCCGGCTTGGAGCGAAGCCACGGTGTTCGTGCCGATGATTTTGCCCGGGTCTTTGATCTCCACGCGCCACAAGCGGGCGGCGCGGGAGAAGAGCGCCTCGGCTGAAATGCCGATGCCGGGCGCGAGCACGCCGCCCAGGTATTCGCCGCGCGCGGAGATGGCGTCGAAGTTGATGGCCGTTCCAAAATCCACGGCGATGCACGGCCCGCCATATTTTTCGAACGCGGCCACGCTGTTGACGATGCGATCGGCGCCCACTTCCTGCGGGTTGTCGTAGAGCACGGGCATGCCCGTTTTCACGCCGGGCTCGACAAACAGCGCTTTCACACCGCAGTAGCGCTCGGCCATCTCGGCCAGAGTGGAATTGAGCGGCGGCACCACCGAGCTGATGATGACGCCGTCAATCTCCGCGGGATTGAGGCCCGCCAGGGTAAACAGGTTGCGCGTGAGGATGCCATATTCGTCCACGGTCTGGTCCGGCGCGGTGGTGAGCCGCCAGTGGGCGAGCAGTTCCGCGCCGCGGAAAACGCCGAGCACGGTATTCGTGTTGCCGACGTCAATAGTGAGCAGCATCAGGGTGCCTCAGCCACATCGCCCGAGATGACCACCTGCGTGCGGCCGTCCTCGCGCTCCACGCGGAGCAACCCGTTCGGTTCCAGGCCGGCCGTGGTGCCGACGTAGGTTTCGGTCGCCGTCGAAATGCGCACGCGCTTGCCGCGCGCGTACGTGGAAACCTCGGCAAAGCGGCTCAGGATCGGGCCGGACCCTTCGGCCAGGAACTGATTGTAGTAGCGGTCGAGCCACCGCAGCAACCGCGCCAGCAGCTCGAGCCGCGAATGGGTGCGGCCGGTCTCCAGCTTCAGCGACGTGGCGATCGGCTCGAGTTCCGCCGGCATGCGCGTGTGGTTGACGTTGATCCCCATGCCCACGATGACGAAGTGCACGTGGTCGGGCTCGGCGTGGATCTCGGTGAGAATGCCGCAGAATTTCTTCCCATTGAGCAGTAGGTCGTTGGGCCAGCGCAGGTCGGGCCGCAGCCCGGTTTGCTCGACTATCGCGTCGTGCGCTGCCAGGCCCGCCAGCAGCGTGATCAGCGGCGCTTGAGCCGGCCCGATCGAAGGGCGCAGAAGCACGGTCAAGTAGATCCCGCTGGTTTTTTCCGAATGCCACGAGCGGCCCACGCGACCCCGGCCGGCGGTCTGTTCTTCGGCGAGAACGATGGCGCCGTGCGGCTCGCCCTCGTGGCCTAGGCGCAGCGCCACCGTATTGGTCGAGTCCACTTTGAAGAAGTGGTAGATGCGCCGCGCGAAGGGGCTGTTGCGCAGCCGTCGCCGGATGATGCTGGCGACGAGCACGTCGGGCACCCGTTCGATCTGGTAGCCGGTCCGCGGGTGGCCCTTCACCTTGACGCCCAGCGAACGCAGCTTTTCGATCCATCGCCAGACCGTCGAGCGCGTCACGCCGATTTGCCGCGCGATTTTCGCGCCGCTGATGACGATCATGGTGTTGTCGGCGAGCAAGGTCAGCAGTGCGTCGATGCGCCGGTCGGTGGTGCCGGGGACGGTGCGCAGGGCCATGGCGGTCAAATCCGGGGTGCCAGCTTACTCGTGCTGCGGCAGTTCGACAAGCGGGCTCAGATCAATCAGGTAGGGCGCTCTGGAGTGCGGGAGCTAAGGCGCAGCGGCCCCCCCGGCGAGGTTTTTCTCGAGCTGCGCCAGGCGCTCGACCACCTTCTGGTATTCCACCTGGCGCTCGCGCAGCGTGGATTCCAGCGAGCGCACGATTTCTTCGGGCGCGCGGCTGCGGAACGTTTCGTCGGCCAGCCGGTTCTTCTTCGATTCCAGATCCCGCGCGAGCTTTTCCTTCTCCTTGCGCAGGCGCGCCACCTCGGCGCGTACGTCCATCGCTTCGCCGTACGGGACGCGCAGGTCGAACTGCGCGGTCGAACGAATGGGCCCCCTCTTCCGATCCAGGTGTCCGGCGCCGATTTGTAGGCTGGAAAGCGTGGCCAGGCGCAGGATCGGATCGTGGTGGGCTTCCACCAGCCCGCGCACGGTGGGGTCGGCGCTCGAGAGCTCGGCCGCGACCTTGCGCTTGGGGTCGAGTTTCAGTTCTGCCCGGATGTTCCGCGCGGCTACGATGATTTCTTGCAGCAATGTCATTTGGTGTTCGGCCTGGGCGTCGCGCCAGGCGTCGCGCACTTCCGGGAAGCGGTCGAGCGCGATGGACTTCACGCCTGACCGCCGCGGCAGCTGGTGCCACAACTCCTCGGTGAGGAAGGGCATAAAGGGATGGAGGAGCCGCAGGGCGGCATGGAAGATGGCAAAGAGGTTGCGCCATGCTGCCCGGGCTTCCTCGCGGTCCGCGGAGGCAAGCCTGGGCTTCACCCATTCGATGTACCAGTCGCAGAACTCGCCCCAGAAGAAGTGATAGACGACGTGCGCGGCCTCATGGAAGCGCAGTTCTTCGAGTGCCGCGTTGATTTCTGCCGTGACGCGCGTGGCGCGCGAAAACATCCAGCGGTCCACCAGGTCGAGCGTGCCGCGGGTGCGGTGGGGCGAGGCCGCGCGCACCTCCGGCGCCGCCAACTCCTCCAGCGTCAGGCCGGAGGCTTCGACCTTGTCCAGATTCACGAACAGGAAGCGCGCGGCATTCCAGATCTTGTTGGCGAACGCCCGAGAGCTCAGGATGCGGTCTTCGGAGAGCGCGATGTTGGTGCCGGGCGCGGCCATCACCGCAAGCGTGAAGCGCATCGCATCGGTGCCGAATTTCTGGTTCAACTCGTCGGGATCGACGCCGGTGCCCTTCGACTTCGACATCTTTTCCCCTTCGGCCGTGAGCACCAGCGAGTGCAGGTAGACCAGCCGGAAGGGCACCTGCCCGGTGAACTTGAGCCCCATCATGATCATCCGCGCGACCCAGAAAAACAGGATGTCATATCCCGTGATCAGCAGGCTGGTCGGGTAATAGACGCGCAGATCCTCGGTCTGCTCGGGCCAGCCCATGGTCGAAAACGGCCACAGCGCAGAGCTGAACCAGGTGTCGAGCACGTCGGGGTCCTGCTCGATCTTGTCGGAGCCGCACTTGGCGCATTGCGAAGGATCTTCGCGGGCAACAGTGATGCTGCCGCAGTTGCGGCAATGCCACGCCGGAATGCGGTGACCCCACCAAAGCTGCCGCGAGATGCACCAATCGCGGATATTGCGCATCCACTCGAAATAAACGGCGCGCCAGTTCTCCGGGATGATTTCGATTTCGCCGCGCTCGACCACGGCGAGGGCGGGCTCGGCGAGCGGTTTCATGCGCACAAACCACTGCGTGGAAGCGCGCGGCTCAGTGACCGTCTTGCAGCGGTCGCACACACCGATGGAATGGGTATGGTTGACAACGCGCTCGAGCAGGCCTTGCGCCTGGAGGTCCTCGACGATCTTCTTTCGCGCGTCGAAACGATCCAGGCCCGCGTACTTCCCGGCAGCGGCGCTCATGTGGCCGTCGTCGGTCATGACATCAATCTCTGGCAGCTTGTGCCGGCGCCCGGCTTCGAAGTCGTTCGGGTCGTGCGCCGGCGTGACCTTCACCACGCCGGTGCCGAAGTCGCGGTCCACGTAGTGGTCCGCGATGATGGGGATTTCGCGGCCCATCAACGGCAGGCGAATCGTTTTGCCCACCAGTCGCGTGTAGCGCTCGTCGTCGGGATGGACGGCCACGCCGGTGTCCCCAAGTATCGTTTCCGGCCGTGTGGTCGCCACCACAACGTATTCCTCCGAGCCGACCAGCGGATAGCGGATATACCAGAGGCTGCCGGCGCGCTCCTCGTGCATGGTCTCAAGGTCGCTGATCACCGTCAGGCAGGCGGGGCACCAGTTGACCAGGTAATGCGCGCGGTAGATCAAGCCCTCTTGGTAGAGTTGTACGAACACCTCGCGCACCGCGCGCGAAAGCTCGGGCGAAAGCGTAAACCGCTCCCGCGTCCAGTCGCAGCTTTCGCCGATTTGAATCATCTGGGAAGTGATTATGCCGCCGGATTTCTCTTTCCATTCCCAAACTTTCTTCTTGAAGCCTTCACGGCCCAGCTCCCGGTAATCGATGCCCTGTTCGGCGAGGTGCCGCACGACGACGCGCTCCGTGGAGATGCTGGCGTGGTCGGTGCCGGGCAAGTAGAGCGTGTTGTAGCCCTGCATGCGCCGCCAGCGCGCCAGGATGTCAATCTCGGTGTGCTCCAGCATGTGGCCGAAATGCAGCGAGCCGGTGACGTTGGGCGGGGGGATGACGATCGATAGAACTGGTCCGGGCGCTTTCGGATCGGCACGGAACAATTTTTGGTCCACCCAGGCGTGGGCCCAGCGCTGCTCGATCTGCTGCGGCTCGTAGGCTTTGGGTATCTCGCGGCGCATCGTGTCTCGCTCAGAGGGGATCGCGGGTTCCACCACGCGCTGCGGCAAGCCGTGCGCGTGCCACTCTAAGAACGACTACTATACGGGCCGAGTTCGCAGGGCGTCAAATGCGGCGTGTGCCGTGATTTGTGACCTTTGTGACTTGCAGGAACGCTTGGCGGGACGCTTGGGTCTAGCACTTTTCCAGTTCGCGGCGGACCAGTGCTTCGACTACGGGCTTGAGGATCTCGCGGGTGACCATTTCGAGGATTTGCGGTTGCATTCGCGCGATCACTCTGGCGACGACCTCTTCGACCAGCTCGGGATGGGCAGGTTGAGGAACCTCGAAGGACTGCGCCGATTCGGTGGGCCGCGGCTCGGCCTCGACCGAAGCCGGCGCGACCGAGAGGGCAGAGGGCGCAACCGGACTCGACCAGGCGGGCTCTGCGGATTCTTCGCGCGGCTCCGCCCAACCGCTGGCCTCTTCTTCTTCCTCGGCGGCAGCCATGGGCGGCAGCTCAACATCCTCCGGCATCGCTGCAGGCCATTCAACCGGAGCCGGTGCCATTGCGACGACCTCGCTTTGCGCAGCAGGCTCTTCCTGCGCGGTTGCTTCTGTTTCAGGAGCTTCGGCAGGCTCCGTCGGCGCTGCTTCGATCCATTTCGCGGCGCTCCCGGCCACTTCGAGAGCCGGCTCGAGCTCAGCCAGCGGGGCTGCTTCGATGACGCTGGCGCTCGGCTCCTCGTGCCCGGGCTCCGCCGGCCGCGCGAGCGAAGCTTCGTCTTGCCGAAGCAATGCGGGGTCGGGGCGAAGGGGCTCCGAAGGCTCTGGCGGAGGCTCTTCGAGGGTCGCAGGGCCCTGCCAGAACTGCATATCACCGAAACCGGATTCAGGCGCGCGCGTCTCGTCCGCTGCGGGTTCTGCTTCGACGGTCGGCGTTGCGAGCAGCTCGCCGAACGCCACAGGCCTCTCCTCCTCGCCGAAGGCGAAGCTCTGTGGGTGCGTTGAGTATTCCTTGGCCGGCGATTCAACTGGCGGCTCGAGCTCAATCGGCGCGGGCGTCTCCACGGTTTTCGAGGCCCTCACCGCTGCGCCCACCGGGGCCATACGCGCGCTCACTGACTTCGCCAGCACCGCCTTCACCATGGTGATCAGCGGGTCCGGCGGGACGAAGGGCTTTTTGAGCACGCCCTCGGCGCCAACGCGTTGCGCCTCGCGTTCGTCGAGCGGGTCGAATGCGCCCACCAGTAGGATCACGGGGATATGCGCGAATCGCCTGTTCTGCTTGATGTACTCGCAGACCTCGTAGCCATTGCGCACCGGCATGAAAACGTCGGCCAGAACAAGGTCGGGTTGCACGTCAGGAAGTTTGCGGACCGCTGCTTCGCCGTTGCCGACCGAGAAGACCTCGATGCCCTGGTCTTCCAGCGCGAGCTTCACCATCTTCTGAATGTTGCTGTTGTCGTCGGCAACCAGAATTGTAGCCACGCCACGTCCCCTGGTCCCGTGCGGGACCGACTCAAAACCGTTCAGGTGAAGGGAACCCGATCCTTCAACTATTGGTAACACCTTGGCGGAGGGGCGTCAACCCGTACGCGCCGCGCGTGTGTCGCACTGAAACAATAGGGATGCGCTGGGACTGAAATGAAACGGGGAATTACCAGGGGATGATCTTCCGCAGGCCCTTTTTCTTTTTGCTCGAGGACTCTTTTTTCTTCTTGCCGTCGTTCTCCTTATCGTCCTTCTTGGCTTTGTCCGAATCGGCTTGATCCGAGCCCTTGGAAGCGTCGGTGCCGGGCTGGGCCTCATTCGATGGAGTGTCCGCCTTGGGCTGGCTGTCGGAGTTGCCGGCGGCCGGCGGCGTAGCTGTCGAACTCGGGGTCGCGGCTGCGCTGCTCGAGGACCCCGGCGCAACCGTCGCCACCACCGCCGAGTTTCCTCCCGGCGAGCCTCCACCGCCAGCGCCCACGTTCATCTTACTGGCGGGCGTGAGGGCTTCCTGCCCGTACGTTTCGCTCGGCGGAGTGAGGGTGGGTTTTCCGGCACGCGCGGCTGCGGAAACGTCAGGCCCGCTTTTGAACAGGCCCACGGAGCGGCGCATAATCCCGGGTCGCTGGCGCTCGATCTCGCGCTCGTGCTGAATGCGTGCCAGTGCATCGGGGTTGGGCTGCGGGATGGGCACGCCGAGCTTGGTAAGCTTTGTTTTGGCGTCGGCGACCAGCGGGGAGAGCGGGTAATCGCGCACGATGCGGCTGTAGTACTGCGCAGCGGCGTCGCTCTTCTCGGCGCGCTCCCAAATATTGGCCAGCATCCAATTCGCTCTGTCGGCTTGGCTGTAAAGCGGGTAGCGGCTGGTTAGCTCGACCAGCCGTGCGGCGGAGGCCCGCAGGGAGCCTTTGACGAAGTAGAAGTGCGCGATGCGGAAGTCGCCTTCAGCCAGCACTTCCTGCACTTCGCGCAGCCGCTGCTCGGCCTGGGGCGCCAGCGGGCTTTGGGGGTATTTTTGCAGGAAGACTTGGAATTCATCTTCAGCCAGGCGGCCCTCCGTGCGATCGCGGTCCGGCTTCTCCATCCGGCGGTAGTGGGCCATGCCCACCTGCATCTGCGCGTAAGCGGCCTCGTCGAGGAAAGGGAAGAACGTGATGAAGTCCTTGTATTCGGCCACCGATTGCGTCAAGCCGGCGGTCCCGCCCTCCTTGTAGTAAGAATCGCCGATGGCGAGCTTGGCCTTGGCGAGATATTCGCTGTCCGGGTAGGTGTTGATCAGCGTCTGAAGCGTCAGCCGCCCAACGCCGTAGCGCCCCTTGCGGATATCTTCCGTCGCCCGCTCGTAGAGCACCTTGTCGGGTTCGGCCGACGTGCCGGTTTGCGGCTGCTTGCTCTTCTTGCCGCCCAGGCAGCCGGCCAGCAACAAGCTGGCCAGCAGCGGGGCAAACAGAAGTTTCTGCTTTCGCGTCACAGAGCCTGCTCCTAAACCTTTTGCGTCAAGGCCTCGCTGGCCAGTTGGCGCATGAGCCGCACGGCGGCGGCCGGGTCCGAGGTATGGAAGATGGACGTTCCAGCCACCAGAATCTCGGCGCCCGCGCGGACCAGTTGCACCACGTTCTCCGGTCCCACGCCCCCGTCCACTTCGATGCGGAACGCATGATTATACCGTGCGCGGATTTCTTTGAGCTGGCGAATCTTCTCCAGCGCCCCGGGGATGAATGCCTGCCCCCCGAAGCCCGGATTCACCGACATCACCAACACGTAGCTTGCTTTGTCCAGCACCTCGGATAAAGCGGCCGTCGGCGTCGCAGGATTGATCACCGCCCCGGCCTCGAGGCCCAGTTCGCGGATTTGGGTGAGCACGCGGTCGAGATGCGGCGTGGCTTCCTGGTGCACCGAGATCATGTCCGCACCCGCTTCGGCAAAGGCCTCCACATAGCGATCGGGATTCTCAATCATCAGATGCACGTCGAGCGCGAGCCTGGTTGCCTTGCGCAGCGACGCCACCACCGGCACGCCGATCGAGATGTTGGGCACGAAGTGGCCATCCATCACGTCCACGTGCAGCATCGCGGCGCCGCCCTGCTCGACGGCACGGATTTCTTCACCCAGGGAAGCGAAGTTCGCGGCCAGAATAGAGGGAGCTATCTCGACGTTCGGCTCAGCCATAATTCCGTTCGCGATTCTAACACATTCGAGGGAGGTGGTTGCGGCTTTTCCTCCGCAGGTTCGGCGACTTGCACCTCGATGGGCACGCTCGCGGCCACTCGCGCGCCGTGCAAGGGCGTCTGCCCGATCACGGTGTCGCCAGGCCACTGTGGGGCGGGGACCAGGGTCACCTTGGCGACGTGCAGGCCCGCAGCGGCAAGCTGGCGCTCGGCCTCCGTCCGGCTCAGGCCCACTAGGTAGGGCATGATGTATGCCGCCTCCCGAAGGCCCTGCGACACCAGCAGGTTCACGTGCGGGCTGCCAGCGCCGGTGCCTGAGCGGGGATCCTGCTGGATCACGGCATCGGTGGGGGAGTCGGCGAGGTACAAGGCGGAGATCTCGCCCACTTGCAGGGCGTCGCGCAGCAATTCGATCCTCGCCGCGTGCAGACTTTTGCCTTCGAGTTCCGGGATGACTATCTTGCGCGGGCCCAGGCTCAGCACCACATGCGCTTGCTGCGTCACCTTCACGCGCATCCCGGCCGGAGGACTCTGGCGCACAATGTCGTTCACAGGAAGGTCGCTATAGACCCGGTCGGCTACTTTCATCCTCAGCCGCAATCCGCCGAGGATCGTCTGCGCGTCGTTGGCGCTCTTGCCCACCAGGTTGGGCACCGAGACTTCGCGGCCCTGGATGGCGAACCGCATGGCCGTGATCGCGCTCAAGAACGCCGCTGCCGCAAGGATAAACACCAGCAGCGCCATCCGCATCAACCATTCGATCCGCTCTCGGAAACCCATCCCTGACCGGCCGAGCCTAACACGCGGCGTCTTCGGCCTTCAATGACCGCTCGAACACGGCGGCGAAAAAGCCATCCTCCTCGTGTTCGGACGGAAACGTCCGAAAACAGTGGTCGCTTCCAAAGAGGCCCTCCGGCCGGAGGCCACCTTTGAGGTGCGGTGCAAGCGTGGCGACTCCGGGTACGCAGTGGATGTCGCGGCGTTGCCCCGCGACCTCTGCGACGACTTGTTCGTTTTCCTCCGGCTCGAGCGAGCAGGTCGAATAGACCAGCCGCCCGCCCGTGGGGAGGTGGTCGAGCGCATGCCCCAGAAGCCGCGTTTGGCGTCGGTGGAAATCGGCGAGATCCTCCGGCCGCAGACGCCAACGAATCTCCGGGTTCGCGGCGAGCGTGCCCGTGCCCGAGCACGGCGCATCCACGAGAATGCTGTCGAACTTGGTGGAGAAGGGAAGCGGCGCCGTCGCATCGAGAGCCACGAGGCAGACGTGCGTCGCGCCCACGCGCGCCAGGTTCTCTCGTGTCGCGCGCAGCCGGTGCAGGTGAGTGTCGGCGGCGACGACCAGCGCTTGCGAGCCTGCGGCGCGCGCAAGGATCGCGGTCTTGCCTCCCGGGGCGGCACACAAATCGAGGATGCGCTGGCCTGGCTGGGCCTCCAAAAGCAGCGCGACCATGTGCGAGGCTTCGCTCTGAAACAAAACTTGCCCCAGACGGAAGGCGTCTGTCCGGGACGCCTCTCTGCCGCGAAGGATCAATGCCGAACGCAGCAGTTTTCCAGGCTCCACGCTCAAGCCGGCCTTGCGCAGAGCGTTTGCGACTCGTTCGACCTGGCCTTCTTCCAGCACGATGCAGGTTGTGCGGTGCGGGCGATTATTCGCCTCAAGCAGAGCCACCGTGCGCACCCGGCCAAAGAACCCCAGCCAGCGGCTGACCATCCACGTAGGATGCGAATACACAATGCCCAAGCGCTCCGCCGGGGGAAGATCGGTGGGCACAAGCTGCTCCGCAGGGTTGTCTCGCTCTTCGACGGCCCGGCGGAGCACGGCGTTGACCAGCCGCGCCGCCGAGCTTTTCTTCGCCCACTTGACCAGTTCGACCGATTCGTTTACCGCTGCTCGCGCGGGAATGCGTGAGAGGGAGCGCAACTGGTAGAGGCCGATGCGCAGCGCGAGGAGGACTTCGAGATCGAGGTCGCCGAGCGGTAGAGAAACGTGGCGCTCGAGCAGGAAATCGAGCAGGCGATGCCAACGGAGCACGCCGAGGGTCAGCTCGGTGGCCAGCGCCGCGTCCTCGCGCTTGACGCCACATAGCCGGGCGTGCAGCAAGTCGGCCGCGTAGGCGCTCTCCGCCTCCACGCGCCGCAGCACTTCAAACGCAATCCTTCGCGCCGGCGTCACTCGCATCGCGCACTATGGAACCACAGATGAACGCGGATGAACACCGATGAACATGGGGGACTACGAGCCGAATCGCTCGCCGGGCTTGAAGCGGGCACCGTGCACGAACTCCTGCGCCGGGACACGCTTGCGACCTTCGAGTTGCACCGCATCCAGTCGCAGCCAGGTCGCTTCGCCGCAGGCGACGTAGAGATCGTTGCCCGAGGTGAGCAGTGTGCCCCAGGCAGGCGACTCAGCAGCCGTTCCGGGAGGCGCTGCGGCGGGCCGGCCCCAGACGTGGCAAAGCCGCCCACGAAAGCTCGCATAAGCGCCGGGCCAGGGATCGAGGCCGCGGATGCGGTTGTAGATCTGCTGCGCCGGCAGCGACCAATCAACCCGTCCGTGTTCTTTCTTGAGCAGCGGCGCCAGCGTGGCCTGTGCGTGGTCCTGAGGCTGCGGCGCGATTTCGCCGCGCTCGAGCCGGCGCAGCGACTCCACCACGAGCGGAGCGCCGGCCTCGGCCAGGCGTCCCGCGAGCTGCGGCGCGGCTTCATCCGGCGCGATCTCGAGCGTGGACTGCAGAAGGATTGGCCCGCTATCGAGGCCGGCATCAATCAGCATGGTGGTCGCGCCCGTACGCGTCTCGCCGTTGAGGATGGCCCAGTTCACCGGCGCCGCGCCGCGATACTTTGGCAGCAATGACGCGTGTAAGTTGAGCCAGCCGAGGCGTGGAATCGCGATCAAGCGGGCCGGAACAATCTGCCCGTAAGCGATGATCACCACCGCGTCGGGCGCCACGCGCTTGAAGAATTCGTGCGCCGAATCGGACTTGATTTTTTCCGGCTGATAAACGTACAGGCCGGAGGCGAGCGCCAATTCTTTCACCGGCAACGCGGAAATCCGCTGGCCGCGCCCGCGCGGCCGGTCGGGCTGCGTCACCACCGCCTCGATGGTGAACTCCGGCTCGGCCATCAGCCGCTTGAGCGCAGGTACTGCAAACTCCGGTGTGCCGCAAAAGACAATGCGCATGGCGGTGAGAATGCCTAGCCGCGACTCTACCACTCGCCCGCTTTCCGGAGCTTGCGGATCTTGCGTTTGATGAGGTCGCGCCTGAGCATGCTCAGGTGTTGGATGAAGAGGATGCCGTCCAGGTGGTCAATTTCATGGCAGAAGGCTCGCGCGAGCAAGCCCTCGCCACGCATCTCGTAGGTCTTCCCGGTGGCGTCCTGCGCGCGCACGGTGACGTACTGCGGCCGGATAACGTTCCCGCGGAAGCCGGGCAGCGAGAGGCACCCTTCCTCTTCCCGCTGTTCGCCTTCGAGGTGGATGATTTCCGGATTGGCGAGCACGAGCCTGGCTTCGGGGTTTTTGCCTGAGCTGACGTCAATCACCGCCAGGCGGATGCCCAGGCCGATCTGCGGCGCGGCCAAGCCCACTCCCTGCAGGGCGTACATGGACTCAAACATGTCCCCGCAAAGCTTCTGCAGCTCCTCATCGAACTTCTTCACCGGCTTGGCTGCGTGCTCGAGCACCGCCTCGCCATATTTCGTGATGGGGTGGATCATTTTTTCCGCCGTCAGGCTAATCTCTGCGCCCTCTGCAGTGTTCCCGGCTGCTAGAACTCATCGAGCTGCCGGAGGTAACCCTCAAAGTTCCGCCGCGTCTCGGCCAGGGAATCGCCGCCGAATTTCTGCAAGAATGCTTCGGCGAGCACGAACGCCACCATGGCCTCGCCGGCCACACCGGCCGCGGGCACGACGCAAATGTCCGAACGCTCGTAGGCGGCCTTGACGGGCTGCTTAGTGCCGAGGTCGGCGGTCTCGAGCGGCCGGCGCAGAGTGGAGATGGGTTTCAGGTAGCCACGCACGATCACGTCTTCGCCGTTGGTGATTCCGCCTTCGAGGCCGCCGGCGCGGTTGGTCGAGCGGCGAAACCGCTTTCGCGCCGCGTCGTAGTGGATTTCGTCCTGCACCTCGGAGCCGTAGGAGGTCGCGCTGGTTACGCCGATGCCAATTTCTACGCCCTTGACGGCCTGGATGGACATCACCGCGCGCGCTAGGCGCCCGTCGAGTTTTTCGTCCCACTGGGCGTGGCTGCCCAAGCCGGGCACGACGTTATGCGCTACGACTTCGAAGATGCCGCCGACCGAATCGCCCGCGCGCAGCATGCGGTCCACTTCCTCTTTCATGCGCGCTTCGGCGGCGGCATCCACACAACGCAGCGGGGAATCGGGGTTGGCGCAGACCGCCTGGATTTCCTCCCAAGTCGCCTCGCGCCCCAGAGCCACCTTGCCCACGGCAATGACGTGGCTGAGCATCTCCGTCCCGAACGCACGCAGCAGAAGCTTGGCGAGCGCTCCGGCCGCCGTGCGCGCCGCGGTCTCCCGCGCCGAAGCGCGCTCGAGCACGTAGCGCGCGTCGTGGAAGTTGAATTTCAGCGCGCCGGCGAGGTCCGCGTGGCCCGGTCGCGGCGCGGTCAGCGGGCGCTGGGCTTCTTCGCCTCCGGCAACGTCCTCGACCGGCAGGGCCTTTTCCCAGTTCGGCCAGTCGCGGTTCTCGACGCGAAGCGCAATGGGCGCGCCGATCGTCTGCCCGTGACGTATGCCGGAGATTGCCTCTACGCGGTCCTTTTCAATCCTTTGCCGCCCGCCGCGGCCGTAGCCCAGCTGCCGCCGGTGCAGCTCGCCGTTGATGAAGTCGAGGTCCACGGGCAACTCGGCCGGCAGGCCGGAGACCCAGGCGATCAGAGCCTGCCCGTGGGATTCCCCGGCGGTTACGAAGCGCAGCATTGTAGGTTCGCCTTCCCCGCAGCGAACAAAGCCTCGCATTCTACCGGAGCCGTCGGGGCCCGTCCAGCAGCGCGCCCAGGCGGTGTCTTAGCTCCATAATTCTGTCACCCCTGGACAGCAACGTGAAAATGTCACCCCATGAGACAGGAGACATTCACGTTGAGTCAGAAAGAACTGCAACGAGTGGCTGTGATTTCCCCTTGTGTGAA
>Ga0207646_10001702_pt1 | contig 26714 bp, 16 predicted proteins | sample KBSK5502metaG_FD_184343 | JGI IMG/M metagenome (GOLD analysis project Ga0207646, IMG submission 184343) | Corn, switchgrass and miscanthus rhizosphere microbial communities from Kellogg Biological Station, Michigan, USA - KBS K5-50-2 metaG... | ecosystem: Host-associated > Plants > Roots >...
TGGCTCCGCAACTTCACAGACCGTGCCCATGCAGTCGTCCCACAAATGGCGTACCAGTGGCCGTAGCAGCGGCAACAAAGCCGCGCAATCGTTGTAAATGTGCAGGTGGACATCGATATACGGACCGATTAGCCACGGCCAGACCGTACCCTGGTGATAGGCGCTGTCGCGCTCTAGCTGGTTGCCATTAAAGTGGTTGCGATAAGCCGGATCACCAGGGCCTAAGGTGCGCAGACCCATTGGGGTCAATAAATGATCGGTCACCTGTTGTAGCATGCTGCGGGTCTGCGTCTGGGAAAGCAGGTTGTGTGTGAGCGATGCTGCCAACAACTGATTGGGGCGTAGTGAAGCATCGTTTTGCCCGGGAACACCATCAACATCTATTACATCGTAGAGATAGCCGCCCTCCTCATACCAGAATCGCCGGGCAAAGTTTTCGCCCACCTGCACGCGCATCTGGCCATATTGGAGCGCGTCAATCGAAAGATGCATCGCCCAGCTCTCCATGCAGGCCAGCGCACAGTACCACAGAGCATTGATTTCCACCGGCTTCCCACGGCGTGGCGTAACCACCCAATCGCCAACCTTCGCATCCATCCATGTGAGCTGTACGCCTGGCACTCCTGCGTGCAGCAAACTATCACTCGGATCAACACCGATACTGTAATCCGTGCCTCGCACGTGCCATGAAATGATATCGCTCAATTTGGGAAAGAGTTCTTTCAGCAATGACCAGTCACCGGTAGTTTTCGTATAGCTCTGGAGCGCATGGAACATCCATAGTGTGGCGTCTACGGTGTTATATTCCGGAGCCTCTCCGCTATCGGGGAAACGATTGGGGATAAGCCCCTGGTGTGTGTAGGCCACGAAGGCTTTCAGCAGGCCACGCGCTTCGCTGTATCTGCCTGTACATAAGAACAAGCCCGGTAAAGAGATCATACTATCACGTCCCCAGTCTGTGAACCAGGGGTAGCCCGCGATTACCGTCTTACGGTCTGGAGAGAGCCGGATTGCCGTGCTATCGGTGGTATTGCCGGTATACTGCGGGCGGGCAGCGATGAACTGGTCGGCGGCGATGACCAGGCGAGCGTGAACCGGGTCGCGTTTGGGTAGATCATCGGTTGAACGGTCAGCTATGTCCAAAAGCTGCTTAATGCGGCGTTTATGACGGGTGTGCGCCTGTGTCACGGCCTCTTCGTGTTGTGGTCCGCCAAAGCCGGACTTACCCAACAGATTACTTTCAGCGCTGAGAACAAGTGTGATGCACTCGCCGGGGGTAATCTGCACATCGAAGATACCAGGCTGGTAAACATCATCCAGCTCAGGCAGCCCACGCTCCCTGTCGCGTCTGTGTAATACGCGCCAGTACCACACTCCTGTAGAAGTAAATTGTGCCGTTAGCCCTGCAATAAGCTGAAAAGAGATTGCGCCTTCATAAGCGCGAACGCGGCAGCTATTACCCAGGTTCTCCACCAGAAAGTGCCAGTCGTTCGCCCCTTGAGTCGTTCTATGGTGATCGCGAAAGAGGCAGAATGGTGACAATCTGAGTGTCACCGGCGCGTTACTGGTTTCCTCGTCATGTAACCTGTATTGGACATATGTTGTATTCTGCCCATATTCCATCCATACACGTTTTTCCAGCTTCAGACCGTCTTGTACCTGGTATGAAAAGCAAACGATATCGCCTTCCAGCGAAACCGTATCGAGGTACTGGTACCCCTGTGGGTCAATGCTGCCATCATGATACTCGTTAACGCCTAGTTTGAGCAGTTGCCCGTCGTGGAGTTCTAGCTCCTCATCGATCTTCGTGACGAGCACGGTGCGTTCGACGGGAGGACGCAGTGCGGCCACCAGCAGACCATGATAACTACGGGTCGTGGCTCCCAGGATAGAGCCAGAGGCATACCCACCCAGGCCATTCGTTACCAGCCATTCGCGGTTAAGGCCAGCCTCTACATCGCTACAGACATCGCGACCAAGATAGAGATTCCAGGCATTTGTAGGAGAACGCTGCGCTGCCCCATCGTTATAATTGCTGCTCATGGTTGTATCTCCCTCGCTGCCCAGCTTCTTTGTACTGCCTTTGGTCTTGCCTGACGGACGCAGTCCGTAGACACTTCCTTTGGTCCTGGCTGACGGACGCAGTCCGTAGACGCGCAGCGTCGTTGCCAGGACCCATTGCAAGGTTCGCAGCGTCGTCAAGAACGGTCCGGGGGACCGTTACAAGCAAGACCCATTTCAAGGTTGTGGAGAATATCTTTCGTTGTTATGTTACACTGGTCAAGCCAGACAATCAAGGTTGCGTACCGGGGTAGCTCATCGTGTGATGCCCTGGCATGCTTTCAACGTACAATTATACAGTAAATCGTCGTGGTAATTTCACAGGGGGGTAAGATGAATCGCGCAACGAGCACTTTGCAGCCGCCCACGGGTCGCCATCTCGTAACCTCGGTAGTAACGCTTGCACTCTGGCGTTGGCGCCAGCACTGGTTCCTGCTCTTGATGACCGGCCTTGGCATGATCGCCGCTGTGATCATCGCTTGCGCAGTCCCCCTTCTCTCACAAACCATGTTGACGGCTGGACTGCGCGGTGTCCTGCGCGCATCTCCCACGAGCTCCGAGATTACCCTCGGAGCCAGGGTAGGCGGCCTATCTACGCAGGGCATTGAGCAGATCTACCAGGATGTCAAACAACCTCTCGGTCAACACCTGGGAACCTATGTGAACAGCTCGCCGCGACTTGATATTGAGACCCCAATTTTCGATCTTCCTTCACCTGGCCACTCAGGGCGGCCTGACCAGATGTCGATTTACGGCACGTCGATGGACGAGGCTGCGTCGCACCTGACCCTCGTGCAGGGGCAACTTCCCCGAGCCAGCAGTAGCGGTGTCGAGATTGCCATCACGCCCGCAATGGCCTTGCCCCTGCAACTGCACATTGGTTCGGTGATACTCCTGAACTGGACCATCGCATCTTTGCCTGATACCCTGCCAGGCTTCAGTCAACAATTCAGCATGCGCGTTGTCGGCATCTTTAATGTGAAGCCAGGTGACCCATACTGGCATGGCTATAACTTCCTGCCAGCGTCAAGCGATAAAACCCCCACACAGTATACCGTGCTCGCTTCCGAGCAAGACTTGCTTGCCGCCCTCGATCGCATCGCTGCCAGCCACCATCTCCCCCAGGTCTTCTTTATACCGCGATCCTTTCTTACCTGGTATTATCACCTCGACCCCTCCAGGATCTCCATCGACCAGCTGGATGACCTCATGAGCCGGCTAAATGCCGCGCAGGCAGCGATCACGACGAGCTTCAGCGATCCCTACATGGTCCATACTCCCCCGTATATAGAGAGCGTTGCTCTCTCCGGAGCTGTCTTCCCCCAGCCCGGCATTCCCAGTTCGCTGCAGCGCTTTCGCGACCAGCTCGCCGTGGTGCGGATTCCCGTTACCATTCTCGCCGTGCAGGTGCTCGCCCTGATCCTCTTCTTTGTCGGGCTGATGGCCATCTTGCTGGTTGACCGGCAGGCCGACGCTATCGCAGTGCTGCGCAGCCGGGGCGCGAGTAGACGCCAGGTATTCGGTGCATTCCTGGCCCAGGGCGTCAGCCTTGGCCTGGTTGCGCTCGTCCTGGGGCCGCCGCTCGCCATTGTAACGGTGTATTTTGTGGCGCAGCGCTTGTTACCCGTTGCGAATCAGGATGCCTTCAACGTCATCTCCAATGCCCCTGTGCAGGCGCTTTTAAACGTCAAGTGGTATGCGCTCGCCGCCGTCATCGCGGCGGTACTGGCGATGTGCCTCGCTCTTTACCGCGCCTCGCGTGCAGATGCCTGGACTACCGGCAGTGAAGCGAAACACGAGCGCCGGCGCCCGCTCTGGCGGCGCTTCAACCTCGACCTCGTAGCGGTCCTGTTTGCGCTCGCGGCCTATGGTATCTCTTTGTACCTGGCTGGCATCGAGCAACTGCTGGATGCGAAGACGCAGACTCTGGTTATCTCCCCGCTGGCGTTGCTCGCGCCGGTCTTCCTGCTGCTGGCGGCAGTCCTGCTTTTCCTGCGCGTCTTCCCACTCCTGCTGCAACTGGGTTCTGGCCTGGTCCTGCGCGGTCGCGGAGCGGCCCCTATGCTGGCGCTGGCGCAGATGGCGCGTGCTCCTCGCCAGGCGCTGCGTATGATCCTGCTCCTCGCGCTCGCTATCGCTTTTGCCATCTTCACCCTGGTGTTTGCTGCCTCGCAAACGCAAAGGGCATCTGATATTGCAGACTACCAGGTGGGAGCAGACTTTAGTGGAGCCATTCCCCTTGGCCTCGTCAATAGCTCGCCCTTACAGCAGGAAATCGCGCTCTATCGCCATATCCAGGGTGTCCTCTCCGCCACAGGCGGGTACGCAGAGGATGACACCTCGGCAACAAAAGCTGCTGCCTTCCCCGTACAGCTCCAGGCGGTCGATCCTGCTACCTACGCGCAGGCCACGCTCTGGCCCACACAGGATGCCCCTCTCCTGGCGCAGCTTGCCGCGCGACGAACGGCAGCCACGCAGAGTGGGGTTCTGGCGGCCATTGTTGATGCCCCCACAGCCGGCGCGCTCAACCTGCACGTTGGGTCATCATTCTCATTGTATAAACCCGAGGCACCGGGCGTAACAATGCATTACATCGTGATCGCTCTGGTGCCTCACATTGCCATGATCGGCAGCACTTCTGCCGAGGGGAGCGCGATCGTTGACTATCAAAGCTTTGCCGCTGTCCAGTTAAGGCAGAACACGACATACATCTTCGTAAATCATATCTGGCTGCACACACGCGGCGATGCTGCTGCGCTGGCAAGCGTGCGTGCTGCACTTAGCACGCTGCCGCTGCAACTCGACGGCCTGTCCGACCGCCGAGCGCTCATCGATAGCCTGCGCAACGATCCCCTCTCTCTGAGCCTTGTTGGCCTCCTCGCAGTCGGCACAACAGCAGCCTTATTGCTGGCGCTCGCCGGGAGCCTGTTGACCTCGTGGCTCAGCGTGCGCCGGCGACTGACGAACTTTACGGTGCTGCGTACATTGGGCGCTGCTCCACAACAGATCGTTAGCGTCTTGACATGGGAACAGGGCATTATCTATGCGACCACCCTGGTGCTTGGGATCGTCCTTGGTGTGCTGCTTACAGTCACTGCCGTCCCGACGCTGGTATTCAGTGTTCCACCCATCGATACTGCTGCGACCGTGGCGAGCAACAACGCGTGGTTTGCTCTCCAGCATGCTATTCCACTCCAACTCGTGGCGCCTGCCGCGCTGGGTATCGCATTCGTTGCGCTCGTGATTATCTGCATCGTGGCGCTGACCTTGATGGTGCGCGTCGTCTTGCAGTCATCGATAAGCAAGGTGTTGCGACTCGACGAGAATCAGAGCAGTGAATTCCTCTTGAGAGAAGATGCGATGATCGGTCGCTCAAAGTCACAGCAGGGCGTGTCGCAGCCCAGGGGTCGCTCCGGGCCCTCCGTTGTGACACTCGCCCTCTGGCAACTGCGCCAGGTACGCTTGCTCTGGCTGGTGCAGGGCATAGGCATGATCGCCGCTGTCGCCATTGTCTGTGTTGTGCCGCTCTTCTCTACAGTTACCAATACTGCGGAACTGTACGATGTGCTGACCGCAGCTCCTGCTACCTCTGAGATTACACTCGATGTCACCACGCAGGGACTCTCCACAAACGTTATGAGGAGTGTGCAGCACCAGGCCGATTCGCTGTTTCAACAGTACCTTGGGAATTACCTGGATCGCACAACGCCATTCTCAATCCAGACATCAGGCTTGACGCTGCTCTCACCCATGCCTGCAAATAGCAAGGACGAGGTACAGTTCATCAGCGCATCGGTAGAACAGGCCGCGCCCTACCTTCGCCTGGTGCAGGGGCGCCTTCCGCAGAGCACAGTCAACGGGGCTATCGAAACGCTGCTTACCCCGGTGACTGCGCAGCACCTGCATGTAACGCTCGGCTCGCTGATCACTGTGCGCGGGGATTTCTTCACGAACCCGCGGGACATGTTCGGTGGCACCACTCCATCAGGAATCCTGAAACTACGCGTGGTGGGACTCTTCAATCTCATTCCGGGGAATGCGGCGTTTTGGCACGGGGAATCCTTTGAGCCAACCGAAACGAACCAGGTCTTCTCGTCCCCGCTGCTCGTTCCTAACGAGGCGTTGCTCACCGCGCTCGATCAGCTCGCTGCGGCTGCTCATGCGGACACCGTCTTCTCGCCTGAAACATTTGAACTGCTCTGGCGCTATCACCTGGATACTGCAAAGGTGGCCGTGAACCAGGTGGATCAACTCATCAGTAACCTCACCATCCTGCGGTCGAGTAGTGCGAACAAATATAGTAATGTGCAAAACGATGAAATGCAGCCGGATGGTGCCCTCAGTGCTCCCTACCTGGTGCTGGTGAATGTCTATAATCCCGCAGCCGGTTCATACGATCTTCCCACCACCCTGGATCAGTTCCGCAACCGCACTGCGGCCGTGGCGGTCCCGATTGCCATCCTGAGCTTGCAAATATTCGGCCTCATCCTCTTCTTCGTCGGCCTGATTGCCAATCTATTGGTTGACCGGCAGGCAGATTCCATCGCCATTTTGCGCAGCCGGGGGGCCAGCAACAGCCAGATTTTCGGCGCCCTGTTTACCCAGAGTATCAGCCTGGGAGTGATCGCCCTGGTGGTGGGCCCGCTGCTGGCTGCGATTGTCGTCTCATTCATCGCCCTGCGTATGCTGGGTGCGGTAGGGCAAGAGGCTCTTCCCTTTAGCATAGGCCCGATCGCTCAGTCAGCAGTGGCGGCAGGCTGGTATGCCCTGGGGACCGTGCTGGTGGTCATGATTGTGATGTTCTTCTTGCTCAGGCGCGCGGCAGGCATGAACGTATTGCTTGTGCGCCGCGAAGCAGCACGCGCCACGCGGCGTCCGCTCTGGCAGCGTCTCAACCTCGATGTGGTCGCTGCCCTGCTTGCGCTGATAGGTTACGGTGTTTCCCTCTACCTGGCCAGTATCAGCAACCTGTTCGATGCCCGCACGAAAGCCCTCGTTGCGGCGCCGCTCACACTCGTGGCTCCCGTCTTCCTGCTCATCGGGGCTTTACTGCTCTTCCTGCGCTTCTTCTCCGCGCTGTTGCGTCTGGGAGAGCGGCTCGCTGTACGTGGTCGGGGCATGATTTCTATGCTGGCCCTGGCGCAGATGGCTCGCTCGCCTCGCCAGGCGATACGCATGACGCTGCTGCTGGCCCTTGCTATCGCCTTTGCCATCTTCACCCTGGTGTTTGCTTCCTCGCAATCGCAGCGCATCAGCGATATCGCGGCCTACGAATCAGGAGCCGATTTTAGTGGGGACATTCCCCTCGCTGCTCAACACCTGACCGTGCAGGGTGAAACAGCGAAATATAGCACTATTTCAGGCGTCACCTCCGTGACTGTCGGCTATACCGGCACGGGTGTTACGGCGGGTACCGCGCCAACGCTCCCTCTGCAAATCAGGGCTGTCGATGCTAGGACCTTTGCACACACAGCCATCTGGACGCCACAGTACTCATCGCAGTCGCTCACCTCTCTGATGGCACAGCTCGTGGCTCGCCATGGTGCTGCCGCAAACGTCCCCGTGATTGTCGATGCTGTGACAATGAACACACTTGGATTGCAGGTGAACGACAGTTTTACCCTCTCTGTGGACAACTTGCCCTACAGCACCTTGAATTGCATGGTTATCGCGGAAGTGCAGCATATTCCGACCATCAATAATAGTGATACGGTAGGTAGTTCCGCGCAGCCAGGTGGTGTGCTCCTCGACTACACGACCTTCGCTACCGACTATGCGCAAAATATACTTGCGAATCGCTACGTGGCTGACCCCTACCTACCCATCAATCATGCCTGGCTGCGTACCGCAGGCGACACGGCACAGCTTTCGCATGTGCGTGCAGCGCTGACAACGCCCGACCTGCGCCTCGATCATCTCTATGATCGGCAGGTGCTCATTGCTACCATGCATAACGATCCGCTGTACCTGAACCTCATTATCATTCTGGTGGTTGGGGCAGCAACCGCCCTGTTGTTAACGTTAGTAGGAGATCTAATCGCGTCCTGGCTTGGTGTGCGCACGCGCGTGACCAATTTTGCGGTGTTGCGCTCCCTGGGCGCCACGTCTGGACAGGTGACGCGGGTGTTGCTCTGGGAACAGGTGATTGTGTATATCGCCGCGCTCTTGCTAGGTGTGGTCTTTGGAGTAGTGCTCTCCGCAACAGCGGTGCCCACGTTGAGCTTTTCCAGCACACCTGCAGGAGGCGTCCTGGGCAACATCAGCAATGATGAGTTTTTCGCCATCCAGCATATCATTCCGACACAAATTATCGTTCCACTTTCGCTAGGGCTGGCGTTCATTGCGCTCGTTGCCGTGTGCGTCTTTGCCCTGGGAACAATGGTAGGCGTGGTTGTGCTCCCGTCGATGAGCCAGGCGCTGCGGCTCAACGAGGATTGACCTGGCATAAAATACCGGGAGCTTGAAGGAATCAAGCTCCCGGTAGTACCTCCCTACAGCCTTCTCCGCTTATTACGCACCCGTAAAGATGGTGCTGGGGTTATTGGTAGGAATGGCATTGGCAGGAGTCGTCACCGTAATCGAGGAGTCGTTGAACCTGCTGAGATCAATGGTCGCATCGAATCCCATCGTGATGGCCGATGGACCCTTGCTGGTCGTGCCAGGTGTAGCGAAGCTGCTCGCATCGATATTCAGATTAAACTTCATCTCTATACGGTGGACGTATGAAGTTGACTCATCGATCCAGAAGTCCAGGCTTGCCTGGAAATTCTTGGTGCTATTCATGAACTGGTCGACCATTTGCTGGCTTGAGCCTGTCAGGCTGCTCAGTTGCCCGGTGCTATTCAGCAGGTCCTTCAGTCCATTCTTATCAAGAGTGATAGTAATATGGCGCAGGTTTTCCCCATTTAGTGACTGGTCCCCGTGGTCGGTAACCTGCGCATGTTTACTGAGGTCGAGCAATTGATTGAAGTTGGGCACGCTTGCGCTGGAAAGAGGATTGCTGGCGCCGTTACTTCCAACCAGTTGGCTCTTCTCAATGACATACCACTGTCCCTTGCTATTCTGAAAGTAGATCTTGTCACCTTTCGAAACCTCAGCAAGGTTAAGATTCAGGCCTAAGAAGCCGCCCATGGTGAGTTTGAGCGATGCCTGGTCGGGCAATACTTCATCGCCATTGACGTTGATGTTGATGTTGATAGTGCTAGGCGTCGTTGAACCTGGTGTAGGTGTAAGCCCAACTGCCCCTATATTAGCGTTGGCCTTCATATCAACATGTACCGTCTTAAGCTGCTTCATCGTGTTCACGGTACTTTGCAGTACCTGTGCGCCGGTCTTGCCGCTCTGGCTACCGCTGCCGGAGCTTCCCAAACCGCAAGCGCTCATAATGAGTAAGATTGCTACTGTTGCCAGTAGCCCGAGCATATAGCGCCCTTTTTGCATAGTCATGTCGTACTCCTTTTTAATTGATTTAGCTTTTTAGCATTGGGTTCTATTACAAGAATATGCGGAATGCTGTCTCCCATTATACGCATTACTTCACTCTTCCGCTGTGAAGTAGGTAACAGATTAAGATCCCAGTACCGTTTTCATGCGTTTCAACGCAGTCTCGATGCGTTCATCCGATGCGGTTAGTGTGATGCGCACATAACCTTCTCCAGTCTGGCCGAAGTTCGTTCCAGGAGTAATAAACACCCCGCTCTCATCAAAGAGCCAGCTTGCGAAATCGCGCGAGGTGAAATCTTTGGGGATGGCGGCCCACACGTACAACCCCGCTTGAGGATACTGCGCGTGCATGCCGAGGGCATTGCAGCCATCCACAAGTATATCGCGCCGGTGCCGGTAGATCGCATTACGTTGTTTGATCCACGCGTTCGGTAATTGCAGTGCTGCAATAGCAGCGTACTGAATCGGCCTGAACATGCCACTGTCGATATTACTCTTCAAGCGTCCAACAGCATTGACAAGCTCGGGATTCCCAACCAGCATTCCTACACGGAACCCCGCCATGTTATACGTCTTGCTCAGCGAATGCAGTTCAACAGCAACTTCGCTTGCTCCTGGAACTTGCAGGATGCTCACCGGGCGAAACTCGTCAAAGTACACCTCGGCGTAGGCCATGTCATGGACGATCACCAGGTTGTGACGGTGCGCAAACTCCACCGCGTGCTCGAAAAAAGCCAGGTCGGCGCATGCTGCCGTAGGATTGTTTGGGTAGTTGAGCCAGAGCAGGCGCGCTTTTGCCACTACATCAGCCGGAATGCTCTCCAGGTCGGGTAAGTAGGCGTTCTCTTGCAACAGAGGCAGCATGTACGGCACGGCTCCAACAGTAGTGCTTGCCGTGATATACACCGGATAGTAAGGATCAGGTATCAGCGAGATATCGCCGGCATTGAGGACAGCCGTGCCCACGTAAGCAAGCCCTTCTTTTGAACCAAGGAGCGGCAATGTGTCGCGTTCGGGTGTAAGACGAACGCCAAAGCGCTGCTCGAACCAATTTGCAAACGCCTCATGTAAGGCACGCATACCGAAGTATTCGGGATAGCGATGGTTTTCGGGGTCTTGCAAGGCTGCGCACAGGCGGTCAACTACTGCTTGTGGTGCGGGTAAATCGGGATCGCCCATTGAGAGACTGATTACGTCTACGCCAGCAGCCCTGCGTTCGGCTATCTTTTTCTTGGCATCGGCGAAGTGATAGGGCGGCAGGTTAGTGATCAAGCTGGATAACTGCACGAAAAATACTCCTTACAAGTGAAGATTTCGGTCTTCCTCATAAAACACAGCAACAATTATACATCATTGTGTAAACAGTGGTAATTATCAAACTTATTTGGGTACTCTTCCCCAGATATGCTTGCCGACCACTTCACCAGAACGGTTGTACAGTTCGATCTGTACTGGTACTCGAACCTTCTGGTCGGTGACAAACAGGACAAGGCCATCGTCTACAGTGTCCTCCAACACCTGCCCATTACTGCCGGTGAGTCGCACTCGTGCCACATCGAGACCGTTGTCAATGACGTGGCCTCCTGCCCAGAAGCGATCTTCCCAGCCACCGCCTGCCAGGTTGGCCCAGGGACTCCGTGCTGGATAGCACTTTATATCGCCACCGGTGCCGCCGCCGCCACCGCTTTCAAAGTGCCAGCGCCCTTTTGCATCCTGGGCAACATAGCAAACATAATCCCACTGTTGTCCTGCCTCGTCCTCGAAGGTGACAGCGTGAACTTGACGATGAAGGATACTGCGCTCCTTGAGGAATCGCACGCTGGCTGGCCTGGCACCCATGCCTCCGCCTTCCCGCAGTATGCCTGGGTGCATTAACCCTCCATCTTTTAGTACCGGAGGGGTATCGGGATCAGGTTGACTTATAATTTTGCCTTCAGGAAGGCTCAGGTGATCAATGATGACCTGCTTTGGATCGTGCTCTGTCATGGTACTAACCTGTTCTTTCTTGGTCGTTCTCCCTACAGGGCGATTTGGAGAACCCTACTCCATGGGCTCGGCTTCGTACCAGTTCCTCCCTACCTTGATTTCGACCGTAATGGGCACATCTAGCTTTGTTACTCCCTCCATCAACCTCTTCACCAGGGCTTTCGCGCTCTCAAGCTCTTCTACGGGCACCTCGAAGACCAGCTCGTCATGCACTTGTAGAATCATGCGCGTTTTTAGCCGCTTCTCCTCAATAGCGTGCTGTATGCGGATCATCGCAATCTTAATCAGGTCGGCGTTGCCACCCTGGATGGGCATGTTGATTGCTTCGCGTTCGAGCGCCTGTCGTTCATTAAAAGGCAATCCATGCATATCAGGGAAGAAGCGCTTCCTGCCGAAGAGCGTATTCACGTAACCCTGTTTGCGTGCTTGATAGAGCGTGCTATCAACGTAGTCTTTGATGTGCGGGAAAGTCTCGTGATAGCGTTTAATGAACTCCGCCGCCTCGTTATTGCTCATGCCCGTGATCTGGGCCAGGCCAAAGGCCGATTGCCCGTAAAGCACGGCGTACACTACCGTTTTAGCCAGTCGCCGCTGATCTTTCGTCACATCCGGCACAGGAATACCGAATAGCGAAGCTGCCGTGATGGTGTGGATGTCCTCGCCCTTGCCGAACGCCTCCACCAGGCGTGGTTCGTGCGTGATATGCGCCAGGATGCGCAACTCGAACTGCGAATAGTCGGCAGTGAGTAAGACGTAGCTGGGGTCAGCGATGAACGCATGCCGGATCTGCCGTCCAACCTCAGTACGCACAGGAATATTTTGCAGGTTGGGGTTGCTCGACGACAATCGCCCGCTGGATGCGGTTGTCTGGCTAAAGGTCGTATGTACACGCCCTGTGACCGGGTCCATCAGTGAGAGCAAGCCGTCAACATAAGTTGATTTCAGCTTGGTCAACTGGCGATATTCCAGTAAGTGATCGACTACCGGATGTTTTCCGCGCAGGCTCTCGATTACATCTGCGCTCACCGAGTAACCGGTCTTGTTTTTCTTGCCTGCCGGGAGTTTCAACTCACCAAAGAGGATATCGCCTAATTGCCTGGTGGAATTGATGTTAAAGTGGTGACCGACAGAATCATAGATCTCTTTTTCAAGCGTACCGATCTGGTCGCTCAGCTTCTCATCCAAAATGCGCAGGAAATCGCCGTCCAGCGCCACACCGTATAGTTCCATTTTCATCAGCACTGGCAAGAGCGGCAGTTCGATATGGTAGTACAAATCTAGCAAACTATAGCGGCGCAGCTCGTTCATAATTGGCTCAACCAGGCGCAGCGTCATATCGGCATCTGCCCCGGCATAATCCGCCGCGAGATGTATAGGCACCTGTGCCATGCTGATCATTTTGCTGCCTGAGCCGATCAGATGAACGATGGCTGTCATCTGGTGGCCCAGTCGCTGGAAAACCTGGTCTTTCAGTCCAAGGCCGCGCCTGCCCGGATCGATGAGATAAGCTCCCACCATCGTATCAAAAGCCAGGCCGTGCACCCTAATACCCGAACGATGCAGCAGCAGCATATCATACTTCGCATTGTGCATGTACTTACGTATCGACCCATCTTCGAGTACAGGACGTAGCTTATCCAATACAAATGCTAGCGGCAGCTGGACCCCGGCCTCTTGGCCATCAACGGTCTGGATATGTCCAACCGGGATATAATACGCCTCCCCCGCTGCCATCGAAACCGAAATGCCAACCAGTTCCGCGTGCCAGGGATCATCGGAGGTGCTCTCGGTGTCGAGTGCAAAGCTACCGGCGTCGCGCAGGCTTTTGACGAGTACCCGCAATGCTTCCTCTGTGTTGACGATCATGGTATTGGTCTTGTAGGAATCCGTCTCATCCATGAACAGGGGTTCGCTCTGTGCGGTGCTGGGCAGGCGCAGCTTGCGCACGACTTCAGTGGCTGGCTCTAATGTCCCAAAGAGACTGGGTTGCATAACCCCAGCCTCAGCATCAATGTGCTGGCTTCCCCTCCCATCCTGCGCCGGCGTTCCGCCATCGGCTCTTGGATTGCTCGTAGCAAATTGCGGTATCGTTACATCGACCACCGAAGGCGGCGCCGGGGGTGACATGATGGAGACAACGCCGACCGGTGGCGCTGTCAACAAATCGTCTTCCTGCTGTGCTACTGGCTCGGGTTGCTTCTTCTCGGCTGAAGACGTGGCGCTTTTTCCGCCAGGAATCCTATCGACCAGTGTGCGAAATTCCAGTTCGCGAAACAGTGCTAGCACCCTGTCCCGGTTGATTTGCCCTACACGGCTGGCTTCCAGGTCCAGTTGGACCGGCACATCCAGCACAATCGTAGCCAGGTGCTTGCTCAGGCGGGCCTGTTCGCTATTTTCGCGCAGCAAGCGTTGCTCTTTCGGCGTTAAGTCATCCAGGTGTGCGAGGACACCCTCAAGGTCCCCGTATTCGACAAGCAATTTGGTAGCGGTCTTTTCGCCAATCCCAGGAACACCGGGGATATTGTCCGATTTATCGCCGACCAGCCCTTTGAAGTCGGGCAATTTATCGGGAGGCAAACCGTAGCGGTTGATGACTGCTGCCTCGTTATACTCTATCGTCTCGCTGATACCGCGTTTCGCCACCAGTACCCTCACATGCTCATTGACAAGCTGCAGCGTATCCATATCGCCCGTGAGGATGAGCGTATCGACTCCCTGCTGGGTAGCTTGCACTGAGAGAGTTCCCAGCACATCGTCGGCCTCAAAGCCGTCTTTTTCATAAATGGGAATGTTAAAGGCTTCAACCACTTCGCGGATGCGTGCAAATTGGGGCCGCATGATATCGGGAAGGGTGGGTCGATGCGCTTTATATGCTGCAAACTCTCGATGGCGGAACGTCGGCGTAGGTCGATCAAAGGTGACAGCCAGGTAATCGGGTTTCATGTTCGGGTCCGTCAGCGCTTTAATGAGTATCGAGGTAAAGCCAAAAGTTGCATTGACCACCTCCCCTTTACTCGTTGCCAGGCCCTCGGGCACTGCATGAAAGGCACGGTGGATTATGGCATGTCCATCAATTAACACGAACGTTTTGCGTTTTGTTTGCCCTGTCTGTTCATCTGTCATAGCTGATCCCTTCTTACTCCTTGTACTTCCTCTGGTCTTGCCTGACGGACGCAGTCCGTAGACGCGCAGCGTCGTTGGCAAGACCCATTTCAAGGTACCAGGACCCGGTAACTCCCTTTCGCCCCACCTTCCCATGAACATAAACTGGCGCTGGATGGTGCACCCTCTTCGGCAGAAATGAAAGCAAATGCTAAGCGTGTCATATCCCGCAGGGGAATAGCTTTCCAATCCGGCTGGCGTAACCATGTTATTAGGTCGGCTGTGATCTCGCCTGGTCCGGGCAGTGCGCAGCGAGTTGTCCAGCATCCTGTATTGAAATAGACCTGCGACCCGTTGTTGATGGCGTCAACCCGCTCCATGTGGGTGTGCCCGGCGATAGCATAACGCAATGTAGGGTCGCTGCGCAACACATACAGCATCCCGCTTGCCACACTCTCGCCCATCTGGTAAACCCTGGGTGCGCAGATGTATTTGACCGCTTCGAGCAATGGAAGTTCCAACGCGTCGCGCAGGCGGGTGAACGCTATCATCGCGCTAGCCTGCGATTGCTCTTGCCCGGCCGGCTCGACCCAGGTGGGTTTGCGTGCAAACATATCTTGTTGAAAGGCTGCGAAGTCCAGCACGGCGTGTGCAAACAACCTGGCAGGAATGTGTTCTTCGCCGGGTGTCAGACTCGCCAGGGCCTTGCGTGGGTATGAGAGCAATTCCATGCAACGGTGTGCTGTTTCTATAACGAGCTCGGGATTCAGCAGGCAAAGCAGCGCTATCTGGCTCATAGTGTCCATCGCGGGTTCAAAATGATCAAAGTAAGGATACTGCACGCTGATAGGATGGGAGGCGCGTTGAAAATACTGAGTGCCTACCGGCAGCGTAATGACGCCAGGTTTTGGCTGGAGAAGCTGCCCATGTTCGTCCCAGGTATCGCTTGCATGATTCCAGAAATCGTGCTGATTGCCATGCTCAATGTAGACATCCCTCAACGGGCGATAAAAAGGTGTGCGGCAGAAGTTCACCCGCTGTCCCTGGCTCTGTGTACTATAGATAGCTGCGAGGATGCCTGCTTGCACCTCCTCGAAGATGAGTTCGATATCGTGATTCCCCGTTAAAAACGTAACGTGCCGGCCAGGTAATGAAATGAAGTACAACAGCGTCTCAAAGAAGGCGCGATGGACGGATACAATTTTCTCCAGTTTTCCTAAGGCCGTGTCAACATTAATGGTGCCATCAGCGGCATAGGGCGGAACTGCCAGGAAATCGAAGCAGTCGCCATTAATAATCAGTTCAACATCTTCTGCATCGCCAAGTGGCCCATCGCTGGATGCCGCACTGACTAACCCTTCCAGGGCAGCCTGTTGTGTATCACCGAAACCCTCGAGAATAGGATGACCATCGGCAAGATGGAGGTCACTAATCACGAGTTTGATTGTAGACATGCATACCTCTATTACTGATCCGGCTGGTTAAAAACCATCGAGGATAAATTTCGCCTGGAGAACATCTTAGCATATTGCACTGCCTTGCCAGCAGCTTCATTTTAGTACATTTGTGCAGAAATGTATAGTGGTCGCCCTGATCCCTGCCTCCGCCCTTGTCCCCGCCTGGCAAACAACGATACGGAGCTGGAAGCCAGAGAAATATTAACAGATGTGGTTTAATCATAACCGGATCACAACCAAACCACAACTGTTTCCACCTTGCCTCTAGTTCTCTTTGTCCTCCATAATTGCACCAGCATCGCTGATCAGTTTCAACGCAACGCGAACTAAAGGGTGTCAAAAGCATTTCTTCGGCAAAATCCGGTGTATTTTTGATTTGAAAGTGAGGCTAATGTATGCGCTTCTCTACTCGCTCGAAGGTGGGCGGCCTGCTCTCGCTTCTCGCTATTGTTACTATCATCACTGCATTCATGCTCAGTGGATTAGTATTTCGCGGAACCGCCACACATGCTTCGAATGCGCAATACAGTGCCACGCAAGGCACTCTAACGCCGGCGGGCACGGTTAATCTTAGAAATGTGCCTACAAATCTGTCGCTCGCGGCTGGCGGTTCTTTCCCCAGGGGCCCGCGTCCAATTCGTCCAGTGAAAGCTCCAGGCCTCAGTGGAGTACAACCCATAACCTCATCACCCATTACTGATCAGACAAAATCGCTGATCACGAAATTCAACGGCGTCAGCAGCCGGGACAGCGCCGTTACGAATTTCGGGGCTCAGTTTGAGCCTCCCGACCAGGGTCTGTGTGTTGGCAACGGTTTCGTCGTAGAGCCCGTCAACTCGGCCTTCACGATCTACCACACCGATGGCTCTGTAGTCACCGGTCCGTTCAACGTCAACGTGCTTTTTGACGAGGGACTGAAACAGTTTACCAGCGACCCGCGTTGCTACTTTGATAAATCAACCAATACCTGGTTCGCCAGCATCCTCTTCATCAACGCTCCTTTCACAGGCGCGCGCACCGACCTGGCGGTGAATACATCCGGCGATCCCACCACTACCTGGACGGTCTACCACATCAACGCAACCGACCAGAAAGGCCCGGGGTGTCCCTGCTTCGGTGATCAGCCGCTGCTGGGCATCGACCAGGAGAACGTCTATATCAGCACCAACGAGTTTTCTATTCTTGGGCCGCAATTTAATGGCGCGCAGATTTATGCCATCTCCAAATCGGATCTTGTGTCCCTGGCTCAGCACATCCACTTCGTGCATTTCAGCCACCTCAGCATTGGTGGCGCAATTGCCGCTTCCGTCCAGCCTGCTATCACCACCGGCCCCTCCAATGCAGAGTACTTCATGAACTCGCTTGATCCAAATGGAACCGGTGACAATCGTCTCGGCGTCTGGGCTATCACCAATGAGCAGGCCGTATCACAAGGCAAAATCCCTACCTTGTCCAGCCTGGTCATTACCTCTGAGGCTTATGCGATACCGCCAGGCGCTATCCAGAAGGGCGCGAGTAGCCTGCTCGATGCTGGCGATGATCGTTTGCAACAGGTGCAGTTCATCAATGGAGATCTCTGGGGGGCACTCGATACTGCGGTGACTATTCTTAACGATACCGCCACACGCGCAGGCGCAGCCTGGTTTGAGGTCCAGCCGCAGCTCGATGCGAATGGTCAGTTGATCAGTAGCGCAAGTATTGTGCACCAGGGCTATGTTGCCACAGTGGGTAACTATCTGCTCTACCCGGCTATCCAGGCCAGCCCCGAAGGCACGCTTGCCATTGTCATGACCCTTTCCGGTTCAAACTACTTCCCCAGCGCTGTGTATACGGGATTGCAAGAAGGGCGGAATTCGTTCGGCGCCATCCATATCGCTCTGCATGGAACGACCTTTTACGATCCTACTGCTACCCGCTGGGGCGATTATTCCTGGGCGATTTTAGACCCCGATACCAACAACTTCTGGCTGGCGACGGAATATATGCCACCCAGGTTTAGCCAGACCGTCAACAAATTAGCCGACTGGGGTACCGCTGTCATAGAGGTAAGCTCAGAATCGTAGGACGTGGTATGCCGCGAGGAGAGGGATGCAAGCAAGCATTCCCTCTCCTCGCCATATCAACCCGCCTCAACTCCAGATCACTATGCAAAACTACTGCTGCAATCCGCTGACAACGCGCGCGTACTTTTCCGCCAGGGCCTGAGCCTGCTCATTCGATACCGATTCCGCTACCACGTGGAAAAGCGGTCGGTCGGCATCTGGCAGCACCAGCACCCACTCCTTGCCGAGATCGATTTTAATCCCGTCAATGGGTTTAGCACGGCGTTCGCGGTATTGTTCGCTGAGGATGCGCATCACTTTACCCTTGTGTTCCCAGGGGCAGTTCACCACCGTCTGACTCATGAAATAGGCCGGCAGGTCATCTACCACCTGTGAAAGACGCATGTCGAAAGTAGCCAGCAGTTCGAGCAACTTTGCGATAGCGAACATCCCATCAAATGCAGGTTGCAGAACGGGGAAAACAAAGCCGCCCGCGCCATCACCTACCAATACGACACCCTCACGCCCTGCTGCCGTCATCAGGGCGTGCGCAAGCACTTTTGTATGCAGGATATTTCCATCGTAACGTTTCGCGATGTGTTGCAACGCGCTTGGGGCAGAAACAGGAGCCGCAACTGTCCCACCCGGGCTTTTCCGCAGGAGCAGGTCGGTCATCACCGCCAGCATCTTCATGCCGTCCAGGATGCGGCCACGATCATCTACCACCGAAATGCGTTCTCCGCCCGGGTCAATGCGTATTCCCATGTCATTATCCAGGGTGGAGGTGATCGTTGCAAGGCGCTGTATATCTTTCTCTAGCTCCTCCGTTGAGCGGGAGAAGCGCGATTCCTCCGTACTGGTGGTATTGAGGACAATCACCTCGCAGCCCAGGCGGTTGAAGATGCCGGGCAGCAATTGTATAGTGCTGCCATTTGCATAGTCCACCACCAACCGGAACTTACGTCGTCGCACCAGTGGGGTATCGACCGCTTTCATAAATCCATCGAGGTACGGGCTGACCACATCGGAGTCCTCCAGGACTTCAATCGCCCCCAGGTCATTCAGGTACACCCGCCGGAAATCTTCACGGAAGAACAAATTCTCGATTTTGCGCTCGGTAGTCTTATTAATATCCAGGCCGTACTGGTCGAAGAACTTGATATCGACCACGCGCGCGTCGTAGGGTGAAAGACGCACATGCACGCCGCCAGTAGCATCGGTGTTGCGAATAAAGTAGCGTGCCACAGGAATCGGTACCTGGTTGATGTCATACACATTAATACCGGCAGAAGGAAGACCCGCAATCACAGCACGTTTGATCATACGTGAGGTGCGATGCGATGAGTCACGGTTGATACAGACGGTCGAACCTTTGGACAGGATAGCCCCATACGCTGCGCCCAGCTTGGCGGCAAATTCGGGCGTGAGATCGACGTTTACCATGCCTGTGACCCCGAAGCGACTGAATAAACTGCGCTTCCCCTGTGACCCCCAGATAATGCTCGAATTAACCACCGCCCCGGCTTCGATTTCTTTATCCGGCCAGATTTTGACATTGGGTTGGACAATCGCGCCTTCCTGGACAGTGGAATTATCGCCGATGACCGAGCCTTCAAACATCACAGCCTTGCTTTTAATGCTGGTTGAAGAACCAACAATCGCTCCACGTAACTCTGCTCGCTCGCCTATAAAGGAGTTGTTCCACACGATACTGCGATCTACCTGCGCGCGTTCATCGACGATCGTGTAAGAACCGATAATACTAGGCCCATGAATAATGCTCCCTGTTTTGATCTGGCAATCATGTGCCAGGTAAACAGGACCAAATAACTGAGCCTCCTCATCGATCTGAACCCCTTCTTCGCACCAGATGTTTCCACCGATGTTCTTCGCGGGAATCTCAAGCTCGGCACGACCCTGCAGTGCATCAGCATTCGCGCGCATATACTCACTCAAATTGCCTACATCGGTCCAGTACCCATTGGCAATATATCCGTAGATCGGGTCACCTTTTTTCAGCATGTATGGGAAGAGTTCCTGGCTGAAGTCATACTGTACATTCTTCTCAAAGTACGAGAGGATCTGCGGTTCCAGGACATAAATTCCTGTATTGATGGTATCGCTGAAAACCTCGCCCCAGCTTGGTTTCTCCAGGAACTGGGTAATATGGCCTTCTTCGTTGGTGATAATCACCCCGTATTCCAACGGATTAGGCACATGCGCCAGTGTCAGGGTTGCCAGCGCCTTCTTATCCTGATGATACTTGATGATATCGGTCAGGTTATAATCTGTCAACGCATCGCCACTGATTACCAGGAAAGGCTCTGTTAATTGCTCTTCGGCGTTCTTTACACTGCCTGCTGTACCCAGCGGAACATCCTCGCGTGAGTAGGTAATGTGCATGCCAAATTGCGAACCATTGCCAAAATAGTCTTCGATGCTGCTTGCCAAATATTGAACGGTCACAACCACCTCTGTAATACCGTGACGTTTAAGTAGATTGAGGATATGTTCCATAACGGGTTTCCCGGCAATGGGAACCATCGGCTTGGGACGCCGAATCGTCAATGGTCGTAGCCTTGACCCTTCGCCTCCGGCCATAACAACCGCTTTCATGGAGGCCTCCTTCAATAGTCGTATGCAAAGCAAAAAGGGGGACGGCGCGACAGACGCCACGCCGTCCCCATTCTACAACATAGACTAAGAGCGCTGCAAGTCAGCCTCTACCACTCTACCAATCACTCAATCGGCCCTGCTCGACAAGCCAGCGTACAAAACGGTGGTAGTTCGTTATCCGAGTAGCTTGTTGCTCATCATACTGTTCGCGAAGTTGAATCAGCTTGCTGGCCTCTTCCACTGTAAAGCCCTCATCCAGGAGGGCATCAATGAGCAGATCAGTATACTGCTGCATATGCAAAATCCTCCTTTGGTCATCCGGTCAAAGGTACTTCCTACAAAGGTATACACGTAAGAAACAACGTAACAGTCGACGTGAGAGAGAAATGCCTTGGCGTTGATTATGAACTGGAGCAATGTAGGAGCGATCACCTCTATCTACCCATATACCTTCATTCTTGCTACCTACTATACATAGTATAGTATTTAGTCGTGGGTGATTGCAAGGAAGGGCAGTGTTGTTTTAGTCCGGCTTCTTAGGGGGCTTTATGGTTATTTTTGCTACCATGCTTCGATGGGCTTGTCAGGCCTCAACTGTGCCAGATTGTGATTGTTAGACCGCCATGCCACACGACAAAATAGACAAACGCAATCACGACCGCTAGGACAAGGAGCGCAAGCCACGCCATTGCCGTATGCTTTAAGGCAACGCCGACCCCGCACCAGATACCGACCGCTCCTATAAACATCAAGAGTAACAGTTCCTCTCCCGCTGTCATGTTTCCTTTCCTTACGCTACCCTGAAAATTTGCTGGTAGTTATCAAAGCTGTAGATTGCCCTGGACAAGTCCACTCGCCAGTAGCAGCACTCATCAGGCAAAGGTACTTCCTTTGGTCCTGGCTGACGGACGCAGTCCGTAGACGCGCCAGCGTCGTTGCCAGGACCCATTTCAAGGTGGCTCTACCCGCTTTTGCTACTGTGGGACACCAAGAAGCCTTGCACGCGCCAAGCTATCATCATCGTTCATCAGGTGAAACCGTATGAGGTGCGAAGTCTGCCCTGTTGTCTGCCTGGGAATATACTTGGAATATGCGCGACTTCTTGCGTCATAGAGATGACCGAGATAAACATGCTCTACCCGGCTCCGTTTGGAGCCGGTAGTCAGGGGGTAGCTCTCAGCCTTGCCCTTCCCCAAAGAGCCCGGTTCATCGATGACGACGAACGCGGGCTTCCTGGCTTTTAAGATCGTTTGAAACCAGTTGTTGTACTCTTTACAAGCTAGTCATCTAATGGCAACTTCCATACTAAAATTTTACTGGAGGAGTGCAAGCACATCGGACATAATCTGTAATACCAGGAGTATACAGCAACAGGTACAGCTAAAGAGGAGGCAACCAGGAGGCCATTGACATCATATTCTTTTGCCAGCAAAGCACGTGTGCCGTGCTAGCCAGCTCCTCATGACTCGTCATGGATGTAGTGTTCAATCTCAGCATCGTTGTCATAATAGTAGCTGAGGGCATCATATACCTGTGCTAGAGAAAGGCGATGAATGTTGGCTATTTCCTCGGGGTCTTTGCCCGATTGAAACAAAAGAATGACGTGTCGCACGCCTGTCTTCGTTCCCTCGATGATAGGCTCGCCCTCATAGAGAGCAGAATCGCGAATAATGTAGGGATGCGCTGTGCGTTCAATAGCCATGAGGGCAAACTCCTTTCTTCACTTACTGTTAGTGTAGTCCAGAAGTTCATCATCGTCAACTACTACGCCACAAAAAGCGATTCGGATGATTTTTCCTGCTTGTTGGTCTCTATCGAGGGGCTTCTTGAGGCGCGTCATCCTCATCCAGGCCTGCGAATTTTTAGAAAAAGCTTGACAGTCTCCAAATTGCAAGGTACAATAAACGCAATGAAAGGAGGTGGTGTGTAATGGACCAACGTCATCGCTGCACAGGCAGCGAGGTCATTTCCTACACCTTCCAGATGAGAGGTGACCGGCGCTAGTGCCGGCTCAAGCTCGCTGGTAGGTGGAATCTTTTCTCATTTGAGATTGACAACTACCTGTGCAGCGCGTCCCCAGAGCGATGGCAAAATCAAGCATGTTATTGCTCTGGGGTTTTTATCCACATAATCGGTCATTGGGCAACCTGACTCATTGCGCTTAAAATCACATCTTTTTATTAGAGGTTTGCCCAGATTGGTTTTTCTGCATCATAATCAGCTACTTCGGTGGATTTGAGTCGGATAGAAGTGGGATGAGAAATACAAAGCGTTACTCCACTTGATATTGAGGCGCTGAAACGCCATTTAGAAACACAGTTTTTCGGAATTGGAGATCGTTTACTCTATCTTCCAACCGTAGAATCAACAAATACATTGGCTTTGCAACTGGCTCATGATCGGCCAGAAGAAGGGTCGGTGGTGCTTACTGATAATCAAACTGCTGGTAAGGGCAGGCGGGGCCATCGATGGGTAGATGTGCCTGGACGCAATGTGCTCTCATCCATATTGCTCCGGCCTCTTTTCCCTTTTCACCTGCTGGTTATGCTAGCTTCACTGGCTGTGGTTGACTCTATTGCTGAAACGTGTCACATTCATGCAACTATTAAATGGCCGAATGATGTTCTCATCGGAGAACGCAAGGTAGCTGGCATCCTGATTGAAACCAGCCATGATCTTGTCGGACGCCTGGTTGCTGTGCTTGGAATTGGTGTGAACGTCAATGGGCGTGTCGAGGAGCTGTCAGAGTACTACCTTTCCGACCGGCAGGCATCACTCATTACAACTGCCACAACCCTTGAGACAGTTTATGGTCATGAAGTAAGCCGTGAAGTTTTTATCGCTCGAATGTTGCTACACGTTGAGAAAAGCTATCTCGCGTTGCAACAGGAATCCACTTCGGGCCGAGTAATTTCTGAACCCGCTTCCCGGTTGATTCGGGAGCGATGGAGAGGTCAATTATCAACACTTGGTCGCACTATCTCGGTGCAACAAGGAGATTCGAAAATCAGCGGTGTCGCTGAAGATGTGAATGATAACGGGGAGCTGTTACTCCGTCGTCATTCAGGAGAAGTAGTTACTATCACCTGGGGGAATGTAGAGTATCCTGCCAGGTGAGCACCTATCATCGAGGATGGGTGAGCTAGACCTGGCGGGCGTGGAAACCCTACCAGACAAGAAGGGAAGCAGAGATGGAAACACAGGATGTATTCCTTACGAATGAAGGACGACAAAGTGCAATCGCTCAACTAGAGTTCCTACGCACCGTCAAGCGAGCGGAGGTTGCTCAATACCTTCACGATGCGAAGGATTCGGGTGACGTCGTCGACAACGCAGCTTACGAAGATGCCAAGAACGAGCAGGCACGTCTCGAAGGACGCATCATGGAATTGGAGCAGTTATTGGCTACCGCTAAGACTATTTCCAAACTGGTGGGCGATGTCGTCTCACTTGGCTCTATTGCCCGGCTTCGCACCGCCGACAATCGCGAGTATCGCTATACGATTGTTGGTGCATTTGAAGCGAAACCAAGTGCCGGGCTCATCTCCAATGAATCTCCCGTGGGTAGAGCGCTGCTGGGCCACAAGGTAGGTGATCTTGTGATTGTCTCTACACCTGGCGGTGTGAAAGAGTATACCATCATCCACATCGAGTAACACTTCCCAGGCGATAACAGCAATCGACCGGCCTGTGGCCTACCTAAAGGTGCCACAGGCCGGCTTTTTTATGCTCAACCAGAATAGGCGGTGTGGAGTCCCCTGGCTTTAGCCAGGAGGAGAAAATACCGCTCTTGTGGCTGAACAGCGTATCCCGCGCCTGGTAGACGGCCCCGAAGCCGCCGGTACCGATCTGGCTGACGATGCCATAGCGCGCGTGGAGCAGGTAGGAGGGGACAAGAGGACCGCCTCTGGTTTCTCTCAGCAGCGTGGCGGCATTGGCAGAATTAGCAAAAGATACGCTATCGCAAGAGCAACTCTCTTGACAGAACACATCCAGGCTGGTACACTTGTTCAAATACGGAGAAAAGGAACAGTCGCATGAAAAGGAGCAAGACGCCCACCTTCCTGCTCGAGTTGCCGCTGGCCGTGACCGGAGGTCAAGCCAGGCGCCAGCAGGCACACTTTGAGGCGGCGCGCGCGCTTTACAATGCGCTGTTGGGTGAGGCCCTGGCGCGTCTGCACCGCATGTGGGCTGACCCTGCCTGGCAAGCGGCACGTGCTCTTCCACGGTCACAACAACGGGAACGGGCGGCGGCGTTCGCCCAACTGCGACTGGAGTACGGTTTCTCCGAATATGCCCTGCACGATTTCGCTACGCGTGCCACTTGCACCTGGATTGCCGACCACATCGATGCCGTCACCGCCCAAACGCTGGCCACCCGCGCCTATCAAGCGGCTAATCGGGTGTGTCTCGGCAAGGCGAAAAAGGCGCGTTTCAAGAGCAAGGGGCGCGGCCTGGATAGCATCGAGGGCAAGCGCAACAATACCGGACTGCGGTTTCTCCTCCAACCTCCCGAAGAGGGCAATCAAGGCTGGTTAGTGTGGGGCAAGGACCGCCTGCCTGCCATTATCGACTGGGAGGACCCGGTGGTGAAATATGGCCTGGATCACCGCATCAAGTACGCACGGCTTGTGCGGCGCAAGGCATCCAGTCCAGGAGCCAAGGGCGCAGACTGCCAGGGCTACCGCTACTCTGTGCAATTAGCCTTAAAGGGCACATCCTACCAGAAGCTAAAGAACGCGCCAGGACATGAGGTGATCGGGTTGGACCTGGGACCCTCGACCGTGGCTATCGTGCCGCGTGAAGGTGAGATGCGGCTTGTGCCTTTATGCGAGGAACTGAAGCCCGATGGACGTAAAAAGCGACGCTTAGAGCGCAAGCTGGACAGACAGCGCCGCGCCAACAACCCGCAGAACTACGACGAAAAAGGGCGCGTCAAGAAGCATGGTAGGCGCCGCCTCACCTGGAAGAACAGCAAGGGGTATCTCGCAACAAGACGGAGACTTGCCCGCCACGAACGCAAGCTTGCCGCACACCGCAAGAGCTTGCATGGGCGACTGGTCAACGAGATTATACGTACTGGTAACGACATTCATATCGAGAAAATTTCCTACAAGGGCTGGCAGAAGCGGTTCGGCAAGAGCGTGGGCCTGCGTGCCCCAGGGATGTTGATAGAGCACCTGAGACGCACAGTTGCAAAGACTGGCGGCATCCTACACGAGTTTCCCACGCGCAGCACCAAACTGTCCCAGTACTGTCACGGCTGCCGGACGTATACCAAGAAGCCACTCTCGCAACGATGGCATCATTGTACCTGCGGAGTGGGTCCCGTCCAGCGTGATCTGTATTCGGCGTTTCTGGCAGCTTTTCTTACATCACAAGACATCATCCCCTCCATCGCCCATGACGAATGGGAGGGTGCGGAACTGCGCCTGCGGGCAGCGATGGAGCGACTGGTTCAACGTGCGAAAGAGGGGCAGGTCTTGCCCCGAAGCGTCGGCATCACCGGCGCCAGAGCGCGTCTGCCTCAAAGTCCTGGCTCTACCCACCAAGAGCTAGTTTACCGGCGTGGTAGACTAGAAGCGTTGGAGTAGGTACAGGAACCTCCCGCCTTTGAAGCGGGAGAGTGTCAGAATAGGTGACACCATTCTGGAGGAGGAGAATTACATGGCAGACGAACAGCAACGGGATAGTAAAGTCAAGTTTAATCTAGTATCCGAAGAGGAAGCCCGAAGGCGGCGCTTAGAGGCATTAAGGGAGAAGGGCATCAACCCTTATCCCAATCGCGTAGAGCGCACCCATACTATCGCAGAGGTGTTACAACACTTTGATGCGTGGCGAGGGGAAGAGGGCGACTTTATTCTTACAGGGCGTATTCGCCTGATGCGTGACATGGGCAAGGTTACCTTCGCCCAAATCGAAGATGGCACTGGCCGCATCCAGATTTTTTTCCAAGTCAATGATCTAGGAAAAGAGACGTATCAGACCCTCAAGCTGCTGGATATTG
>Ga0207646_10001703_pt1 | contig 26713 bp, 21 predicted proteins | sample KBSK5502metaG_FD_184343 | JGI IMG/M metagenome (GOLD analysis project Ga0207646, IMG submission 184343) | Corn, switchgrass and miscanthus rhizosphere microbial communities from Kellogg Biological Station, Michigan, USA - KBS K5-50-2 metaG... | ecosystem: Host-associated > Plants > Roots >...
AGTAGCCGCGTGGTTGCGTGTGCGACCACACAAATCGTTCCCTCATTGGAACTACACTATCTACCCTCACCCTTATAAGCAGGGTAGCTAAACGTCGCAGTTATTTTTTTATGGCTCCTTCGGGTTCTTCGCCTGCGGCGCGGAGACGCAGCAATTCTACTTCTTCCCAACGGGCGCGGCGGGCTGCGAGGAGACGCTGCAACAGCACTTCTCCGGTTTCAGTGGTTGCATTTTCATTCTTCATCCGGGATTCGCGCCAAGCGCAGGTAAGTTCGCCAGTGACGGCATTGTGTAGGACAGCAGCACGATAACGCTGGAGCCGTTCCTGGGCTCGGCGCGCTGCTTTTTCGGCTCGCTCTAATCCTGACAATGCGGCATCCAGCTTCGCCACGATTCGCTCCTGTTCGCGCGTGGGTGGGAGCAAAATCGGTTGAGACAAGACATCCCGGTCGCGCACTGCCGGATAGCTTGAGCCGGTTTGAAGTGCGTGAAGCGGCTGCAGAAAATCCTCTGACAAAACCTGGAAAAACAAGAAGTACGAAGACACACCCTCAGCAGCGCGGATAATCGTGAAGCCGGTCGAAGCAACCGGATTCGGGTAATCACGTTCCACACGAGCAATCTTTCGTAGGTACGTTCGGACAGTAGAAAATAGAATGTCATCTTTGCGCACTTTTTGCCGAGCGCGACTCGGCGCGTCTCGTCCAGTAATGATTCTCGTCTCGGCGATGCGGTTTCTTTCATTGTCGATGCCGCCTATATCGAAGTAGGTGAACTCGGTGTCAGGTGAGTCCTCTGGGCTGATAGTTGATACCGGAAGGCAAATTTCAGCTAGCGTCGTCTTCACCCATCCTTTTGGCAGTTCTTCAGGCATTGGTCAATCTCGATGTTGAGCTACGGTCATCTTGTTCCCTGTATCAATGACCAGAGACAGACGGAGATTTGCGTGGAATAGAAGAGCTGGCCGATGGCGAATTGCTTGGCCTGCGCCTTCATGTGCGACCAGCGCGCTTCGGGCGGCACCCAGTAGAAATCCAGCGCCCTGTACTTGTCTGGGTCTTCGGGTCTTGGCTTTGCGCCCGTTCGGCTTCAAGCTTCGCATACCATTCCTCGAAAGCGTCAGAGATGTACTTGAGGAAAATCAGGCCGAAGCAGAGTGCTGTCGTCGCGTTTACGCAATGACGTCTCGCATTACGTTACCATACACGTCGGTCAGACAAAAATCCCGGCCTGCATATCAGTAGGTCAGTTTTTCGCGGTCGAGTCCGAGCAGATGCAGCACCGTTGCGTGGAGGTCGTGGATCGAGACCTGTTTCTCAACCACCTTGAAGCCGAACTCATCGGTGGCGCTGTAGACGAGGCTGGGCTTGACGCTTGCTCGCACCGTCAAGCGCTGTTGCCAGTTCCCCGCACTCATGCCGTTGGCATCAGTTGCTCAACCTTGATATGCCTGCTGAGCGCATTTGACAAGGCCAACGTCTCTGTACCATTCAAGCCTAAATCGTCGAGACTGCCGCGTGCGGCAATAATGGCTTGCGCAATCACCAGCAAGCCGCGCGGATCTTCGTCAGCTTCGGCGAGCGCCAGCCGGAGCAAATCCGCCGCCTCTTCCACGTCCGCTGCCATGCGCGGTCGCAACCATTCGTCAAAATCAATCATGGCTTTGCCCTGTCCTGATACTTACGTCAAGCGGCTAGCCTGGTCAATGTCGCTCTGTTGCGCGGTCTTGTCACCCCCACACAGCAGCAAAACGATTCACGCGGCCTTGCGTCGCGCTTTCTTGCGTCGCATCTCCACACGCTCAGCCACCGCCGCAATGAAGGCGGGGTCGTCGAGCAAGCCGGCATAATCACGCGCCGCGGCTGACTTCGCCCCTTGACGCTGGTCGCGCTCCATCAGTTGGCGCAACTCCTGATTGATCTGGGTCTGGTAGGGCGCCGCGTGAGGCCGTTCGGCGCGGGCGCGAAAGTAGGCCAGCACGTCGGCGTCGAGCAGAATCGAGATTTTGACCTTGCTCGTCTGCGGCGCGTAGTCCGGGTGGCGGCGCTTGAAACCGCCGCGTTCGTAGCGGTAACGACCGGGCTTGAGGACGGCGTCCTTGTCCTTGATTCGCGCCAGTTGCGTCCGGTAATCGGCCTCGGTGATGTCCACGACGCCTTTGCCTTTGCCTGTCTTTTTAACCCGCATAGTAAATCTTTCGTTCTTCAGCTTCGGCCTCACGGGCGGAGATGAGCCGAATCACGATTCTATATTCTACGCGATAAGGTCTCGCACGACGTTGCCATACACGTCGGTCAGGCGAAAATCCCGGCCGGCGTATCGGTAGGTGAGTTTTTCGTGGTCGAGTCCGAGCAGATGCAGCACCGTCGCGTGGAGATCGTGGATGGAAACCTGTTGCTCGACCGCCTTGAAGCCGAACTCGTCGGTGGCGCCGTAGACCAGGCCGGCCTTGACCCCACCGCCGGCCAGCCACATGGTGAAGCCGTAGGGATTGTGGTCTCGGCCATTGCCCTTTTCAGAAACCGGCGTGCGCCCAAACTCGCCGCCCCAGATGACGAGCGTCTCATCCAGCAACCCGCGCCGTTTGAGGTCACGGACGAGCGCGGCCGAGGCGCGGTCCATGTCGGGGCAGCGCTCGCGGAGGCCTTTTTCGAGGTTCTCGTGGTCGTCCCACTGCTGTCCGGGGCCGTGGTGCAACTGGACGTAACGGACGCCGCTTTCGACCAGCCGCCGCGCCAGCAGGCACCCCTGGGCATAAGGGGTCGTGCCGTATTCGGCCCGGACCGACTCCGGTTCCTTGCGGATGTCGAAAACATCCGAGGCGGTGAACTGCATCCGGTAGGCTGTCTCCATGCTCTTGATTCGGCCTTCGAGGAAATCGTCGGCGCCGAATCCTTCAGCGTGCGCCCGGTTCAAAGCCTGGATCGCGTCCAATTGCGCGCGCTGCTGAGGAGCACCCAGGTCCTTGTTGCGCAGGAAGCGAATCATCTTTTCGGGGTCCGTTTCGGCGTTATTGAAAAGCGTGCCCTGGTATTCGGCTGGAAGAAATCCGGAACTCGTCCACAAGCTGCTTGGGGTGGGGCTCAACACCACGAAGGCCGGCAGGTTCTGATTCTCTGTGCCCAAGCCGTAGGAGACCCAGGCCCCTATGGTCGGGCGCATCGAGGTCATAATGCCGCTGAAGAATAGATTGCGACCGGGCTCGTGATTCGGGTTGAAGCTGTAGAGCGAACGAATGACGCAGAGGTCATCAATGGTGGCAGCCAACTGCGGCAGCAGTTCGCTGACTTCGATCCCGCTCCGCCCGTACTTCTGAAACTTGAACATCGAGGGGAGCAGCCCGGCCGTCTTGCGCTCCGTGCGCAGGTCTACTTCCGCGGGGCGCTGCCCCGCATACTTTGCGAGCGCGGGCTTGGGATCGAACAGATCTACGTGCGACGGCCCGCCGGTCATGAAGAGTAAGATGACGTGCTTGGCCTTGGGCGCAAAGTGTGGGCCGGCGTGATGTCGCGCGTCTGCCCCAGCAGTTTGGCTGAATGCCGTCTGGCTGGCCAAAAGGTCTGCCAGCATCAAGGAGCCAAATCCGCTGCCAAGAGTTGAGAGAAATGAACGTCTTGAAAAGTTAGCAAGCTTCATAAGCAGCAAAAGTAGAGAGCAGTTTCAACTTTCTGCCGCCGCGTAGCGGCAGTTTGAATGTAGCCGTGGGTTTCAACCCACGGGAGAGTAGATATGATTTTTCGTCGCGTCAGCGACGACTGAATTCTAGCATCAAGCTCATTCAACCGTCGCTGACGCGACGGGGGCTCTCTCTCCTGATCACCGTGGGTTGAAACCCACGGCTACATTCAGGTCGCCGCTACGCGGCGCAGGAGACGGTGATCTCCAAATCAACTGCGCAGTTGAAAAGTTTTCGATCATGGCCAAAACACCTCCTCGTTGGTTGCCAGCAGGACCTGAGCAAACTGTGCCACGGTTGCACGGTTGAGATAGCCGAGCCCCGCCTTGAGTTCGGCAGGGCTTGGGTCGCGGGACAAGATCTTGCGGTAAAGGGCGCGAACTCGCCGAGCGGCGTCACGTTCTTGTTCCACCGAGTTGGCGAGCGCTGCGCTGAGTTGCTTGATGAATGGACTATTCAAGACGAACAGTTCCTGGAGCGGTGTGATGGTCAGACTACGCGCCGGGCTGTGCTGGAAGGGATTGGGGAAGTCGTACAGGCGCAGAATATCGCTTGTGCGTCCCCGGTTGATCTTGCCATAGACCGTGCGCCGGGTGTTGTCCAATGCGTCGAGGTCCAGCGATGGCCCGTACATTTCCAGGTTCAGGAGGCCCGCTGCCTGGAGCAGCGAGTCGCGATAGGCTTCGGCATCGAGCCGCCGCGGATTCATCCGCCAGAGCCATTGGTTGGCCTGGTCGATCTCGGCGGCGTCTGTCCTCGGCCGGCTCGATTGCCGGTAGGCGGCCGAGAGCAGGATCTCCCGGTGCAGCCATTTCAGCGACCATCCGTTGGCGATAAACCGGGCCGCCAGGTCGTCGAGCAGTTCCGGGTGTGATGGTCGATCACCCCGGTCACCGAAATCGCTCGGGGTGCCGACCAGATGCTTGCCGAAATGCCAACCCCAGACTCGATTGACGATGACCCGTGCGGCGAGCGGCGCGGCGTCGGTCAGGATCTTCTCCGCCAGCTCCAGCCGGCCCGAGCCTCGCTTGAAAACATTCTCCGGGTCCTTCGACAGAACAGTGAGGAATCGCCGGGGAACGATCTCTCCGGGCGACGTGGAGCTGCCGCGGGCGAAGACCGGAAGGTCGCGCACCTCTCCCGGTTTTGAAACAATCGAAGTGAAGTCCGGGTGTGAGCCGTCCGCCCACATCGCTGCGTCATGCACGGCATTGATGAACGGCGCTTTCGCGTCTTCCTCCTTCTTGTTTGCATCTGCGGCGTCTCCATCCTCTTTGGGCGCTCCGATCTTGGCCACGGTTGCGGCCAGCTCCGGATAGCGCTCCTTCACGGAGTTCATTTGTGCCTTGAGGGAGGCCATTTCTGCCCGGCATTCCTCGGCTTGCTTGAGGGACTGTTCCCGCTCAGGCCCTTTGACCTTGGAGAGGTAATTCGCGAAGGAGGCCAGCTCCGTCACGCGCTGACGCGCGAAGAGAAAGCGGGCCTCGGTCGCCGCATCGACCTCTCGCAGCGGCCGGACCGCCGGCGACGTCGAGGCAAACACACCCGCCAGGGCGTAATAATCTTTTTGGGAGATCGGATCGAACTTGTGGTCGTGGCAGCGCGCGCACGCCACCGTCAGTCCCAACATCCCCCGGCTGACCGCATCCACGCGCTCATCCCATTCCTCCAGCAGCAGGTTGTCAATCAGATCCTTCCCCAGCATCTTCTCTTTCCACTCCGAAGGCGCCATCCCAAGGTATCCCAGGGCGCGCAGACCCTCGCGCGAAGTGCCGGGCATCAGATCGGCTGCCAGTTGCAGTTTGATGAAACGGTCGTAAGGGAGGTCGTGGTTGAAGGCTTCGATGACCCAATCGCGATAACGCCACGCATAGGGATAGGCCTGGCGGTTGCCACCCGTGTCGCCGTTTTCCGCATAGCGCGCGACATCGAGCCAGTAGCGGCTCCAGCGTTCGCCGTAACGAGGGCTGGCCAGCAGACGATCAATCAGCTTTTCATAGCGGTCAGGGGCAGTATCTTTTGCAAAGCTCTCAACCTCCTCGTAGCTGGGTTTCAGTCCCACTAGGTCCAGATAGACGCGGCGGGCGAGGGTTCTCGGGTCTGCCTCCGCCGAAGGCTTGAGCCCGTTCTGTTCCAGCTTGGCCAGGATAAAGCGGTCGGTCTTGGTGCGCGGCCAAGAGGCTTGTTTGACGGGCGGAGCGGGAAGCTCACGGACCGGCTGAAAAGCCCACCACTGCCGGCCTTGATTGAAGTCAATCACGCGTGCTTTGCCTCCTGCATTGGAGGCTGCGCTCGCTACGGCGGTTTCTGTGCGAGGATCGGGCGCGCCCGCCGCGATCCATTGTTCGAAGTCGGCAATCACCGAGTCGGGAAGCTTGCCGGTTGGCGGCATCTTCAGACGCAAGTCGTTGTAGCGCAGGGCGCGCAGCAGCAGGCTCTCGGCCGGCTTGCCGGGTACAACGACCGGCCCCGAAGCGCCTCCTTTGAGCAGCCCCGACTTGGTGTCCAGGACCAGCCCGCCCATTGGCGTTTTCAGTTTTGAAGAATGGCAGCCGTAGCAATTGGTCGCGAGGACGGGTCGAATCTTCTTCTCAAACAACTCGTCGCCGGTGGATTGAGCGCTCATTCGCTCCGCTGCAAGGGTGAGCAAAAAGAGCCAGATGAGCGTCAGTTTGAATTTTGTGCGCGTCATCTATATCTCCTATTGAACTGCGGAACCGGATGGCAGCCATCGCGTCTGAACTGCTCGCCTAACGCATCAATTATACAGTCCTTCTGCGTCGTTCAAGAGGTAAGGGGCAATGCTGCCTCTAGCCGTTTGACTTCTACGTACATGCTATCCAATGTCTGTTCGATCAAATCGATAATGTCATCAATATAAGAAAGCTCCTCAGTACCATAAATGACATTTTGTACTGTGCCGACGAACTTTCCGTGCCCAGTGTTAGCGACATGAAGCTTGGCTTCCTTTACGTTGAGATCATCATGGGCCTGAATTCTCTTACGCGCTGTAAGTAGCCTATCATGCAGTGCGCGGTGGCTTCCCGGTATATGTGTCTCATCAAGCAAGTACTTACGCTTTGGTTTGCCTCTGGCATCTAGCTCAGCACCGTAAGACACTATATATGGCTTAGAGTACTCTACCAGGGCAAACTGAAAAGCAGGGCCTACAAGAGGATGATCTCTGTGGCGTTTTATCTCCCGCAGAATTCGCCAAGCATTGTTGAGTTTATCGATGCTGGATACAAAGTGGACATATTGTTCTTCTTGATGAGTCATTGTGCTACTTACCCCAGGTGATGCCGGACAGATTGACGCTTATGGGTTGATGACTGATAGCCCTTCGTCCTCAGCGACTTTACAGAGCTTGTCATCCGCACAAACAAAGTAATCCAGCATTCCTTGACTGCTGAGGCTCAGAGCCACTGCAAGCTGTAGTGAATCCAACGTGCGAAAAGCCCTGGTTGGAGCGTGCTTCCTGAGCAATCGCTCGGCTTCCTGAAAGTGGCTCTGCAACATCCTGACGACGGGAAAACGTCGCGCCGCGAAATCTGTCGCAATGTGTTTTTGTACCTGCTGCAGGTCTTGCGCCGTGATCTCTTGCGTGCGGACTTTGAGAGCAAACACAGACTGAAGCTCAACGGCCGCCAAACGCGAAATATAGTGAGTGCTCCCCGGCTCACTCAGAATTCGCTCAACCTCTGGCGTTCCTTTCTCCACGTGATAATGCTTGGCCAGAGCGCTGGTGTCTAAAAAATAGTTGGCCATTAGAAGCGTTCGTCCCTCTCGGCAATGATGTCATCGGCGAGGGAGCCGGGAATCTTCGCCAGGATCTGACGCACCGACTCAAGGGTGATGCTCGGATCGGCTTCTTGGCCACAGGCTGCTATATACTCAACGTCAAGCAAGGAATCATCGTCATCGCCGTGAGGAGACAGGAGCCATGGCGTTTCGACTGCCTTCCTGAGAGCGTTGATGGCGAACTCTTCAAGCTCCTGACCGCTTGCCGTCGCTTTCTCTAGCATCTGTTGCTCAAGGTCGGCGGGAATGGTGATTGTTGCGCTCATCGTCTTGACCTCTTCGATTCCGGACGGATCAGTCCGTCGCTTGCCATCGCTTACCATCGCTTACCATCGCTTGCCATCGCTTGCCATCTCTTGAAGGATACCGCGAACACTGCGGGCGGGCAATAAAAGAACGTCAGGTATTGGCCTTCGGCTTCAGATAGTGATTGGGCACATTCTCCAGCGGCGGAACCTTCCGCTCCGAGGCTGCTAGCAAATGTCTGATGTTGTCGTAAAGGTCGCGTTCGCGGCGCTGCATTTGCGGCAGCAGGCCCAATTCGACCGCCGCATCCAACGACTGTTCACCGGTCGTTACGATTATGGGACGGCCTATCCCAAAAGCGCACACTGCGCCCAGGTGGGCTAGTCTAGCCTATTTGACCAAGCTCTCTGCCTCTATCATTTAACCGGCCGGCGGCGCTGGCACGGCGTTTGGCTATCCTGACCCGAGGGCAAGCGTCGCCCGTCTGCGGATCACGGTAACCGGTGGCGTGATTTCGCCACTTCGGAGGTGTCCATGGGAACACTGGGGCAAGACCTGCGCTTCAGCCTGCGGATACTCGCACGGCGACCCGGCTTCACACTGGTCGTCGTGCTGACGCTGGCTTTGGGCATCGGCGCCAACACCGCCGTCTTCAGCGTCGTCCATGCGGTGATCCTGCGCCCGCTCCCGTTTGAGCAGCCTGATCGATTGATCACGCTCTGGGAGAATCATCCGCAGCAAGGCCAGGATCAGTTGAGTGTCTCGTACCCCAACTTTCTCGACTGGCGGGAGCAGAGCCGGTCCTTCGAGCACCTGGCTGCCTACAGGTTGACCGGCTTGATCCTGAAGCTTGGGGAAGAGCCCACGCGCATGGCGGCAGCGTTTGTCACCGCTGACCTCTTCACAGTCCTCCGCGTCACGCCGTCTCTTGGCCGCACTTTTCTGCCCGCCGAGGACCAGCCAGGTGGCGACCGGGTGGTCATCGTCAGTCATGGCTTCTGGCAGCGCCGCTTCGGGGGCGATCCGCACCTCGTGGGCCAGACCATCTCGATCCTGAATGCCAAGGACCCGCGCTACACCGTGGTCGGGATTATGCCGCCTGGATTCCAGTTTCCTGAAGAGCAGGTCGAGGCGTGGTTGCCCCTGGGCTCGCTCGCCAATCAGAACCAGATGAAGAACCGCGCCGTGCATCTGAACTGGGTGCTCGCCCGGCTCAAGCCAGGCGTCACACTGCCGCAGGCCAGGACGGAAATGGAGACTCTCGCCAGCCGCATTCAGCAGCAGTCGGCGGCGACGGACCCTGGTCATGGGGTGAAACTCGTTCCTCTGCACGAGCAGATGGTCGGTCAGATTCAACCGGCGCTCGTGGTGCTGCTGGGCGCGGTGCTGTTCGTGCTCTTGATTGCCTGTGCCAATGTCGCCAATTTGCTGCTGGCCCGAGCCACGGCGCGGCAAACAGAGATCGCCATCCGCACCGCGCTCGGCGCCAGTCGCTTCAGAATCATCCGGCAACTGCTCGCGGAGAGCCTGTGCCTGGCTGTCTTAGGCGGCGCGGCGGGGCTGTTGCTGGCGCTCTGGGGCGTGGGGCCGCTGACGGCCTACCTTCCTGACTTCGTGCCTCGCGCCCAGGAGATCCGGATTGATGGGCCGGTGCTCGGCTTCACCCTCATCGTCTCGCTGCTGACCGGAGTGGGCTTCGGTCTGGTGCCCGCGATTCAAGCCTCGAAGCCCAATCTCAGCGAAGCGCTCAAAGCGGGCGGCGGCAAATCACCGGGGAGTTTCAGTCGCCACCGCGTGCGCGGCGCCCTAGTGATTTCAGAGGTGGCGTTGTCATTAGTGCTCTTGATCGGCGCGGGCCTTTTGATCAAAAGCTTCTGGCGCTTGATGAACGTCGATCCGGGCTTCCAGTCGGGTCATCTGCTGACGATGTCCGTCGGCTTGCCCGGCGCCAAGTACCGCGAAGAGCAGCAGGTGATCTCTTTCTTCGAGCAACTCCCGCGGCGGCTGGAGGCCTTGCCCGGAGTGCAGACGGTGAGCGCGGTCAGCTCGCTCCCGATCAGCGGAGGTGATAGCAATGGCCAGTTGACCATCGAGGGCCGCCCCTTCCAACCCGGAGAAGCGCCCGGAGCCAGCTACCGTCGCATTCTCCCGAACTACTTTCGAACCATGGGGATTCCGCTCCGGCGAGGGCGCGAATTCGATGAGCGGGACAGAGGCGAGGGTCAAATGGTGGTCATCATCAACGACAGCCTGGCTCGCCGGTTCTGGCCCCATGACGATCCGATCGGCAAACGCCTCAAGGTCGGGCCGGCCGAGCGCGAGCCCTGGCTCACGATCATCGGGGTGGTCGGCGATGTGAGAAACATCGGGCTCGAGGCCGAACCAAACCTGGCCACCTACGAGCCCCACGCCCAGCGCCCTTGGAGCGTGATGGACTTGGTCGTGCGGACGAAGACCGAGCCGCTCGGTTTAGCCGCCACCGTGCGCGGCGAGTTGCGGGCCGCGGAGAAGGACCTGGTCCTTCTCAACCTCTTGACGATGGACCAGCGCATCTCGGTCTCAGTCGCGCCACGCCGTTTCAACCTGCTCGTGCTCGGAATCTTCGCGGCCGTCGCGCTCGTGCTGGCGGCCATCGGCATCTACGGGGTGATGTCCTATGCCGTCACGCAGCGGACGCACGAGATCGGCATCCGCCTGGCGTTAGGCGCCGAGAGCCGCGACGTGCTGAAGCTGGTCATCGGGCGCGGCATGACGCTGGCGCTGGCCGGGGTGGCGATGGGACTGGTCGCGGCCTACGGCCTGACGCGCTTGATGCGGGGCCTGCTCTTCGAGGTGAGCGCGACCGATCCGGCGACGTTTGGCCTGATCGCAGGGTTGCTGATGATGGTGGCGCTGGCGGCCTGTTACCTGCCGGCGCGGCGGGCGACGCAGGTCGATCCGATGGTCGCGCTCCGGTACGAATAAATAATTTGTCCGTGGTCAGTCGTCAGTAGTCCGTTGCCTTGTCTCAGCGGCCCACTGCGAGAACCACAACGGACCACTGACGACTGACCACGGACCACTGACTAAGGACCACTGACGATGGACAACCTGTGGCAAGATTTGCGCTACGGCCTGCGCACGTTCATCAAACAGCCTGGCTTCACTGCGGTGGCCGTCGTCACGCTCGCGCTCGGCATCGGCGCCAACACCGCGATCTTTAGCTTGATCGACGCGGTGCTGCTCAAGCTGCTGCCGGTCAAAGACCCTGCCCAGCTTGTGGCTTTGGCCGCCACCAGCGCGGGAGGGCAAGGACTCGGATTTTCCTATCCTATGTTTCAAGACCTGCGCGAGCGCAGCCAGGTCTTCGCCGGCATCCTGGCTTACGATGGTGTGACGCTCAATCTCAGTGAGAGCGGCCAGACGGATCGCGTGACGGGTGAATTGGTTTCGGGTCATTACTTTTCCGTGCTGGGTGTCAAGCCGCTCCTTGGCCGAGTCTTCTCCGCCGATGACGACCGGTCGCCCGGCGCTCATCCGGTGGCGATTCTTAGCTATCAATTCTGGCAGCGCCGATTTTCAAGCGACCCGACCGTGGTGGGAAAGACGATCCATCTCAGTGGCTATCCCTTCACGGTGGTGGGCATTTCACCTCCCGGTTTTTTCGGCGTCGAGGTGGGTGCTTCGCCCGCCGTGTGGGTGCCCATGATGATGCAGCCGCAAGTGTCAGGCTTGAGTGGCCGCCTGAGTGACCGCCTGCGGATGCGGAATAACTTTTGGGTCAAGATCATGGCGCGGCTGAAACCTGGCGTCAGTGAACAACAGGCCCAGGTCGCCACCGAACTGCTCTGTCAGCAGATCAACCAGGAAGCGCCGGGAATGGTCCCCAAATTGCGCGACTTTCTGTTGCAGCAGCACGTCCAAGTGCGGCCGGCGAGCAAAGGATGGTCGAGTCTGCGGAATCAATTCAAGCAACCCCTGCTCATCCTCATGGGCATGGTCGGGCTGGTGTTGGCTGTAGCCTGCGCCAACGTCGCCAATCTCTTACTGGCCCGCGCCGCGGCCCGCCAAAAAGAGATCGCGGTGCGCCTGGCCTTGGGCGCGAGCCGCTTCCGGTTAGTGCGTCAATTGCTCACCGAAAGCGTGCTGCTCTCTTTATGCGGCGCCCTGCTCGGTCTGCTCTTCGCTTTATGGGGGACCGACCTGCTGTTGAATCTCGTCTCCCAGGCCCGTTTTACGCTTGAAGTTCATCCTGACTGGCGCGTGCTCAGTTTCAATCTCAGCATCGCGGTGTTGACCGGGATGCTGTTTGGACTGGCGCCGGCGATTCAAGCCACGCGCCCGGACCTGATGACGGCGCTCAAGCATGAAGTCCCGGCTGTTCTCGGCGGCGGCAGCCGCTTTGAACTGCGCAAAATATTGGTGGTCTCGCAAGTCGCGGTCTCGCTCTTGCTGCTCGTCGGCGCGGGCCTGTTTGTGCGCACGCTGCAAAATCTCAAGGGAGTAGACCTGGGATTTAAGGCCGACAAAGTTCTGCTGCTCTCAGTCAATCCCGGCCTCAACGCTTACACCCCGGTTCAAGTCAGGGGCTTCTATGCGCAACTGCTGGATCGGGTCAGCGCTTTGCCTGGCGTGCAGTCGGCGAGCCTGACGGACATGCCGCTGCTGGCTGGCGCTTGGGTCGATGGCGTCTCGGTCGAAGGTTACCAGGCTCGGCCGGGGCAGGACATGAGCACGACGGCGAAAAAAGTCGAGCCGAAGTTTTTCGAGACCATGGGCATCTCGCTCCTCGCGGGTCGTGATTTCGGCGCCGAGGACGGGCCAGACGCCCCCAAAGTCGCGATCATCAATGAAACTTTCGCCCGCGCCTTTTGGGGGCATGAGAACCCCATCGGCCGGCGCATCGGAGTGGGGAGCAAGCCGGACCGGGAAATCATCGGCGTCATCAAAGACACCAAATATCGTGACTTGAAGGAACAAACTCAGCGCACGGTTTACGTTCCTTTCGCGCAAGCTGAAGCGGTGAGCGCCGAACGCACCCTGCATGTGAGAACGGCCGGCGATCCGAAGAACTTAATCGCCGCCATTCGACACGAGGTGCAAACGCTGGATCAGAATCTGCCGGTTTATGGCGTCAGAACGTACACCGAACTGGTGGCGGAGTCGATGTCACAAGAGCGCATCATCGCCACGCTCTCGAGTTTCTTCGGGCTGCTCGCTTTGTTGCTGGCCTCGATCGGCCTGTATGGGGTGATGGCCTACGCGGTGGTGCGCCGGAGGCGTGAAATCGGCATCCGCATAGCGTTGGGGGCGCAAGCCAGGGACGTGCTCAAGCTGGTCGTGGGGCAGGGCATCAGGCTGACCTTGATCGGCGTCGCCATCGGCTTGGGGGCGGCCTTCGCCCTCACGCGCTTGATCAAGAGCTTGCTGTTTGGCGTGGGCGTGACCGATCCGACGACCTTCGTCGTGATCTCACTCCTGCTCACGCTGGTGGCGCTCTTGGCCTGTTACCTGCCGGCGCGGCGGGCGACGCGGGTCGATCCGATGGTGGCGCTGCGGTACGAATAGTAGGCAGTAGGCAGTAAGCAGTAAGCAGTAGGCAGTAAATGGATAGCGGCCGGCGACGGACGGTCTTGCTGCCTACTGCCTACTGCTTACTGCCTACTTTCATAGGAGGAATGATGGACATGATCTGGCAAGACCTCTGCTACGGTTGGCGCATGCTGGTGAAGCATCGCGGGGTCACGGCCGTCGCGGTGATCGCGATGGCGCTGGGGATCGGCGCCAATACGATGGTCTTCAGCCTGCTGGTGGGGCTTGTGTTTCGGCCCTTCGCTTTTGCCCATCAAGCTCGCCTGGTGATGCTCTGGGAGCATCAGCCTGAGGTCGGCATCACGCGTGGCTCGGTGGCGCCCGCCAACTTCCTGGATTGGCGTGAGCAGAGCCGCGCCTGCGAGCAACTCGTCGCCATCAGTTCCGGCTCTTTCGACCTCTCCGACGGAGGCCAGCCTGAGCGCTTCCAGGGCTACCGAGTCTCGGCCGGCTTCTTCGAGGCGTTGGGCGTGAAGGCGGCCTCCGGGCGGACCTTCGCGCCGGAAGAGAATCAACCGGGAAAGCATCAGGTCGTGGTGCTCAAGCACAGCCTATGGCAAAGCCGCTTCGGCGCTGATCCGCAGATCGTGGGTCGCGCGATCACGCTCAACGGCCAAAGCTTCACCGTCATCGGCGTCATGCCTGCGGATTTCAACTTCCCTGTGGGCGGCGGAGAGATGTGGACCCCGCTCGTCTTTGAGCCGCGAGAACAGACTGAACGCGGCAACCATTACTTGCAGGTCATGGGATTGCTCCGTCCCGGCGTGACGATGGAGCAGGCGCGCGCAGACTTGGGAGCGATTGCCCGCCGCGCCCAGCAAGAGTATCCGGAGACCAACAGCGGCCGGACCATTCGTGTCGTCTCGCTGATCCAAGATGCGACCAGAGGCGTACGCGTAGCCGTGCCCGCCCTGTTCGGCTCGGTTCTCTTCGTGCTCCTGATCGCCTGCGCCAACGTGGCGAATCTGTTGCTGGTGCGCGCCGCATCGCGACAGCGAGAGATCGCCATCCGCCTGGCGCTGGGCGCGAGCCGCTTCCGGGTGATGCGCCAGTTGCTCACGGAAAGCGTGCTGCTGGCAGTGCTCGGCGGCGTGTTAGGGGTATTGCTCTCCGTCTGGGGTCTCGACGCCATCAGGGGCGTCCCGAAGGATTTCTCCAAGTTCATTCCCGGCTGGGAGAAGACTGGGATCGATCAGACGGCCCTGGCTTTCACTTTGGTCCTGTCGGTGGTGACCGGCTTGTTGTGCGGGCTGATCCCGGCGCGCACAGGGACGAAGCTGAGCCTCAACGAAGCCTTGAAAGAAGGCGGCCAAGGCGCATTGGGCACGGGCTCGCGCCATCGCGCGCACCGCCTGTTGGTCGTCTCTGAAGTGGCGCTCTCCTTAGTGCTGCTCGTCGGCGCAGGGCTGATGATCAGAAGCTTTGTCGAGTTGTTGCGCGCGGATTTCGGGGTCAACCCCGCCAACGTGCTCACCCTGCAAGTCTCCCTGCCGGGTGAGCGGTACTCGGCCGATCAGCCGCGCATCAACTTTTACCAAGCGCTCCTCGGCCGCCTCGCCGGTTTGCCCGGCGTCTTGAACGTCGGCGCCGTCGGCACGCTGCCGATGGGATACAACTATCAAAGCCGCAGCTTTCTGAGCATCGGCCAGACAGTCTTTCCTGCGAACAGGCGACCGTCCGTCACCTGGCGTGTGGCCACGCCGGGCTACTTCGATGCCATCGGCACGCCGCTGCGCCAAGGGCGCCGCTTCACCGAGCAAGACCGCGCGGGCGCGCCGCGTGTAGCGTTAGTCAACGAAGCTTTCGCCAGAGAGTTCCTGCCCAATCAAGCAGCTCTGGGGCAGCGCTTCAAATGCGATGACGGTGATCCGTTCCAAATCATCGGCGTCCTCGCCAATGTCATGAACGATGATATGGAAGCGCGAGCCGAGCCGGAGGTCTACGTGCCCTACGCCCAGGATGCCTGGCGCACGGTCTATCTGGTCGTCCGCGCCAACTCCAACCCGACGGCGCTCACCTCAGGCGTGCGCCGCGAAGTGAGCGCGCTGGATCCAGTGCTGCCGGTCTTCAACGTGAAGTTGATGGGGCAAGTCATTGACGAGCGCCTCTCGCCCAAGCGGATGGCGACCCTCGTCTTGGGCGGCTTCGCGCTCATCGCCTTGTTATTGGCGGCCGTGGGAATTTACGCCGTCATGGCTTATGCGGTCACTGAGCGCACGCACGAAATCGGCATTCGCCTGGCGTTGGGCGCGCAAAGCCGCGACGTGCTCAAGCTGGTCATCAGCCAGGGCCTGAAGCTGGCCTTGATCGGCGTGATAATCGGCTCGGCGGCGGCCTTCGCGCTGACGCGCGTCATGTCGAGCCTGCTCTACAGTGTGAGCCCGCTCGATCCGTTGACGTTCACGGTGGTGGCCCTGACTCTCACCGTCGTGGCCCTGCTGGCTTGCTGGCTTCCGGCGCGACGGGCGGCGAAGGTGGACCCGATGGTCGCGCTCCGGTATGAATGATGGAGAGGTCAAAGACGATGGTCAGTCATGGTAGCGAGCCTGCAAGAAATCAATCCGATCTTCGCTGACGAGGGACACCATCCGGTGCTCTTGGGTTGATCGACGCAACCAAGCGCCGGACGCCAGATACTTCAATGGCTCTGGCGTGCCGATCCCGGTCAATGGCTCTCGCCTAATCGCCTCGATCAAATCGCAGGCGCGAAGGGCGACTTTGCGATCTGTCTCCACTCAGTAGCGTAAGTCTTCGCGGAATTCCGGATGAAAAACTGCCGTCACGTTCTGTTTTCTTCTTGTCCTTATCTTTACTCTGGGATTGGGGAGACGGCCGCAGCTCCCAGGGCGCTACTGCACCTGCAGCATCGCCGTCGTGTTCCGCTTTGGCACCTGCCCGACCGGGATGCGAGTGACTTCTCTCATCGACTTGAGGTCGATCACAGACACCGAGTTCGACCCGGCGTTGGCCACGTAGGCCGTCTGGCTGTCGGGCGTGAGCGTCACCCAGTCGGGTGCCACTCCCACCTCAGCGCCGCCCAACAGCTTTAGGTCCGGGAGCGAGTAGGCATAGAGCGCGCTATTCTGCCGGCTGTTGACCACCAGCGTCTTGCCATCGGCGGTGACGGCCATGCCGTGAGAGATGTTTCCGCCCTCGTGAATCTCCACCTTCCCCGGCGGCAACGGCGGCAGCTTGATCCGCGTGACCTCCTGGCGGGTTTGAAAATCCACCACCGCGAATCCATGAAAATCGGTCAACTGGACGAACATGCGTTGGGTCGAGCCATCGGCGTTCTGCTCGAACGCCATGGGACGCACGCCCAGGTCGAACTCCAGCGACCACACGGGCTGCTCGGTCTGCGCCTCGATCACCGTCAGATTCTTTCCGACGATGGAGCCGGCGATCACGTACTTGCCATCCGGCGTGACATACGTGTTGTGCACGCCACCTTTGGTCGGGATAGTCTTGACTCGCGCTTGCGACGCCGTATCGATGACATCCACGGCGCCCGGCGCCTGGACGATCGCCACATAGACGCGCCGCCCATCGCGACTGATCGAGATGTTGTTGGGACGGCCACTCAAGGGTACCCGTTTGGTCACCTGGAGCGTCCTCGCCTCAACGATGTCCAGCGTCTGGAGCGCCTCATTACTGAAGTAGAGCCGGCTTCCGTCGGGAGCCGCCGCGACTCCATGGTTGACTTCGATGTCCTTGATTTCGCCCACCACCTTGTTCGTGACCGGATCGATCAGGTGGACATTGTCCCCGGCGCTGTTGGTCTGGATGATCCGGAGCTTGACGGAGGTGCCAGCCTTTGCCCCCCGCACCCAGGCCGCGAGCGTTTGCCACTCCGGGTCATGTTGAGAGTCCCAGTGTTTGCCGCCGCCGTGGAATTCATCGCCGCCCGCCTCAGCCGCCAGCGGGTGGATGAGCAGCTTGCTCCGCAGGCTGCCGGGAGTCACCCTCTGCCGGACGACCTCGAAGTTCTGGCGAGATTGCTCCTCGTCCCAGGTGGTGCTTCCAGGCGAGAGAGGCTGCAGGCGCATGGGGGTGCCCGTCGTATGGCAAGAGACGCAGCGGGCGCGACCCGGGCGCTTGGCCAGGAAGATGGGTTGGACCTGGGTTTTGAAAAACTCGAAATCCAACGGTGCCGAGGCGGTCATCGGCGCCGGCGGTTGCTGGACGGCGAACCCAATCAGCAACAAGAGCCAGGGGGCGATGGCCAGAGACAGAACTCCTCGCCAGCTCAGAATCTTTGTCAGATACATAACTCCTCCACAATTAAGAACCGCTGCTGTTCGGCGCAGACGAAGTTCCCAGCATCACTGGCGCCGCCGATTTTCAGATGCGTGTGAAGCAACCTCAAATTTCGGGAGCGAGTGTTCAGAGTACCGACTTTAGTCGGGCTTTGCTGTGTGCGACTGTAAAGCCCGACTAAAGTCGGTACTCTGAACACTCGTCGTCATCCTACTCACTTGACTGCAAACCGCTATAGGATGAGCTACTCGTTCATCCCCAACCTTAAACCGCCACCTTCTCCAGCCTCGACTGAAACGCCCGCGGCCGGAAGAGGAATTCCACGATGTTCCCTTCGTGCGGCTGCAGCCAATCGAGCTGGATCGTCGGGACCGGCCCCAGGTTCAGCCGATCGATGTGCGTCGCATCCACCAGCTGCCGCTGGAACTGCTCGTCATGAGTGATGGCGCTGCCCACGAGCGTCCCTCCGATCCGCTCGAGCATTTCGTCTTGCGGGCAGCGGACCACGCTCACGAAAGGAAACATGAATTCGGTGTTCGCTAGCGTCCTCTCGGGCGAGTCGCAGTGGATTACGACCGGCCTCAGGTATCCACAGCGCTGCTGCTCCACGAGCCTGGGACCGAACTTGGCCGTGACATGTTCGACTCCCGCCTCGCGCAAGCCGGACTCGATGCTCCGCCAGATGGCTCGCGCCGCGCCCGGCACCGTGAACGCCGCCAGGCTCGCCTGCGGGTCCTCGGGCGGTTTCGGCTCGACCGGGCCGATGCGCTCGGCTAGCGCTTCGGCAATCTCCTGGGTGTGGCGCGAGGCCCACACGCCCGAGCAGTTGATGCACCCTCGTCCACTGTTCAGAAACACGCTATTGACCATCACGTCGAGGTACTTCTCCCACTCGTCCACCACATCGTCGCCCAAGAGGATCTTGGTGAACCCCGGTCCGTGCACTTGCACGCGCGTGTCACCGCGATAGCGTTCGACCGTCGCGGTGCCGCCGAAGATCATCGTCCGGTTCGAGCGGCGCACGACTTCGGCGCCCATCTCACCGCCGCCCGGATACATCGCGATCGCTTCTTTGGGCACGCCGGCTTGGGTAAACGCGGCGGCCATGCGGCAGGGCGTCCACGGCTCCTGCGGACCGGGCTTGAGCAGCAGCCCGATCTGCATCGGGATCACCGGCAGCCACAGCGTGTGCACGCCCGGCGAATTCGATGGCAGCACCAGTCCGAGCACCGGCGACTGCGCCTGATAGCTGACGGTCACGCCGCGCGACTCGATGCCATAGCCGCGCGTCAGGATGTTCAGGTCCAAGCCCCGCGTCAGCGAGTCCAGAATCTTCTCCATATTCGACAGCACGAAGTGGTTCTTATTCATGTTGGCCTTGCACATATGCTCTGGCAGGCCCGTGCTGGCTGACTGCTGGCGGGCGAAATCATCCGGCGTTTGCGCGCCATCGCCCATCGGGAGTGTCCCGGTGAGATAAAGGTCCGCGGCCTTTTTCATGATCGCGATCAACTCCGAGATCGGAATCTCGGTGAGCACCTGCCGCGCCCGCGCGGCCAGCCGCATATCACGGGCCAGCAAACCCGTGTTGGCCTGGCTGACCCGCGCCAGTCTTTCGCCGGTGACGAAATGGACCACATCGTCAGTTTCGAGACTCGTGTAGGGCTGGCCCCATCTCAGAATCGGAATGTTTAGGACTGCCATCGGTTCCTCCCGGATTGTTCAGGCACTACTGGAAAGTGTATGGGTAAAGAAGACATCTTCCAACACAAAGGGACCAAGGGTCAAAGGAACAAAGAGATGTAAGGGAAAGGACCGCTTCTCTACTACTAAAGTCCTTGACCCTTTGTTCCTTTGACTCTTTGTGTTGAAGCTGCTGTCCCATTGAAATTCTCGTAGTGCCATTATTCAATGGACTCCCACCGTTGTCTGAGCGGCGAGCTTGCGGAACGGACGCACGCCGCTCACGCCGTCCCACGGATACTGGTCGCAGGGCGGCTCGCGCTCGCCTTCGTCTCTTTCTAAAAACCCGGGAATGAAGGTCTCGCGCGTGAGCGTCGTCAAGCGCACGCGACCGGTGTCGCCGTAGCCTACGACCAGGTCAGGATCGTCGAACGAGACCACTTCGATGACGGCGCGAGGCTGCGGCGCATAATACGTGATCTTGTAGGCGTCCTCCGGCCCGACCGGCTTCGAGCAGGCCAGCCCCATCAGCGTATTGCCGTAGGTCGGCGTCAAGTAGACGCCCTCGCCCAGCAACTCTTCCATCGCGAAGCGCGTGAACTGCGGCGTGAATTCCGTGCCGCCCGCGAAGATGCCGGTGATGCCTGAGGCCTTGATGCTCCTGCCGCGGTTCTCGAGTTCCTCGGCGAGCGCTTCGAGCAGCTTGGGCGTCGTGAACAGGCAGCGAATCTCGTGGCCCGCCCCGAGCAGCGTGATCGCCTGATCGATCACGTGAGCTTTGTATTGGTCGAGCGCCTCGGACTCGCCCCACTTGATCAGCTTGATCACCCACCGCGGGTCGAGGTCCACGCAGAAGCAAATCCCGCCGCGGTGCTGGCACAGATGCTCGACGGCCAGCCGCAGCCGGCGCGGCCCCGACGGCCCGAGCATGAGCCAGTTGGCGCCCCGCGGAAAATACTCAACGGGGAGCGTCTCGCTGAACATTTCATAGTCGGTGCGAAAGTCTTCGATCTGGAGGCGGCTCTTCGGCACGCCGGTCGTGCCGCCAGTCTCGAAGGTGAAGAGCGGCCTGCCCGCGAGTCCCTTCGGCAGCCAGCGCCTGACCGGCCCGCCGCGCAACCATTCGTCCTCGAACGGCGGGAACTTCCTGAGGTCCGCGAAGGAGGCGATCTCCCGTCTCGGCTCCCAACCCAGCCTGGAGGCGAAATCCAGCCAGAAGGGGCAGCCCGTCGCGGGGTTGAAATGCCACTCCACGATCTCGCGCACGTGGGCATCGAGTTGTGCCTTGGCCTCCTGCGCTCTGCGAACCAAGTCTGTTGCTGTCACGCTCATGCGGTTATCTCCCTTTGTCGCTTTCAATCCGCGCGTCGAGTCCAAGCAGGTGACGAGCGCTAAAAGGTATTACTTCCGGCCAGCTTTTCGTTTTACGCCTCTTGGCAAGGCAGTGATCAACGCACGAAGCATGGTATTGACTGCTTCCGGTGTTGAGAACACCTTCGAGACATCTGGGTCAAGCAGGACGATAAGACGTTCCTGGCTGATGCGGCCGGCAAAGCGATTGGGACGCGCTTTGCTGTAGTCAAATCTATACTCCGAGAGCATCTCCTCCTCTTTAGTCCGGCGTGATTTAGCAGGCGACATTTTCTTCATAGTCCTTCCGTTCTCTCCTCGTCGGTTCGCGCGCGCTGATGATTCGGATGATTTCTTTTGGCCGTTCGGTGAAGCAGACCAACAGCAGGCGATTATTTATCGCATGCCCAATGATGATCTCGCGCTTTTCATCAAAGGAATGTCCTTCGTCGTCAAAGATTTTAGCCAACGGATCATCAAAAACCGTACTGGCCTCGTCAAAGCTAACTCCGTGGCCGATGATGTTTGATGCAGCTTTGTTTGCATCCCATTCAAAGCGGTAGCTCATGCGCTCTGGATCAGCTCAACATAATAGGCAACTGCCTCAGCATAAGAGAGGTGAACAATTTCCTCAGTCGCCAAGCCGTTTCAGCTCCTCAAACGCTTCCCGGAATTTCTCCGAAATCTGCCGTACACTCTCCTTCATCTCCGGGGTGGTAGGTGGCAAGATCTCCGCAGATACATGACCCTCGCTAAGGTGCAAGACGATCAGGGAATTTTCAGCCACTCCGGCTTGCCGGCTCATTTCCGGTGTCATCACAATGACCCAGCCGCGCTCAGTTCTGGTCGGTGCAGATAATCCGGACATAACAGCCTCCACCAAAGAATTTCTTCGCGCCTCATTATAAGATTGCGCCCCTTGAGGGACAAGCAACCCTCTTAGTTTCATGTGTCCCTGCACTCTTCAGTGCTCAACCGGTGTCAGGTTCGTTCCTGTTTCGTCAGTGTTGTCTTTTGCCGACAACAATTTTCTTTGTTTTTGGGTAGCATCATATTCTTGGCTATACCAAATTTTCTGGAAGTCGCCTTGCCGCGCGTGCGCCGTGGGGAGGCGTGGCACGTCGTGGTCGAGAGCACGGGCGTCCAAGTCACAGGCTGTGGCGCATGGAAGGTACGCCGGCACGGCTACAGCTATCCGCCGCTGGAGCCACGACGAGCAGCGAGACGGTCTGGCTTAACCAGCCAGGCTTTCTGAATCTGCCTGCGCGCAGACCGCGATCCTTCTATTTAGTTCGAGCTCTCTGGCGCCTCCCCTTGAGCCACGGCCTCGACCCCCTCCAGGCCGGCAATCGATTCGTAGACCTCTACGCCCCGCTCTTCGGTCACGCGCGGGAAGACCAGGCGCAGCAGCAGGGGCGTGACCATCGTCGTGACTAAGACCATGATCACCATGATGGAGAAGACCTGCTGGTTGATGACCCCGCTCGTCAAGCCGACGCCGGCCACGATCAGCCCCACCTCGCCGCGCGAGATCATGCCCACGCCGACGCGCAACGACTCGCGCCGGTTGAAGCCCGCGAGCCGGGCCGCCACGCCGCACCCGATGATCTTCCCCAAAATAGCGACCGCCAGAATCACGCCGAGCAGGAGTAGCTTGCTTGTGTCCCCTAACAGCGCCCGCCCGTTCGCTTCCAGGCCGATGGAGATGAAGAAGACCGGGACCAGCAGGCTGTAGGTGAGCGGGTGGATGCCGGCGTCGATCTCGCGCTTGAACCGGGTCTGGGCGAAGAGCGCGCCGGCGATGTAGGCACCGGTGATGGCCGCGACCTGGCCTACGTACTGCGCGGCGAAGGCATAGAGCAGGGCCACGCCGACAGTGAAAGCGAGCAGCGCCTGGCTGGCCGGGACGCGCACGACGTAGGCCAGCAGGCGGTCGAAGTAGCGCCGCCCGAGCCATACGGAGAGGGCGAAAAAGGCCGCCATGGAAATGAGCACGAGACTGATCTCGGCGACCTGGCTCCCCGCGAAGTAGGCGTGTGAGAGCCGGGCCGGGAGCGTCTGTTCCCCTCCGGCCGGCTGGCCGCCCACGGCCGAGAAGGCGATGACGAGGGAGAGGACGATGATCCCCAATACGTCATCGATCACGGCCGCCCCGAGGATGGTCGAACCCTCTTTCGACTTCAGCGCCTTCAACTCCATCAGCGTCTGGGCTGAAATCGAGACGCTGGTGGCCGTCAGCACGGTGCCGATGAAGACCGCCTCCCGCCAGGCGTAGCCGAACCATCTGGCGGTTAGGGCGCCGCCGATCATCGGAAGCACGACGCCGCCCACGGCGGACCGGAAGGCAACCCGACCCACGCGCTGCATCTCCTCCAGGTCAGTCTCCAGGCCGGCGACGAACATGAGCAGGATGACGCCAATCTCCGAGAAGTCTTTGATGACGCCGGAGAGCGCTTCCGCGGAGCCGGCGAAAGGCGGGCGGCCTAAGAGGTCAAGGGCGGTCGGCCCGAGCAGCAGGCCGGCGAGGATCTCGCCGAAGACGGCCGGCTGACCGTAGCGCACGCAGAGGGCTCCGGCGGCCTTCGCGCTGAAGATGATGATCACCAGTAACAGGAGCAGTTGTAGGAGATGAGACATCACCGCGTCACCTTGATTGCCTGATGGTCGCCGAATGTTTGGAAAGGTGATGATAGTTGAAAAGCCGTTCTGCGGCTAGGCAGGGCGCAGCTAGCCCGGAAAGAATAGGTCAGGGGGCACTGGCACCCGGTTTTTCCGCCTCACCCACGGCATCCTACCCACGGCCCCCCGAAATTATGGCCGTCGTCGCAATCAAGGCTTGACAAGCCGGTGGCCTTGGCATACTTTAAGCGCAGCAAAATCGTTTCCAGTTAACACGCGACCCTGCCCCTCGAGCAACTTGCCCCACAGCTGACTGTGACGCTCAACACTCAGGTGTTGAGGTACCCTTTGACCATCCTGCGACAGGATAACAAGGAGGAGATAATGCCAGAGAAATTCCCGATCGAGTTTGCAGGCGCATCGTATGTGTCCCCGGGCGTCGGGGTGGACGGCGGCGGGTTCATTATCATCGGCGGCAAGGTGATCCCGGTGCCGCCCTGGAATCCGGAGGGCATGCTGGGCGTGCTGTTGCGCGACATCTACACAGGACTCACCACGGTGCACATGGCCTCCATTATCAGTGACCCGACGCTCCGCCACGAGGTCCAGCGGGCGGCAGTCAATTTAATCAACCGGCAGACCCAGCAATTGGGTCAAGCCATCGAGGTGGGGCAGGCTGCCAAGGCGGCGAAGTAGACGGCCCTCTCCGACCTGGCTGAGCCTTGGCGGAGGAGGCAAGTGACTTGTCTGGGGGGCCTCCCGCCCGGCTCGCCCAACGGGGGCTGTCCGGTCTCACCTGCAGAAGCCCGCCGCGCGCCATGGATTGCGCGCGGCGGGCTTTTGATCTTCGACCCGCCATCTCGCAGGCTCTCGCCGCGCCTTGGCCCATCGCTTTTCTCCTCGTGAGCCCTTATGCTAGTATGCTCTCGATGAGAAAGGTAAGTCTGGAAGAACCAACCGCACGGGTCGTTTCTGTCCTCGACCTTTCCCGCTTCCATCCTAAGTTTTGAGCTAGCATACAACCCAATCCGTGGCTGAAAGGAGCCGAATCTATGAAGGTCTATGGAACACAGGAGATCAGAAACCTGGGCATTGTAGGTCACGGCGACGCGGGGAAAACCTCGCTGGTCGCCGCCATGATCTTTGCGACCGGGGCCGCCTCGCGCCTCGGCCGCGTGGACGAAGGGACCGCCCCGACCGACTACGACGAAGAAGAGATCGCCCGCAAGCTCAGCCTCAACACGACGCCCGCTTACGCCGAATTCCAAGGCACTAAGATCAACCTGCTCGACACCCCCGGCTACGCCGCTTTCATCGCGCACGCGCGGCCCGCGCTGCGCGTAGCCGAGGCGGCCCTCTTCGTGCTCGATGCCGTCAACGGCGTCGGCGTGCAGACCGAAAAGGCCTGGGAGTATGCCGACGAGTTCGGCCTCCCGCGCCTGATCGTCATCAACAAGCTGGACAAGGAGCGCGCCGAGTTCGGCCCCGCGCTCGAGGCGGCCCGCGAAACTTTCGGCCGCGGCTGCATCCCCTTCACTCTGCCCATCGGCCGGGAGAGGGATTTTCGCGGCGTCGTCGATGTCGTCAGACTGAAAGCTTATGAGTTCGATGCCAACGGCAAGGCGAAAGAGACTGAGATTCCCTCGGAGGTGCGCGAACTGGTTGACACCACCCGCGAGCAACTCATCGAGCTAGTGGCCGAGGCGGATGATACGCTGATGGAAAAATTCTTCGAGGCCGGGACGCTCACCGATGAAGAACTCAAAGTAGGGATCAAGAAAGCCATCCTCGCGCGCAGCCTCGTCCCTGTCTTTGCGGCCTCCGCCACGACCCTGGCCGGAGTCGCCACCCTGCTTGAGAACCTGGTGGCGCACGCCCCTAGCCCATCTGACCTCGGTGCAGTCAAAGGCCGGGCGAGCGCCGACGCGGACGCCCCCGAGCTTGAGCGACCTGTGTCTGATAACGAACCGTGCTCCGGCTATGTCTTTCGCACAGTGGTTGAGAGCTTCGGGAAGATCACGATCTTCAAAATCTTCTCCGGTGTCTTCAAATCCGACGCGACCGTGCTGAACATCAACAAGAACTCGAGCGAGCGGCTGGGGCCGTTGCATGACGTGCTCGGCAAGAACCTGGAGAAGGTGCCCGAAGCCCACGCCGGCGACATCGTGGCGGTGCAGAAACTCAAAGAAACTGCGACCGGCGACACGCTCTGCGATAAAGCCCACCCGATCTATTTTGAGCCGGTCGCATACCCGGAGGCGGCCATAGCCTTTGCGATTGAGCCCAAGTCGCGCCAGGACGAAGACAAGCTCTCCGGGGCGATTCACAAGATCCTCGATGAAGACCCGCAACTACACTACCTCCGCGACGAGCAGACCAAGGAGTTCCTGCTCGCCGGTTCGGGGCAGCAGCACATCGAAACGGTGATCGACCGCCTGCGCAAGCGCTACGGCGTAGAGGTCACCTTGCACCCCCCGAAAGTCCCTTACCGCGAGACGATCAAGGGCCGGGTCGAGGTCCAGGGCCGCCACAAGAAGCAGACCGGCGGGCGCGGGCAGTTCGGCGATTGCAAGTGCGTCTTCGAGCCGCTCCCGCGCGGCAGTGGCTTCGAGTTCGAGGACAAGATCTTCGGCGGCGCGATCCCGCAGCAGTGGCGCCCGGCGGTCGAGAAGGGGATCAAGGACGCGGCGGCGCGCGGCTACCTCGCGGGCTACCCGCTGGTGGACTTCAAGGTGCAGTTGATCGACGGCTCCTACCACTCCGTGGACTCCGACGACCTCTCGTTCCAACTCGCCGGCCGCAAGGCCTTCAAGAACGCGATCGAGAAGGCCCACCCGGTGCTGCTCGAGCCGATCATGAACGTCGAGGTAGCGGCGCCGCAGGAGTTTTCCGGCGACCTGATGGGCGACCTCAACTCGCGCCGCGGGCGCATCCAAGGCATGGACTCGAAGGGCAGCCAGCAAGTGATCAAGGCGCAGGTGCCGATGGCGGAGATGCTCAACTACCCGCCGACGCTCAACTCGATTACGGGCGCCCGCGGGTCCTACCACATGGAGTTCTCGCACTACGACGAGGTGCCGACGCATTTGGCGCAGAAGATTGTGCAGCAGGCGCAGGCCGAGGGGCGGGTGAGGAAAGAGGAAGAAGAGTGAGACTTGGTACGCGGCAATCGGCCTTCAGCCATTGGCATCCAGGCTATGGCTGAAGGCTGATTGCGCTCATCCTAATGTAATCGCTTCTCTGAAAGATAAAATCTGTTATCAGTCATAGTCACAAGGGCAGTTTAGCAGGTCTACAGAGGGCGTCAAGAGAGTGTTGTGGAACTGACAAAGGAAGGATGGTTGGAGGAATAGTTCTGACCACTGATAAGGACTTTGACCACCTTCAGCCCGCCTTCATCACTCGCGATTGGATCGATCCTTCTGCCACTCCCAACCCTTGACTGAAACCGCTATCTGCGCCAGACTCATCATCTGAGCTACGAGCGGCTGGAGCAGTTGCTGCGCCGGG
>Ga0207646_10001705_pt1 | contig 26672 bp, 35 predicted proteins | sample KBSK5502metaG_FD_184343 | JGI IMG/M metagenome (GOLD analysis project Ga0207646, IMG submission 184343) | Corn, switchgrass and miscanthus rhizosphere microbial communities from Kellogg Biological Station, Michigan, USA - KBS K5-50-2 metaG... | ecosystem: Host-associated > Plants > Roots >...
ATTCGGGCAAAATTGCTCTGACGGTTGCATTGGCCCTGCTGTCGTTTTTTGCATAAACACAACATGCCTGGAACCGTCATGTTTTTCAAGCCCTTCCCTCCATTTCACCAGTTAGTGGGGCTGTACCCAAAGGTCAAGATCGACGTTTTTTTCTTAATTACTTATGTGATATTTTTCGTTTAGATTAACTTACCTGTAGTATGGTTAATCGAAAACAATTTTCTTAAGATAAAGAGAGGGTGGGATAGGCTATCCATTACTTTCGACGCTTCAAGCGATACGATTCCGGTAGACTGCCACCTACCCTCTTTCTTTATCTGAGTGAAGATACGATAGATAGACTGTTGCACCATCATGTCTGACACGATGAGATGCTTGTTATATAAGGCTTCGACTTCATTCATCAGTATATCAATCCGCCGGAACTTGGCAAGAGGGGAGGTGTAAGAAAAATGCAACGAAAAATAATCCCTGACTTAAACACTGCAACATACATTGGAATTGATGCGCATCCTTCGGAGCATACAGCCTTAGCAATGAACCGTTTTGAGGAGGAAAAAGGACAACTGCGTTTTGAGAATACGTTGGATGGTATCAGGCAGTTCCTGTCTTGGCTTCCTTCCATAGAATTACATCAGGACAACATCATTATTGGCGTTGAAGGAGGAAGCTCAACTCGGAATGGGTTGGTGTAAAGTATCCCCCATTGTTAAGACAAAAATTGGTCAAAAATAAGAGTGAACTCAGCAATTCAAAGAAATGTTCTGACTCATGATCGGTAATACACCTGTAGGGGTGTTTGATAATCGAGAGCCTGATGCAAGCGATCTTGATTGTAGAACTGAAAATACGCTTTCAGCCCGCTTTCTGCATCAGAGACCGACTGATAGTCCTTGAGATACACCTCCTCGTACTTAACGCTTCTCCAGAGCCTTTCGACGAAAATGTTATCTAATGCTCTTCCTCTGCCATCCCAACTGATGCGCACGTCTGCGGCCTTGAGCCGGTTCGTAAATTCCGTACTGGTAAACTGCGATCCCTGGTCGTTGTTGAAAATTTCCGGTCGCGCTCCCGCAAATGCCTGCTCGAGCGCTTCCAGACAAAACGCTGTTTCCAATGTGATCGAAGTTCGCCAGGCCAGTACGTAGCGACTGAACCAGTCGATGATGGCTACCAGATACAAGAACCCTCTTTGCAGGCGGATATACGTAATATCTGTGCTCCAGACTTGATTAACGCGATCAATGCTCAGTCCTCGCAACAAATACGGATACCTCACATTTTGCTCTCCTGGTTGACTCAATCTGGGTGCCGGATAGATCGCCATCAGGCCCATCTGTCGCAAGAGTCGGGCCACCCGTTTGTGGTTCACCTCATAGTCTTGACCGCGCAACCAGGCCGTCATTTTCTTGATCCCATAAAACGGCGTTCGCGTGTATTGCTCATCCAGCAGACGCATCAGCAGCAGATTCTCCTCACTTTCTGGGACTGGCTGGTAATAATAACTGGAGCGTGCCAAGCCAACCAGCTCGCACTGGCGTGCCAGACTGATGGTGGGATGCTCGGGTTCAATCAGCGCCCTCTTCTCTTCCACCCTCCCAACTGACTTTTTTTTAACCAGTCCATTTCCATTTTCAACTGCCCAATCTCCTGATACAAAGACGCCACCAGGGCTTCATCGGTTCGCTCACGCCGCGCTCGTCCTCCAGAGAAACCTGTGCTGATTTCTTCCATGGCTTGCTTCTTCCATTGGGTGATCTGGCTGGGATGCACCCCATAGTCCGCCGCTAGCTCATTGAGCGTTTTCTGCCCTTTGATTGCCTCGATGGCTACCCTGGTCTTTTCTTCTGCACTATACCGTTTTCTTTGAACAGACATCTTTTTCTTTCTCCCGACGTTCCTCGATACCGCTTCATTCTACCTTATTTGCCTGTCCAGTTTCTGGGGGATAGTATAGTGTCCCGATTGCTTGAAGCTGAGTGTCGTGTGTACGAGATTAATCCTGTCTACACTAAGCAAAGACGAAGCTTTAGGACAAAAGCTGATAAATCTGACCCTGTTGATGCGAAGCTCATTGCCGATGTACTCACCAGGAAATTATCTGAGTTACCCAGGATCACGAAAGCTGAGTTTTCATCTGAGCATCTCTGTTTGAAAAAGACTGTGTGGTTTTATGAAGAAATCACCATCCAGGGAGCAAGGTTGAAAAACCAACTTCGACAATTGCAAAGAGAAAGAAGTTTAAGCACAACAAAAGACGAACAAAATGTGCTGGATATTGTCATCCAAAGCAAGAAGAAAAATCTCAAGCAAATCCAGAAAACACAAGAGAAGCTTGAACGTGAACTTGACGTATTGCTTGGCAAGACGGGAAAAAACCTCACAACAATCAAAGGCATTGGAACGTTGATGGCAGCAAAAATTATTGCCCATGCAAACGGCATAGAACGCTTCGCGACAGTTGACAAGTTCGTCTCTTACGCCGGAATAGCGCCGGTAGAAAGAAGTTCAGGTAAAAGCAGAAAACGCAAGAAGAACAAGATGGGTAACAGACGGCTTCACTCAACGTTTTACCTTGCTGCTGTGTGTCAAATTGTGCATAACCCGAAAGCAAAAGAATACTACGAGAAGAAGATTAAAGAGGGTAAAACCAAACAGCAAGCACTCTTCTGTGTCATGAGGCGAATTGCCTGTATTGTCTACGGGATGCTTAAAAGCGGCGAGGATTACAGAAAGTAGAAGAAAATATCCATGAAAAAGGAGTACGTGAAACGAAATATTATTCGTTCGTACTCCTTTGTGTCGGTTTACTAACAAATTGCGTTAGACAGGGCTATTGCCTCTACGTGGAGGGTCTTTGGGCCACACGGTTACCTTTTTCCCTGTTTGTTCTCGCAGAACTTTGGCAAACTCGATCGCGTCGCCATAGTCAGCATACTCACCTTCTTTTACCACAATTTCCGTTGTGTAAATGTCAACCTTCACACTTAAGATTGGCCAAACGCCATGATAGACTGACATACTATTCCATTCGGATACTTCAAGGCCTTTAACCTTTACGAAATCAGCAATTATATCATGTACTTGGGCTTCAGTCTGCTCATAATCCGCAGCTTGTTGAGCTGCGTATACCCTCTCCTCTCTTGCACGTTCACTTGCTTCCTGTTCCAGCCTACGTCGTTTCTGTTCCGGACTTTCAAAGCCATACTTTGAACTCATCGTTTTCTCCTTTCCTAATTAGGAAATCATGTTTACTGCCAAATGATATGGCAGAGAACTAAACCGACAATAGAGATCACCGAGCATCAGAATATATGATCCCGCATTATTGCAAAATCTCTTGTGTCCGGAATTCTCCTATTGTCACTTAGTTGTAAAGGAGCAATTCTTGAGTAATTTTAGCAGAAGGCGATAATAAAAACAACTTAGAGTAATTTAGGGGTTGACATAGACTGTCTACCGGAAGGTCAAATATAAGTTTTTCGCTTTCCACGTCGCACGTGACAATTTTCTTCCCGGATTCCCATAACTTGCAGTTCTGTGTACCAGCCCTCCAAAACTCCCGCTTGACAGCCCAATAGTATGGTTCCATATAATATGCTGTATGCAAGTTATGTGTACCATATTTTCCTCCCATTTTCATTTGACGCTTTTTCGTTTCTCTGGCATCATAGGGACAACGAAAGGACAACGCTATGCAAAACCTCTCACTTGACCAGGCACTCACCGATTTTCTTACGTCGCTTCGGGCACGCAACACCAGCGTCTTAACCCGGCAGGCGTACGCAACGGATATCCGGCAATTCATCGCCTGGCTGAAAGAGACAACGCTTGTGGCTACCCATGTCAGCTCAGTCACCAAAGCTGATATTATTGAATACCTCTCCTATCTCTCTGATTTAGGCAGAAGCGGGATCACCAGGGCGCGGAAACTCGCATCCATCCGGGAATTCTTCCGGTACTTGCATGACCGTGAACTGATCCCCTCCTCCCCTGCCGCGAGTGTGGCAATTCCTAAAAAAGAGCGAAGAGCGCAAACGTACTTACGGCCAGAGGAATACGCACGGCTGTTGTCAGCTGCTGGCAGCAACCCGCGAGATTTTGCGATCCTCCAACTGTTTCTCCAAACCGGGATCAGAGTCAGCGAGCTGGTGAGTCTTACCCTCTCGGATGTTGACATGCAAAACAGATTGCTGAAAGTGTCCGGCAAAGGCAGCAAAGAGCGGGTCATCCCCCTTGAGAAAAAGGCGATCCAGGCGATTAAAAACTATAAAGCAGTGCGGCCAGAAAGTCAGGATGTGCACCTGTTTCTCAACTACGAAGGGCAAGGCCTCTCCCGCCGGGGCGCGGAAAAGATCATTGAAAAATACCGCCTCCTCTCCGGCATCACCAAACGCTTCAGTGCCCATTCCCTGCGGCATACCTTTGGTTCCTACAAAGCAGAGCAGGGCATCTCCCCATTCCAGCTGAAAGAGTGGATGGGCCACTCCTCCATCTCTGTCACCCAGTTGTACGTGCATATGGGCAAAGAGAGTTCCCGGCGTGCTATGGAACAAACAAGCTTATGAAATACGTACCACCATATCGCATGAGAAGACGAAGACTAGGCACTCCCTCCCCGATTGCCAACATCACCTTGATGCCGGCAAGCCTTTTGCCATTGCGTGCAACCTACACCCGCATTGCCAATCAACTCCCTACCGGTAGTGTCCTCATCCTCACCCCCCCACCAGTGTTCTCGAAACAGCATCACGCCCTGGCAAAAGCTGCACAGTTTTTCCGAACCAATGGACATCTGGTCAGAACCCTTCCCTGTCAATAATTGTTAGTACTCCTAGCCATATGAGTACTTTATGGACGATTCGGGGCGATACCCTTATTGCGGCTGAGCGTCACTACATATCGATGCTGCTGCTCCCCACAGCCCCGCAGCGACAACACAGCCAGCCCCGGCAGTGGCACCGCATGCCATTGCCGCTCCCGCTCCCGCTATCCCCCAACACGCTGCCCGACCGAGCGTGCCCCATATACTATGTTGAATGGTTCTATTGACAATTTCCTCAAAAGGTTTGCCCTGTGCTTGGTAGAAGGCGCGTACTTCCTCAAACGTTGGAGTAAAGTATGCAAGCCGACGCACAGAGTCCTCTGGCAACCAATAATCTAGACCCAATGCTACTGTAGCCTTATTTGTGCGTGGATCGAAGGTTCCACTAACTTCCTCACTATTAATCCTCCCACTAACTGACGCTTTGTGAGTCGAGTCGTATTCGGAAAAATCCATTGTCCATTGCATCTGCACTCCCTCGCCTTCGGCACGGAACGAAGCTTGCTCAAGTTCAACAGAAACCGAAGCTGTTAGAGTAAGATAGTTACTGCCATCCTGATAGCAGCTAAGGGTTGCAAAAGTAGATTTCTTACCTCTGGCTTCCCTAGCACTTCTTTTCTCCTCAACTACCCCTTTCTCAAGGGTAAAATGTAGCGCGGAGCCATCAATGGTAACTCCTTTTGCCCCAACGATCTCTCCTGTCTCAGCCCTTTCCACAGCAAATTCTCTTAGCTCGCTTGAGACGCCGAATGTGGTCCCCACCGATCCTCCCTGGAAGACCCCAGGGCCCCATGGCCAATCTGGCCAGCCAATGTAGCCAAATACAATTGGGCCTAAAGGCCTCCCCTGTCTATCGGAGCGAATGGCAAGTGCTCTCGTGATTGCACTAAAGGTAGCCTCGGTAAATTCTTCAAGCCCAATTTTGCTAGGAGGACGTTGCTGGTTTTGGTTTTCCATTTTGCTGTACCGCTCTTGGCTATTCATTCTGGTGTACCTCTTCTTTCATGCTGCTCCTGTACTGATGGTATAAACGAAATGTCAGGATTGGCCACTTGAAGTTGTTGCTCAGATGGTTGATATGTCTCCGTTACCACTTGTGGACACCGTATGCAAGCTGCTTTTCCTTCCTGTCGCCACCAGCGACAGTTTGGACGTACGCGACATGGCGGTATTACATCCACGACTTTTGGCAGCAACTTCACTATTCGGGTAACTAAGCCACACCTCGAGCCATCGAAGTGCATACAAGCACCCTCTGCGCAGGGTGCAGCAAACCGAAAAACCTCGGTCGGGCTCACTGGTTGGGAGAGCTCTAATATGGCGTTTGTAACGGGCTGCGGCTCCACCAAGTAAGCTAGGCAGGGCTGTTCAACTGTCCCACCGACCACTCCGAACACGACGCTGCCCCCCATTTTAGGTGGAGCACTTGGGCATAGTGGCTGATTATTGGCTTCCATGGCATGCTCTCCATTTCATGACTCTTACCAGACACTTTAAAGGAACAAAATTTTAGCGAGTAGACCATTCCAAAGATTAAGTACGCTGTTGAGAGAATTTTTTGGGGACTAGATATATAACCTACCATAATTCTATTAATAAATTTGCTTTGCTACCTCAACTTTCTTCTAGACAACGAGCTGTATGGCCATCTGTAATTGTTCCGAAGGGGCCTATTGCTCTTTCCTTGCCTGGTTTATCAGCTACTTTAGAAAGCAGATCACCGCATATTAGAAACTCAACTTCATTAACACATCCTCAGATGTATTGTTCATCGTAGAAAGTATACTCAATATCAGTCGTAATATCAAGCGATTTTTCGACCACAAAATTGATATTCACAAATTTAACTATACTTGCACAGTCCATCTTTCTACGAAAGTCAACGATCGTGGGACTAGTGGATAACTCGCGTTATCGGCGGTGAAACCAGGGGTTTATTGCTGATAATACGCATTTTGGCACCTAGAAATGAACCTTTTTGGGTGCTGATAATACGAAAGGCAGAAGCGCATGGTTTCTTTCACGACCGTATCAGAAGCATTGGCTTCGTATGAGCAATGGCTGGGGGGTTGGCCTGACTGCTCGGGCGGCGGCGACGCGTTGGGCCTGTCCTTTTCGTCGTTCTTGCAAATACAGTTTCACTTCCGTATCCTTCTTCGTTTAGTTGTCGTCTCTAGCAAGCGGGCTCACTTATTTTGGGGAAGGGCCCTTTTGGATTATCAGAAACATACCCCCGCTCAAGTCAATGATGCACCTATCTTTGTCTATCAGGCTAGACTCATACAGGAATTGAAGCACGCTTCTTCTGCGCCATGCGTCTAGTCTAGAAAGTATCGTCAATGTGTGTACACGTGCTATCTTACGTACTTCATCTTCTGGTTGTGACGCTCGTAAGTTCTTTTCAAGGAGGAGTTCTGACATTTTATCGATGTACGCTTTGAGTGCAGTTTCACGCTGGTTATCAGTATTTTCCGCATCAGCCACTTTTCCTTGTCATATGGTAAACCATACTGCCCCAAAACCTACTACTACTGGAATTGCAAGTGCTGCAAGTAACTGTAGCCAGTCCCAAAGCGTTTTTCCTGGTTGGTACTCTTCAGTTCTGGTGACTGCACCAGCGTTCGTACCACTGACGGTGTGTGCTATTGTTACTTTGTTATACCCATTGAAGCCAGTCCAGTCGAACCAGTAGCCGGCAATAATTAGCGCTACGACCACCGCGAGTCCAATTCCAACAACACCAATAGCTACCCGATATTGCTTGATTTGCCGCCACCAAAAGCGAAGAGTTGCTGTCATCGTGTCATCTCCGGCGAAGCCAAAACTTTGCGGGGTTAAGTGGTCTCCTTCTGATGATCAAAATTATATTACCTGGCCTTCGCCTGGGTTCCGTTTTGATGATCTAAAATAAGGCAAGTGGTACCTACCCAGGTGATCAAAAACAACCCAGAACAGCTTCGTTCCGGTAACGGGAATAGCTATAAACTATGGTTATAGCCAATGGACCATCACAAATCACAGTTAGTTTGAGTTACCTCTCTCCTACCAATTGACAGTAACAAGGCAGAGATGCTATTGTCTTTCCAGTATGGCAGCAGAAGTAACGATGTCAAATAAAGCAAATTTACAAGAGGAGAAAAGAAAATTGGTCTTATTTGATAGCTCCTTCTCTGATGCCGTAGCTGCCTCAACAAATGACGCTCCTCTTTCCGAACGAGTGGACTTTTTACGGTTGGATGCAAACCGGAAGCTAAAGGAAAGCCACAAGGCGGCAATGGGCCAGTTTTTCACTCCTATGCCCATAGCTCGGTTTATGGCATCTCTGCTTGTGTGTGCTACCCCTACAGTCCATATTCTTGACGCAGGAGCTGGCGTTGGCTCTCTTTTTGCTGCGGGTGTCTCTGAACTATGCCACCGGCAGGTGAAACCAAAACAGATCAAGGTTACTGCTTACGAGATAGATCATGGGCTCACAGAGTATCTTCATGAAGCACTTCTTCTTTGTGAAGCAGAATGCCAAAGAGCGGGAATTCAGTTCTCAGGTGAAGTTTTCCAAACCGATTTTATTGAAAGCGCAGTAGACCAGTTGCGAGGAGGACTCTTCGCAACAGCTCCTGAAACGACATTCACCTGTGCTATTCTTAACCCTCCCTACCGGAAAATTAACACAGACTCAAAAACCCGACTGTTACTGCGGCAAATCGATATAGAAACGAGCAATCTTTACACAGCTTTTCTTGCTGTCTCAACACGGCTCTTAGCGCCATCAGGTGAACTCGTAGCCATTACCCCCAGGAGTTTCTGTAATGGTCCGTATTTTACAAGCTTCAGAAAAGATTTTCTGAAAACAATGAGTATCCGTCGTTTGCACATCTTTGAGTCACGAGAACAAGCATTCCAAGATGACGACGTACTGCAGGAAAACGTCATCCTCCACGCAACAAAGGAAGCAAAAAAACCGGAAAAAATCACAATCAGTTCGAGTTTAGGCCCTGAAGACGAATTTATGACGTCACGGGAAGTAACCTACACAAAGGTTGTCCACCCTGAAGATCCCCACGCTTTTATTCACATTGTCCCCGACGATCTCGGACAATGGGTTGCCGAGCGAATGGCACAGTTTCATAGCACGCTGGAAGACCTGAACCTCGAAGTATCGACCGGACGTGTGGTTGATTTCCGAGCTACACCATTCTTACGCCAACAGCCGGAGCCGGGAACAGTACCGCTTATCTATCCAACACACTTTGCGCATAACTACGTGGCATGGCCGAAGCCAGAGGCGAACAAACCAAACGCTATTGTAGATACTGAACAAACTCAAGTACTTTTAGTACCGAATGAGAACTATGTATTAGTCAAACGTTTCTCATCTAAAGAGGAGAAAAAGCGCATTGTTGCCGCTATTTACGAGGCAGAGCGCATACCAGGTCCAAGCGTAGGCTTTGAGAACCATTTGAACTATTTCCATCGCAACGGAAAAGGATTAGATATAACACTTGCCCGCGGGCTCGCTGCGTTTTTAAACGCAACCATTGTGGATGAATACTTCCGGCAGTTTAACGGACACACCCAAGTCAATGCCACTGATTTACGAAGCATGAAGTATCCTACCCTACACCAGCTCGAAACACTTGGGTCGATGATTTTGTCCGAGTTTCCGCAGCAAAACGAACTCGATGAGCTTACAGAGGGGGAATTATTTGGCATGTCTGACTCACAAGGGGGAGGAGATCCAGTACAGGCCAAGAGGCGAATTGAAGAGGCCCTAAAGATCGTAAAAGACCTTGGACTACCACGCGCTCAACAAAATGAGCGGTCAGCTTTAACCTTGTTGGCACTGCTGGATATAAAACCTGATACGCCATGGGCAAAGGCCAGAAGTCCGTTATGCGGTATTACCCCCATGATGGATTTCATGGCCTTGCATTATGGAAAAAATTATAAACCGAACACCCGCGAGACTGTCCGCAGGCAGACTGTCCATCAGTTTCTCGACGCTGGCCTCATTGTTGCAAATCCTGACGAACCAGAGCGCCCGATAAATAGTCCGAAGGCTGTGTATCAGGTCGAAAAAAGTACGCTTGAACTTCTCAGAACCTATGACACACCGGAATGGGATCATAACCTACGAGCGTACCTGACATCGGTAGAAACGCTCAGGACAAGGTATGCACAGGAAAGAGAAATGAAACGCATTCCTGTGAAGTTAGCTGAAGGAAAAACCATTACCCTCTCACCTGGTGGACAGAATGTACTTGTTGCACGGATTATTGATGAGTTTGCCCCACGCTATACTCCAGGTGGCACAGTCCTTTATGTGGGCGACACAGACAATAAATTTGCCTATTTCGACGAGCGAGGTTTGGCCGAACTAGGGGTAGAGATAGAAACACATGGGAAGATGCCCGATGTCATCATTCACTACACTGAAAGAAACTGGCTAGTTCTCATCGAAGCGGTAACCTCACATGGCCCGATAGATCCGAAACGCAAAAATGAGCTTCAACACCTCTTCCGTAACTCGAAAGCAGGAATCGTGTATGTCACGACATTTCTCACCCGGCGAGCAATGGTAGAGTATCTCAATGAAATTTCTTGGGAGACAGAGGTCTGGGTAGCGGAAGCGCCATCGCACCTCATCCACTTTAATGGCGAGCGATTTCTAGGTCCCTACTAAACCAGTCCCTCATATCGGTGTGTATTTACTCTGCTTTTGAATGCAGTGGAAATGATGAAAAGTTCATCACCGCTACTTGTTCCTCGGGAAAAATACCTCTATACTTTACATCCCAGAAATCTGCAAAAAAAGCTTAAGTTCTGAGTGACAGCAATCTCACAAGTAAGAAGGATATTCACGATTAATAAGACGACATTGCATACGGTGGTGTTGGGCTTTTCGAAGAAGTGCTTATTAGTGGTAGTAGTAAGTTGACCCACACTGAATGAGTTGATCCAATAGAACATTCGGATGAATATTAGTAAGATGACAGTAAATGTTCCAATGGTCAAACCGATGCTCTCTGTTCCTGCGTAAACGGAGAAACTGGAAGCGAGCGCAACAAACATGGAATTGAAGAAGCCAAGCCGTGTAGCCCAGTCGAGTGCAACTCCTTCGATAACAGGTTTGCTATGTTGTACTTGTGGATCCGGAGGGTTGAGGCTCCTAACGAGGTGCTTGAGATATATATCAGCACTTCTTGAAGTTATAAGCAGAAAGATCGAAATACCGGGCGGAAGATAGACGTACAAATTCACCCATTTCTCCTACACGGTAACAATGATTGTTATCGATACTTTCTGAGATCCCCATAAAGACGAGGTAGCCTCAACCTCTGTAGATATAGAATCATTTCCGCTGCCGTTTTGAAGGCTGAGCAATTGAACACCCGAAAGAGTTCTCTGCCCTTTTGCAGCAAAGTTAGTGAGTGTATCCTGCCAGTTGCTACCTATACTTGAGCTTTTTGTTGAATTGAACTTAAACAATGGTTGTGTAGATGAACTAATATTTCCTTTACAATCTACTGTATCCAAAGAGTAGGTGTTCAAATTACGGATTTTTACGAAGTGAGATATATCATTGCGGTTATCCAGATCACAGATTGTCTGCGAACTAGAAGAACCGCTGAATGTTTCGACCCATAACCCTACATCTTGATCATGATCTTTGCAACGCATAACTACCTCCCTATTTTTTGTTGTTAAAGCGGTGGTCAGAAAGATTGAGCAAACTGTTCCTAAGATACATGCCGAAGACACTATACTTCCGGTTTCGGAAATCTTCCGCCATCCTTTCTGTCATATGGCTCAAGACTTCTATGCACCAGTTTAAATATGAGCGAGATCCGAGATAGTATTGGCCAACGGCTGTGAATGGACTTGCCCCAAAGCAAGAAAGAAAGCTGCGATATGATGATCGATGACCCACTCTAGCAAATCCTCTGACCACGGTTGCGACCTAGGTAATTGGATGGCGGTTTCACTCAGGTAAGCGCGTGACCATCGAGGATTTTCGGCTGTGAAGGTGTATTGTATAGGTATCGACCTCGTTGTCTGTGTTATATCATACCGCGCGAACGAAATCACATCGGGATCTTCAAGAGTACTCTTATATTGAGAGTATTGTTCTGGCTCCACAAGATTGTATTCCTTAAGGTCGCCTGTCTGAAGAATGAGGGATACTAGTGCCGTTTCTTTCATACTGGCTGTGCTTTTTAGAATCCATCCACGCTCAATGATGGATGGCAGGTTATCTCGTGCTACCTCATCTAATGAATAGAATATATGAGAGCCTTTCCATATCAAAGAGCAAACATCAAGGTTCATATAGAAAAAGCCAAAGGGGGCTCTAATAGCGGCAGTATCAAGTCGGTAAAGTTTCTCCTGGGGATGTTTTTGCGAAAAACCTATAACCTCTTGGGGTTGAATCTCTACGGCCATCTGCTAATCCCTTCATGGTATTATGAGATAATCGAACTACCCCGATTTCGTCAAAAATAACTACATATTGCTTGCAACATTTTTTCGCAAAGATTAACCCTGTTACTCTAATAATAAACAGTATGCATCTTTTCGTCAAGTGATTTTGACTTGAGAAAATGTTCGGTAATGTATTGTTTGCTAAGCTAGAGACAATATTTGCAGTTTTGCACAAGACTTTGTTGTGCGACACGGCCACTAGAGCGCAAAGCTTCCATTTTCTTACAAACTCATCCTATATCCACATGAAAACATGGCTCTCGGCTGCAAACTCACGCTGAGAATTGAGTACATTTTATGCACCGCAAATTCGCGTTCCTTGAAAATGGATGTTTTGGGAGTTGCGTAAAGTTCGTAGCAAATAAGCGGTATTTTGATATATAATCGTCCTGCTCAGCGCAGGAAAGAAGGTATGAAAATGTCAGGAAGAATGATACATCGTATCAATGGAACGGTTTATTTTCGACGAGACTGCTCCAAGAGAGTTTGCGAAATGTGTGGGGACTCATTTATTCCAGCCGGCTGCCGGCAGAAATATTGTGGTAAACATAGTGAATATGAACGTAAAATGTGGAATGGGAAGCGAGCCACCCGCGACGAAAGTTAAGGCGTTTCTGATTAGCAAGCGGTCATATTCTGGTTAGCAGAAACAACTGTAGCGATTTTTGCTATAATCCCCCTAGCATATGGACACCAAGATCTCCCTCAACCAGTCAGTACGCATTGACCTCCCTACCCTGCTTGATACCAGACTTTTAGTCCAGGCAAACAGCGGCGGTGGCAAATCATGGCTTTTACGCCGGCTCCTCGAACAGTCCCATGGTAAAGTCCAGCAGATCGTCATTGACCTGGAGGGCGAATTCGCAACGCTGCGAGAACAGTACGATTATGTGCTTGCCGGCAAAGAGGGCGATACCCCAGCTGATCCACGGAGCGCAGGCCTCCTCGCAAAAAAGCTCTTAGAACTCAACGTCTCAGCAATCATTGATTTGTATGACCTCCACTATCAGGAGCGAAAGCACTTTGTCCGCCTGTTTTTAGAGAGCATGATAAACGCCCCCAAACACTTATGGCACCCTTGCCTGGTCGTGATCGATGAGGCGCATAAGTTCTGTCCGGAAAAAGAGCCCTCGGAAGCAAGTAGCGCAGTGATTGATCTGGCAACCCTTGGCAGAAAACGCGGCTTTTGTGCAATCCTGGCAACGCAACGCCTCTCAAAACTGCATAAAGATGCAGCCGCAGAGTGCAATAATAAACTGATTGGCAGAACCGGCCTTGACGTGGATCGCAAACGCGCAAGCGAAGAGTTAGGATTTACCACGAAAGAACAGTACTTATCATTACGAAGTCTCGCAGCCGGAGAATTCTTTGCCTTTGGTCCGGCCATCTCTCCGGAAGTTATCAAGGTGACAATTGGCAGTGTCCGAACCACCCACCCGAAAGCAGGATCCCGGATTTTTACCACTGCGCCCATTCCCCCGACGGAAAACATCAAACGTATCCTTGGTGCACTGAAAGACCTTCCACACGAGGCAGAAGAAGAAGCAGCGACCATAGCCACTCTACAAGAGGAAATCAGACGGCTCAAAGCAGAAAGAAACAGGCCACCCACCTCAGTCCCCTCTCCTGAGACTGCCAAACAGAAGCAGGAGATCACCACACTCACGAAACGCAACGAGCAGCTGGAGGTCTATGCCAACGTGTTACTCATGCAGCTGAAAGACATCATTGGCGCAATCAGAACGCTCCAGGACTTTGACATTCCCCAACCACCTGACGACGTCGAGATGCTGATAGCCGCGACGATGCCACCGAAAGATTCCAACGCACAAGAAGCGGTCGCACCAGAACATCCCCAGCCAGGGAGACAAAATAAATACCCGGCTGCCGGCATTGACCGGATCCTGCACGTTCTTGCCTCTCGCTATCCCATGACCTTTACCAAATCACAGCTTGCGACCTTAGCACGGCTCTCCGCCCGTGGCGGTGCGTACATCCGGTATCTTTCACAACTCAAGAGCCAAGGCTACATCACCACTGACACTAATCGCATTGCGCTTACAAATGAAGGGTTAGCAGCAACAGGCACATTCTCTCATACAGCAGAACAGCCAGTAGAGATGTGGCGAGGCAATTTATCAGGCGGCGCACGGCGCATCTTTGATTTTCTCGTTGCCAGTTACCCGGCTGGATTTACCAGGGATGATATAGGCGACCAGGTCGGACTAACGGCGCGGGGCGGCGCGTTTGGGAGGTATTTGAGCCTCCTGCGAAACAATGGCCTGATTGACGTAGAGGGCAATATGATCAAAGCATCTGAAACGCTATTTCTGCGATAGCAGTAGGGGGTCATACCTTCTCATGGTTTCTCCGCGAATTTCGGCTTATCATCATTTGATTCCCTTAGTGTAACTGTCTCTATAATTTGTAAGGACATAGGATGTGATCCGTCAGGTAGTATAAGCGGCGAAATCACTTGTCTTGATGTGACCCTAGCACTTTTAACTCGTTTTTTCCAGACATCCAAGCGAAGCTCTTGAGGAAATCCTGGGACCGACGGATACCTTAAGCCCAGGCCCAAGACAACAGCTAAATCTTTACAAGCAGACGACCAGCGACTTTCAGTTGTTTCAACTGAGAACATTTGCTCCACGGGACCACCTACCGTTTCACGAGCGTATCTATATTGCTCTTTCGCATACTGGCTGAACGCTGCTAGGTGAAAGCAGCGTGCCCATTCCCAATGCACATTTGGTATCTCTCGACCAGTCATCAATGCGTTTATTGCCTCCATTAACAGCCCAACATACCAATCCACACTTTCAGGGAAAACGGGTATATCATGGGGGCCGTTTGCTGGTTTAGTAGCATCGAAGACATGATGCAGGCTATCGCCAATAGTTTGTGGTGCATAGTTTCCTCTATAGAGTACATCCGTTAACTCACTCACAGCACGCTGCTTCCCACCATCTCGGCGATTGGCAACCTCTTTGACCAATGCTTTCGCTCCTTGTTTGGAACGCTCTTGCGAAGGAAATCGCTGATATTTCGCCCATGTCTTCATGACTCGTTTCACTTGGTCAAGGGTTACGCCCCATTCATCACCCCAATAGAGCCAGACCCATACAGGGAGGTTACACCGCTGTGCTACTTGATGAATCTTATGTTTCTCACGCATCATACAAAGGGAACGCAGCAGATCAGCTTGCTGGCGTGTCCAGAGTCCAGGCACTCCCGCCCGTCCTTTTCCGTATCGTTGTGGAGGAAGCATAACCCCTTGCTTTTGAAATTCATCTAAGAGGCTATCGTCAATAGTGAACCCATAGGATCGAATATAGGCATAGAGTTCCTTTTTATTGAAGAATTGTTTGTGGCCATTTGGCAAGAGTATCATGACCAGTCTCCTTATCACTTCAACAAGTGCTCAAGCCATCTAATGATGTACTGACAGAGCATAGAAGTAATAATAGGCAAAAGAAGCGTTTTCACAATCCAGCCTCCTATATCTCGAAGATGAAAACGTGACTCAGTCCGCTTCCTCCGCTTTTTAGATGGCTGCGGATGCTTTTTCTTAGGCATTATTTTACCTCACTTTCAAAAGAAATAGTTTCTGAAAGCAAGATTACCTTGTTTCAACCAGCCAGGCCAGGGAAAAACGATGCATTTTACTCCGAGATGTAACTGCTGTATCATTTAGAAAACATTATATTACTGTACATGCAAGTCAGGTTGCAGAGTTAGATTTTCGTTGGATATGAACGTACTAAAGTGGTAAATGAAGAAGTGCTGTCTTGTGATACGAACGTTTGTACTACCCCTATAAAAGCAAATACAGATGCTTCTATCAAAGCTGCTGAAGAGCGTATTAAGTCAGAGCTACAAACAGAATTAGCATCAAAGCATGATATAGAGCGGTTAGAGTAGAAAATAGATAAAGCGGTACAAGACCATGAAGAGCGAATAGCGATCATCAAAGAGCATTTAGGACTTCCCCACAAGAATTAACAACCTCGCTCTGGAAAACATTGTAGTGCCCCCCTGGGATTGGCAGTACACATAGCCCATTTGTTCTATAGCCCTTGCACCTCTTTGCAAAATACGATAGAGTAGCTTGAACAAGCATGACACCTCGAAATACAGGAACATTGAGGATAATGTAGGGAGTGTACGTTTGAACTTTTCGCAGAATTATACCTACTTACGAGGGAAGCAGACTGCCCCCGAAACAGAGTCACCAGCATACGAAAAATGGATTGATTTTACCGATGACGTTGAATTTCTGGTACGCTCTTCTACGAACCACATCCCTATCTATATCAGGATGGGCCATTTTTTCTTGTACTCAGTACTGGTGCCTCAGCATAAACTCAGAGGGAACTACATCAACAATCTGCTGAAGTGGAATATATTCCCAGGTTCAAGCTGGGGATATGGTTATGGATATGACCCAAGCACAAAACGGGTTGAAAAATTGCTCTCTCCTCCACTTTCCCATACAGGTAGCTCTATCTTAGATGAAGGTGAAGCGGTAGTTTTTCTTCGCGGTTTATATGATAGTAGCTCTTATTTGGAGTTAAATCAGCGGCTTGCTCAGGTGCTTGACATTCATAAAGTTGACCAGCGTAATGCCTATTGCAAACTGGACGAGCAGACAGGAGACCTGCTTGATGTGGTTTCTTTCAGCCAGGATGATGATACACTTTGCACCATCCACCGAAAATGTTTAGAGTTCTATATGTTCCTCACGGACACCGCCCTCGTCCAACTATTTGATATCACCCGTTGGAGTGGCTCGTTCAATGGCTGGCAGAAAAAGCAGAAAGAAGCTATGTACCGAGATCGCTGGAATCATGTATATGCACGACGCTTTCACAACATCAGCCCAGAGGGAATAAAGGAGGCTGGTTATTTACGAGGATTTCATGTCATTCATCGCCAACAATCTGATAAACAGATGATGGCTGAGCTTACCGGAGAAAACAGAAAGAAAAAAACGTATCCCAGCTTTATCGCTATTGACTGGAAACATGAGAAAGTACGGAAGTGCTCCTGTAACCCTGAAAAGTTGGGAAACTATTTTGTTGAGTCTGATCTGCCTTATGGAATAAGCCCGGCTTTTTTTAGACCAGAGGTTATGCACAGGTATAAACAGGACACTGATAAATATGAGATCAGCGCAAATTATATCTCTTGTCGTGCTGCCTGGTCACTGAGGTATAGGATGAATGACGCTGGACAAGTTCAGGTCTATCTTATTGATTTAGGACATCTCCCATCTAGCGAGCAACTGTACTGGCAGTCTTTTAACGAGGAGCCGAAGGCAGGCGTTGCAGATCGGGTTATCAAAAGAGACTTCTTTGGAAGTTGGGATGTACCGAACGAACCGTTAGAGGAACTGAAGGAAATACTTAAAAAATTCCCCTCTGCTGACTATCAGGGTACAAAAGTTGCGATTTTGAGGCATCCGACAGAAAAGCAGCTTGCGAAACTGACCTATGTCCTCACCAACTCAGCAAAAGAATGGGCAGATCAGATTTTAGAACTAACGAAGGTGTTGGGGGATGGGCTGAGTGAACATGAACTGCGAAAAGTTGCTAAATATCTCAACTGCAATAACTCAGACCTTAAGAGTATAAACCTATTGAAAAAGTGCCTAGAGGCAAAAGGGTTAGAGGCTGAGGCTATCCAGACCATTATTCAACCACTACAAACACTTTATGGTTTACGGTCATCTAGCGGCATAGCTCATGCGGGTAGAAACGCACCGATAGAAGACCTCAAACAACATTATCGAAAGTTAGTCGAAGCATGTAAGGAAGCGATGGTGCGTCTTGCTGATTTAATACGCGCTGGCTATCTAAATGTTCCTTGACAGACATCAACAATGCAGGAAACACGACCAGAGCGCGATTTCCTGCTAATTGTGATGATACCTTCTATCCTCTTGTTCATGTGCTGCCATAGAAAACGTAGAATTTGAGACTACATTTTCAGGCGCGACGCCATTTCTTCATCGGAGATGTCTGTCACAACAATGGTTACCGCGCACCAATTCATCATATAAGCAAAATGTCGGCTAATGACCTTGAATTCTCTTAGCTCTCCACCATAATTATAGGCAACGCTATCGCCTACATCAGGAATCGGAATGAACTCGCCTCCATCAAACTTGATCTCTTCATCTTGCACGGCATCTTCTGGTCGGGAACTGTCTGGTGCTTTATATTAAAACTCTATCTTGTACTTCACGTACCATCTCCTAATATAGAGTGAACCATTTCGCTTAACGCGGCTCGTCACCAAAGGCTTTCCGTCTGGCTTCCATATGGTTCACTGCAACAGCATATACCTCAGCATCACAATCACAGGGGAATGGAGTATGCACAACAAACTGGACGAGGTGATAATCCTCAGCATTCGTGCTCAAAGCTACGTACTCCCCCACTGTTGGGATTTGTGGAAACTCACGAAATTCGTTATTCCAGTTGTACTGACCCTGGCTTCTCGTATGAAAGAATACTCTCATAAGTACAGCAATCTTTCCTTTCGCAGAAAAATATGTCAACGTTTATCACATTGTACTCCTCTGCCCTCTACTCGGATAGAAAATAGGACTAATGTGCTAATACCCGTTCATATTTTAGAATAGCTCGTGTCAGAGATTATAAATTGTGCGAAAATGGCTATCCCTCAGGTAAAGGATAGCCATTTAGAGCTTACTCTTGGGCATTCAACATGTCACATCCCATTGCTTTGGGAGGTTCATGACTGCCGGTCTAGTATCGGGGTATTGGTTACGCCCAGCGCAGTAGATTTTAGCAAAGTCAGCGCTATTATTAACGATCTTGTAAACTTTCTGCGCGTCAGGATTCATATCCACGATTAATCTGGCTTGTGTTGCTGAGGATGGAACTCCATAAACCAAGATACCGTTGTTAATTGACAGCAGAATTCCCTTAGAACCTGCATTGTCTGGTTTTCGTATGATAATACTTGTTCCGAAGTCTACAAAAACTTCACCTTTTTCAAGGGTGGTAACGAACGTAAGGCCGCTTTGCTGTGGCGCTGGTGTTGCCTTAGTTGGTTGTGATATTGAACCACAAGCACTTAGACAAATCAAGAATAGCACTACAAGTACGACGTTTCGTGTTTGCCAGATGCGTTGCATGTTTCCATACTCCTTTTCACTTGCTGGCATTTTCCTGCAAAAAGCGAGGCAATGGAGGGACAGAAGCAATTTTCTATCCATCCAAAGCCTCACTTTGTCGTGAAAAGGGATAGAGACATTAATTTATAAAGTACAAAATATAGTATAACAAAATATCGATTATTTGTCAATGCTATAGGATAATTATTCGCAGCATCAGTTGAATACGAAGGTGCACATCGGGAAGTGACATACTTTACAAAAAGGGAAGGAGAATTATCGTCTACTTATCTACGCATCTAACAGAGGATTAAGGAGTAGTAACTTATATCCAGCCTCCCATGCGTGCAATCTCACAGGCATGACAATATCCAGTAGCAAGGCTGTTTCTAATTTTCTGTGAAAGACGAACCAAAGTGATAAGCAGAACCATATGAACTGGCTTTAGAAAGGAGGGCATTGAGTTTCAGCCTTGCCCTTGATATCAAAAAACACTATTTGCGGGACAGACTATACCGCCTTATTAGTTCAGAGGCTTCTTAGTAGTCTGGCTCTTCAGGAAGCATTAGCTTTGCAGCATCCAGGTCTATATTCCCGTTACTGTATACCCTGTCACTTCGCATTGATCAAAACACTCAAAACCCGCATATCCTGCTTGAGGATGTGTAGCCAAATACTTTGTCACGATAGGCCTTGCATTGTTATCATAAAACAACTGCAATTTTCCTCCGTTCACTACTAGTTTATACGTGTGCGTTTGTCCTGTTAGGTTTTCATCCTCCTGATCAATCATCATAATATCAGCGAAGAAGTCGTTTATAAAAAATCCGCATGCTCCAAAGGAGATATTTTTACAACCTGACCCACCGACATATCCAGCTTGCCCTCCACTATCAGCATGCGCAACAACGCCAACTCCACGCTGGCCCGTAAACAGCCTTATCGTTGCCGTTACAGCATAATTTGGGGTCGTGACATTGCAAAGAGATATTACAACGTTTGAACCATTTCCTGTAAAGACGAAACTGTTCTTCTCCGGTACCCACCCTGTTGCTTGAAATTGACTAAACGGTGGTTGGCATACATCTCCAGTTTTAGAAACTGGATATGGTAAGGGAGTTGGTGCGGGGGGTGGTGATGTTGGTATGGGCGTTGCAGTTGGTACATTTTCAACTGTTGGAGTCATATTGCTCTCAGAAGTGCTCGAGGTATTATCTGAATTCGCATCCTTTACTTCGATACTTTTGATGTCTCCCTTTAAAGCATCTATGAATACCTTATGCTGCGTTACGTCTATCGTTGTTGTTCCATTAGTAACAACAGTCACCTCATCCTGTCGAGTCTGGATTTTATATGCATCGTCAACTACTCTCCCATTCTGCTTGTGTCTGATGATAAGTAAGAGTGTATTATCTTCTGGTTGCAGAGTATCGGCTACATTTGCTTCTAAAGCAAATGTACCTACGGGCGTCTCAATCGAGAGATTGCCCTGAACCGAAATGGTTCCACTTGTGTCGATGGTAAACGTAATAGGTGCAAAGGGAGGTGTGTAGCTGACTCCTACACTTGGTGCAGCCTGTCCGCAGCTAGATAAGAAAAATATGATGCCCATCATGATAGGAAACATAAATAAATTGGCTCGTCTGCGTGCTAGCTTTACCACGTTGCCCTCCTTACATAAAACTGGAACTAACTATTCCTTGATATAATTTACCGCCTGGAAAACAACAAAGTCATCATTGAACAGGAACGTACTACCCACGTTATGATTCACTCGGAGCTTTTTGATAGTGGAGTGTTCGTTTCTCAACAAAATACTCATCAAGCCGTTTCTTAATGCGTTTCAAATCACCAATCTGCCTCCAGCCAAGTCCTTTGCTATAGTCAAAAATAGCGAGATATTTGTTGTTGAATATGTCCTCATACGTTATGACGAGCCGGATTTCCGTGTCTATTTTGCCAGCATCAGGCTCAGGATAAATAGAATAGTCGTTTTTGTGTTTGCTGTATTGAAAACACCCCAGGTATTGAGTGCAACGCCTGTTCCTTTGTTCTGCATAGTTAGTAAAAGAGGGTTTAATGAGTCCCGACGAGGCGTAGGAACAATGACGGGTTTATGTTGACTGTATAGCGCTTCTCGTGACTGTTTGCTGTTTGATAATATGGCCCAAATCGCTCCAATGGCAATAACAAGGGTGAGAAACACATATCCTGCCTGAAGATACAGATTAATAAGCGCGATCTGGTCAGTACTCATAGAATCTCCTCAATACATTTCGTTGGTAAAACGCGCAATGACTGATGCAGTAACAAGAGAATAACTTGCCATAAGGAACCGCTCCGCGAATTGATAGTCCCCCGCCCCGCGTGGCTACCGTCTCCACCTTGACTTTATGTGGTAAAGCCTAAAGGCCGAAACGACCGACCGACACGACCGACGCCAGCCCCACCACCTTCGGTCATTCGTTTCGCTCTGCGAGTTTACCACATAGTCAAGGTAGTACGGCTTTACGCCACTTCCCCGAAAGGTATGTGCCTCACTCTCTCCCTCTACTCCCTCTGCTAGCCTTGTCCCTTCTACCCCGCCCCAGGACGTGCCAGCATGGCGTATTTTTGTTCGTATATTTTATTCACTTTAGCTTGTCCTAGCAAGCCAAACTCTTACCCCATTCTCACATTGAGTTGCCATAATCAGCATGGTATCAAGCGACCAGTCATCGAAGTGCATGTTCGCTTGGTATCTCTATATGTGGTGCTGGTTGCATCGCACCTTGAAAAATTGTTGCAGTTTTGCCAGGAAAGGAGCAAAACAATGGATGATGAGTTGCTGACAGTGAAGGAAGTAGCGAAACGTTTGCGAGTGGATGAATCCACCGTTCGACGGTGGGTGAAGTCTGGTATTCTTGAGGCGATTACGCTTCCCCACAAGGGCACGCGAAAGCAATTCCGCATCAGAACATCCACGCTGGACACCCTTTTCAATCCCATACAACCGGAGCAGCAAGATGCCCAAACGTCAGTTCAGAGGAGGTAGTGTCGTATAGGTCGTTAGGTGACGCCTGGCAGCATGCCAGCGCCACCTTTCTTGAGAAAAAGGAGAAAGGCATGGACCCATTGGATTGGAACAGAACGTTTGCCGTCCTCGCAATCAGCAGGAAGCAACTCGAATCGCTGGGCATTGCCCGCGACCTGGTTGCACATCTTACTGACGAGGACATGGCTCGTATAGCAGCATCTGTAGCAAAAACCTATCCCGACTTTGAAAACAGAGTCAGGATCAACGTCAGGGCATACCTTTTGCAATAAGGAGGAGGTTTGCATTGCAGTACACAATCATTGCAGAGCCGGCAAAACAATGCTGGTATCCCATGTGGAGAGACAAAGACCGGGAGGTCTGGAAACACTTTCTCTCAGCAGGAGAAATCGTATCTTGTCCCACCCAGCCTGAAGCGCAGGAGTACATCGACACGTGGGAAAGGACGTTTCCGGTCCTGATTGTCAGCAGGGCCTACCTGAATGGCATCGGGCTTTCCGTCGCACAGGTCAATTCCCTGACTGATGAGGACATGATTCGTATTGCGGACATTTTAATCGCTCACCATTTTGACAGTGAGTTTGACGAAGACGTCGTGTTCACCGCACGGCTGGTTCTTGCAGGAAAGAGGAAGCTTTGAGTAAGAACCCATGGTGTTTTTCCAACCGAAAGGAGTAGCTGAATTGGCATATCCCTTTTACCTTGCAGCACGTTTTCCAAGCGCAAAAGAAGCAGGATCAGTGTATTTTCCACTGCAAGAGATGGTCTTTGCAGCGCATGATGACTGCGATCTCTCTGTGTACCGCATCAGGCACGAAGGCGTCTGGCTTGTGATTGTCCTGGGAGAGCCGCCACCAAAGGCGCTACACCTACGGATTGAAGCAGAACTTACCAGGGGGACACTTGTCACGCTCAGAGAGGACGTGTTGCGTTTTCTGCAAGCCAGACGCTCCCAAGTAGCACCACTTGCGCCCTGGGTGGAACTCCACCACACTCACGAAGAGGAAGAGAGGTAAGCAGGATGAGTGATTGGATCAAGCCATTTCCGTTTATGAGCGTGTACCGTTTTGACCTATATCGCATCAGTCTTACCCAGGAACAGGTGAACGCTTTCACCGATGAAGACATGCTCACGATCGCGAACATCGTACGGATCAAGTACCTGGAAGGCGGCTTTTATTCCCACCTCTTAGCAGCAGTAGAGCAAGTGATGCTAGAAAAGGAGGCGAAACCATGACTGTTCTTTCCCACTGGAATACGGTACAGCCAACCATCATTCATTTTGATGGACGCTGCTACCCTATCCCCGATCATTTTGCAGCAAACTGGATGCACTCAGGAAGCGCATGCGCGCATATCAAGTATGCCTTTTGCCTGCATCCTGACCTGGCGCAATCCGTCGATCTCTGGCAGTACGACGACTACTGGCATGAATGGGTGAATATAGCAAAGATCGGAGAGCAGTCGCTTGAACTCACTTGAGTGGAGTAAGAAGTATGAGGTCCTTGGCATTAGCAGATTAACGCTTAGTTCGCTTGGTTTTACCACCGAGCAGATCAAATCCCTCACCGATGAGGAAATGCAAGCAATTGCTGATGAAGTACAAAACATCTACTTCGATGGATTTCAGATTTGCGTACAGTCAATCACTGCTTTGAAATTAGCAGAAAGGAGCAGCAAGCATGGCAGTAAAAAACCCATGCGCGAAACGGGTAACCCCTGACACTGCCTACGAAGTGTGGCAATCGTATAACGGCAGCTTTACGTACTTTGTCCTGAAGAAGTACCAATCCCCTGAAAAGGAAGCACAAAACCCGAATGCGATATGGTATTGCATGGTGCAATCCCCCATCACGCCCAAAGGCGAATATGGTGACGTATATGTGTATTCCGTAAAACAAGGGACAGCGCGAATTGACAATCCCCTCCACCGGACACTCTGCGTAAAAGGAGCTTCCATACAGACCCTTTTGGAAATCGGATTGTCGAAATACCCTGTCACTGAGCTTGTATTGCGCGACGAACGACTTTGGCAATACCTCAAACTCAGTATTCCGCCGAAACACTTTGACCATGTGAAGTGGATACTTGAGGAACATGAGATTGCAATTGTCTGCATCGATGACCCGGATTTTGTAGAGCAATGTCTTGATGATGTCCAGATGACAAGAGGAGAAGATGAGCCGTGAATGAGGATTTGAAACAGTACCAAGTAACTCCTGACCCATTTTTGCAGCATCTTCCTATACGTGGCATTGACGGCTATAGCGCCATAGCACTTGCTGAAAAACAAGGATGGCAAGCTCTAGCAGCTTGGGGGAAAGACGGATGGGTTCTTGGTTCGTGGCCGTACGTCATCATTTTCTTCCGGAATCGGGAGGGATACTTTGACGTGGTCGAATATGTCGAAGGCGATGTCACCATGTGGGCATGTCCCACAGATGCAATTCGTGAGGCAATCACCAATGAACTTGCTTTCTTTCACTGGAAACACCAGGAGGAGGAGTGGGTGAGAGATTTTACCTCAGCAGACGAGCTGCCTGATGAATATAAAGGCCCGTACAGGCCATAGGAGAAACAATCATGCTCCCACAAACCAGACGGGCGGTTGACGCATTGAAAGAAGCTGGACTCACCAGAGACCAGTTTCGCATCAGAACGCCTTGGAAGCAAGACAAGGGGTATGGGAAAACAACGATTGTGCTGCTCTGCCCCTACGCGCAGACCGCTCCCTATCTCCAACAGCTCGCTCAGGTATTCAAAGTGGTTGTTACGCATCTTGATGGTATTCCCTGCCACGTCTCAATTGAGATAGCACGGGAGCCGGGACTCTATACGCGTGAGAACGGACAGGTAGAGCCAGTCAAAGAAATCGTGTCGAAGAACAGCTATGAGCAGCTTACGTTTGAAGAGGTTTTGAAGCAGCAAGCACTCTGTTTCTAAGTTACCGCACCCAAACAACAGAGCGCTTGCCTACACGCGGACGTACCGCTGGGGATAGTATATCTCACGCGGTACTTCCCTATCAAAAGGAGTACCGATTCTGATGTATCACTCATTCCGTTACCCTCGAAACTGGCGAGAACTGACTATCGCATGTAAAGAACGTGCGAACTGGCAGTGTGAAGTATGCGGAGTCAACCAACACGCAGAGCGTATTTCACAACGGACAGGTGTTGTGTATAAGGTATTTTTGCATGCAGCACATACCAGGCTAAATGATACCAGCAACCCTCACCCGACGCTCAAAGCGCTCTGCCCGACCTGTCACGGCCAGCTTGACTGGCAATTGAGGAAAACTGTTGCAGACGGAATGCTTGAACAGCTCAGGCATGAGCTCCTTCTGTCATCGTTAAAGTAAACAGGCACATTTCAGAAAGGAAAAAGTCATGGCGACCCTTAACCAATGCAGTTTCATTGGACACTTAGGCAAAGACCCCGTCCTTGAAGTCACGTCAGAGGGAAAACCGTTTACCAAGTTTTCGCTGGCAGTTGACCAAGGCAAAGGGAAAGAACCCATGTGGCTCAACATCACGACATGGGATAAGTTGGCGGAAACCGTCGAACGGTTTGCTCATAAAGGCACCCAGGTATTTGTACAGGGACGGTTGCAACTCCAGAAGTACAAAGACCGGAGCAATACCGAGCGGCAAGGCGTTGATATCGTCGCTACTATTGTCCAGATTTTAGACAAAAAGCCGGATGCTACCGACGAGCAAGATCAATTGTAGCAACACTTTTTTGTTGTCTATCGGGCTTGCGTTGCTTTCGTGGAGATCCACAGAGTACACGCAAGCCCTCGTTTACTTGTGACATCCGAACACCTATCTTAGATGCCCATGTGACTTACCAGGACGCGATTTTAGGCCATGGTATGAGGAAAATGGATAAATGGCTTCTGTTATAATCAAGAGGCTTATGAAAGACAAAAAGATAACATATCTTGTAAACGGAAAAATGAAAACTTATTTTCGATCAGCGGTTAAGGAGAAAAACTGTACCCTCTGCGATAAACCTTTTATTCCAAATAGCGGAGTGCAGAGATTATGATGGTACCAGGAAACTGGTTCATCCGCAGCTTTCGTGCTAAAGAGTTGCAACCCTGCTTCGTAAATAGAAAGAGAGAAGAAAATAAGTAGAAGTAGGTCATTGCCCCATGTTTTGCCTTCCTTTTGAGTTACCCGGTT
>Ga0207646_10001706_pt1 | contig 26669 bp, 17 predicted proteins | sample KBSK5502metaG_FD_184343 | JGI IMG/M metagenome (GOLD analysis project Ga0207646, IMG submission 184343) | Corn, switchgrass and miscanthus rhizosphere microbial communities from Kellogg Biological Station, Michigan, USA - KBS K5-50-2 metaG... | ecosystem: Host-associated > Plants > Roots >...
GGCGCCAGGCACTACTACGTTCCGTGGTGGAAGTTCGATCGCAAGAATGATTTTCCGCGCGGCTACCACATTGAATTGTGGGGCGGTCGCGACATGCCCGGCGTGGGAATGTTCGATGGTCTCTGCCGTGACGAAGAAGGATACGGCGTGCAACTGAAACGTCGCGCGCGGCAGGTGTACGGCACGACCGTTGGATTTTCCGGCCGTGGCGAGATGATTCCGAATGCCGAGACTTTTTGCGAACTCGACCCCAACAAAGTGGACCAGTGGGGGATTCCAGTGCTTCGCTTCCACTTCAAGTGGAGCGAATACGAATTGCGCCAGGCGAAGGACATGCAGGAAACGTTCAAGTCCATCATCGAGATGATGGGAGGCACGTACAAGACAAAAACACGGATCGACGGGCAATATCCATTCGGAATTCTGGCCGGCGGCAAGATCATTCACGAAGTTGGAACCGCGCGAATGGGCGCAGATCCGAAAACCAGTGTGCTCAACGGCTATTGCCAGACGCATGACGTGAAGAATGTTTTCGTCACCGATGGCGCGCCTTTGGTGACCAACCCGGACAAGAATCCCACCCTGACGATCATGGCGCTTTCCTGGCGCGCGTCTGAATATTTACTCGAAGAAGCGAAGAAGGGCAGTTTGTAGTGCATCAGCAAATGGGAAGCAGCGCGGAAGAGAGAACATAAGATGACGACGCATGGAGTTTCGCGAAGAGACGTGCTTAGAACTTTGGCGGTCGGCGTGGCGGGGGGCTCAGTTCTGCAAGTGATTCCGCTCGAGGCAGCGGAACTCGCGCACCAACTGGTGCGCAAGGAAAAAGCAACGGCTCCAGCAGGCAAGTACACGCCGAAATATTTCACCGCCAAGCAATACGAAGCAATCCTATCGCTCTGCGATGCAATTATTCCCAAAGATGAAAAATCCGCGGGAGCGCTGGAAGCGGGCGCGCCGGAATTTATCGATTTGCTGACCAGCGAAAACGACGAGTATCAGCTCGCGCTTGGCGGCGGGCTGATGTGGCTTGATACGCATTGCATCGATCAGTACGGGAAAGTGTTCATGGAGTGTACGCCCGAACAGCGCAAGGAAATCCTGGATCTGATCGCATTTCGCAAAAATGCGAAAAAAGATCCGGGCCTGAGTCAGGGCGTGGCCTTCTTCGCACTCCTCAGGCAGATGACCTGTGACGGCTACTACACCAGCAAAATCGGCATCCAGGATTTGCAATACATCGGCAACGTAACACGCAGCGAATGGCCTGGCTGCCCTCCACTGCCAGAATAAACCGCAGTAAGCGGCCGGTCAGGCTAGGCCCGGTTGTGAACACCTTTCCGAAAATTTTCCAGCATGCGGTCGCAGTTGCGCATGGTGAAAGCGATGATCGGCATGGTGGTGGTTTTGTCCGTCGGAGACGGAAAAATGCTTGCATCACAAATGTAGAGGTTCGGAACGTCGTGGGTTTGTCCCCACTTGTTGGTGACGGAAGTTTTCGGATCGGTACCCATGCGGCAGACTCCAGTCTCATGCAAACTCGTGCCCGGTCGGTTGGGTTCGCTATCAGCGCCCCACATTTCGCCACCCGCCGCTTTGAAGAAATCGATCATCATTTGTTTTGAGTGTTCCCACATCAGTAGCTCATTCTCGCCCCACTCGAAATGGAAACGAAGCTGGGGAATTCCAAAGATGTCTTTCTTATCGGGGTCAATGTCCACAAAGTTAGTCGAACTCGGCAGGGAAGGTGCCTGGATCAGCGCTCCGATTGTAGATGGATAGTAGCGTTTGATGTTGCGTTTGAATTCCGCCCCAAAACCCTCGAGTTGCGAATAATGGCCAGGGAATTCTCCACAGCCACCGCCGACATACACCGAATAGCCCCGGATAAATTTTTCCTCGCGCGGATTTTTGAGGTTCTGCCAGCGTGGCATCCAGCCAACCGTGGAATCGGCAATATTGTCTGGAGTGGGAGGCTGACCCACGAGCCGCGGTAGATAACCGTAACCTGGGCTGCCGTAAAGATGATCGCACAAGTTCCGACCCAGTTGGCCGCTGGAATTGGCAATGCCTGTGGGCCAGTGCCTGGATTGCGAGTTCAGCATGATGTGCGCCGTCTCGACGCACGACGCGGCTAGCACGACGACTTTGGCGTAAACCTCGACTTCTCTCTTGTTTTTACGATCTGCGTAAGCGACACCCTTGGCTAAGCCGTTTTCGTCGACCAGGACGGCGCGAACGAGCGCATCCGTCAGTAAGGTAAGATTTTTTGTGTGCTCGGCGTCGGGGATCGTGAACCATGTTGGGGAGAAAAAAGCGCCAACGTCGCAGCCACGGCTACAATTCCCACAATAGTGGCACGCAGGGTGTCCAGCGTGGGCAACGGTGAGCTGCGCGCAGCGATCGGGTAGGTATGGTACGCCGATTTTTTCGCCCGCCTTTTGGATGATGTAGTCAATACAGCGCCACGGTATGGGCGGCAGGTATTCGCCATCCGGATTGCTCGGCCGATTCTGAACCGTGCTGGCGACTCCCATGTACCGCTCGGCCTTCGAAAACCACGGTGAAATTTCCGCGTAATCGATCGGCCAGTCCTCGCCAAATCCATCCAGGCTGGCCGCTTTGAAATCGATATCCCCGTAGCGCGCCGAAGAGCGGCCCCAGAAATTGGCCTTGCCTCCGGTTCCTTTGCAACGCTTCCAGTACCAATCCGTGCCGGGAGCATTGGAATACGCGACATCGTGCTCAAAAAGTTCTGGACCTTCGTTGTACTCGGATTCTTCAACGGAATAGCGTTCCTGATGCGGTCTGCCCGCGTAGACCAACGGGTCGCCAAAACCGCGGTACTTCAAGTCGTACACTTGACGGTGCATCCGATAATGCTTGGCAGGATCCGTGCGCGGGCCCGAATTCAGGGCGAGGACGCTCAGGCCGGCTTCGCAGAGGAGTTTCATGGCCATTCCACCGCCTGCGCCCGTTCCCACCACAATCGCATCGTAAACTTTCGTTGCCACGGAAACTCTCCTCTACTTTGCCGCTTTGATTGCAGGTGAGCTTAGATCGTCTGGTTTCTGAAGGAGCGCGTGTTCCGGATCGTCAGGGTGCGTGCAGCCCGGCATTTTGGGCCATGCCGTTCGCAGGCCGGGATAACCCAGACTCTCCAGCCCAATTTTGGTCGTGTAATAGCCGACGACAGTGTAATCCCGGATCATCTGAAAAAAATCACGTCCGGTCTCTGTGAGCGGTTTGTACTTGGCTTTGTACGCGAGTACTTCGAGGAGGCCCTTCTGCTGCTCCGCATTGCAGTCCAAAAACTTACGTCCGAATTCCGACTTGCTTCGTGCGTTGATCCAGTCGAGCCCGGCAAGGAATCGCGTTTGGGCGTCTTCGCCGAGACGAATCGAATCCTGCGTGGATCGTATTTCGGATCGCGCGCTGACCGGAACGCGATTTGCCAACATAAAGTCGATGAATTCGGCCACGCCAGCTTCCCTGGCGCCCGGTGTGTCGTCCGCGGGAATAATCATTTCGGCCATATGCTCGACTAGGCGAAAGTACTCGGGAGAGAAAAAAAGAGGCTTGTATGGCTGCGCTGCAGCTTGGGTGGTCGCTGATTCAAACGAACTGTGGGAACAGGCGAAGGCCCATTGGCTGAAACCCGGAAAAGTGGCCGCTACCGAAGCAATGCCGATGAAACGAAGTGCGTCACGACGTTCAATTCCTTGTCCGCCCACTCATCACTCCTGTTGGAAGCGATTTCTGGCATCCGCTACGTTCGGCGAATTTTTGTCTTTCTGGCGAGGCCAACGCTCCCGTAGTACTTTCCCCGCTTTTGCCAGTTTGAGTCAAGCACTGCTGCAGTCCGTACAAGGGCGAGTGCCGCGAGTGGAAATGATGCTAGAGTTTCAGCAGCATTCATACTCACGGGAGAACTCATGACGGACAGTCTTCGAAGGATTCGTGCTATTGGCGCGTTTTGCCTAATGTTGGTTTCTGTTGCGCATTCCGGAGCAGCTTACTCATCCGGCGACGACAAACAAGGCGGCAAGCAATTTGTTTCGCGCACGGCTGACGTCGAAGGCGTCAAAATTCACTACACAACAGGTGGACATGGGCCGACAGTGATCTTGCTTCACGGATACGCCGAAACGTCGCGGATGTGGAGGCCGATTTTGCCGGTGCTCGGTGAAAAATTCACGGTGATTGCGCCCGACCTGCCGGGGATCGGCGATTCTTCGATTCCAGCGGATGGCTTGGACATGAAGACTGCCGCGATTCGCATCCATGCGTTGGCACGTTCGCTGGGCGTTGAAAAAGCGAGAGTAGTTGGACACGACATTGGTCTGATGGTCGCCTATGCGTACGCCGCGCAGTTTCCATCGGAAGTGGAGAAATTGGTGGTGATGGACGCGTTTCTTCCCGGAGTTCCCGGGTGGGAAGCTATCTATAACAACCCAAACATCTGGCATTTCCGTTTTAACGGGCCTACGCCCGAGGTGCTGGTGCACGGACGTGAGCAAATTTACTTCGCGTATTTTTGGAATGATCTGGCCGCCGACAAGACGCGGTCGCTGCCCGAAGGCGACCGGAAAGCGTATGTCGAGGCATACTCCCGGCCCGGGCGCATGAAAGCCGGTTGGGCATATTTTGTCTCGTTCCAGCAGGCCGCAAAGGACTTTGAGAAACTGTCGCAGACCAAGTTGACGATGCCGGTATTATCGATTGGTGGAGATAAGTCGTTGGGTGACGCGCTGGGACAACAGATGAAACTTGTGGCCACGGACGTGACGGTCGTGGTAGAGAAAGACGCGGGTCACTGGATCATGGAAGAACAGACGAAGCAAACGATGGACGAGTTGGTGAAGTTTTTGTGAAGTGCGTGCAGTGCGTTCGCGCTCAACATTCCAACATTGAAATTCGGATTCCCTAAAACGCGGATTGTGATTTTATTTTTTGCGCGCTCGATCAGAGCGTCTTCGATGACCGGCCAGCGGCTGAATGCTCTACCTCTTTCGCTCAGATCTGTTGCGGTGAATCCGGTGTGGGACAAATCTTCGCCATAAATAACCATCAATTCTTTGCGCTTCTGTTCATCCAACAAATGCACCAAGCGCACGTACATCATTCCCTCGGGCATTTTGTAGCCCTTTGCGCGGATGAGCGCTTCGATATGCTCGCGGTCTGACCCCTTTTGTGTCTCCGCATCCTTTTGCCGGACCCACGCGTCCACGTAAAAATCCAACCCGCCCATCGTTGCGTGACGCGGCGAATCATATTTGTGCTTTAGCTCCGGCCTTGTCGGCACGTAACCTTCAAACTGCACCCAATAGAGCCGCTGCACGTTCTTCTGTCCATTCGCTTCGACAAATGCATGCAATTCGCAGTCCGCTATGTCGTAGAGCACCCACCTGTCCGCGCCGACGTACTGCACGGACTTCGGCAATTCGATTCGTACGTTTGGATCGTGCTGAGAGGTAATTACATTGCCTTCGGCCTTGCGCTCTGGACCATTTGTTTGTGCGGGAAGCGAAGTGCAAACAAGAAATACGGCCGCGATTTGTCTGAGCAAGCTACACCTCTGGCAATTTCTCTGCGCATAGACTAAATGCAATTTCGCGCAACGCATACCCAATCACGGATTGGCCTGATTCCGGGGTCGCACCACATCCATCGGTAGGTGAACGAAAGTGACCACTAATCGAAAAAGATTTGTCGCGAGGATTGCCGCGCCCATTCGCTGCCATGCGCTAGCGAGCGGCGAGAGGCTGTATGTTCTCACGCGAAATCTGCGAAAGAAATTCCCGCACGTTGTGATCGATCTGGTTTCTCACGCGGCGGAATGCGTCTAATCGCTCTTCCCGGGAGCCCTCGGCGGCGGTTGGGTCCTCCAGGCTCCAACGAAAGATCCGGAATGCAAAGGGAAAAACAGGGCAGCGCTCTTTTGATTGATCGCCCAAACCAACAGCGTATGCAAAACGATCGTGAAAGGCTCCTTTTACGTCTTTGACCTGCTGTCCGGAGATGTCGATTCCGATCTCTTTCATTGCATCCACGGCAAGCGGACTGACCGGGGCCGGTTCAATCGCGGCGCTCACTGGAATCATGGCCTCCCCAGCAATGCTTCGCAAAAGACCTTCCGCCATCTCACTTCTCTCCGGATGACCCGTGCACAAAAAAAGGACTTTGGGTTTATCCGACATGGTTGCCCTTCCGGGCTTGGGCTTGGAATTTGGCTGGACGCCCTCGTCGGCCTCTTTTTGACGAGCCGCGAGTGCTGGATTCGGTTCAGACTAGCTCACTGTTGAGTGGATGGCAAGAAGTCGACGGAGAAGCAGGACGCAAAGGCGGCTGCGCGTTACGGCAAAAACTCAGTTGGGAGTGGGTGTCTGGAGGAATCGACGTCCCAGATGCTGACATTGGTGATCCACCAGCGCGTGCCGTCCCAGAAGAGTTCGAGGCTGTCGACGGAACGGCCTTCGAGCGGTCCCGTCGAGGACGATGTATGTTCAGAGGTGCTCAACAGGTGAACGACGTTGCCCGCACGATGGGTAATGCGATGAATTTCGTGCTCGTAGAAGGCTTTGCCGCGCAGCGAGGCATCGCTTGAGTCCACAAATTCCTGATGGGTCATGGACTGTGCAGTGGTTTTTCCGGCTGCGTCTTCGCGGATGACGATAAACCGCACGTTGGGAATATAGAGCGTAGCGTCGCGGTCCCACTGGCGGGGCTGGTCGGCGGGCCCGGAAACGACTTCGTAATAGGCTTTGACGATGCCGTCGAGCGTTGAGACATCTTCGGCGCGCGGCGAAATCTTCGGGATAGAAACGTGAGGCGCGTGTTTCTGTGGCCCGATTGATTTTCCGGCGTCTTGCGGGAAAAGCAAAACGCCGGTCGCAATCACCACACCGAGGAGGTTTGCTGTGCGCAGCATTAGCGCGCTCAGGATTTGATGGTGCCGGAGGCGGCATCCCAGGTTACGGCAGCGCGACGGAAGTAGGATTCGTTGGCCATGTGGCAGGCGAGCGCTGCGTTGTGACCGAAGGCAGCGTCTTCGACAACCGGCTTGCGTGACCTTACGCCCTGAAAAAACGCCCAGAGGTGGGGCTTCACGTCGTCAAAGTCGTTGCCTTTGTAGCTATAGGTTTCGACAAGTGGTTCCTTGCCGGGCTTCGGATCGTGTTCGGCGCGCCACTGCTTCAGATAGGCTTCACGCATCGCGCCGGGATAGCTGCTGGTGTAATAACAGGGATACTCGTCCTTGCCTGATTGAGGCGAGTAGGTCATCCCGAATTCGGTGACTTCGAGATAGCCCTTGGAACCCTGGAAGCGATAGATTTCCGGCGACTCGCAGCCGAGATTCAGGCGGAGATAGACCGGGTACTTGCCATACTCGAAAAGCGTAGCGTGAACGTCAGGCATGTTGCGGCCATCAGGCCAGCGGAGAATTCCTCCCGTGGAGAGAACGCGAGCGGGCGGCTCGTTCCACCCGAGCATGAAGTTCATGCCGCTGACAAGATGAACGAGCAAATCGCCGGCGACGCCGGTGCCGTATTCTTTCCAGCAGCGCCAGCGCGCAAAAATATTTGCATCGAACGAGCGCTTGGGCACGGTGCCTTGCCAGGTCTCCCAGTCAATGGTCGTGGGGCTGGCGTCGGTTGGAGGCGGATATTCCCACGCGCCGCAGGCATCGTTGCGGCCGAGCGAGCCTTCGACAAGATTCAGATCGCCGATGAGGCCTTGAGCGAGCAATTCTTTTGCTTTGGCGCAGATGACGGAACTGACGCGCTGTGAGCCGATCTGCACGATGCGGCCGGTCTTCTTGTATGCGGCGACCATCGCGATGCCGTCGGCAGGGGAATGCGACATCGGCTTTTCACAATAGATGTCTTTGCCCGCGTTTACTGCATCGACGACGACCTGCTTGTGCCAGTGGTCGGGCACGGCAGCGATGAGGCAATCGATTTCCTTGTCGTCGAGAAGTTCCTGATATTTACGCGTGGTTTTTATTTTCGCGCCGGCGATTTCCCTTGCGAGCGTGTGGCGGCCGTCGTAGAGGTCGGCAGCGGCAACGCATTCAACGCCGGGAAGCGTGATGGCGTTGGCAAGAAGGCCGGAGCCCTGCATGCCAACGCCGATGATGCCGAAGCGGAGGCGGTCGCTTGCAGGAACCGCGGCTTCGAGCGCGGACGGAATATGCGCAGGCTCAATCAGGATGTTTCTAGAGACGGCGAGCGCACCGGCAGTGCCTGCGGTTTTTTGCAGAAATTGACGGCGAGTGGTTTTCATTATGGCCTCCGGCGGATGTTGTGAATACTTAAAGTTAGCGACCGGTGGTCAGCGACCAGCGACCGGTGAAACCCTGCCCTAGAAGACGGCTGCGACCGCTATCGTGCGGCACGTGCAAGTCCTTTCGGCTCGATCAAAGAGGAACTAGAGTTCCTCTTGTGACGAAGGGCCAAGCCATGCAAAGTGCCGCGTAAAGCCAAAGGCACCGGTCTGAAGACCGGCCACTACAAGACCGGCCACTGCAAACCCGGGCAAGAGCTGCACTGCCAAGAAGGGCAGTGCCGAACTGCGCTCGCCTGCTAGCCGAGTCGAGGCGCTAAAAAAAACCGCCCAAGTGGCCACCTAAGCGTGCCCACTACAACGTTGAAGCCCGACACTACAAAACAGACGAATTATTTCAGCGACTGCATGCTGACTTCCTTGAAGAAGACAACATCGTTGTCGCTGTGATTCTGCAGACCTAACCAGCCTTCGTTGGGACGGCGGCCGCGCTGCGGCTCAAAATCAAATTTGCGCTCGGGAACCGGCTGGCCCTCGGTGTAGTCGGTTACTTTTGCGCCGTTGAGCTCGACGATGGTGTGAGGACCATCGAGAGTAATGATCATGGTGTTCCATTCGGGACCGGGCTTGCCCGTTTTTGCGAGGGGCTCTGTGAGCGAGTAGAGCGTGCCGGTAATGTGGTGATCGTCTTCGTTCGAAGTTTCAGGATGATTGTCGATCTGAACCTCATAGCCGTAGTGGACCGGCATCCACTCTTCACGCGGCTCGATCGGAATGCGTATGAAGACGCCGGAGTTGTCGTTCGTGTCGCGCATCTTGAAGACCACACGAATGCGGCAGTTGCCAACTTTGCCGCCGGTCCAGTAGAGAAGTCCCATGCCGCCGTGCGTTTTGATGAGGCCGTCTTCGACGGTATCGCCACCGGGGCCGACGTGCTTCCAGCCGGTGAGGTCTTTGCCGTTGAAGAGCGGCTTCCATTCGGATTTTTGCGGTGCCGCCGCGATGGTGAAGGTGGTTGCTGCTACAGCCAAGCCGGTAATCAGAAGCAGTCTGCGCATAGTTGAAAGCCTCGAGTGATTCGGTCGAACGAGTGACAACGGATTCCCTGCTTCGCCTACCTACGGCAGGCGGGCCGGAATGAAAGTGTTACTTAAAAAGTCAAAGAGCTGAGGTACGCGTAGCTTTTCGTGATGCTGGCGAAGGCATCGGCCGGGAAATCATGCTCGACGATATAGTGCTGAATGCCGGCTTCGTCGGCATGGGCAAAGATGCGCTTCCAATCGATCACGCCGCCACCGACTTCGGTCATGTTCGGCATTTCCTTGTCAGGACTAGCCGTGGGTCCTTCCGCACCCTTCGGAAGCTGCTTCATATCTTTTACGTGAACGAGCGGGAAGCGCCCAGGATATTTATTGAAGTAGTCGACGGGATCCTTGCCGGCAACGCTGATCCAGCATAAATCCAATTCCATCTTGACATATTTCGGATCGGTCGCGAGGAGAACATCGTAAGGAAGCTTCCCGCCAAGCGTCTCTGAAGGCTGAAATTCGAAAGTGTGGTTGTGATAAGCGAACTGGACACCCGCTTTGAGGGACTGTTCGCCAGCCTTTTGGAAAAGGTCGGCAGCGCGTTTGTAGCCATCAGGTTCGATACGCTGTTTCGGGTCGATCCAAGGGCAGACGATAAATTTGTGGCCGATGATGTGGGCGGCTTCAATCTGCTCGGACCATTTTTTCTCTACCGTGTCGTAAGGAACATGACAGGAAGGAGCAGTCAGGCCATTTTTCTTGAGGAGCGCGCTGATGTCCTTCGGCGAGTGATCGAAATAACCGGCGAATTCGACTTCCTTGTAGCCGATCTGCGCGACCTTGGCGATGGTGCCGTCGAAATCGGACTTCATGGCGTCGCGTACGGTATAGAGCTGCAGGCCGACGGTTTTGATTTTGTGCTGCGCGGGCAACGCCCAAGCCAGATCCGACGCGATTAGCGTGGCAGCGGACGTTCCCAAAAATGCGCGGCGGTTCATCATGCGATCTCCTTAGGGCGGGCGCACTTCGTAAAGAAAAGTGCAGGAGGGAGTATACAAAAAACGAGGGCGACGCATGCAAAAAAATGCGCCGCCCTCGAGGGGTGGAGGAAAAGTTTAGAAGTAGAAGCGCAAGCCGAACTGCATCCGGCGCGGATCGTGCGTTCCGTTCAGGTGCATGAAGCTTGTGCCAGCGAAGGTGCCGGCCGTAAGCGGCGTTGGCATACTTGAGTCGATGCTGTTGAATTGAGTGTGGTTGAAAATGTTGAACGTTTCCCAACGGAATTCGAAACCAGTCTTTTCATTGATTGCGAAGCGCTTGAAAGTACTGAAATTGAAATTAACGCGCCCTGGCAGATACAAGGTGTTGCGTCCGACATTGCCGAAAGTGAGCCCAGTCGGAATAGCAAAGGCATCTGGGTTATAAAGCAGCGGTCCTGCTTGGGTATTATCTTGGTTTGCCGTGAAGCTGGAACGGGGATTGCCAACCAAATCCGGACGAGAGCCAGTTCCGGTTCCGTTACCCACGCCGGCATTATCACCAAAGCTGGCACCGTTGGTAACGCTGAACGGTTTGCCCGTTTGGGCCACGGTGATTCCTGAGACTTGCCATCCCCCAAGAAGAGTATGCGAAAAACCCGACCCCTTGAAAAAAGGCAGGGCGTAGACATAGCTGAGGGAGAAAGAGTGGCGTTGATCAAAATTCGAACTGCCCCGGTTGTTGGGAATGTTGTAGGCATCCACAAAGGCTGTATCACCGCGATCCGAAGAGTCGTCGATGGAGTGGCTGTAAGCATAGGCCAGACTCAAGGTTAAGTCGCCGACAGTGCGGTTTGCGGACATTTGCAGCGCATGGTATTGCGAATTGGCGACGTCCCGGAGCGCGTTGAGATTGCCGTAACCGGGGAATGCCGTCCGAAAATTATTGGTGATAGCGCTGCCGCATGCGACGGCAAGATTCAAAGCGACCTGTCCGGACACCGGCGCTCCATTCACCGAACCTCCGGCAAGACTAGCATCGGGACACACCGTGTTGACCGGCAAGCCTGTGAGGTTCGGGTCACCAGCTGTAACGATGGGCTCGCCCGCGGTGTATGGATTCGCTGAAGCGGGCGTGGAATGAAGCTGGTTCAAGTTGTTGAGCAAGGTCAGGTGGGTGCCCTTGCTGCCGACATAGGCCACGGAGAGTACAACGTGCGACGGCAGCTCCTTCTGGACGTTCAAGTTCCATTGCTGCATGTATGGCCAAACGGCCTTGTTGGGAATGGAAAATGGTGAGAGCGGGAAGATTGGCACTTGACCCGCACCGCCGCCGAGGCAGGCATAGCCACCGTTTGCGTTAGCCCCGCATGTGCCTACGCCCGGTGCAACGTTGGACTGTGAGGCCACCAGCACCAGCGGCGCCGAGCTTTCCAAAGATTCGGTATTGCCCTCGTTACCGTTGGTATGTTCGAAAAAGATTCCGTAGCCGCCGCGAATAGCCAGCTTACCGTTACCTTTAGGATCCCACGCGAAGCCAATCCGCGGTGCGGGATTAAAGAGATGTCCCTTTAAGCAGCCAGCATTGGAGGAGGCTCCGATGTTGACGGTTGGAAATCCCGAAGTGGGCACGAGAGGCAAATTCCCACCCTTTCCTCCACATTGGACCACCCCGTTCAGCGGATTGCCGTTGGGGTTGCCCAATCCGGAAGGATCGTTATTCGGGATCAGCGCGCCAGCACTACCCGTGACAGAACCATCCGTATCAATTGCAGGAGCGCTGGCGGCCAAAAACTGCGTTGGATCAAAGTTAAACGCCTGCCTGTAGCGCTCACGGTAGGTCCCGTACAAGCTGACCCGCAAACCAAGGTTCAGTGTGAGCTTGCTGGTGATCCGCCAGTCGTCCTGGAAGTAGGGTTCCACGATCCGGTAGCGATTGTAGTACTTGTTCTTTGCGCTCCACTGCGTGTAACTCGCGACTCTGCCCAGGAGCAGATCTGCGAAAGCATTGCCCGTGGAAACGGAGGAATTGCTGGAGTCGAACGACAGGATGCCTTGAAGATTCGGCGAGTTTTGTTCGTTCTTCTGCGCGAAAACGACATAGACGCCAAACAGGAGGGTGTGGTTTGCTACCATCTTAGTAACGTTATCCCGATAGGTATAAGTCGGATTAGCATTGTTCCACGGGAAGTAACCGGTGTCCGTATAAAACCCACCGCCGTATGCTGCATTCGAACCGATCGTGAACGATGGAAGTAATCCTCCGAACGGCGTCGCCTGCGAGAACAAGGAGCCCATCGAGAAGCCGGAAGGCAAACTCGCTGGGCCTCCAGTGGTAAGAAAAATGTGGTCACCCGTATAGCTGGCTACGAACTCGTTGAGGAGCGTCGGAGAAATGTTAGCGTTCAGTTTGGCCACAAAGCTCGTTCCCGGCCCGACGAAGCCAGTGGTGATGTTCTGGAATCCCGGTGCGCCACCGTAACTCAGGTTGTTGCCCCATAGAGCTTCTGGCACAACAGTTTGCCATGAATCGTGAATATAGCGGAATGTCAGGCGATAGTTATTTGACAGGTTGTGGTCAATGCGCACAAGTTCTTCGCGCCAAGTGGTCGGCTCCGACACCGTCTGACTGAACGCTGGGAATCCACCGAGAGTCAAGCCCGGAATTGCGTGGGGGATTAGGGTAACTAGAGCGCCGCCAGTTGCCGTCGGGGTGATTGTGTTGCCCGGGAAAGGTAGTCCGGTCGACGGGTCTATTGGGCAGTCAGCACCTGGGCACACGTCCGAAAAATTACCACCGCGCTCGGCATCTGAGGGCACGTTAACGACGGGTTGCCCGTTGCTGTCGGGAGGCGCAGAAGTGACGTTTTTTTCTCGACGCCATTCCTCGGAGAAGAAAAAGAAAGTTTTCTTCTTATCGGAATTGTAGTGATTGGGAATATAAACAGGGCCGCCGACGGTATAGCCGAAATCGTGTTTCCGATATGGGGCTTTAATTGAGGGGGAATTTTGCCCCTCTGCCCAGGACCTGGCATTGAAGAATTCATTGCGCCCGTAATAAAACGCGCTGCCGTGAAACGAGTTGGTTCCGCTCTTGGTTTCGACTTCAATGGTGCCGGAGCCATTGCGGCCGTACTGCGCGCCGTAATTGGAACTGAGAACCTTAAATTCGGCGATGGCCTCGAGATTGGGATAGACGTTCAACGTTCCGTTGGAGCCGTTATCCATGTTGTCGCCGCCGTCCAATTCCCAGTTGTTGTATTCGGTGCGGCCGCCGTTCATGCTATAGGCAACGTTGCCGTACACACCCACCTTGCCTTCATCCGAACCGGTCTGGTCGACGACACCGGGAGTGAGCGTGACAAGTTGCGTGAAGTTGCGGCCGTTAAGCATGAGCTGATTGATCTGCTTGCCGGTAATGGTCGCGCTGAGTTCAGAAGACTGGGTTTCCACTTGAGCGACGCTTTCGCCCGTGACAACGACTTCTTCTGTAATCGCCCCGACAGTCAGTTGGATATCGATCCGAGCCTTTTCGGCGACTGCAAGGACTACACTTTTAGCGATGAATTTCTGAAAGCCTTTTGCGGAAGCGACGACGTTGTACGTATCGCCGGCCAGACCGGGCACCGTGTACGCGCCGTCAGAATTGGTGACGGTCGTGCGTGTTAGGCTTCCGGCTAAGTTCGTCACCGTGACGTCGGCGCCGGCTACGGCCGCGCCGGTCCTATCGGTAACCGTGCCGCTGATGTATCCGGTATCCTGGGCACGAGAAATCGGAGAGATTGAAAGGAAAGTGAGTAAAGCGATGCAAAGGGACAGCGAAGCCCCCCAAAAGCCTCGCAGCGAAACCGAAGGAATGAGATGTGCCTTCACGGTTGAACCTCCAAGCGAGATTAAGTTTTCCAAAATGTGAAAGGAGGCAACGCACGGGATTCCGGCAAACTCACCCCGAAACAAGCCGGGAGAAGAACACCACCCCTAGAAGCCCACCCTCACTACTCGACCGAACACGACGAAAGAGTCTTATTAAAACGAGTTAATACTGCAATAACTGGAAGGTGTCAAGCGCTAAAATGGACAGAGTGATTCTAAAGGACAAATCAGAAGATAGAATCTAAACGGGTACATGAAGCGAATCATCATTCTCGCATTAGGAATTGGCCTTGCGGTCCGCGTGACGGGGGTGCGGTGCCTGGCAAGCGTGGGGGAACAGTCCGTACCTGCCGAGCGCGTTGACCTGGCGATGATTTTTCAACGCGGCCAGACTGCACTGCAACAGGGCGACCTGGAAGCGGCGGAAATGGATTTTCGAAGAGTGTTGCAAGGCGACCCGCGGGCTGCGGCGGCGTACGTGAACCTTGGCGTCATTGAGATGCGGCGAAAGAATTGGGATAAAGCACTGGCGGAGCTACGGCACGCCGAAAAGCTCGCGCCGAAAATGCCGGGCATCCGATTGAACATCGGGTTAGCAGAATATAAGCGCGGCAACTATCCCGACGCGATTGCGCCCCTATCCGCTGCCATGCGGGACCAGCCGGAGGCGGTACAGCCGCGTTATCTACTCGGCTTGTGTTATTCGTTTGTGGGGCAGCACGGGGATGCCGCGAAAACGCTGGAGCCGCTGTGGCCGCAAATGTCGGATCAGTTCGTTTACCTCTATGTCCTAGGGATTTCAGCGTTTTATTCCGGGGACAAAGAGCTGGACCAAAAAGCCTCGCGGCGATTGGTGGAAGTAGGTGGCGACACGCCTCAGTTCCATTTGTTGATGGGCAAGGCGCTGTTAAACCATAGCGACGACGAAAAAGCTCTAGCGGAATTCAAAAAAGTGGAAGCCGCGGACCCGAAGTTTCCATTCCTACATTTCAATCTGGGAATGGCGTACGAGCACTTGCAGGACCACGAAAAGGCAGAGGCTGAATTTCGCAAAGGGATCGCAGTCGAGCCGGATATGCCCTACAGCTACGAACAACTGGCGAGGCTTTTCCTGCAAGCCGGTAACGAGGAACAGGCGTTGGCCCAATACCACGAGGCATTGAAGCGCGATCCGCGCTTGCCCGGCTCGCGGCTGGAGGTCGCGCGAATTTTGCACCGGCAGGGCCGGGAACAGGAAGCGTTGAAAGAATTGGACGTCGCCGTGAAGTATGCGCCGAAGAATCACAACGTGCATCTGGTCCGCGGCCAGGTTTTGCTGAGGCTGGGGCGCAAGGACGAAGGACAAGCCGAGTTGGCAACGTCTAAGGAGTTGTTTCGATCGGGCCTGGCGGAAGAACGCGCAAAAATGGATGAGCATCTGGTGCCGAATCCCGAGCTGATGGGAGAACAATAGCCTGCCAGGTGAGGATCAGGGAAGTGGCGGTGGCTGCCAAGCGCCGCGGGCTGATTCGAGTCGTTCTGCTAAGGAAAGCACCAGCTCATCTTCATAAGGGCGGCCGATTAATTGGACGCCAATAGGCAAACCCTCTGGCGATTTTCCCATCGGGACACTGACGCCTGGAAAGCCCGCTAAATTTAGCCACTGCGAATGGCGCATCGTGTCCCGGTAACCTTCGCCCGTTTTCCAATTCCCTTTGCCATGACGAAACGCAGGAGTAGCGCAAACCGGCGATAGCAGAATGGGTACAGCGCGCATGGCTTCTAAAATACCTGCGCGTTCGCGGTCGCGTGCAGTGCACATTGCTACGAATCGCTCCATCGTGATGGGCGGTGCGGGCGACGATGTGCGGGCCGCTTCCAAATAGTCGCGAAAAATTTGGCTGAGTAGACCTTCGCGGCAGCGAACCTCTTCCGCAAAGAGTTCGCTGATCACGCTGCCAAAGAAAAACCACCAGGCTTCGAGCACACGCTCAAGATTGTTCAGACGGAACGGCTCCAGGATAAATCCCTGGTAGGCGAGCAGTTGCGCCGCATGCCGCACTGCAAGTTGCGTTTCGGGAGTGACGCTTCCGAGACCATCGCCCTCGAGAATTCCTATGCGCAATTTTCCTGGTGCGGCGCCCGCGCATTCAGAAATTTGAACCGGAGACGACAGCGCGTCGTCTGCATCGGGCCCGTGCAGGACCTCGAACAAAATTCTTAGATCGCCGACAGTTCGCGCCATCGGACCGACAACCCCCAGCCAGCCGAAAGCACTATTTCCCGCGGGATAATGACCGGTTGAAGGAATTCGTCCCGGAGTCGGCTTCAGTCCGCAAATGCCGCAGAAGTGGGCAGGAACGCGAATCGAACCGCCGCCGTCGCTGCCGACGCCACCCGCCGAACAGCCAGAAGCAATCGCAGCAGCCTCGCCGCCGCTGGAGCCGCCTGAAGAATATTCCGTGTTCCATGGATTGCTCGTTTTACCGGAGAGCCGGTTGTCGGTTTCATATGCCATCAGAAATTCAGGCGTGTTTGTGTTGCCCAGCAAGATCGCCCCGGCTTTGCGGAGTCGTCGCACCAATACGGCATCGTTGCTCGGCTGATTCTCTTTACGCAGAAGCGAACCTGCTGCGCACGGCCAATCCGTTACGTCGATACAGCTTTTTATCGTTAGCGGAACGCCGTGTAGAAGGCCAAGCGCGTCGCCGCTGAGAACGGAGCGCTGCGACGCTTGTGCCTGCTTGCGCGCTCTCGCATCGTCAATGTGCACGAACGCATTCAATCGCGGATGTAGCCCGTCCGCGCGCCGTAAATGAGCATCCACAACTTCACACGGCGAAATTTCCTTGCTACTGATTTTTTTTGCGATCCCGGAAATGGGCTGATAGTAAAGTAGAGACATTGTGTCCGTTCGAGCCTAAGAGGCAACGGCATGAGCGTCAAGTGAAAGGCGTTGACGCACGCATCGAACGCCGCGAGAATTGAGTGGGTTCGCGCTGAGGAAAGGCGCCGCCTTCATTCCGCCAGAGACAGGAAAATCTCATCACTATGCGAACGCGCATTCGCCGTGCGTATCCGTTTGCCGCAATCATCCTGGCCGTGATCGTTCAAGGCGCACTGCCGCTTGGCGGCGTGTTCGCCGGCAAGAAATCGCACACTTCATCTTCCGCCACGGAAGACGGTCCTGCTGCGGCGGGCCAGAGTTCCGAAGCCGCGCGTCTGAATAGCATCGGTGTCGCGTACATGAATCAGCAGCGATTTGCCGATGCGCAAAAACAGTTCGAAAGTGCGTTGAAGTCACAGCCCGATTACTTGCTGGCGAAACTCAACCTGGGTATCTCGCTCCTCAGCCAACAGAAATCCGAAGACGCCAGGAAAACTTTGCAGGAAGCGGCGGAGAAACTGCCGCGTGATCCTTACGCCTGGTACAACCTGGGGTTGGTTTACAAAGACATCGGCGAGCAGGAAAAAGCGATCGAAGCGTTTCAACATGTCACTGAGGTCGCGCCGAACGAGCCGGACGCTTTTTACTTCATCGGCTACCTCAACACGCAATTGCAAAAGTATGACTCCGCGATTGCCGCGTTCCAGTCCGCGCTCGCTGTTTTTCCGTTTCACGCCTCGGCTGAATTTGGATTGGCGCGCGCCTACCAGCGCAAAGGAGATGCCGAAAACGCGCGTGAACATCTGCAAAAATTTCAGAAAATCACTTCACAGCATCTAGGTACGCCGTTCGGCGCGGGTTACGGCGATCAGGGAAAATTTTCACTCGCGGAATATTCGAAGAACGGCTTGCTAAGGGCTCCTGCGGCGATTCCGGTGACGTACGCTACGCAATCCATCGCGGTTGGACCGAGCTCTGGAGCGTGCTTCTTCGACTACGACGGTGATGGCAAGCCGGACCTGCTGCTGGTAAGCGCCGCAGAAAACGGCTCGCCTCGTCTTCTGCACAATGGGGGAGACGGAAAATTTGAGGACAAAGCCGTCGGCTCGGGACTCTCTGTCACTGGCAGCGGACTGGGCTGCGCTGCGGGCGATTACGACAATGATGGCAAAACGGATCTCGTCATTTGCATGGCCGATGGCGTTCACTTGTTTCACAACGACGGCGGCGGCAAATTTACTGACGTGACGAAAGCTGTGAACATCCGTAGCGAAAAGGGCTGCTCCGTCGTCACATTCGTCGACTTCGACCATGACGGGGATCTCGATCTCTACATCAGCGTGAAACCTGGCGCTGGGGCGCACAACGTCGTGTGGCGCAACAATGGCAACAGCACCTTTACCGATGTTTCCGCCGAAACTGCGCTGGGCAAAGAAGCAACTGGAGCCGGCGTGGTCGCTTCCGATTTCAATAACGATCGCGCGATTGATTTTGTGCTGGCAGGCGGCGCAAAGGGCGCGTCGATTTTGTTGAATCCCCGCGAAGGCGAATTCAAGCCGCTCGAGGGAATTGACTTTTCTAAGCAGGGATTGCCGCCAGCGATGGGAGTGGTCGCGTTCGATTTCGACAAAGATGGCTGGATGGATCTGGCATTCACGCATGCCGGAGTGCCGGGAATCAGTTTGTGGCGCAACAACGAAGGCAAAGGCCTCGAACGCGTCGCGCTGCCTGATTTCAACTGGAAGAGTGGCGCCGGAGTTGCGGCGCTCGACTTCGACAACGATGGTTGGATCGATCTCGTCGCGGTGGGCGAAGGCGCAAACGGCGGCGAGGTGCGGCTGCTCCGGAATTTGGGCGCAGGTAACTGGGCGGACGCGACGAAAGACGTGAAGCTGGACGCGGTGAAACTCAGTAAGCCGCTTGCTATCGCGGCCGCTGATGTCGCTGGAACGGGTGGCGTGGATTTGATTGTCACGCAGGGTGATGGAGCTCCGCTGTTGCTCAAAAATCATGGCGCAGAGAAAAACGGCTGGATGGAGATCGATCTCAAAGCGCTCAATGACAACAAGAGCGCAATCGGAACCAAGGTAGAAATTTATGCCGGCTCGCTCTATCAAAAGTGGGAAGTTATGGGAGCGTCCGGATACCTTGGGCAAAGTGCGTTGCCGATTCACGTGGGCCTCGGGAGTGAAAAAGGCACGGACGTGGTACGTCTGCTTTGGCCGACAGGTGTGCCGCAAGATGAAATTCGTCTCGACGGGCGTAAGACTCAAGCCGTCGCGGAGCTCGATCGTCGCGGGAGCTCCTGCCCAGTGCTTTTTTCGTGGAATGGCCACGAATACGAATTCATTGCAGACATGATAGGTCCAGGAGTTGTGGGCCACTGGATTGCGCCCGGAGAACGTGATGTTCCCGACCCCACGGAATATTTGAAGGTTTCCGGAAAAAGTCTGCAGCCACGAGACGGCATATTGAGCTTCCGCTTCCTCGAACCGATGGAAGAAACCGTTTATCTCGATCAGGTGAAGCTGCTTGCGATCGATCACCCCGCGCGCTTCAACGTCTATCCCAATGAACGCTTCGCCAGCAATCGTCCGTTTCCTGAATTTGGAGTTGTGCCGAGCAGCAACGCTCATCCGCCCGTGGGCGCATGGGACGATCACGGCGATGATGTCCTTCCGCTCCTCGCCAAGCGGGATCGAAAATACGTGGCCGATTTGGAAGCGCTGCCCTTCGCCGGATTTGCCAAGCTGCACTGGGTCGAACTCGACCTCGGCGAGTGGAATCCGCGTTTGCCGCTGCGGTTGATCATCGATGGCTACACAGACTACTTTACTGCAACTTCGATGTATGCCGCCGATCAAGCCGGAATTAAAGTGATTGCGCCATATGTTGAGGCTCAGGACGCGCAAGGTAAGTGGGTTCGCGTTGTCGAAGACATGGGGTTTCCGGCTGGGCTTGAGCGCACCATGATCGCTGACCTTACGGGAAAATTGCCGGCAGGCGCGCGCCGAATCCGCATCGTGAACAATTTGAAAATTTATTGGGACGCGATCCGCATTGACCAGACGCCTGAGCAGCGCTCCGTCCATATCACAGAAGTTCCGCTCGCAAATGCGGCACTTGATTTTCTCGGCTTCCCGAAGGAAATTCGCCTGACGCCTGCCAGCGATACGGAATATTCCTACGCGGAGCGCAGCAAGACTGGTCCCTACGCACGCGCAGCAGGGAACTACACTCGTTATGGCGATGTGAAGCAACTGCTGCGCTCGGCTGATGACCGCTTCGTGATTTTCAGTTCCGGCGAAGGCGTGAAGCTCGACTTCAACGCGAAATCACTGCCATCGCTGCCCGCTGGCTGGGTACGCGACTATTTTTTCTTCGCCGACGGCTTTGAGAAGGACATGGACTTTTACGCCGCGCACGCGTTCACAGTCGAACCGTTGCCGAAGCACGGCATGAAACCGTATCCATATGCCCCGGGCGAAGCATATCCCGAAGACACGGCTCACACCCGGTATGAATTGGAATACAACACACGCCAGCGATCAGGAAAGTTGCCAGCGGATCTGCAATATCATTTTCCGAGCTCGAAGTAAGCCGATTAAGAAGAGTTTTTCGGGGCACGATAGTCGTGCCCTCTTCCACTAGTCCCAGTTCAATTTTGTCCATGCACGATCCTGGGCGCTCTTCTGGATGGCTTCGCAGAGCAGGAGCTCTTCATGGCCGGTGGCGAAAGTTGGAAACTTTCGCGGTGCCTTGAAATCCCCCGCCTCAAGATAGTTGTAATAATCGTGGAACAGCTGCACGAAAGTGTCGGGGTAGCCTTCGGCGTGACCGCCGGGGTACGCAGCGTATGGGCGCGCGGCGGGACTAAGTAGCGACGGGTCCTTGATAAGTATCTCGTTCGCTTGATTGCGCCGGCCGATCCAGAGCGTGTTCGGTTCTTCGGCGTTCCATCCGAGGGAACCTTCGGTTCCGTTGATTTCGAAATGAAGTTTGCATTTGCGGCCAGCGCTTACCTGCGAAACGGTAAAAACTCCTTTCGCGCCATGCTCGAGGTGTACCAGCACGGACGCGTAGTCGTCTGTTTCGATAGGCATCTCATCGGTGGCAACATTTTTTGCCGAAGAAAAAGATTCGACGTGCCCGCGCGGCTTGTGGCGCACTGGAACTACCGTCGCCAGATCGGCGCATAGCTCTTCGACTTTCTGGCCGGTGATCCATTGGATGAGGTCCAACCAATGCGTGCCGATGTCGGAGACGGCACGCAACTCGCCGCCTAGTTTCGACTCCAGCCGCCAGTTCCAGTCCGTCGGATACGTGAGCCAATCCTGCAAAAATCCGCCGTGAACCAATTTCACCTGTCCAATCGCGCCCGATTCGATCAGCGCGCGCGCTTGAATGCACAGCGGGTAGTAACGCAAATTGTGCGCCACGCCGCCGACGCGATTGGTTTCTTTCGCCAGCGCAACCAGTGTTGCCGACTCCCGCGAGTCCATCGCCAGCGGCTTTTCGCACAGCACGTGTTTGCCGCCGCGTAACAGCTTTGCCGTCTGTTCGAAGTGCACGTAATTCGGCGTACAGATATGAACGACCGTGATATCCGGATCGGCCGCTATCTCATCCACGCTCGTATAAGCGTGTTCCAGACCAAGGGCCTTGGCCGCCGCGGCGCTGCGCTCGCCGGAACTTACCAATGTTCCGCGCACCGGCACAGGCAATCGACGCAAGGCTTCGATGTGAGCCTTGCCTACAAACCCTGCTCCCACAACTACAGCAACTTGTTTCATGGCGCCGATTCTCCTTTTCAAGGAAAAACGTGAACGAAAGACTTTTCAGGCTCGCGGCATTTTACGTCAGGAACGCTTGGAAACTGCTACTCCTTATTGTGCAGGAGCGCTTCGCGTACTTTCGCTAGTTCTTTTTTCTTTTCCTTATCGACTTCGGGAAATTGGAGATGCAGGGAATCCAATGCTTCGATCGCCGCGGCCGCTACCGCCAAACGTGTGAACCATTTGTTGTCCGCAGGAATCACGTACCATGGCGCGTGTTTCGTCGCCGTGTTCTGGATCATTTCCTCGTAAGCTTTTTGGTAGTCCTTCCAGTGTTCCCGCTCTTTCACATCGGCCATTGAAAATTTCCAGTTTTTCTCGGACATTTCGAGGCGTTCCAGAAAGCGCTTCTTCTGTTCGCCTTTCGAAAGGTGCAGGAAAAACTTCAGTATCACCACGCCGTTGTGCGTCAGATATTCCTCGAAGTTGTTGATGTCCTCGTATCGCTTTTCCCAAATATCTTTTCCGATCAATTCTTTTGGCAGGCGCTGCGCTTCAAGCAACTCCTCATGTACGCGCACGACCAAAACCTCTTCGTAATACGACCGGTTGAAAAGGCCAAGTTTGCCGCGCTCTGGGATCGCTTTATGGGCTCTCCACAGAAATTCGTGATCGAGTTCCTCCTGCGAAGGCGCTTTGAATGCTGTAACGCTGCATCCCTGCGGATTGATCCCGGACATTACATGCTTGATGGCGCCATCTTTTCCCGCGGCGTCCATCGCCTGGAAGATCAGCAACACCGCCCAGCGGTCCTGCGCGTACAGCTTCTCCTGAAGATGGGAAAGAAGTTTCACGCCGCGCTTTAGCGTGTTGATCGCCTTGTCTTTGTCTTTTAGTCCGCCCGTGTCAGCCGGGTCGTAGTCTTTCAGACGGAAATCTTCGCCTTTCGTAACGCGAAATGGTCTTGAGGTTTCTGCGGCCTCTTTGACAAGCTTCTTGAGTTTCATCAGGGGTCTGAGTGTAATACGAGAGGTGCGCGGCGGGAACTCCTGTTTAATCGTAAAAAGAAAGCCCGGTCCGCACATCACGGAGCGGGCCTTCTTGCTCTGCTCGTCAGCGTCAAAGACGCCGCGTTCGTTTTGCTAATCTTCGAGCTGTTGCCCCGTTGTAGGGTCGAGGATCAAGCGTCCCGCTCTCGGTCCGTGGTGAAAATCGAACAGATTGTCCAGAGGCCCGGCGATAGCATCGGTCGAACCGCTCCCGATGCGGCCAAGTCCCCAGTTGTCTTCAATGAATCGAAGAATCGAGGATTGATCGGTGAGCGTGTCGTCAATGAAGTTCGGCTTCGCCCACGGTGAAACCACGAGAAGCGGCAAGCGAGGACCGAATCCGCAGCGTCCGTTTTGCGTTCCGCCGCTGACGTCGTTCGCCTTCGGCGTACCGCAATTGCCGGGCCCGAGGAGTTGGTCGTCCGAAACATTGGACTGATTCACGATGGTTCCCATCTGATGGTCGTACCAACCGTCGGAATCATCCCAGGCAATGATTACGGCGGTTTCCTTCCATTCTGGACTCTTCATGAGTGCGTTGATCGTATCGACGACGAAGATCTGTTCGTCAATCGGGTCGGAGTAGCCGGCATGTCCATCCTGGTACGCTCCCGCTTTCAGATAACTTACCGCTGGCAAACGTCCTTCCTCGAGAGCGGTGAAGAAATCCTTCAGATCATACTGGTGGCTGGCCTGATCAGTTTGGCCGATAAGGGCTGGGCTGCTTGGGCGTAGATGATGCGGGTTGGTGGTTTGCTGATAGTACATAAATGGTTCGTGGTGCGGGATGTAGTCTCCGGCGTTTACGACCGCATCGTCGCCAGCCAGGCCCGTGTGATGCTGGCCGCATACGGCGCGTCCTTGGGGGTCCACGCCTGTTGGTGCGAAGCCACCCTGGAACCATCCCCAAGTGATGCCCTTTGCGTTGAGAAGATCGCCGACGTTTTTGCCGGACACGGTGATCTGGTTCACGGTTTGAAACTTGGGATTCGATGCGACGCAGTCATCAAGCAGGGGCCGCGGATCGCCGATCACGGCTCCCGTCGTTGCGCCATTCGCGATGTTACCGCTTGCCGAAGCAGGCTTTCCGTTTGGGCGGAGCGATGCAAGCGTACCCGGGTAGGTATTTCCAGCGATCAGGTTGAGGGCACCGGGGGTGGACGGCCCAAAGGTCGTGCCCCAGGAGTTGTCGCTCATCGAAAAGTGCTGCGCGTAATTCCACATGGCCGTAACGGTATTACCGTCGTAGTAACCCATGGTGCTGGCCGGACCCAGCACGGCGTCGTTGCAGCTCAACTTTTCGACAAATTTATCCATCAGCCCGCCGTCCGCTGCCGCTTGCTCATCGCCGTAGTTGTGATCTTCGTCGCAAGTTACCGGCACGCTCGGTGGGATGCGAAAAGGGTTGGCTTTGTTTGGATTGTTGGTGAGGAGCCCGGAAGAAAGGAGCGTGTTGCTTTCCGGTGTGCCCTCCTTGGCATGGAAGGGAGTTTCTCCAGGTAGATTGAAGGCGTGAGGATAGGTCCCGAAATAATGATCGAATGAAACGTTTTCCTGGAAGATTACAATTACGTGCTTGATCGGGGTTTTTGTCTCGAACTTGTTCGCGTCGCTATTTGAATGATCCGCTAGTAAGGGTGCAGGCGACGCCGCCAGAATCGTCGTTGCAGCCAGAACGGCGGCGGCGCGCTTGAGGTGCGTATAAATCATCGAATCTCCTATTTTTTTGAACACTGCTCCGCAGAGGGCGCCGTGAAGATGCCTTCCCCGCCTCCAGCGCAAGATAGGGATCGTCGCGTCACGCCAAATGCACGCCGTTGATACGCGTAATTTGTTAGAGCTATGTGAAAGGAAAGTAAAAAACGGCGATTTTACTTGGCACAAACGTACTGGAGTTAGAATTGTGACTATCGGCGCTTCGATTTTTCGCACAGAGACACAAGAGGCCCGCCGCATTCCTGCCGGCGAGCCCTGGTACGCTAATGGTCCAGTAATTTAGAGGTTCGGCGGCGCGGGAGACTTAGTTCTCACCTTCGTCGTCGGATTTCTCGGCCTTCAATATTTCCCAAGTGTTGTTGTCGCCGTGCTGCTGGGTGAAAAAAAGTCTCCAACCATCGCGGAACGGAGTGGGAATTTTTGCGCCCAGCAGGCCACCGACGCCGGGGTCGCCATCGGACTGATGCCAGCCAGTGATTTCATTGTCGCCGTCATTCTGGAAGCCCACGAATACGCCGAACTGCGAGTCCAACGTGGCCGATGCATCTCGCCCTTCGGCGAGGATTCGAATGGGCTGGTTGACGGAGTTGCTGTAGTCGACGCGCAGGTCGAACAAAAACGCGGAGTCAAGTGCGTTCCGCTGTGTGTGCAGGGTATCGCCAGCGTCTTCCACGAACACGAGACGGTTTGCATCCCAGAACGAGACGTTGTCGAACCCTGAGTGCGCGGCATCGCTGCGGTAGAAAAGCGACAACACGCCGCTATCGCCCGACAGATGCAAACGGAAGAGCGCGCCAAATCCTCCGAATTCCAACCCGGCCTCGGTAAGAGCGTTTGTGTCACCCGTGGCATCGAAAACAAACTCGGAGAAATCGGTTCCTGGCCGAAACTGTCCGTTTTCCGGACGCTTGAAGGGAGTGCCACCAGCGGTTTTTGCCAAGGCATTCGCGCTATAGGGTGCGTTGCTCTGAGTCGCCGTATCGTGAATCGTTATCCACGTCGTGGGGAACTGTAGTCCGTAGGTGTGGAGGTCTTTCGTGTCCTGCGAGGTGATATCGGCATCGGGATCGGAACCGAACACGATGGGTCCCGCGTGCGCTTTGGACTTAACCTGCAAGACCTGGAGCTTTCCGCCAGCTTTCAAGTCTGAAGGGTTGTAGGGCAGAAAGCGATATACGAAGCTGTTCGGCTGCTTTGCGTGGGGATTCGTAGTTCCAGACTTTCCACCGACGTCCTCCACGATGATGAGCCGCCCGAACCGATCAGCCTGGATCGCTTCATAGCCGCCCCTTCCCAGGATTCCCGAAATGTCTTCCACGCTTGAGGGAACGTCGAGTGTGGCTTGCAGAACGCTCGCGTTCGATCCGCTTTCCGAGGTAAACAGCAGGCGATGCGAAAATGGATACCAGGTGGACCCGTCGAGGGTTGGGAGCGGCTGATCGTTCACGTCGGTAGTCGCCATCAGCGTCACCCGATGTGCTCCGTCAGCGTCAAGATTGATTCGAGTGATGTAACCCTGGTGGTTCGCTCCGTTTTCGTGGCCTTGAAAGAGGAAATGAGTCCCGTAATCGTAATTTGGGTCCGCGCCGTGCTGGTTCGTTAGCACCAGGTAAGTATTCTTGTCGGGTTCCGTTTTGGTGGCTTCGACTTTGTGAATTGCGGATGGCAGGTCTCCAGGAACCGGCACCGGAGGCCCGTCATTGGTGTAGCCGTAATAACTTGTCAGGTCGGAGGGATTTTCGAGTTTCCAAGAGCCCTGAGCAACAATGGCTGCGATGAGTTCCGGCGAAAGAACGTTTGGGGCAGGGACGCCTACACTCTTCGGATTCGCCGACGCGACCGGTGTGAGTCCGCCGGGCTTGCCTTTGGGGCCATGGCCCTCATCGGCGAATGCTGGAGCAGCTGGTAGAACGGTGATTGCGGCCGCCGCCAACACGGACATAGCCCTTCTAAAACGACTGTGCATAGTTCTATTCTCCTGTGCGCCGGTTAAACCGGCGAGGTTGTAGTGAATGAAAAAGTCATACGAAAGTGGTTCAGCGACCCACATCGGCCCCGAGTCATGCGGAGCTGTTCGCAAGAGCAGCGTCGAAGCGTTG
>Ga0207646_10001707_pt1 | contig 26663 bp, 31 predicted proteins | sample KBSK5502metaG_FD_184343 | JGI IMG/M metagenome (GOLD analysis project Ga0207646, IMG submission 184343) | Corn, switchgrass and miscanthus rhizosphere microbial communities from Kellogg Biological Station, Michigan, USA - KBS K5-50-2 metaG... | ecosystem: Host-associated > Plants > Roots >...
GGCCGGTTCAGCAGTCAGATCGGCCCACAAATCACTTCTTCTCGCGGCAAAAAATCAAAAGTAGAGCCACGGCTTACTCGAACACCGGTTCTTCAACAAACTGCTAGAAGTCCGCGACCAGGCCGGTTGCGGCTGAGAAACGGTTGGCGCAGGCATAAAGCGAAGCGACCAGAACACCCTCCGTAATTTCGGCATCGTTCCAGCCAGCTTCGCGCACTCGGTCGAAATCCTGCCGTTCGATGTCCGCTGGTTGGCGCGAAACCTTTGCAAGGAATTGGAAGAGTGTCATTACTTTCGGGTCGAGAGGCGCACTCTCGAAGTTCAAGGCCAGTTTTCGGGCAAAGGACTTCTCGAAACCGAGCCTTCCGAGAATTTCCAAATGCGCGGCCAGGCAATAGTTGGAGAGATTGATTCCACTGACGACCAACGCAATTTGTTCCTTGATGGCACGCGGCAGAGCACGTTCTTCGAACATGGCGTGCGTGAACATATTCACTTGGTCCTGAAGCAGTTGAGGATGGCCGCCAAGCGCCTTAAAATAGTTGGGGACAAACCCCCACTTTTCCTGCAAGAAGCTGTAAACATTTCTTACTTCCGGAGATGCCTGTTCCGCTGAAACCGAGGACACCCAAGACATGCCTAACCTCCCGTCAAAGGCCTACATGGAACTCAGTGGCGTAGACAAGTTGGGGCCACGGAGTAAGTTGCCGAATACTAGCAGATTTAGATGAACCCGTGGTAAACGCCAGAGAGGGAGGGGACGCTCAGGACGGTTTGTGGTCTATCTTGCGACGCAACGCTGCGTGAAGCCGAGCCCGCACCTCTGCCGACAGTGAAACCGGACGGGAGTCGCACAGAACTTTGATTGATTTCCGGGTCTGATCCACGATCATCGTGCAGTCTTCGCAATGCTCAAGATGACGCTCGAGTTCCTGTTTCACGACGGGATCAAGATCACCGTCGATATAGTTTGAAATCTCGCGGATGACGCCTTTGCAGTTCAATTCAGTGCGCCTTGCCGAAAATGTCGGCTCAGTTTTTCTCTGAGCTTGAGTCGGGCCCGAAGTAGTCGTGATTTTACGGCCGAGAGAGAGATGCCCAGCGCATTGGCGGTTTCCTCCGTAGACAGTTCCTCAACATCGCGCAATACGAGGACGATCCTGTAGTCATCCTCGAGCTGATCTACAAGCGAGGAAACGATCCTGTCCATTTCCGACTTGGCGTAGATCTGTTCGGGGTTCGGGCGCCATTCCTCGAGCTCGCGCGGCATGAGATCGGAGTCGCCCTCGATGGGTTGATCCAGCGAAAAATGATTCGGACGGCGTTTGCGAAGGCGCATCAGCGCCTCGTTGGCAGCGATGCGGACGAGCCATGTGTAAAAGCGGGATTCGCCATGAAAGTCTTTGAGATGCGCATAGGCCTTCAAAAAAGCATCCTGCATCGCATCTTCGGCGTCTTCGCGATTTCTTGTGATATTGCTGGTGAGACGGAAAATCTTGTCTTCGTAGCGGGCGACTAGTTCTTCAAACGCAGACGCATTCCCAGAGCGAGCCGAGTCGACCAGCAAAGGCTCGTCGTCACGGACGACGGTTGACGGCAACGCGTGTGGTTTTGGCGCGCTCACTGGGTACAACGGCCTCCCGACCATGACACCAAATCCAGTTTCGCGGGCAAATATAGCACCAAACATCCTGTTCTAACCCTCGATGGTTGTTTTGGATGCTGAGCGACGGCCACCGGATTCGGAAAACTCATCGAAGTCGTTCGGTATAGCCCGACGATGTTTGCGCGCCATTTCATGCCTTCATGCCGTTTGGGAGCGCGGCTGACCATGTTGTCCTAAATCCCAGTCTGTGCTGCTAGATAAAGAGTCTTGTGATCTTCTCCACCCCACGCCAGATTATGCGGTTGTTCCGGACCGACGATGGTTCCGAGATGCTTTCCTTCGGGTGAAATGATCCAGAGTCCGCCCGGGCCCGAGGCATAGACGTTGCCTTGGCGATCGACTTTCAGCCCGTCCCAGGCGTCTTCACCTGGTTCATTGGTTGCATCGAGGAGCACGGCCTTGTTTGTGAGCGATCCATTCGGCTGGACGTCATAACGCAGGATCACCTTTTTCTTGGCGTCCCAGTCGTCGACGTAGAGATATCTCTCGTCAGGGGAAAACGCGAGGCCGTTCGGCCCGGTCAAATAGGTGCTGACAAGACTTAATGTGCCGTTGATCAGGCAATAGACGCCGCTGAAGGGAAGTCCCTTGCGAGGGTCGTCGAAGAACTTCGGCAAGCCAAACGGCGGATCAGTGAAATACAGCGCGCCGTCGGACCGATAAACAAGATCATTGGGGCTATTGAGCCGCTTACCGTCGTAACGATCCGCGAGAACCGTCAGCTGGCCGTTTTTCTCAAGTCTCGTAACGCGTCGGTTTCCGTGTTCATTGATCGTGACCCGGCCTTGCGTGTCGAGCGTCAGTCCGTTCGAACCTGGCTGTCCATATTCGCCAATGTCCATCCCGCTGTAACCACTGTGCGTCCGATAGATTGAAACGCCTTCGTCGTCCGACCGGCGATAGATCAAATTGTTGTTAGGATCACTGAAGAGAAAATAGCCGCCGTCACGGACCCATACTGGACCTTCCGTGAACTGGAATCACTCCTACTCCGGCAATGATTTGTCCGTCGAGAACAACCGGAATTCCGCCCTGTAACGGTGTGAAGAATGAATCAGGCAGGGCGGCCATCGCGGTTCGTCCTTTGTTGATGATGTCTTCGAAAACTTTGGTCGGCTTTTGAAACAGAACCGCGGTGCGCGCTTTGCCGATTGAAATGTTTGCACCCGCCGCGAACGTGCCGTCGATCCGCGCGAGAGCCATCAAGTTGCCACCGGCGTCAACGACTGCGATTACGCCGCCGGGGGACTTGAGTTCCTGGGCCTTTGCTTTGGCCGCCGCGGTAATGCGTTCGGCGCCATCGAGTGTGAGCGTCTTTTTTTCGGCAGTCTGCCCGAAGGTAACGCAGCCAGACAGTAGCCACACCGCAATGAATACGATCTTAGGAAAACTCATGACGATTCTCTTTCTCTGCGAAATTTGAATGGCGGACCGTTGAATCATGTCGGGACAGCGGTCCGCCCATGGAGTTCGGGCCGAACTACATCACCGGAGAACTGAACGTTGCCTCGCCGAGATTTACTTCCGCGAAAGCACACCAGATCACGACCTTTTTGACATTCTTTACGTAGCTCGGCAGAACGATTTCCTTCTTATAGTTCGTGCCAATGAACGCTTTGGTTTTCAACTTGTCGAGCAGGTATACGTTTCCGTCGGAATCGACGACCTGCCAGTGTGGGTCGGGCGTATCCGGAACAACAAAGTCGTCCGACAACGTTAGAACGCTCTTTCCGTCCTTCGTGCTGTGGGTAATGGTGCCTTTGTTGGCCTTTGGGCCCTGGAACTGCGATGAAGTATGCGTGCCGCTCTGCGCGAACGAGCCAGAAGCCGCGATACCCAACCCCGTGACGACGAGAGCAACAACCATCGCTTTCAATATGCGAGATATTTTCATGAACCTTCCTCTTTATTCGTTTTCGACGTGGACTGTCGAGACTCGATTTGAATCGCAAACGATTCACGGGTGCTTTGTTCTGCATCCGGTTGTGAGTCCTTCTAGTTCGCCGTGCAGTCGTGGGATACGGAGCTTTGCAGAATGTTTCAGATTTTGCGGCGAAAACAATCGCGCAAGAATCCGCGACTTTTTTCACCCTCGTGAATCTGATGAGAACTCGCTTCGTCGATCCGAACGTTTCGTGGCGCGGCAGAAGGGTACTCAATATGGAGATCAGTTGCCGCGAAGTGCGTCAGGAGCTGGCGAACTATATGGAAGACGATATTGGCGAGCAGCTGCGCGTGCGGATCGAGCGGCACTTCCTGCGCTGCGATGGCTGCTGCGCGCTGTATGACAGTCTTCGCGAGATCATCTATCTGGTGAGCGAGAGTGATCTGATCGAATTGCCGAGTGGACTGAGTCAGCGTGTTTTTCAGCGGTTGAATGCGAAACCTTCAAACTCTGCCTGCTGAAGCAACCGGGAAGGCAAGGTCGAGCCAGCTCAGGAGAGAAAGCGCGAGCGTGCACAACCGGATATGGAATGGAGATCGAGAAGTGTAAGGAAGTCGATTGTTTTGAACTCCCGGTCGAGTGCGGGAGGCCCGCAAATCTTTGCGCCAATCGAAAGGTACGCGCGAAGAAGTTTTGGTGGCTGGACACTTGCACCGTTCGAGTAAGCCGGAAGAATCGGAATCTCGAAATCTTGATGAGGAGTTGTTCTGAGCGCTGAGTTAGCCAAGTACTGTTGAAGCGAGAGATACATTGCCGAACCAGCCTTAGGATCCTGAGAGGTCAACGACGAACAGCCAACGAGATAGCGCGCTCTATGCTCCTTGGCGTAAGCAGCGATCCCTCTCCAAAGAAGTGAGAGTACCTGAAGCGATCGGTGCTCCCGATGTATCGAGGCTCGGCCAAGTTCCACGATCGAATCGCGCAGAGATTCATACGGCGTGAAATCGAATTCCCGCGCGCTGTAGTACCCCAAATTTCTTGCCGCGGACGCGCCAGTCTGCAGTCGATACGTGCCAACAACTTGCAGGGTCCAGCGGTGCTCGACGATTAGATGATCGCAATCGGCATCGAATTCATCCGTGTCGTAGCCCTCTTTGTAGGCGGCTTCAAGTCCCTCGTCTAGTTCCAGGTTGAATACTAGAAATCGCAAGCGAAATGCCGCTTCAAGATCCTGCAGGGATTCGGCAAAACGCACCGGTAGGCTCCGGCCCCGGAAACGTTCAAGGTGCTCCACGTCGGCCTCTCGCTGAATGTGGAAGTATTGGGCATTTTCGCGACCTTCGCTATCAACGAGTTACCTAAGGCAGCCAGTGTTGTTCGTGAGTCATTACATCTGACTAGCCAAAGCCGTTAAAGTTTCAAGAAAAGTTCAGCCTTAGTTCGCCAGAGAGTGAAACTTTTGCGCTGGCACCGACTCCCAGTAAGCGACGGCAGTGATAGCCGCGATCGGAAGAGGATGAATGAAATGAGCAAGATAAGAACGCCGCTGGGTTTCAATATGCTGAGCTGGGTGCTCAGAGCCATTGCAGCGGTAATCCTGCTGCAAACACTGTATTTCAAATTTACCGCCGCGCCGGAATCGGTCTACATCTTTACGAAGGTTGGCGCGGAACCCTGGGGCCGTCTCGGTTCGGGAGTCGTCGAACTCATCGCAGCAGTACTGATTCTTACGCCACGATTCACGTGGCTGGGATCAATTCTCGCGGCGGGCGTAATGGCGGGCGCGATTCTCAGTCATCTGACGATTCTTGGTATCGAAGTGCAGGGCGATAAAGGATTGTTGTTTGCCCTGGCGGTAATCGTGTTCGTCGCGTCGGCGATCAATCTTGTGTTGCATCGAAACGCCATTCCTCTGACCGGAAGGAGACTCGCATGAGCGCCGCACTGCAGATCGAACCATTTCAGAATTTACAGCAAGTTGCGGAACCAACAATGCGGACCTCAACTCTCATGGCCGACGCTCGAGACGTATTGCTGCAAGGTTTGAGTTTGTTGTTTAACCTCGACGATGGCAGCTATTCGCGACTCGCGGACACTCCATTCAACGCCTCTATCGGTCAGCATTATCGCCACATCATTGAGCACTTCCAAAGCCTCACACGAGGTCTGCAAAGCGGCGAAATAAACTACGATGCCCGCGACAGGAATATCCGGCTACAAAGCGATGTCACCTACGGCAGTATCGCGACGTGCGACGTGCTGAGAATTTTAAAGCGATACACGGACGAAACCCTCGCGCACGGGTGCAAGGTAATCAACAGCGTCGGCTACAGCAGTTCCCAGCCGTCCACCTTCGATTCGAACGTCTGCAGGGAACTCGTTTACTGCGCGGGACACGCGATTCATCACTACGCCATTATCCGGCTGATCTGCCATCAAATCGGCGTCAGCGTGCCACTAGAATTTGGATTCGCGCCATCAACCTTGAAGCATATGTCTTCGTTGGCCGCGGTCTAAGGAACCTGTGATAGCGATCTCTTCCATGAACGAATTCAGCGCCTTGTTTCTGGTGACGGCAATTGTATTCGGCGCATTTATTTCAGAAGACGGCGCTGCTATCACGGCAGCAACGCTCGCGGCTTCGAATCTGCTCGATCCCCGCCTCGCATTTTTCAGTGCATTCGCCGGCTTATGGGTTGGAGACCTTGGCGTGTACGCGCTGGCGCGGCGGATCGGTCCGTCGCTCGTTCACCACCGCTGGTTCGCAAGTTGGATTTCGAGGCGCACTGTTGACGAAAGCCTACGGGCTCAGGGGAAGGGGCAATTTGGCCTGGCCGTCAGTCGATTTTTTCCCGGCACGCGTTTACCGGCGTACATCTCTGCGGGCTTTCGCCGCATGCCGATTCCGACTTTTCTAATGATTACGGCGGTCACGGCGGCGGCGTGGGTGTTGCTCGTGTTCGCAGCGATCCATTTGGCTCCGTCACGCTCCGGAGTCCTGAAGCATCAACTGGAAGTACTGAGCTTGGCTGGACTGACAGTCTTCGCGTTGCTGACGCTGCTGCGAAAAAAAGCTTCCGCCGTGCGCCGTCGCACCGCCTTTCTGTTTGAGCGAATTTTTCGGTGGGAATTCTGGCCGGCCTGGCTCTTCTATACGCCAGTGGCAGGCTTCTGCGCATGGCTGGGAATCCGATTTCGTGGCCTGTCGCTGCCAACCATCGCAAACACAAGCCAGAAGAACGGGGGGATCGTTGGCGAGTCCAAGACTGAAATTCTTCTCACATTGATGGAGTCCTGGCCTGAATTTACCGCCGACGCGTTCTTGATTTCTGCTGGCGACGAATTGGAGAGATTCACCAGGCTGCGAGAGATCTGCCATCTGCATCGGATCGAGCTTCCATTCGTTCTAAAACCCGATACCGGTCAAAGGGGCGCTGGTTTCAGGAAAATTCAATCGTTTGACGAAGCTCGTAAGTACCTCGCCCACGTTTCCGCTCCGCTCGTATTGCAAAGATATGTGGACGGCCCTGAGGAAGCGGGAATTTTTTACTATCGTTTTCCGGGCGAAAGGCTCGGTCACATCTTCGGTATCACCAGGAAGGAATTTCCGTCGGTTGTAGGAGACGGCGTTCGAACGCTGCGAGATCTGATCGAAGCGGATCCCAGGGCGCGGCTGATCGCACGGACTTATCTGAAGCGGTTTGCGGAGCGCGCGGGTGAAGTTCTTGAGGCGGGACAGCACGTGCGGCTCGTTGAAGCGGGAAATCATTGCCAGGGCTGTATCTTTCTGGACGGAACAGATCTTATGACAGAGGAACTCCGCGAAGTCTTTGACAAAATTAGTCAGAAACTTTCCGGATTTTTCGTCGGCCGATACGACATTCGATATGGCAGCGACAGTGAGCTGCGTGCAGGACGAAATTTCAAAATCATTGAACTGAACGGAGCGGCTTCGGAAGCGACCAACATCTACGACGCGTCGAACTCCATCTGGACAGCGTACTTAACGCTGTACCGCCAATGGGAAATCGTCTACCGAATTGGCGCAGAAAATCGCCGTCGCGGGAACCGTCCGGCAAGTTCGTGGACAGTCCTTAGAGATTGGTTCGTCTTCTCGCGCCAAGCCGTGGAATTCCCGGTGGCGGATTGATCATGTGTACTTTGACCTTTGTTCCGACGGATGAAGGTTACGTCGCAGGAATGAATCGCGACGAACGATTGACGCGTCCAATCGCGATTCCCCCGCGGGTCTTGGAACTTGATGGCGCGACTGCAGTTTATCCTCACGAAGTTTCAGGTGGAACGTGGATCGCTTGCAATAGCCATGGAAATCTACTGGCTCTCCTAAATTGGAATGATGTCACGCCGCCAGCCGACGGCGCCCAAATGCGCACGAGGGGACTGCTCATCCCTAAGCTGATAGCTGCACGTGATTTGACCCAAACTCGCGCCCTATATGCGCGTCTGAATCTGCACAACATTTCGCCGTTCCGACTGATAGGTGCTTTTCTCGAAGAGCGGATTGTCTCGGAGTGGCGTTGGAATGGTTCGCGCAGGGAAGAATTTGAATTTTCATGGGACAAAAGGCACTGGTTTTCGTCGAGCGTGTCCGATGGGATGGCGAGCCGTGAGCGCGGACGAGCTTGTCAATGCGCGGGTATGGAATTTTCGACAACGCCAGTCTCCTGGCTTCGGAAAGTCCACCAGTCCCACAACCCCGTACCCGGACCATTCTCGGTCTGTGTTCACCGCAAAGATGCGGCGACCGTCAGCTACAGCGAAGTTCGTTGTGGCGGGACAAACATTTCAATGGGTTATCGCAAGGGCAGCCCGTGTCTCCACGACAACTTTGACTCCGAGGCCTCGCTCGCCATTGACTCAGCGCACGCCCTCGCGAGCGCGTAACGCGTGTAAGCTTCCATTTGAAACTTTTCTGTGTGGTTAAGCTCTTATCGCTTTGAGGAAGTACCCGACATGGAACTCAGCAATTCAGTGAAAAACAAGCTTGTTCTGATAACGGGCGCCAAGGGCGGCCTTGGATCGTTCATCACTCAAGCTTTTCTTTCGACCGGTGCAACCGTTGTCGGTGCGTCCAGGTCGATCTCCGCGCAGGACTTTCCGCAGCCCAATTTCATCCCGCTCGCCGCCGATTTCACGAAAGCTTCAAGTGCCAACGATGCGGTCCAGTCTGTCGTATCTCGGTTCGGTGGGCTCGACGTTCTCGTGCACGTCATGGGTGGATTTGCCGGAGGCAAGACGGTCGTTGAAACCGACGATGCAACGTGGGAACAGATGCGCGACCTGAATCTGACTTCAGCGTTCTACACGCTCCGTGCGGCGATTCCGTACTTGCGGAAATCGCACCACGGGCGAATTGTTGCGATCGGAAGCCAAAGCGCGGTCGAACCGCACTCCGGCCTGGGTGCTTATGTCAGCTTCAAATCCGCACTTACGATGCTGATTCGAACCGTCGCCCTTGAAAACAAGGATGTGGGCTTGACGGCAAACGTGGTGCTGCCGGGCACCATGGACACACCGGCAAACCGCAAGTCCATGCCGGATGCGGATTTCTCGAAATGGGTTCAGCCGAGGGACGTGGCGGATCTCGTGCTATGGCTTTCGGACGAACGCGCTTGCCATGTCACCGGAGTTGCAGTTCCGATCGAGGGCGCCAGTGTTTGAACGATCTGCGCTTCTGCTTGTCGATGCGCTGTCGCTCTACGCGCTGCTCGGGGGCGTCTTCGCCCTTGCGTTCGTATGCGTCGGAGTGAACCGCATCGATGCACAGGCGGTGGGTACTGGCGTTGCTTTTCGGATTTTGATCTTTCCCGGTTCCGTGGCGTTTTGGCCGCTGCTGTTACGCCGATGGGTTGCGGGAAAAACTGAACCGCCGCAGGAGAGGAATCCCCACCAATGATTCAGCCTCTTCGCAAAATACATCGTGCAGTTTTCCTGATTCTCGGGATTGTGCTGCCGGTTCTATTCATCAGCGGTCTGGTGGCGCGCCATGCGCCGCTCTCGCCGAGCGATCGCACAAAGGACGCACTCGAAAGATCAAATGTTACCGGCGGAACAAAGTTTGTGATGAATGCCGGCTCGACGATGCGTAAGGTGCGCTTAATCGAAAACACAATTAGTGGAATTGATCGAGAGTTCGAACTGATTCCTGACTCCGAATTTCCAGCTCCGGATGTTTTCGTCTACTGGTCTCTAGCCGAGAAAGAGTCTTCCATTGACGCTGACGCTAAACTTTTAGGAAAGTTCGGTCCCCGCGAGCGCTATCGAATTCCCGCTGGCGTGGGCGGCTATTTCGTTCTGTACAGCGTAGCGCAAAATCAGGTATTCGGCTCAATTCCAATTGGAGCCAAGCCGTGAGCCACCAATACCAGGCAATCGGATGGAATCGGCAAAAGCGCATCTACGATTTTCTTCTGCTCGCGGGAATAGCATCGTATCTGACTATTTTCATCGCTCTGGGAAATTTGCTGTTTCCTTTTGCGACTGCCGAAACACTGATCATTCGCGCTGCAGGTTCCGCGGCGTTTCTGTTGCTTCACATCGTTTTGTGCATCGGACCGCTCTGTCGGCTGGACTCGCGCTTTCTGCCGCTTCTCTATAATCGGCGTCATCTGGGCGTGGCAACGTTCCTTGTAGCCGCTGTTCACGGCGTTTTTGGCATCATCCAGTTCCACAGTCTGGGCGACAAGAATCCCGTCGTCAGCCTTCTCACTTCTAACCGGAATTTCACCAGTCTGGCAGACTTTCCGTTTCAGCAGCTCGGATTGCTCGCGCTCGTCATTCTCTTTCTGATGGCCGCCACCAGCCACGATTTTTGGCTCAGAAATCTGACTCCGCCGGTTTGGAAGTTTCTTCACATGTTGGTTTACGTCGCTTACGGATCACTAATCGGGCATGTCACGCTGGGAATTTTACAATCGGAAACGAGCCCGTTTCTGGCCCTCGCAACGGGGGTCGGACTGGTCACAGTCGTCGGCCTTCACGTCGCGGCAGCGATGCGCGAGAAGAAGTTGGATTCGACGCAAGCCCAATCAGCAGGACATGGATTCGTCGACGCCTGCGCGGTTGAGAGCATTCCCGAGAAGCGCGCCAAGGTAATCTCGATTCACGGCGAGCGAATTGCAATTTTCAAATACGGCGGGAAGGTCTCCGCGATCTCAAATGTTTGTCGGCATCAGAACGGACCTTTGGGTGAGGGGAAAATCATCGATGGCTGCGTGACTTGCCCGTGGCATGGCTATCAGTACTTGCCGGAGACCGGCGCTTCTCCCCCACCATTTACGGAAAAAGTTGCGACCTTCAAAACAAGGATTATCGACGGCAGGGTCCTAATCGATCCAAACGCTCTCGCGCCTGGCACTCGAGTAGAACCGTCTATGATTTCAAAATCGAGGCCCCTGGCATGAGTGAATTCTATGTGGGCTATCTACCTAAAGCGCCCCCCGGGATCGCCCGCCGGATCCGATTGGCCGTCGGCTTGTTATTCGCGATTGCCGTGATTGGCGGTCTTACATTCGCTTGCGTACAGCGAACTTATGCTCCTGCCGTTTTCGAATATGGAAAGGAACGCAACTTCGAAGGAGTACTCGAAGCAGGGCCGTTTCCGACATTGATCGTCAAAAGGCCGAATGCACCAAATTCCGGTTCCTCCCGTTATCTGCTGGTAGCAGAGGGAAAACATGGAGCCGACAGTGAAGTGTCAGAATTTGATGGCAAGACGGTTCGGCTTCGCGGCGCCCTGATCTATCGAGGCGACCAGACCATGATCGAGCTGGTCAACGGCTCCATCTCGGTTGTCGGCCAATCCAATAAGGCTCCATCGGTTTCGAAGTCGCTGGGCGCATTCGAACTAAGCGGAGAAATCGTGGATGGGAAATGCTTTCTCGGCGTCATGAATCCGGGCAGCGGCAAAGTCCACCGTGACTGCGCTGCGCTCTGCCTCAGCGGAGGCATTCCGCCGCTGTTCGCGACGAACGACTTCCGCGGCGCTCCCGCGATATTCCAATTGACGAATTCCAATGGCAAGCCGCTTCGAGCGGCGGCATTCCTCGATCGCGTGGGGCAGCCGCTCCGCATCAAGGGGAGGGCAGTGGAGAAGGGAGATACCTTGATTTTCGAAGCCGATCCGTCCACGATCACCGTGTTACGCTAACAAATCGCAAGTCGAGTTCAACCAATTTCCTGAATCCTACCTTTCGAAGGCGCATCTCATGCCCTAAGGATTTGGTTCGGTTGATCGAATCTCCAGAATCGAGAAGAGTTCGAATTTCTCGAGAGGCGCGCCTCGATGGATGACACCTATAAGATAAACGTCGCAATAACCGAAATGCGTGAGGCGTACAACGCTGGAGACACGGCCCGGCTACTCTCCGTCTTTCATCCCGACGGGTTCACGGACATGTCGGAAGGCGGTCCAAGCAAATACGGGAGTGAAGCGAGATCAAGACTGGAAGAGGAAACATCGAGGCTTTTCGCTTCTTATTCCATCAAGTTCGTTCCGATCGTCATTGAGATTTCGATCATGGATGCCGTGGCATTTGACCGCGGCTGGCACGAATTTATCTTGACGCCCAAGACAGGTGACGAACCCATTCGAAAGCGCTACCGTTACTTCGATACGTGGCGGAAAGATGCGAACGGCGATTGGAAGATCTCATTGCATATCAACAATGTGGATGTCCCGGAGCAGGTGAGAGGTTTTCTAAGTACGTGGTTCCTCAGCGAGAAAAAATCGGCCGCGACAATATGACGCTATGTGAATTTATGGATTGCAGTAAGGTTCGAACCGCTACTTATTCTTGATCTTGTCCTGCAATCGAGAACTGAAACCTGCCGGCATTTCGTACTCAACGCCATCTCCCACCAGCTTCACAACATTCTTCATCCCGTCGAGTATGGCGGTGCAATGAGCGCAGCCCTTGAAGTGGGCCTCCATGCGCGCGCGTAGCTCGGCATCGACCTCTCCATCAACAAAATTGGAGACCTCACGCCATACCTCAATGCAGCTGATTTCGATCACTTTCATTGGATTCGAAGGTGCCCCATAAGTTTCATTTCGCCGGTAACCCCAATCTTACCAGGGTCTTACCTTTTCATATTCGGTCTTTCCGGAAGCCCAGCTGCCGTCGAAACCCGGGGCGAGCGCGTCGCGCATCTGTAATCGCGCCCGCAATAACCGGGTCTTTACACTGCCCTCGCTAATGCTCAGAGCCTGCGCGGTCTCCTGAATACTCAGGTGCTGGATGTCCCTCAGTATAAGGACTTCGCGATATTTGGGAGAAAGAGAATCCAGCGCGCGTTTGAGGGCTTCCCTCAATTCCTTCCTCTGCAGTTCCTCCGAAGGGATCTCCCGCCAATCGGCAAAATCCTTGGGGAAACAGTCACCCTGGTCATCGGTCCGTTGTTCCTCGATGGAATCGTAGAGATGCCTGCGATCCTTGCGCCGTTTGAGCCGCGCTTCGTTTATGGTGATTTGTATAAGCCAAGTGCTGAACTTGGCTTCGCCACGAAAGCGCGGCAGAGCAGCTAAGGCCTTTAGCACCGCTTCTTGCACGACTTCTTCCGCATCTGCGGCATTGTTCAAAATCGCCATCGCGGCGCTAAAGACTCCGCGTTCGCAGGGCTGCACCAGGCAATAGAACGCGTCTCGATCGCCTGCGCAGCTCATCCCAATCAATTCGGCTTCGCTTTTTTCGAGATTCAATTTTGGTGCACTCATTGGGACTGAATCCACTCAACTTCAAGAAACGATGGACGTTAGAGCAACTATCACGTTCTGAGATCTGAGTCTTGAACCTAGGAAAAGTTACTACCGCTAACGCATTCTGAGTTTGTATTGGACCTGCGACAAAACCTGGGCCCAGAAACCTGCTTCGACGATGGCTATCGGATGCGCTTCACGGGATTTGGTCGCAACTTTTCTCTACTTTTCTCGCGATACGGTGCGTACCAAATCCTTTGCGGAATTCTGTCACTTCTCGCTGCTCTCCGTATCCCATCCCGCATGACGGAAAGTTCCATCGCGAATCCTGCCGAACCGATTGTAGCCTCACGTCAAGCTGTGGGGAATCTGACTGCTGCAAGCCGACCGCGCCGGTCCGCGGTTTTCGCGTTCAAGGCGCACTGGCCAGAATTTCTGATGGAAGGCGCGGAACTTGGTTTATTCATGATTTCGGCCTGCGTAGTTACCGCTGTTCTTGAGCACCCATCGTCGCCGCTGGGTCACTTTGTGCCGAGTCCTTCCGCGCGTCGGCTGATCACGGGATTGGCTATGGGACTGACCTTGCTTGCGCTGATTCATTCCAGCTGGGGAAAAAGATCGGGCGCGCACATGAATCCTGCCCTTACTCTGATGTTCTTTCGGCTGGGAAAAGTGGAGGCCTGGGATGCCCTCTTCTATGCGGTGGCGCAATTTGCCGGAGGTCTTGGCGGCGTTCTGGTTTCCCTCCTGTCGTTAGGTCCGTTTCTTGCTCATCCCAAAGTCAACTTCGCCGCAACGCAACCCGGAATGCGGGGAATTCTTGCCGCCTTCGTCGCGGAACTCCTGATTTCGTTTGTGCTCGCTCTCACAGTTCTCATCGTGTCGAACCATAAGGGCATTTCGCGGCTGACGCCGTATTTCGCGGCAAGCCTTGTGGCCACCTATATCACGTTCGAAGCTCCGTTCTCCGGAATGAGCATGAATCCAGCAAGAACGCTGGGATCGGCAATACCGGCACATGCATTTCATGCGCTTTGGATCTATTTCACAGCTCCTCCGATGGCGATGCTGATGGCCGCGGAGATTTATTTGCGCGCCCGTTCTGCTCGTGCGGTGTACTGCGCCAAATTTCATCATGACAACGACCAGCGCTGCATCTTCCGCTGCCGTTATATGGAACTGAGAAAAGTTTGAGGCTTTCTGGGCTTCAGAAAAGTTGTAAAAGCGAGAGAAACGCTATGAACACCGACAAACACTACGACGTAATCATCATCGGAACCGGCGCAGGCGGCGGAACGCTCGTTCACAGCCTGGCGTCCACGGGGAAAAGCATTCTCATTCTGGAACGCGGCGAATATGTTCCTCGCGAGAAGGCGAACTGGGATTCGCGCGCGGTCAATGTTGAAGGCAAGTATCAGACGAAAGAAGAATGGCGAGACAAGAATGGAAAGCCCTTGCACCCGCACACGAACTACTACGTCGGCGGAAATACCAAATTCTATGGCGCGGCGCTCTTTCGCTTGCGCAGAGAGGACTTCGGCCAGATCAAACATTTCGGCGGCATCTCACCTGCCTGGCCGATCTCCTACGATGATCTTGAGCCGTACTATCTGCAAGCCGAACGGCTTTATCATGTCCACGGGCAGCGCGGCGAAGATCCGACCGAGCCCGCAGCAAGCGGTCCCTATCCGCACCCGGCGATTAGTCACGAGCCGCGCATTCAGGCTCTCAGCGACGATTTCGAGCGGCTGGGTCTAAAGCCATTTCATACTCCACTGGGACTGCAGATCGATGAAAAGAATCCGCAGTCAAGCAAATGCATCCGTTGTGACACCTGCGACGGATATCCCTGCCTTATCGACGCGAAAAGCGATGCGCAAACCTTGTGTGTCGATCCTGCGCTGCGCTTTCCGAACGTTTCGCTTTTGACAGATGCTTACGTGGAGCGGTTGGAAACGACGGCGTCCGGTCGCGAAGTCTCGCGCGTCGTCGTTACGCGCAGCGGGGCCACAGAAAACTATTCCGCCGACGTTGTCGTGGTTTCTTGCGGCGCGATTAATTCCGCTGCGCTACTGCTTCGCTCCGCGAACGACAAGCACCCCAATGGTTTGGCAAATAGTTCTGACATTGTCGGCCGCCACTACATGGGTCACGTTAACTCCGTAATGCTCGCCGTTTCGAAATGTCCTAACCCGACCCTTTATCAGAAGACCCTCGCAGTAAACGACTTCTATCTCGGAAGTAAAGAGTGGAACCACCCGATGGGACATTTTTCGTTCGTAGCCAAGCTGGATGGAGTCGCGCTGTCAGCCGGCGCACCAGCAGTAGCGCCTGGCTGGACTCTCGACCTCATGGCCAAACATGCATTGAGTTTCTGGCTGACGTCGGAAGATTTGCCCGACCCCAGCAATCGTGTGACTCTCGATCGCGATGGCCGGATCGTCCTGCAGTACACGCCTAACAACCAGGAGGCGCATGCGCGTCTGACCTCTAAGCTGAAAGAGCTGATGGGCCAGCAATCCAAGTGTGACGTTCACGGACATGATTGCCACCAGGGATTGTTTGCGCGAAACCTGTTCCTCGGAGACCGTATCCCGCTTGCAGGAGTCGCTCACCAGAATGGCACTATTCGCTTTGGTGCCGATCCCAAGACTTCCGCGTTGGACATTCACTGCAAGACGCATGATGTGGACAACCTCTACGTCGTGGATGGGAGCTTCTTCCCGTCGAGCGCCGCGGTGAATCCCGCATTGACGATCATGGCGAACGCATTGCGGGTTGGCGATCACCTTAAACAGCGCTTGGGCATTGCCGGCCGTTCAAGCAACACCCAGACCTCCGCGATTCTGGCGGGAACTTGAGATGCGGTTCAGGCACTTTGGCTTCCTCGTATTCACAGCGGTTATTATCGCTGGCTCGATTGTTTCTACGGAGGTACTGTCGTTTCCGCAAGATACTTCGAGAGTGACTGCCCAAATCATCGCGGTAGGGCCGATTCAAGTGACGGTTGGCGATATGGACCGGTCGGTAGATTTTTATTCGCGTGTTCTTACATTTGAAAAGATTTCAGATAGCGAAGAGGCCGGAGAAGATGTTGAGCGCCTTTTTGGAGTCTTCGGAGCGCGCGTTCGCATCGTCAGGATGAAGCTCGGCGATGAGTCGATCGAACTCGTTCAGTTCCTTGCGCCACGCGGCCGCGCTATTCCAGCCGATTCGCGCAGCAACGATCTTTGGTTTCAGCACATCGCTATCATCGTCAGCGACATGGACCAGGCGTATCAGGTGCTCCGCCAGAATCACGTCGAGCACGCTTCCTCTGGACCGCAAAGATTGCCCGACTGGAACAAGAATGCAGCCGGTATCAAGGCGTTCTACTTCAAAGATCCCGACGAGCATCCGGTCGAAATTCTTGAATTCCCTGAAGGCAAAGGTGCCGCGAAGTGGCACAAAGCAAGCGACCGCCTGTTCCTCGGGATCGATCACACAGCAATCGCGGTGTCGGACACTGAATCGAGCCTCAAGTTCTATCGGGATGTGCTCGGCCTGAGGGTCGCCGGTGAAAGCGAAAACTACGGCATCGAGCAGGAACATCTCAATAACGTCTTTGGCGCTCGTCTCCGGATTACTGCGCTGCGCGCGGCCTCGGGGCCCGGAATCGAATTCCTGGAATATCTGACTCCTCGCGACGGACGTCCTATTCCCGCCGACGAGCGTGCGAATGACGTCGTACACCGGGAAACAATTCTGATTGCGCAGGATGCGGGAGCTGCGGCGCAAAAACTCGCGGCGGCAAGAACAAAGTTCGTATCTTCCGGCGTGGTTGCGAATCCCATGCAAGAATCCGGATTGCGAAAAGTGTTCGTCATTCGAGATCCAGACGGACACGCGATTGAAATCGCGGCCGAATAAAATCTCAGAAAGCTTTGAACGAGACCAACCTATGAACGCCGAAGAAAAACGCCTGGAAGAATCGCGTGATCGAAAGTCGCACTGGAAGCGTTGGGGTCCCTATCTTTCCGAGCGCCAGTGGGGCACCGTGCGTGAAGATTACAGCGAGCACGGCACAGCCTGGGATTTCTTTCCGCATGACCACGCGCGTTCGCGAACGTATCGTTGGGGCGAAGACGGAATCATGGGAATTTCCGACCGCCGCCAGCTTGTTTGCTTTGCGTTGGCGATGTGGAATGGCAAAGATCCAATTCTGAAGGAACGGCTGTTCGGTCTCACCGGCAACGAGGGCAATCACGGCGAAGACGTCAAGGAGTACTACTTCTATCTCGATTCCACGCCGACCCACTCGTATATGAAGGGCCTGTACAAATTTCCGCAAAGCGAATTTCCCTACGGCAAGTTGGTGGAAGAAAACCGCCGGCGGGGAAAGAACGAGCAAGAGTACGAACTGCTCGACGCGCGCGCGTTCGACGAAAACCGATATTTCGATGTTGTGACCGAATACGCCAAAGCCGGCGTCGAAGATATTCTGATCAAAATCACGGCCACAAATCGTGGTCCGGCGGAAGCGGAGTTGACCCTGCTTCCGACAATCTGGTTCCGTAATACCTGGTCGTGGGGACATGACGAATATCGGCCTCAGGCGCGCGCGTCGCAAACACTTGCCTTCACAAATGAGGATGGAGCCGCCGGTTCGAGCGTCATCGAACTCGAACACAAAGCTTACGGAAAGCGTTGGCTGCTCTGCGAAGGCGAACCGGAACTTCTTTTCACCGAGAACGAGACGAACGCCAAGAAACTGTTCGGTGGCGAGAATCGCACGCCGTTTGTTAAAGACGGCATTAACAATTACGTTGTTCACAGCAATCGTGATGCGGTCAACCCAGAAAAGTACGGCACCAAAGCGTCTGCTCTTTACGCGTTGCGTATCGCACCTGGAGCGTCTGTCACCCTGCGTTTGCGGCTAACTGATCGCGAACCGAAAGTTGTTCGCATGTCAGCACCAAGACTCGTCCTGGCCCAAGCGCCGAAGACGGAGCTCTTGGGGCCAGCGTTTGAGTCCATCTTCTCCGCGCGGCGCGAAGAAGCCGACGAGTTCTACGCATCGCGGGCTCCAAAGAATATTTCTGATGACGCTCGCAATGTTCAACGCCAGGCATTTGCCGGATTGCTGTGGTCGAAGCAGTTTTATCACTTCGATGTTCGCACCTGGCTCGAAGGCGATCCTGCCGGGCCACGTCCGCCAGAATCGCGAAAGAAGGGCCGCAATCTGGAGTGGTCCAATCTTTACAACGCGGACATTATCTCCATGCCGGACAAGTGGGAATATCCCTGGTACGCCGCGTGGGACCTCGCATTCCACTGCATTCCGCTGGCGCAAGTGGATCCAGACTTCGCCAAAGAACAATTAACTCTGCTTCTTCGCGAGTGGTACATGCACCCGAATGGTCAGTTGCCAGCCTATGAATGGGCGTTCGGTGACGTGAACCCTCCGGTACATGCTTGGGCGGCGTGGCGCGTCTACAAAATCGAGAAACGCATGCGAGGCAAAGCCGACCGCGAATTCTTAGAGAGCGTGTTTCACAAACTTCTACTCAACTTCACCTGGTGGGTGAACCGCAAAGACGCCGAAGGAATGAATATTTTCCAAGGCGGATTTCTTGGCCTGGACAACATCGGAGTTTTCGATCGCTCCGCTCCATTGCCAACCGGAGGTCACCTCGAGCAATCGGACGGTACTAGCTGGATGGGAATGTATTGCCTGAATATGCTCGCGATCGCGTTGGAATTGGCGCGCGAAAACCCGGCGTACGAGAGTGTGGCGAGCAAATTTCTGGAGCATTTTGTTCATATCGCGCATGCGATGAACGATCGCGGCGGCGAAGGTGTCGAGCTGTGGGACAAAGAAGACGGTTTCTATTACGACGTACTGCATCTTCCGAATGGCGAACGCCACTATCTGAAGGTGCGCTCGTTGGTGGGACTGATTCCGCTCCTTGCGGTCGAAACCCTTGAACAGGATATTGTGGACAAACTTCCCGGTTTCAAGCGGCGCATGCAGTGGTTCATTGACAATCATCCAGACGTCGCGAACCACGTCGAGATATCGGAAGCACCCGGGCAGGGAACGCGACGGCTGCTTTCTCTCGTGAATCGCGAACGGCTCGGCAGTGTTGCTCGCTACTTGCTCGACGAGTCCGAATTTCTCTCGCCGTATGGTATCCGAGCAATTTCACGCTTTCATCAAGGCAATCCGTATGTGATGAGCGTAAATGGCAACGAACATCGCGTGGATTATGAACCTTCCGAATCGAGTACTGGCCTCTTCGGTGGAAATTCCAATTGGCGCGGCCCAATTTGGTTTCCGATCAATTTCCTGCTTATCGAATCGCTTCAGAAGTTTCATCACTTCTACGGTGAAAGCGTTTCCGTGGACCTCCCAACGGGCTCAGGCCGACAGGTATCACTTTGGGATGCGGCCGCCGAAATTTCCCGTAGGCTGACCCGCATTTTCCTGCGTTCGGAAGAAGGGAAGCGGCCAGTCTTCGGGGGCCTCGACAAATTCCAAACGGACCCCGAATGGCGCGACCACATTTATTTTCACGAATACTTTCATGGCGACAACGGAGCCGGCATCGGCGCCAGCCACCAGACGGGCTGGACGGGACTCGTTGCCAAACTGATTGAACAGAGCGGGAGAGGAATGTAGTTCGAGGGCAAAGCGAGGAAACTTTTACTACGATGAATCTGATTTCGAGATTACCCACGATTTCCTCGCATCCATCTACGTGCGCGTTTTAAGGAAGCGACACCCAAAAACGGTGATTATTCAGTTTGCCTACGTCACCCGGAGTTTTTGTTTTGAAAATGGACTATGCGCGAATTCTCGCCGCTTTTTTGCACAAAAGGATCTTTCGATTCTCCTTGACACCCCCACTCGATAAGTACAAGCTCACGTTGAGGTTTCGCCGTTTGAGGCGAGATCCCCCGCTTCGTAGTGCAAACGTAGTTTCTTTAAAGGCCAAGCTCCGCATCAGGCGCTAAGAGGGCAGACCCCCTCGGTTCTTTCGTTTCCTCTCGCGGAGCCCGACTTCCTGTCCGACGTACAGGTCAACACACCCAGACGCCAGCGGTTACAGGCCACACCACTCAAGCCCGACTCGCTTCGCGCGAGTAGGAATCTGGATTTAAAAAAGGAGAATTACTATGTCCGAAACAAACAAAACTGTTGTTCGTCGTTTGTTCGAAGAAGTCTGGAACAAGGGCAATCTGCCGGTGACAGACGAACTGTTTGCCCCCAACTATGTTCACCATGACTCTTCGACGCCCGATGTTGGGCGAGGCCCTGAGAGTGAAAAGAAGAGAGCGACTCTCTATCGCACTGCCTTCCCCGACCTTCGATTGACGATCGAGGACATTATTGCCGAAGGCGAAACAGTGATGGCCCGTTGGTCCTGTCGGGGTACCCATAAAGGTGATCTCAGCGGGATTGCGCCAACAGGGAAACAGTTCACCATCTCCGGGATAAGCATCGCCCGCATCGCGAACGGCAAGATGGCGGAAGGCTGGGTCAACTGGGACGCTCTAGGCCTTATGCAGCAGCTCGGCGTTGTCGCTGAGCTCGGCAAAGCCAAAGCCGCCTCAAAGTAGCCGCCCCGACTTACCTAAAAAAGCCGGAAGGCCCGACCACACCAGCCTGTTACGAAACTCTGTTGATCGGCTGAAAATAAGTGAAAAGATGCCTTCGCTAAAGCGAGGGCATCTTTTTATTGGTTTTGTGCAGCGAGAAGGCCGGACACAAGGAACGATCGTTCCGGTCACTTTGGAAGCGCGAGATTAGCAATAATCAGCATTCGTGGTAAACGTTTTGAATTTCTGAACGTTTGATGAGAGTGGCGGAGGCAGAAGGGAGAAAGGATGATCACCGGCCGGATTGTTTTTGTTTTCTTGCTCGTTTGCGGTCTCGTGGCGCTCGGATCAGTGTCAGCCCAGCACAGGGACGCATCTCGTGCCGGCTGGATCAGTGATGAGAGTTGCGGAACCCAACACACGAAGCCCGGCCGAGCGGATTGCGTGCAGAAATGCTGGCGTGGAGGTGCTTCGGTGGGGCATCCGGAATGGACACCCCAACGGGCCGTCTTTGTAGCAGACGATGATCAAGGAATCTGGATTGTCGAAAATCCTGAAGCCGTTAGGAACTTCCCTGCCGCGCATGTGGTGCTGGCGGGCAAATTCGATTCTGCGAAGAAGACGATTCACGTTGAGAAGGTCACTCCCGCCGCGCAGTAAGGTGGTCCAAATACGGGTCAGATCCTGATATGTTGTCGTGATATCGGAAGCGCGAGTGGGCAGGCTGCACACACGAGCACGGTGGATTACCATGAAGTTCGGGCTAAGGTTAGAGAGACTTTAGGAACTCGATGACGGCTTCCTGGTCGGGCACTTTCAGTTTTTCAAATTGCCGGATGACGTGGGTAGCCTCGCCGCGGTGCCGCGTGATGGCTTCGAGAAGCGTCAGTGAGGCGCCGTCATGCATCAATCGCGGGCGCAAACGAACTCCCCACAACGGAGCGGTTCGTATCTTGTTCCGGCTGCTCTCAAAATCCTGTTTCGATAGATAGTCGGACATCTGCTGAAAGACTCGCTGCCCGTAGTGCTCGCGCGTGGCTTGCAGGATTCCGTCGCCGGTGCCCACATCGTGCATCAGGAAATCGCCATAGGGGTGCAACGTGAGGGATCCGAGCGCGGATGGAATCGTAAACGTTCCGCCGTTGATTTTTGTTCCTGCCGGAGCGGTGGTCAGTGTCTCGACATGGCAAGTCGCACAGCCGATTTTGTCGAAAAGACCGAGGCCTTTCTTTGCAGCCGCGCTGTTGGCGAGCTGCGAATCACGCGCGGGCGCTTTCGTCGCGCGAATGAAGCGCGCGAAGCGATCGATATCGGAAAGACCGTCGGCCCCGGGCTTGTCATTCGGCTCCGAAGTGCTGTTGCACACATTGGTGACCTCATTGGGTTGCAGGCGATTGGTGATGCCCATCTCGTTGACGTACGCGTCGCCTGCGAACGATAGCAGGCTGGCGTGCTGGTCTTTCCATCCGAAACGGCCTACGCCCATCTGTCCTGGCGCTTCCACGATGGGCACATACAGAATCTGACCGCAGATTTTTCCTTGCGACGATTTGCACTGTTGCTTGGAAAGATCAATAAGGGTTTGATCGGCAACGGCCTCGACAAAGCCGTCTCCCAAAAGGCTCAGAGAAAGGCGCAGCGTGCGGATCGTCTCGGTTTCAGGAACGCGTTCCTGGATTTCCTTGTCGGGAAAAGCCGCGTTAGGGCAAGTCGCGCGATCATTCACAAGAGAGCGGCCGTTGATGACCTCGGCTCCGTGAGCGATCGGGATGTCGGGAGTGCGAAACCGCCCGTCCGGTCCCCGATGGCCAACACGTAATTCCGTGACCTGGGATGCCGCGCCGGAAACCGGACTCTGATGGCATTCACGGCAGGATTGTGCGTTGTATAGCGGTCCGAGTCCCTCGCTCGGCTGCTCGACTTCGTCAAATTTCATTTGGTCGGCCTGATGCGTCCCATCATCAACGATGCCGTTAGTTTTGTTGTCAAAGCCGGTGGGTGCGTCGGGAAACTGCGTGTTGCCAGAAACGAGAGCAAAAGTTAGAGCAGCCGCTACGATAAAGAGCTTCATGGGCTCCGCCTCCTCGAAGCGGATTGGGAGCGGGGCTTAAGTGTGAATACCATCTTGCCCGTAATATCGCAAAGGCTAAAGAAGAAGTAGCCTGCCCAAAGCAGCGTAAGCGTCGGCTTCTGGCCGTCTTGTGTCGAAAGGATGCAGCTGCTAGGGGCGCTGCGATTTTGCCGGCGGGTTAATCTCGTCGGTGAAAATGTCGTCGGTGTGAGCCCTGGCGATGGCGAGATCCAGGCGGGACAACAGCTGTGCCAGCGATTCACCTTTTCGGCGTTTCAGCATGGCCAGGGTGTTTCTCCCCTCGTGAGCCATAGCGACACATTCCGTGAGTGGAGGAATGACTCCGATGCTGATTCCGCCCTGTTCGATTGTCTCTTCGATGTAGGGCAGGTCTGCGAGACTGCTTGTGGGGGCGTTCGTAGCGGCGTCTTCGTTTATGCCGCCTCTTGGTTGGGGAGTTGTAGATTTGCGGCGACGTTCCACGGTAACAACTCCTCGATGCGCTTGATCGGATGATCTGCGATACGGAACAACACGTTCCGTAGATAACTCTCGGGATCGATTCCGTTCAGCTTGGCCGTACCGAGCAGACTGTAAATCGCCGCGGCACTTTCTCCACCACCATCGGAACCTGCAAAAAGAAAATTCTTTCTGCCCAGCGCCACGACCCGCAACGCTCGTTCCGCAGCATTATTATCGATTTCGATGCCGCCGTCATCACAGAAGCGCAGCAGTGCTTCCCACCGCACGAGTGCGTAACGAACGGCCATGGCCGTATCGGATTTTCTCGAGAGTTTACCTAAGGTCTCCTCGAGCCATTGTTTCAGCGATCCCAGCAACGGCCTGCTGCGCGTGTTGCGAACCTCACGCCGTTCGTCTGGTGGACGTCCTCGGATTTCCTTTTCGATGGCATACAACCCCGCGATGCGTTCCAGAGCCTCAGCTGCAACGGGAGATTTATGCGCAACCTCGAGATCGTAAAACTTTCTCCGTACGTGCGCCCAGCACGCCGCTTCCTGAATGCGTCCCGCTTCATAGATCTGATCAAAGCCAGCGTAACCATCCGCTTGCAGTGTGCCGGTAAAGTTGCTCAGGTGAGATTGCGGATGTTCGCCCTTGCGATCCGGCGAATAGGCGAACCACACCGCAGCGGGTGTGCTGTCTCCCGCGGGACGATCGTCGCGCACGTACGTCCACAGCCGCCCCGTTTTAGTTTTGCCCAACCCTGGTGCCAACACCGGAACTGGCGTGTCATCCGCGTGGAGTTTCCCCGCAGCCATCACGTGGCGCCGCAACGCTTCCACCAGTGGCGCGAGCAGCCGGCTGGATCCACCAACCCACTCCGCCAGCGTGGAGCGATCCAACTCCACGCCGGCACGTGCATAGATCTGCGACTGACGATAAAGAGGCAAGTGGTCACAATATTTCGATACCAGCACGTGCGCCAGAAGCCCAGGACCAGCAATGCTTCTCTCGATCGGTCGGCTCGGCGCCTCAGCCTGCACGATGCGATCGCAACACGCGCAAGCTAGCTTGGGACGAATGTATTGAATGACTTTGAGACTGGCCGGCACGTACTCCAGGATTTCCGAAACATCTTCGCCAAGATGCTTCAGCTTCCCTCCACAGTCCGGACAGGCTTCTTGCTTCGGAAGACACTTTCGCACTTCCCGTGGCAAGTGATCGGGTAACGGTCGCCGTACCGGTCGTGCTGTCGCGGTGCTTGCCGGAGCTGATTCTTTTACCGCAGCGGTTTCTTTCGTTCGTCTTGCTTCCAGTTCTTCCAGCCGCAGTTCCAGTTGTTCGATCTGGCGATCCCGCTTCTCCGACGAGCGGCCGAACTGCATGCGACGCAGTTTCACGATCAGCAGCTTCAAGTGTTCGATTTCCGCATCGCGCGAAGCGAGCTGCTTCTGATGCGAGAACACTTGCTCACGCAGCGCCAGGATGAGTGCCTTTAATGCTTCGGAATCCAGTTGATCGAGGTCGCGCGGTGTGGCGGCATCCATTGCACGCGAACATACCGCACTTTTTTTACAGCATGATGAAAACACACCAGAAAATCGCAAAAATCTTTTCGTTCACACCGCCATCTGCGGATCGTAGCTGCGTACCGGACGCCGCCAATCGATTCCTTCAAGCAACATGGACAACTGTGCAGGCGTCAGTGCGACTGTTCCGCTCGTGACCTGCGGCCAGATGAATCTTCCTCGCTCCAGCCTTTTCGCGAAGAGACACAGACCATCGCCGTCCCACCACAACATCTTGATCAGATCTCCTCGGCGCCCACGAAACACGAACACATGACCTGAGAACGGATTCTCCTGAAGGGTCGTCTGCACCATTCCACTCAGTCCCGTAAATCCGCGCCGCAGATCTGTCACTCCTGCAGCGATCCAGATGCGCGTCCCTGCCGGCAGCCCGATCATCCGAGCAAACACTCCAGCGCCGTGCGCAACACCAGCAAATCCACTCGCCCCGCGATGTGAACATTCCCTTTGGCGAGCTTGATCTCGATCGTCCCCAAAGACGACGGCGAAGCCGCCTCCACAACTTTCACCGCTTCCACCAGTCGCTCATCGCGGATCGTTACCGGCAGGAGTTTCTTCGCTGCGTCGTTTCCCAGACGCCCTTCGCGATACATCCTTCGCCAAAGAAAAAGCTGATTGGCGTTCAACGCGTAGCTTTGCGCTATTCGTGCCACCGACGCCCCAGGCAGGAACGTCTCTTGCGCCACTCTTCGCTTTTCCTCGATCGTCCAGCGCCGCCGCAACCTAACTTCGTTTAGTGACTGCTTCGATGTGTCCACTTATCCCCTCGTGGACACTAACCTTGGTGCCCACCAAGGTCATCATTCCTACCCATCTACACCTCGTCCAGACGGCCCAGGAATGACGCTTACGATGTGGGAATTAGTGGGGCGAGAGAGAAGCGTCCTGAACTTGATCGCTTGGTGTCAGAGGCCCACCGCCGGCGCTTCGATGCTGTGGTCGTTTGGAAGTTTGACCGCTTTGCTCGCTCCGTGTCGCACCTCCTTCGAGCGCTCGAAACCTTCCGTGCCCTTGGAATTGAGTTCGTCAGTCTGAGCGAGCAGGTGGACACGAGCACACCGACCGGCAAGATGGTCTTTACTGTGTTGGGTGCAGTGGCCGAGTTGGAGCGCAGCTTGATCGTCGAGCGGGTGAAGGCAGGCCTTCGCAATGCGCGTGCCAAGGGTAAGCGCCTTGGCCGGCCGCGAAGGCTCTTAGATACGAAAACGATTGCCGCTCTACGAACACAGGGTGTCGGCTGGAAGGCGATCGCACGCGACATGGGAGTTGGCGTCGGAACATTGTATCGGCTCGCCAAAGAGGGTTCCAAAATTCAGGAAAAGGTTTTTTGAACCAAGGAGGTCGATCTTCTCCGAATCTGCGGGACGTTAAACTCGGCAAAATGTTGCCTCGAAGAGAAGTGCCTACAGCGGCCACTTGCGTGGGGATAGCGCAGCGCGTTTTACGCCGAATGGTTCCAGAACAGCCCGTCATCGACCAGGAGATCGGTTCAACGCAGGGCTTCTCACGTGATTTGCCCTGCAACGTGTGGAGTTCGCAAGCGTCAAATAGGTATGCGGCTATCGCGCTTGAGAAACGCGGGACTATCCCTGTTCGCCTGCCCTGCGCTTGTACTCGCCAACGCCACAAATGGTCAGGAAGCCGAATCGCACGCTAGAGTTGAGCTAATCGCAGAGGAATACACGCCGCAC
>Ga0207646_10001708_pt1 | contig 26659 bp, 23 predicted proteins | sample KBSK5502metaG_FD_184343 | JGI IMG/M metagenome (GOLD analysis project Ga0207646, IMG submission 184343) | Corn, switchgrass and miscanthus rhizosphere microbial communities from Kellogg Biological Station, Michigan, USA - KBS K5-50-2 metaG... | ecosystem: Host-associated > Plants > Roots >...
CTCCGCCGCACCGGCCGTGCGACGAGCCCGAGCACGCAGACGTCCACGAGGTAGCGGGGCGAGCGCACCATGTCGCCCCCGAGCACCTTGGCTCCGACGCTGCGGGCGGCGGATCCCACCCCCGACATGATGTGAACGGCGGGTGAGGCGTTGCCGGGACGGCGTTGCCGGTTGCTGGGCACGCCGAGGGAAACGAGGACCCCGAGCGGGGTCGCGCCGTCCGCGGCGAGATCCGACAATGCGGCCGCCGTCGCGCGCCAGCCAATCTCTCGAAACGAGAGCCAGTCGGTGCGGAAGTGCACCGCTTCGAGCGACAGATCGATACTGATCGCTAGGATCCGGCCGCCGACGTGGAGCAGCGCGCAATCATCACCCAGGTCGCGGCCCGCGGCGCCAAGCGCCGCGAAAATGGCGCGCAGGCGGTCGAACTCACCCCCTGAGCCCAGGCGGAGGGACCGGCGCGTCACGCCGTCTCCGGCGGCTCCAGGACCGTGAGCACGGGAGGCCCGACCGGTTGCGTGTTGGTCCACGCGCGCCAGATCTCGGGCAGCGCGGCCAGGACATCGGCGGGACGCAGGCTGCGAGCCGTCCACTGACGCGCGCCGTGCTCCGCCGCCCGCCCCAGCGCATGGGCGCCCAGCGCGGCGGCCTCGGGCCCCGCGCTACCGCGCGCGAGGAAGGCGCCGATGAAGCCGGCGAGCAGGTCGCCCGATCCGCCCGTGGCGAGTCCCGGGTTGCCGCTCGCGACCACGTGAATCGGCCCGCGCAGGTCGGCGATGACGGTGGGCACGCCCTTCAGGAGCACGGTGCCCTTCACCTTCTGCGCGGCCTTCGCCGCCGCCGCCCAACGGTCGTTCGCCGCCGCGTCCGCGAGCTCGTCGCCGAACTGGGCGCGGAACTCGCCCAGGTGCGGCGTGAGCACCACCGGCCGCTCTGCGGGGCCACGGAACAGCGTGAGGGCGTCGGCGTCGAGCACGGTGGGGATCGGGCGGCGCGCGAGTGCGGCCTGCAGGAACTGGGCGCGCGGCGGCTCGCGGCCCAGCCCTGGACCAATGACGAGGGCGTCGGCCCACTCGAGTGCTTCCGCCGCCTCGGCCTCGAGCTCCGGGCCGAGCGCCGACTCGACCGTGAGCACGTCGGGGAGGCTCGAGCGCGCCGCCTCGATCGTCTCCTTCGCGGCCACGAGCTTCACGAGCCCCGCGCCGGCGGCGAGCGCCCCGCGCGCGGCGTGCAGCGCGGCGCCCGTCATGCCGTTGGCGCCGCCGACCACCGTGACGCGGCCGCGGTCGCCCTTGTGCATCGTCGGGGTGAGCTTCGGCAACCGCGCCCCCGCCCACGCGTCCGTTACGAGCACGGGCCAAACGGGATCGGCGGGCGGCAGCCCGATGTCGACGACCACGATCTTGCCGCACCACTCACGCGCGAGCAGGTGGCCGCGGCGCGGGCCCCCGAACGTGACGGACAGCTCGGCGCGCACCGGCCCGTGCACCTCGCCGCTCGACAGGTCGAGTCCCGTGGGGCCGTCGATCGCGACGACCGGGGCCCCGTACGCGACCAGCCGCTGGGCCAGCGCCAGCACGTCGCCGCGCGCCGGTCCGGCGGCGCCCGTGCCGAGCAACGCGTCGATCACCACGGCCGTGGCGGGCCACGGCTCTTCCCGACCCGTCTCGCGCACGCCGTCCATGCGGGCGAGCGCGCGGTTGTCGATGGCGTCGTCGGTCTTGGGGTCGAGGGCGGCCACCCAGACGGCGATGCCGCTCGCATGCAGCGCGCGCGCCACCACCCACCCGTCGCCCCCGTTGTTCCCCGCCCCGGCGACGACCAGCGCCCCGCGCGCGAGCACCGCGGGATAGTCGCGCACGATCAGGTGCGCGACCGCTCGCCCCGCGGTCTCCATCAGCACGCGGGAGGGAATGCGGTATTGCGTGCGGGCGGCCGAATCCCAGGCGGCGGCCTCGGTCGCGGACAGCACGGGGATCGGGTTCACGGGATCACCACTCCTCCGTATCCCACCACGGCGTCGTCGTCCCCCGTCACCATGCCGGAGTGGCTGTAGTGCACGACATCGGCGTGCCCAGCCCCGAGCGCTCGCGCGGCGGCGATTACCGTGGCCACGGGCGCCCGGCCGCACATCGAGATGCGCTCGCTGCGGCAACGCGCCAGCAGCTCCGCGCCGTCGAGCGCGGCGACGGCGTCGAGCGCGCGCCGGTCCTTGTGCTCGGACGTGGTCGCGGGTTCGTAGTGGTTCAGATCGCTCGACGCCAGCAGCAGCACCCGGTCGGGCCAGCGCCGCACCAGCCCGGCCAGTGTCTCGCCCAACCCGCGGCATCCCTCCCACGCGTCCCACGCCAGGACGAGCGGCACGATCCGCACGTCGGCTCGCCGGAGCTGGAGGAACGGCAGCTCGACCTCCACCGCGTGCTCGGAGGCATGGGCGGCGTGGTCGGGGCCCACCAGCGGCGACGTCTCGAGCAGCGCCCGCGCGAAGCCGTCGTCCACGCTCACGTCGCCGAGCGGCGTCCGGAACGCGCCCGCCTCCCACAGCGACGCACCGCCGGGCGCCCGGCTCACCCCGGTGTGATTGGGCGCCAGGATCACGACGATGGGCGGGATCTCGAGGCGCGCGAACACGTGCGCCGCGGTGAGTCCCGAATAGACGTAGCCCGCGTGCGGGGCCACCGCGGCGCGCGCCGGGGCGGGGCGCGCCTCGCCTACGGCGTCGAGCAGCTGCCGCACCGTGCGCTCGAGCTCATCCCTCGTTCCCGGGTAGAAGCGCCCGCTCACGGCGGGCGCGCGCACGGCGTCCAAGCTTATTTGAAGCTCTGGCCGATCGCGCGACCGAAGGAGATTTCCCCGTTGTCAATCCGGATGTTGAACCCGCACTCGGGGTTCGAGCAGACCCATGCCTTGTAAGTGATCGGCGCCCCGTCGCGGCCATAGTCCGACAACGGAATGAGGAGACCTTGCTGACATTTTCTGCAGGCGGGCCACTGCCTCACGTCGTCCATGCGGCACCCCCTTCCCCCGATGCGACGCCCCTATCCGCGCTCCACCCCGGGCCACGGATATCCGGCCCGGAACTCCTCCGCGAAATCGTAGACCCGCTCGAAGTCCTCCAGCCTGTCGGTCGGCTGGCTCGCGAGCAGGCCCACGTCGATCAGCATGAACACGATCCGTCCCAGGTCCTCGGTGGTGGCGATGCCCCAGTGCCCGAGGACGGTCGGCGCGAGCAAGCCGAACTGCTCCCGCGCGAAGTCGCGGCACGCCCAGGCGAGCTCCCCACCGCTCAGGTGCCGGCGCGCCGGGAGCTTGCCTTGGGCGTACTCCAGCGCCGCCAGCACGAACAGATAGCCGCGCTCGTGATAGCGGCCGTCCTGCCGCCCGATGCGTTGGAACGCCTCGTCGAGCGTCGCGAAGTCGCTCACGGCCGCGCCTCCGTCTGTCCCGACGTCCGAGCCCGCACCGCGAGGGGCCGCAACGGGTGCGGCTCGAGCAGCGCCAGCTCGAGCACCTCGTCGATCGTCTCCACCGGCTTGATGTCGAGCAGCTGTTTCACCTCGTCGGGGACATCCACGATGTCGTTCTGGTTGCGCGCCGGCACGAGCACTGTCTTGACGCCCGCGCGCGCCGCCGCCGTCAGCTTCTCCTTGAGCCCGCCGATCGGGAGGACGCGCCCGCGCAGCGTGAGCTCGCCCGTCATCGCCACGTCGTGGCGCGACGGACGGCGGCACAACAGCGACGCCAGCGCGGTCGCGATCGCGATCCCGGCCGACGGACCGTCCTTCGGCACCGCCCCAGCCGGCAGGTGCAGGTGCACGTCGGTCTGTGTGAACGCGTCCAGCGGAATCCCGAGCGGCCCGGCGCGTGCCCGCAGCAGACTCCACGCCGCCTGAGCGGACTCCTTCATGACGTCCCCCAGCTGCCCGGTGAGGGTGATCTGCCCCTTCCCCGGCATCTGAATCGCTTCGATGAACATGATGTCGCCGCCCACGGGCGTCCATGCGAGCCCGGTGGCCACCCCCACCTCCGGACTGCGTCCCGCCACCTCGCTTTGGACCTTCGGCTGGCCGGCGAACTTCTCGAGGTTCTTCGCGGTGACCTTGATGGTCGCCGCCCGTCCCTCGACCACTTCGAGCGCCGCCTTGCGGAGCACGCCCTGAATCTCGCGCTCGAGCTGGCGCACGCCGGCTTCCCGCGTGTATTCCCCGATCAGCCGCTCGAGCGCGCCGTCGGCGATGTTCGCCCGCTCCGTCTGGAGTCCCGTCTCCTTCAGCTGGCGCGGCAGGAGATAGCGCTTGGCGATCGCGAGCTTCTCGCCGGGCGTGTACCCCGGCAAGGTGATCACTTCCATCCGGTCGAGCAGCGGGTCGGGGATCGGCGCCAGGCTGTTGGCCGTGGCGATGAACATGACGCCCGAGAGGTCGAACGGTACCTCGAGGTAGTGGTCCACGAAGGTGCCGTTCTGCGCCGGGTCGAGCACCTCGAGCAGGGCGGCCGTCGGATCGCCGCGCACGTCGGCCCCCATCTTGTCCACTTCGTCGAGCATCAGCAGGGGGTTGCGCGTCTCGCAGCGCTGCAGCGCGTGGATGATGCGTCCCGGGAGCGCGCCGACGTAGGTGCGCCGGTGGCCCCGGACCTCCGCCTCGTCGCGCACGCCGCCGAGCGAGACGCGGGTGAAGCGGCGCCCCAGCGCTTCGGCGATACTCTGGCCGAGCGAGGTCTTGCCGACGCCCGGCGGGCCCACGAAGCACAGGATGCCGCCGCGCGCCGCGGGGTTGAGGGTGCGGACCGCGAGGTATTCGAGGATCCGCTCCTTGACGGTCTTCAGATCGTAGTGGTCGCGGTCGAGGATGTCGCGCGCGGCCTTCAGATCGAGCCGGTCCTCCGACGTGCGGCCCCACGGCAGCGTCGCGATGACCTCGAGGTAAGTGCGGGCCACGTGGTACTCGGCCGACTGCGGCGACATCTGGCGTAGCCGCTTGAGCTCCCGGTCGACGACCTTCTTGGCCTCGTCGTGGAGCCCGACGGCCTCGAGCCGGCCGGCCAGCTCGGTCAGCTCGTCCTCTCCCTCTTCTTCGCCCAGCTCCTGGCGGATCACCCGCATCTGCTCGCGCAGCACGTACTCCCGCTGATTCTGGTCGAGGCGCGTGCGCACCTTCTCCTGAATCTGACTGCCGACTTCGAGCACCTGCAGCTCCTGGCCCAACAGCTCGGCGAGCCGCTCCAGCCGGCGGTTCACGTCGTCGATCGCCAGCAGCTCGGCCTTGGCCGGGAGGGCCAGGTCCAGGTTCGCGGCCACGAAGTCGGCCAGTTTGCCGCCCTCGGTGATGCCGACCAGGACCTCGTGCAGCTCCTCCCCCAGGTAGGGCGCGATGTCGATCACCCGGGAGAACTGGGCGTGCACGGTGCGCTTCAAGGCTTCGGTGCGCGCGTCCTCGAGCACCGTGTTGGGGAGTGTCTCGTATCCCGCGACCAGCCAGTGCTCCATCGACGCGACCTCGACGAGCCGCGCCCGCTCGAGCCCCTGCACCATGACGCGCACCGAGCCATCGCCCAGCTTGAGCATGCGCACGACGGTGCCGAGCGTACCGACCTCGTACAGCTCGTCGGCGCGGGCCTGCATCACGGCGCCCTCGGGCGGCTCAGTGCCGCCCAGCGGCCGCACCACGCCCAGCAGCAGGCGCTTGTTGCCCTGCACCACCTCGTCGATCAGCTGCACGGCGTGCGGATCGGTGAGCGCCATGGGCAGCACGACGTGCGGGTAGACGACGATCCGGCCGAGCGGCAGGACGGGGAGGCGATCCACCTACTGCACCCGCACCGACTGTGGGCCCGACAGACGGGCCGGGAGCTTCGCCAGCCGGACCTCGAGGAAGCCCTGCTCGTAGTTCGCCCGAATGCTTTCCGGGTCGACCGGGACGGGGAGGCGGAAGCGGCGCTCGAAGGGACCGACCTGCACCTCCATCGCGTGATAGTGCGGCTTGCCTTCGTGGCGCCCGGCAGTGCGCTCGCCGGCGATGGTCAGGACCCCGTCCACGTACTCGACCGTGAAGTCTTCCGAGCGCATCCCGGAAATGTCCATGTAGACCACCAGCGCGTCGTCGGTCTCGTAGATGTCCGTCGGCGGCTTCCATTTGGACGAGGCGACGAAGCCCACCGGGCGGCCGTGGGCGACTTCGTTGAAATAGACCTCGAGCTCTTCGGCGGGATGTACCGTGAAGGAGCCCGAGCCGCGACCGGGCCGGCCGGAGGACGCGCCGCTATCGGGCATGGTGCACCCCCGCCACGGTCGCGCGCACCGGGGGCGCGTACAGCGGGAACTGCTCGGCCAGCTCGCGCACTTCGGCCTTCACGCGCTCGATGGTCGCGTCGTCTTTTTTCGTGAGCACGGTGTCGATGAACTCCGCCACTTTGAGCATCTCGCCCTCGGTGAAACCACGCGTGGTCACGGCCGGGGTGCCGATGCGCACCCCGCTCGTGACGAATGCCTTCTGGGGATCGCCGGGAATCGTGTTCTTGTTCACGGTGATGCCGGCCCGGTCGAGCAGCTCCTGCGCCTCCTTGCCGGTCACCTGCTTGGGCCGCAGATCCACGAGCATCAGGTGCGTGTCCGTCCCGCCCGACACGATGGCGTAGCCCCGCTCGACGAGCGCCGCGGCGAGGGCCTGCGCATTTCGCACCACCTGCGTGGCGTACGCCTTGAACTCCGGGGCGAGCGCCTCTCCCAACGCCACCGCCTTCGCCGCGATCACGTGCTCGAGCGGGCCGCCCTGGAGACCCGGGAAGACCTGCTTGTCGACGTCCTTCCCGAACGCCTCCTGGCAGAGGATCAATCCGCCGCGCGGACCGCGCAGGGTCTTGTGGGTGGTGGTCGTGACGATCTGCGCGTGCGGCACGGGCGAGGGGTGGATCCCCGCGGCCACGAGCCCGGCGATGTGTGCCATGTCCACGATGAAGATCGCGCCGACCTCGTCCGCGATGGCTTTGAGCGTCGCGAAATCGATGATGCGCGCGTAGGCGCTACTGCCGCCGATCAGGATGCGCGGGCGCTCGCGGCGTGCGACGTCGCGCACCTGGTCGTAGTCGATGCGGCCGGTGTCCTCGCGCACGCCGTAGTGCGTCGCCCGGAACAGCGTCCCCGAGAAGTTTACGGGCGCGCCGTGGGTCAGGTGGCCGCCGTGCGGCAGCGCCAGCCCGAGCAGCGTGTCGCCCGGCTTCGCCACCGCCAGGTACGCGGCCATGTTCGCCTGCGCCCCGGCGTGCGGCTGGACGTTCACGTGCTCCGCCTTGAACAGCGCCTTGGCTCGATCGATGGCGAGCTGCTCGACCTCGTCCACGATCTCGCAGCCGCCGTAATAGCGCTTTTTCGGCAGCCCTTCGGCGTACTTGTTCGTGAGCGCGGTGCCCATCGCCTCGAGCACCGCCACGGAGACGAAGTTCTCGCTCGCGATCAGCTCCAGCCCGTGCTCCTGCCGCTCCACCTCGCGGCGGATCAGCTGGAAGATGACCGGGTCCGCCTTGGCGAGCGGGGTGCGCCGATCGATCATGCGTCGATCTTCCCGACGCGCCGCTCGTGGCGCCCACCCTCGAATGCGGTGTCGAGCCACTTGTGCAGGATGTCCATCCCTTCCTCCTCGCTCACGAACCGCGACGGCAGCACGAGCACGTTCGCGTCATTGTGCTTGCGCGCCAGCTCCGCGATCTCCGGGCTCCACGCCACCGCCGCCCGCACCCGCGGAAACCGGTTGGCCACGAACGCCATGCCGGCCCCCGTCCCGCAGGTCAGCACGCCGCGCTTCACGGTGCCCTTGCTCACCGCCTCGGCCACCGGACGGCCGAAGTCGGGATAGTCGTCCGCCGGATCCATCGCCTTGGGCCCCGCGTCCACCGGCTCGTAGCCCAGCCGCTTCAGCTCGTCCACGAGCTTCTGCTTCAGCTGGAAGCCGGCATGGTCCGCGCCCACGTAGATCCGCTCAGACACCGCCGTCTCGCCGTTCAACCGCGGGGATAGAGCCCGCGGGCGACGATGATCCGCTGGATTTCGCTGGTGCCTTCATAGATCTCCGTCACCTTGGCGTCCCGGAACAGCTTCTCCACGGGAAAATCGCGCATGTAGCCGTAGCCGCCGAACAGCTGCACGGCCTGGGTCGTCACCCACATCGCGGCCTCGGAGGCGAACAGCTTGGCCATGCTCGCCTGCATGGTGGTGTCCTCGCCCCGGTCCCGGCGCGTCGCCACCGTGTGCGTCAGCGCGCGTGCCGCCTCGACCCGCGTCACCATGTCGGCGAGCTTGAACTGCACCCCCTGAAACTCGCGCAGGGGTCGGCCGAACTGCCGTCGCTCGGCGCAGTAGGCGACCGAGTACTCCAGTGCCCGACGCGCGATCCCGACCGCCTGTACCGCAATGCCCAGGCGTCCGGCGTCGAGGCCCTCCATCGCGTACCCGAACCCCTCGCCCTCATCCCCCAGGAGGTGGTCGGCCGGTAGCCGCACGTCCTCGAGCGCGAGCGACACGGTGTTCGAGGCCCGGAGGCCCATTTTATCCTCCGGCTTCCCCGGACGATAACCGGCGGCGTCGGTGGGCACAATAAACGCGCCAATCCCGCGCTCGGAGCGGGCCATCACCATCATCAGGTCGGCCGTGCCGCCGTTGGTGGCCCAGGCCTTCGCGCCCGACAGCACCCAGCGATCGCCGTCGCGCACCGCCCGCGTGGAGAGCGACGCGGCGTCGGAGCCGGACTCCGGCTCGGACAGCGCGAACCCGGCTAACAGCTCGCCGCGTGCCATCGCCTTGAGCCAGCGATTTTTTTGCGCGGGGCTGCCGTGGCGCGCGAGCATCGTCGTCGGAATGGCGTTGTGGATCGAGAGCGATACGGCGACGCTCGCGTCCGCGGCCGCGATCTCCTCGAGCGCCAGCAGGTAGGTGACAGTGTCCAGCCCCATCCCGTCATATTCTTCGGGCGCGCACATGCCGAGGAACCCGAGCCGGCCGAGCTCGTCGATCACCTCGCGGTCGAAGTGCGCCCGGCGGTCCCACTCCGCCGCGAACGGCTCAATTTTGGTGCGCGCGAATTCCCGCGCCAGCTCGACGATCTGACGCTGCGTCTCCGAGAGGCCTGGCGGCTCAATCGCGATAGACATAGAATCCGCGCCCGCTCTTCCGGCCCAGGCGCCCGGCCGCCACCATCGTCCGCAGCAGCGGCGCGGCCCGGTACTTGTCGTCCCCCAAGTCGCGGTGCAGCACCTCGAGGATCGCGAGACACACGTCGAGTCCGATCAGATCGGCGAGCGCCAACGGCCCGAGCGGATGGTTCATGCCCAGCTTCATCACCGTGTCGATCGCCTCCGCCGTCGCGACGCCCTCCATCACGCAGAAGATCGCCTCGTTGACCATCGGCATGAGCACGCGGTTCGATACGAACCCGGGCGCATCGTTCACCACGACCGGCGTCTTCCCCAGCGCCTTCACGACCTCCACAACATTCCCCACGGTCTCATCACGCGTCTCGAGCCCGCGAATCACCTCGACCAGCGGCATCACGGGGACCGGGTTCATGAAGTGCATCCCGATCACCTGGGAAGGGCGCTTGGTCTGGGCGGCGATCGTGGTGATCGAGATGGACGACGTATTGCTCGCGAGGATGGCCGTAGGCGGTGCCAGCCGGTCGAGGTCCGAGAAAATCCTGAACTTGACGTCGGGCTGCTCGGTCGCGGCTTCGATCACCAGCTCGGCATCCGCGACCGCGTCGAGGCTCATCGAGGTCCGGATCCGGGCCAGCGCCGCGTCGCGCTGCTCCGCCGTGACGGTCCCTTTCTTCACCTGTCGCTCGAAGTTCGTACGAATGACGGCGAGCACTCGCTCGAGCAGGCCGGGCGCGACGTCGATCAGCGTGGTGTCCCAGCCGTGCTGGGCGAATACGTGCGCGATGCCGTTCCCCATCGTGCCGGCGCCGACCACCGCGACACGGCTCATGCCGCAAACGAAACGCGCGCCGTCATAGACGCGCGCGCAGAGGACTCACCGCGGGCCGCAGGACGACGCCTGCGATGACCAGTTTCGCCAGGTCGCCGACCAGGAACGGCCACGTGCCGAGTCGCGCGGCGTCGTGCAGGCTGTGAGTGATGATCAGCAGCTGCGCCAGCCCGCCGAGGTGGATGAGCGCGAGGCCGACGAACACCGCGAGGGCAACGCGGGCCCAGCGGCGCCCGTCATCCACGAGCCCGCCGACGGCGTAGGCGGCGATCGGATAGGCGAGCAGGTATCCGCCGGTCGGACCGAACAGCCGGCCGACTCCGGGCGCGCCGAACGGCGTGAAGATCGGGAGGCCCGCGGCGCCGAGCGCGAGATACAAGAGCAGCGAGGCGGCGCCGAGCCGGGGCCCGAGCAGGCCGCCCACGAGCAGCACGGCCAGCGGCTGCAGCGTCAGCGGCACTGGGGTGCCGGGGAGCGGAATCGCGACCTGGGCCGCGATCGCGACGAGGGCGACGCCTGCGAGGACGGCGAGCGCGCGCCGCCCGGTGAGCGACGGGGCGGATACGCCGGCGGTCTGAGCCTGCATCAGAGCATCTCCACGCTGAGGGCCACTGCATTGCCGCCGCCCAGACACAGGGTGGCGAGGCCGGTCGTTTGTTTCCGATGCGATAAGGCGAACAAGAGCGTCGTGAGGATGCGCGCGCCGGAGGCGCCGATCGGGTGCCCGAGGGCAATGGCGCCCCCGTTCACGTTCACGCGGTCCCAGTCCCAGCCGAGGGCGCGCCCGTCGGCGATCGCCTGGACGGCGAATGCCTCGTTCGCCTCGATCAGATCGTAGTCGCCGATTTTCGTCTTGGCTTTCGCCATGAGATTCTGCACCGCGACGATGGGGGCGAAGAACAAATCCCTGGGCTCGCCGCCGGCGCTCGCGTAGGCGGTGACGCGGGCCAGCGGCTTGAGACCGTGCGCCTTCGCGAACGCGAGCGACGTGACGACGAGCGCGCTCGCGCCGTCGTTCAGGCCGGGTGCGTTGCCCGGTGTCACCGTGCCGTCCTTTTCGAACGACGGCTTGAGCGCCGCGAGCGCCTCGAGCGAGCTGTCCTTGCGAGGACCCTCGTCCTTCTCGATCACCGTCGGCCCCTTTTTCCCGGGAATCTCGACAGGGACCGTCTCCGCCTTGAAGCGGCACGCGTCCATGGCCGCTACGGCCTTTTGATGACTCGCGAGCGCGAAGGCATCCTGGTCGGCGCGCGACACGCCGGCCTTCTTGGCGGTGTACTCGGCGAGGTTGCCCATGTGGGTGTTCGAGAACGAGTCCCACAGCCCGTCATGGATCATGCCGTCGACGAGCTGGCTGTTGCCCGCCTTGATCCCGCCGCGCATCCCGTACACGTAGTGGGGCGCGTTCGACATCGATTCCATTCCGCCGGCCACGATGCACTGCTCGTCGCCCGCCCGGATCGCCTGGGCGGCGAGCATCACGGCCTTGAGTCCCGACCCGCAGACCTTGTTGATCGTGAGCGCCGGAACCGTTCCCGGGAGACCGGCGTGAATCGCCGCCTGACGGCCCGGCGCCTGGCCGACCCCGCCCTGGAGCACGTTCCCCATGATCACTTCCTCGACCGCGCCGGCCTCGATCCCGGCGCGGCGTACGGCCTCGCGAATCACCAGCGCGCCGAGTTTGGGCGCGGACAACGGTGAGAGGCCGCCCAGGTACTTGCCGATCGGGGTGCGCACGGCTGAGACAATGACGGGGGTGGTGCTATTGCTGTCGGGCATCTTCTCAAACTAACGGGACCAGGCTCCGGGTGCGAACCTCTTCTTGCAACTTCGCCACGAACTCAGCGAGGGGGAGCACTGTCTGCTTGTTCCCCGCTCCCCGTCCCCGGACGGCCACTGTGCCCGCATCGGCCTCGCGCTGCCCCACCACGGCCATGTACGGGATCTTCTGCACCTCGCCGTCGCGGATCCGGTAGTTGAGGGTCTCGTTACGCTCGTCGAGATGCGAGCGGATGCCCGCCGCGCGCAGCCGCTCGTGTAGCGCGCGCGCAGCGGGTGCCTGCGCGTCCGAGATGGGCAACACGCGGACCTGCTCGGGAGCAAGCCAGAGGGGGAACGCCCCCGCGAAGTGCTCGATCAGGAATCCGACGAACCGCTCCAGCGTGCCGTAGATCGCACGGTGGATCATGACCGGCTGATGCGGGCGGTTGTCCTCCCCCGTGTACTCCAGGCGGAAGCGCTCGGGGAGCTGGAAATCGAGCTGGATCGTGGATCCCTGCCACTCGCGGCCGATGGCGTCGTTGAACTTGACGTCGATCTTGGGACCGTAGAACGCGCCGCCGCCCTGGTCGATCCGGTACGTGAGGCCGCGCCGCTTCAGCGCCTGCTCGAGCGCCCGCTCCGCCGCCGTCCACAAGTCGTCGGAGCCGAGCTTCTTTTCCGGCCGCGTGGCGAGATCGAGCCGATAGCTCAACCCGAACGTCTTCCCGAGCACTAGCTCCACGATGTCGAGCAGCCGGAAGATTTCATCCTCGATCTGGTCCTCGCGCAGGAAAACGTGCGCGTCGTCCATGGTGAGGCCGCGCACGCGCAGCATCCCGTGCAGCGTCCCCGACCGCTCGTTGCGATACACGTTGGCGATCTCGGCGAGCCGGATCGGCAAGTCGCGGTAGCTGCGCTGCTGTGAAGCGTAAATGAGGATGTGCATCGGGCAGTTCATCGGCTTCACCCGATAGCGCACCTCCTCCGCCTCACCCTCCCCCGCCGCCATCGGGGGGAATTGATTCTCGGCGTACAGCGGCAGGTGACCGGAGCGCAGGAACAGCTGCTCGCGCGTCACGTGCGGCGTGTACACGAGCGAGTAGCCGCGCTCGAGGATCGTATCCTCGATAAAACGCCGCAGCTGGAACTGGAGCATGGCGCCCTTGGGATGCCAGAAGATCAGTCCCGGTCCCGTGTCCTCCTGGATCGAAAAGAGGTCGAGCTGCTTCCCCAGCACCCGATGGTCGCGCTTCTTGGCCTCCTCGAGGCGCCGCACGTAGCCCTCGAGGTCCTCCTTGGTGAACCAGGCGGTGCCGTAGATGCGCTGCAGCATCTGGCGGCGCTCGTCGCCGCGCCAGTACGCACCGGCGGCGTGCAGCAGCTTGAAGTGCTTGATCCGCCCGGTGCTCGGCACGTGGGGCCCGCGGCACAGGTCCACGAACGGGCCGTCGGTGTAGATCGAAATCACCTCGTCCGGACCGAGGTCCTCGATGCGCTCGAGCTTCAGCGGGTCGTCCTTGAAGCGCCGCTTCGCCTCCGCGCGGTCCACCTCCTCGCGCACGAACGGGTAGTCGGCCTTCACAACGTCCACCATCTTCTTTTCGATCGCCTCCAGATCCTCCGGCGCGAAGGGCCGTTCCACCTCGAAGTCGTAGTAGAACCCGTCCTCGATCGGTGGACCGAAGCCGATCTTCGCCTGGGGGAACAGTTGCCGCACGGCCGTCGCCAGGACGTGGGCCGAGGAGTGGCGCAGCACTTCGAGCGCCTGCGGATCCTTGTCCGTGAGGACGGTGACCTTCGCCCCGTCGGGCAGCGGGCGCGTCAGGTCCCACACGATGCCGTTCACGCGCACCGCGAGGGCCGCCTTCGCGAGCCCCGGTCCGATCGCCTTCGCGAGGTCGGCGCCGGTGGAGCCGGCGGGAACGCGTTTCTCGCTCCCGTCGGGGAGCGTGACACGGATTTCGGGAGGCATCAGGTCAGTTGGCCGGCTGACCGGTCGTCGCGGGAGTGCCCGTCATGGGCGGCACGCGCCGTCCGTCGCGGAAGTAGAGCGCGACGGTGAACAGGATCACCGCGGCGATCGCGAGCCAGCGCGCGATGCGGCTCGGCGCGAGCACCGGAGACTCGTCGGGCATGGGACGGTATTCTAGCAGGGCGACGGACCGTCGGACAGTCGGACCGCCCCACAGTCCGCCGCTTCTATATTAAGGAATGCCCGAGCCCCGCTTCGAGCTTCCGCCGCAATACGACCCGCACGCCGTCGAGCGCCCGCTGTACCGGCGCTGGCTCGAGCGCGGCGTGTTTACGGCCCGGGTGGACTCACCCAAGCCGCCGTACGTGATCGTGATCCCCCCGCCTAACGTCACGGCCGTGCTGCACATGGGCCAGGGGCTGAACAACGTGGCGCAGGACGTGCTCATCCGGTTCGAGCGGATGCGCGGCCGCGAAGCCCTGTGGCTCCCGGGCACCGACCACGCCGGGATCGCCACGCAGAACGTGGTGGAGCGCCTGATCGCGAAGGAGGGGAAGACCCGCTTCGACCTGGGCCGCGAGGCGTTCGTGGCGCGGGTCTGGGCGTTCGTGCGCGAGACCGGCCCCACCATTCTCGAGCAGCTCAAGATGATCGGCGCGTCGTGTGATTGGACCCGCACGCGGTTCACCCTCGACCCGGCCTACTCGCAGGCGGTGCGGGACGTGTTCGTGCGCCTGTGGGAAGAAGGGCTCATCTATCGGGGCCATCGGGTAATCCACTGGTGCCCGCGCTGCCTCACGGCGCTGTCGGACGAGGAGGCCGAATCGAAGGACATCGACGGCAAGCTGTACTACATCCGCTATCCCGTGGAGGGCGGCCCCAAGCCCTACCTCACGGTGGCCACCACGCGCCCCGAGACGCTGCTGGGCGACACGGCGGTGGCCGTGAATCCCAAGGATGCGCGCCATCGAGCCTTCGTCGGCAAGGTGGCCCGGTTGCCGATCATCGACCTGCCGGTGCCGATCCTCGCCGACGACGCGGTCGAGCCCGGGTTCGGGACGGGGTTCGTGAAGGTGACCCCGGCGCATGACGCGACGGATTTCGAGATCGGGCTGCGGCACAAGCTCGAGATGCCGCTGGTGATGACCGAGGACGCGCGGATGGAGCATCCGACCCGCGTGCCCAAGGCCCTCGCCGACCTCGACCGCTTCGACGCGCGCGAAAAGATCGTCGACATGCTCAAGGAGCGCGGCCTGCTCGAGAAGGTCGAGCCGCATCGGCATGCGGTACGCCACTGCTACCGCTGCGACTCGGTGGTGGAGCCGCGGCTGTCCGATCAGTGGTTCGTGAAGATGAAGCCACTCGCGGAGCCGGCGCTCCAGGCGTACCGGACCGGGGCCATTCGCCTCGTGCCCGAGCGGTGGGGCGCGACGTACGAGCACTGGATGGAAAACATCCGGGACTGGAATATCTCGCGGCAGCTGTGGTGGGGTCACCGCATCCCGGTGTTCACCTGCACCAAGTGCGCCCATCAATGGGCCGACCGCGAGGACCCGAAGGCCTGCCCCAAGTGCGGCGGGCCGGTCGAACAGGACCCCGACGTGCTCGACACGTGGTTCTCGTCCTGGCTGTGGCCGTTCGCGACGCTCGGGTGGCCGGACAAGACGGCCGATTTGGCCCGCTTCTATCCCGGGCATACGCTCGTCAGCGGCTCGGACATCCTGTTCTTCTGGGTCGCCCGGATGATCATGGCGGGCTACCACTTCAAGAGCGACAAGCCGTTCCACACTGTGTACCTCCACGGCATCGTGCGGGACACGCAGCATCGCAAGATGTCGAAGTCGCTGGGCAACGGCATCGACCCGCTCGACGTGGTCCGGAAGTTCGGCGCAGACGCGCTGCGCTGGACGACCATCGCCGGCGTGTCGCTCGGGTCGGACCTGGTCCTCGACCCCGACGACCTCGAGACGACGTTCGCGCCGGGGCGGAATTTCGCGAACAAGCTCTGGAACATCGGGCGCTTCATCCTGGCGCAGCTGCCGGAGCAGGTGCCGTCTATCGGAAACTTGGATCCGTCGCGACTCGCGCTGGCAGATCGATGGATTCTCGGCCAGGCCCACAAGACGATCGTGGCTGCCACGGAACAGCTCGAGACGTTCCGCCTCGACGAAGCCGCCAAGACCTGCTTCGAGTTCGCGTGGAGCGATCTCGCTGACTGGTACGTGGAGGCAGTCAAGCCGCGCCTCGCAGCGGCGACGTCGCCCTCCGCAGCAGCCCAGCGGGCGCCCGCTGCTTCGGGCGACGCCGCCGCTGCTCACGCCGTCCTGGCGTTCTGCTTCGACACCGTGCTCCGGCTGCTACATCCAGTCGTGCCTTTCATTACCGAAGAGTTGTGGCAGAAGCTTCCCGGCCGACAGCCCGAAGACCTTCTGGCGGTCGCAGCCTGGCCTACCGTGCCAGCCGCCTTGCCGAAGCTTCGGGCTGACTTCGAATTCGCGCGCGTTCAGGAGGCGATCTCCAGGATCCGGGCGATTCGCGCAGAATACCGCGTGCCTCCTAAGACGCGCGTTGCAGCCACTATCAAACCGAGAACGGAGCTGATCAGAGCTGCATTCGACGGAGAACGCGACACGATCATGCGTCTGGCCCAGCTTTCCGAGCTGCAGTTCGACGGCAGCTTGAGGGGCGCAGGTGCACACGCCGTGCTCGCGGACGGGAGCGAGCTGTTCGTCGCCCTGTCGGACGCGATCGACGTGCAGCAGGAGTGTCGGCGCCTGTCGGGCGAGCTGACCCGTCTCGAGCAACAGCTTGCGGGGCTCAGCACCAAGCTGGCCAACCAGCAATTCGTCGCGCGGGCGCCCGCCGAGGTGGTCGCCAAGGAGCGCGAGAAGGAGCGGGCGTGGCGAGACCAGCGGCAGGTGCTGGCCGACAAGCTCAAGTCGCTGGGCTGCTCCTGAGCGCCCTGGCGTTCGGCTGCGCGAGCCAGGGTCCGCCGCCGGGCGGCCCGCCCCGCACCACGCCCGCCGCCATCCTGCGCACGACACCTGAGTCGGGAGCGGTCGTGCCGGATTTCCGGGGCAAGGCCGTCGTCCAGTTCGACGAGGTGATCGACGAGACGCCCGGCGGCGCAGGTGGAGGAGGCGCTATCACCGGCCTGGCGCAGAAGGTCGTGTTGTCGCCGGTCGCGGGCGACGTCAAGGTGTCCTGGCACCGCAGCGCGATTCACATCCAGCCGGAGGAGGGGTGGAAGCCGAACCGCGTGTACCACCTCGAGCTGCTGCCCGGGATCGCGGACCTGCACCGCAACGTCACGAAGACCGGCACGACCATCGTCTTCTCGACCGGCGGCCCTCTGCCCGGGGCCGGGCTCAGCGGTACCGTGCTGCTGTGGGTCGAGCAGCGGCTGCTCGCCCAGGCCGTGATCCGGGCCGCCCCGCTCCCCGACACCGCCGCCTACGTCACGCTGACGGACTCCGCCGGAAACTTCCGGCTGCGGGAGATCCCTCCCGGGCGCTATCGCGTGTGGGCCCTGCAGGACCAGAACAACAACCGCCGCCTTGACCGGCGCGAGCTGTTCGACACGGTCACCGTCACGGTCGACTCGACGGCGAGTGTCGTGCTCTGGGCGTTCGTGCACGACACCGTCGGCCCGCGGATCCGCACCATCGAGTCGCTGGACTCGGCCACGCTCCGCATCAGCTTCTCGCAGCCGCTCGATCCGGCGCGGCCGCCCGATACGGCCGCGGTGCGCGTGTTCGCCCTGCCCGACACGGCGCCCGTCGGCGTGCGGGCGCTGTACCGGCCGGCGCAGTTCGATTCGCTACAGGCGCGGGCGCGAGCGGTGGCTGACTCGCTCAAGCGGCTGCAGGACACCACCGCCCGGCGAGATACGACGGCGCGCCGGGACAGCTTGCGCGCCCGAGCGGCGCCCCCCTCCGCAGCAGCCCAGCGGGCACCCAGAGCGCCGTCGACTTCCGACACTGCCGCAGCCAAGGTCGATACGGCCCGCGTGCGCAAGCTCCTGGCACAGCGTCCCGTGCCCTACGACCGGCTCGTCGTCCAAATCGCGCAGCCGCTCACCCCGGGTGCGAAGTACCTCGTGCGCGTGCGCGGGGCAATCAACCTGAGTGGCGTCGCCGGGGACGGTGTCGGGGTGATCGAGATCCCCGTGCGGAAACCCGCGCCCCGCGACTCGACGAAGGCCAAGACGCGATGAGCGACCCCCGTCGCCGCCTGCCCGCGGTGGACGCCCTGCTCGCCGAGGCCGATGTCGCCGCGCTCCTGACCGCACATCCACGGGGCCTCGTGGTGCGAGCCGTGCGGGACGCGATCGAGCACGCGCGCGCCGACGGCGGCCGCACACCGCCCGAGGGCTGGGGTGCGGCCGTCCGCGCGCGCGTGCAGCGCCTCGCCGCCCCGTCGCTGCGGCCGCTGATCAACGCCACCGGCGTGGTGCTGCACACCAACCTCGGCCGGGCGCCGCTGGCGCGCGTCGCCCGCGAAGCAATAACCCGCATTGCCGCGGGATACTCCAATCTGGAATACGACCTCGCGCAGGGGACCCGGGGCTCACGCCACACGCTGTGCCGGGACCTCCTGGTCGAATTAACGGGCGCCGAAGACGCCATCGTCGTGAACAACGCCGCCGGTGCCCTGCTCGTCGCCCTCTCGGCGCTGGCGCGCGACGGCGAAGCCATCGTGTCGCGCGGCGAGCTGGTCGAGATCGGAGGCGCGTTCCGGATCCCGGATATCATGGCCCGCTCGGGGGCCACCCTGGTCGAGGTAGGGACCACGAACCGCACGCACCTGACGGACTACGAAGCCGCGGTCACCGACCGCACCCGGCTGCTGCTCAAGGTCCATCGCTCGAATTTCCAGGTCACCGGCTTCACCGCCGAGGTGCCCGCGCACGAGATCGCCGGGGTCGCGCGCGCGCGGGGCGTCGCGAGCCTGTACGATCTCGGCAGCGGGCTCCTGGCCGACCTCTCGCCCTGGGGGCTCGCTGGCGAGCCCACCGTGGCCGAGGCGCTCGCGAGCGGCGTGGACGCCGTCGCCTTTTCGGGCGACAAGCTGCTCGGCGGCCCGCAGGCGGGGATCCTGCTGGGCACGCGAGTCGCAATCGCCGCGTGTCGCAAGGATCCGCTCGCGCGGGCGGTCAGGTCCGACAAGTTCACGCTGGCGGCGTTGGAGGCTACGCTGGCATTGTATCGGGAACCAGCGGCTAGCCGCCGCGAAATTCCCGTCCTCCGCATGCTTACCGAAGACGTCGAGCAAATTCGTCAACGTGCAGAGACGTTGCACAAAGACGTGGGCAGGGACTGCGAAATTGTCGAGGGCGAATCAGAAGTTGGCGGCGGATCTTTCCCGGGCGCCAAGTTGAAGACGTGGCTCCTCCGGCTCGATCCTGGTACCCGACCCCTGACGCCTGACACCCTGGCGGCGAGGTTGCGGGGAGGCACCCCTCCCATCATCGCCCGCATCGCCGACGATCGGGTCGTCCTCGATCCGCGCACCATCTTCCCTGACGAGCTGGAGAGCGTGGCGCGCGCGGTGCGGGCCGCGCTGGATGCCTGACGCCCGCGCGGCGGCCGGCCGCCGCGCCGTCTTTCTCGACCGCGACGGCACCATCGTGGAGGACCCGGGATTCCTGCACGAGCCCGGCAAGGTCCGTCTGCTCCCGGGCGCCGCCGAGGCGATTCACCAGTTGAACCAAGCGGGCTGGCTGGTGATCACCGCCTCCAACCAGTCGGGAATCGCGCGCGGCCTGTACGACACGGCGGCCTACAGCGCGGTGCAGCGCCGTCTGATGGAGCTGCTCGCGACACACGACGCCCGGCTCGACGCCGCGTACTTCTGCCCGCATCACCCCGAGTTCACCGGTCCATGCGAGTGCCGCAAGCCTGGGCTCAAGCTGTTTCGAGACGCGACGGCCGCATTCGGATTGGACCTGACGCAGTCCCGTTGGGTGGGAGACCGGCTGAGTGACGTCGCACCGGCGCGCAAGCTGGGCGGGCGCGCGCTGCTCGTGGAGACGGGGCACGGCGCGACGCACGTCGGGAAGGCGCGCGCGCTCGGCATTGCGGTCGTGCCCGACCTCGCCGCCGCCGCCGCCGAGATTGTGCGCGGCGGGTAGGGCCCGCAGATTGCTGGGCGCCATGGAGCCGTGGAGACTGGTCGCCCTGCTCGCGCTCAGCGCGAGCGCCCTCGCCGCGCAGGGGAAGCGAACGATCGCCGTGGGCGACACGGTACGCGACTCGCTGACGCGGCACGACGCCGTGCTTCCCGCGGAGAGCACCTACACGCAGCAGTGGCGGCTCGCGGGACGAGCGGGGCAGACCGTCACCATCGACCTCGCGGCGGACGCGTTCGACGCGTACGCCTTCCTGCTCGGCCCCGGCTTCGAGGGTGCGACGCCCCAGGACGATGACTCGGGCGGCCGCTGCAACGCCCGGCTTACCGTACGCCTGCCCCGAACGGGAGACTACTTCATCGTGGTGACGAGCAGCGAGCGATTCGCGACCGGGGCGTTCACACTCAGCGTCGTCCCCGGAACGAAGCCTCGCTCGCTCGCCCCTTGCGATAAGTGACGCCGGTTCCGGTGGCCGTGCTCGTCTCGGGCGGCGGCACGAACCTCCAGGCGCTGCTCGATGCACTGCGCGACTCAGCCGTCGCACGGGTCGCGCGCGTGGTCGCGAGCGCCGCCGGCGCGGGCGCGCTCGAGCGGGCGCGGCGGGCGGGGGTCCCTACGGTCGTGCTCACGGACCCCGAGGATCCCGCCGAGCTCGTGACCGCTACCGGCGACGCGCGGCTCGTCGTACTCGCGGGATACGTGAAGCGCATTCCCCCCGCAGCGGTCGCGCGGCTTCGCTGGCGCGTGATTAATATCCATCCGGCGTTGCTCCCCGCGTTCGGCGGCCCCGGGATGTACGGCCGCCGCGTCCACGAAGCCGTGCTCGCGAGCGGCGCCACGCTCTCGGGAGCGACCGTCCACTACGTGGACGAGGAGTATGACCGGGGTCCGATCATCGCGCAGTGGCCCGTGCCCGTCCGTCCGCACGACACGCCGGAGACGCTCGCCGCGCGCGTGCTGGAAGTGGAGCATCGGTTGCTGCCGCACGTCGTGTTGGAGCTGGCGCGGCTGGGCGTACCAGAGGAGCCGGTGCGGCTGGTCCAGAGTGGGTCCGGTTTCGTGGTAGGTGACCAACCTTCAGTGAGATTCCGAGATGAGCGATAGATCGAGACGTCTCAGCGTGCTCGCGCTTCTTCTGTCCGCCCTTCCGCCGGTCCGCCTGTCCGCCCAAGGCGACGTGGATCGCCTCGCGGTCCGGTTCGCCTCCATGACCGCCGTCACCGGTCTCGAGCAGGCCATGGCCGACTCGCTCCGGGTGATGCTCCCCGGCAGCGTGCGCGATCGAGCGGGCAACGTGACGCTCACGCTAGGTCAGGGCTCCCCCAAGCGCCTCTGCACCTGTCCGCTCGACGAAGTCGGCTACGTCGTGGGCAACATCCTGCCCGAAGGGTTCCTGCTGTTGCGGCGTGTGGGAGGTGGGGGGGCGGGCCGTACCGTGTCGCCGCTGCTCGATCAGCAGCTCGAGGGGCACCGCGTGACCGTGTTTGGAACCCGCGGCGCGGTGGCCGGCGTCGTCGCCGTGAAGTCGACGCACCTGACGCGCGGCCGCGTGGGGCCCGCGGGGGGCGCGCCCGATCCCGTCTTCACGGTGGACAACGCCTACGTGGACGTGGGCGCGACCTCCACGGCCGAGGTACAGGGTCTCGGGATCGCGGTGCTCGCGCCCGTGTCGCTCGCCAAGCGGCCGCACCTGTACGGTGAGCGGCTGCTCGCCGCCCCGTCCGCGGGACGGCGCGCTGCCTGTGCCGCGCTCGCCGCGGCGGTGCAGTCGAAGCCAAACGTGAAGGGCACGGTCGTCGTCGCCTTCACGGTACAGAGCCTCTACGCGAGCGACGCCGGCCTCGCGAGCGTGAAAGCACTGCTCGGGCCGTTCGACGACATCAAGACCGCGGTGCTGCCGGCGCGCTACGCGGACACGGCGGTGGAGACCGTGGCCCTGGGCGACGCGGACAGGCTCGTCCGGGAAATCGCGCAATGGATGGAGGGACGATGAAAACGGTCACAGGCTGCGTGCTGGCGCTGCTTCTTCTGTCCGCCGGTCCGCCTGTCCGCCTGTCCGCCCAAGATTCCACGCGAATCTCCGAGGCGCAGGCCGTCCTCGCCCCGCTCGTGGAATCCTACGGCGTCTCCGGCACCGAGGGCCCGGTGCGGGAGACGGTGAAGCGACTCCTGCCGGCGTGGGCCACGCCCTCGACCGACACCGCGGGCAACCTGTGGGTGCGGGTCGGCCAGGGTAACCCGGTGGTCGTGTTCGTCGCGCACCTGGACGAAATCGGCTTCCGGGTGACCGGGACCCGCGACGACGGCACGCTCGAGCTCGAGACCCGCGGCGGATTCATCTTGTCCCTGTTCGAGGCACAACCGGCGCTGGTGCATACAGACAAGGGCATCGTCGCCGGGGTCTTCCTGCCGCGCGACTCCGGTTTCACGCGCCACACCCCTCCGCCGTTCCGTGTCAGCGTGGGCACCGCTTCACGGGCGGCCACCCTGGCTCGGGGTGTAGGCCCCGGGGCGACGGTGACGATGCCGAAGCAGTACGTGCGCCTGGCCGGCACCCGGGCGACGGGCCGGTCGTTCGACGACCGCGTCGGCTCGACGGCACAGCTCCTCGCGCTGCGGCACCTGGACCGTGCGGCGCTCAAGCACCAGGTGATTTTCATCTGGAGCGCGCGCGAAGAGATCGGGCTCGAGGGAGCGGCGGCGGCGGCCGCGTCGCTCGGCACGACGCCGCGACGCGTCCACGCGATCGACACGTTCGTGTCGGCGGACTCGCCGCTCGAGCTCCCGAACTTCGCCGTGGCGCCGATCGGGCAGGGGGCGGTGGCGCGGGCGCTCGACAACTCGTCCATCACGCCCCCCGCCTACGTGGACTCCCTGGTCCAGGTGGCGCGGGCGCACGGCGTCGCGCTGCAAATCGGCAGCACCAACGGCGGCAACGACGGATCCAAATTCACCCCGTACGGTGTGGTGGACGTCGCCATCGGCTGGCCGCTGCGCTACTCCCATTCCCCCGCCGAGGTGATCGACCTGAAGGACGTGGTGAGCCTCGCCGACATCATCCGGGCCGTGGCCGAGACCTGGTGAAGGCCCGAGCCCTGCTGTCGGTGTCGGACAAGCGCGGCATCGTGGAGCTGGCGCGCGAGCTGGTCGCGCTCGGCTGGGAGATCGTCTCCACCGGTGGCACCGCGGAGGCGCTGCGCCAGGCGGGCATCCCCGTGATCCCGATCGAGCAGGTGACGGGATTCCCCGAGATGATGGATGGTCGCGTGAAGACGCTGCACCCCAAGGTGCACGGCGGCCTGCTCGCCCGCCGCGCCCATCCCGGGGATCGCGCCGCGCTCGCCGAGCACGGCATCACGCCGATCGACCTGGTCGTCGTCAACCTCTATCCGTTCCGCGAGACGGTCGCGAAGCCCGGCGTCACCTTCGAGCAGGCGATCGAGCAGATCGATATCGGCGGCCCCTCGATGCTCCGCTCGGCCGCGAAGAATCACCAGGACGTGTTCGTTGTGGTGGACCCGGGCGACTATTCCCGGGTCGTCGCTGCGTTGAAGGGGGAAGGCCTGACCCCGGGCACAAGCCCGGGATTGCGGCGTGAGCTTGCTACGAAGGTTTTCGCGCACACAGCCGCGTACGACGCCGCGATCCACGGTTACCTCACCAAGGACGCGCCCGGATGGCCCGAGCGGATCACGCTCGTGCTGGAGCGCCGCCAGGAGCTCCGCTACGGGGAGAACCCGCACCAGGCCGCGGCGCTGTACGCGACTGCGGAGCCCGGTATCGGCGACCTGGAGCAGCTCTCCGGAAAAGAGCTGTCGTTCAACAATCTGCTGGACCTGGACGCGGGGCTGCTGGCGGTCGCGCCCTGGAGCTCGCGCGGTCCGGACCGCGCCGCATGCGCCATCATCAAGCACACCACGCCGTGTGGCATCGCGTTGGGCCGCTCAGCGCGCGAGGCATACGAGCGCGCCCTCGCCACGGATCGAACGTCCGCGTTCGGATCGGTGATCGCCTTCAACGTGGCGGTGGACCGCGCGGCGGCGGAGGCAATGCGGGAGCTGTTCGTCGAGGTGGTGGTGGCACCCGCGTTCGCGGACGACGCCATCGCTGTGTTCCGGGAGAAGAAGAACCTGCGCGTGGTGCGGCTCCCGGCCGGAGAGGCCGCCGGTTGGGACTGGAAGCGGATTCGGGGCGGGTTCCTCGCGCAGCAGCGCTCCCACGTCGCGCAGGTGATGGATGAAACCGGCTGGAAGGTCGTGACCAAGAGGCCGCCGGGCGACGTCGAGTGGCGCGACCTGCGCTTCGCCTGGGGCGCCGTGGGAGCGGTCAAGTCGAACGCGATCCTGCTGGCCCGTGGCGAGGCCGCGCTCGGGATCGGCGCGGGGCAGACGTCGCGCGTGGACGCATCGTTCCTGGCGATCCACAAGGCGCGCCAGCAGGGTCACGATCCCAAGGGCGCCGTGTTAGCTTCCGACGCGTTCTTTCCCTTCGCGGACGGGGTAGAAGAAGCCGCGCGGGCGGGCGTGCGCGCGATCATCCAGCCGGGCGGCTCGGTGAAGGACGCCGAGGTCGTGGCGGCGGCCGATGCGGCGGACCTGGCGATGGTGTTCACCGGCATTCGACAGTTCAGGCACTAACCCGCGACCAACGCATGACCGACCAACAGACCCCGGACATCGCCGCCGAGCGGCCTCCCTATCTGCTCGCGAGTATCGTGGCCCTGGGCGCCCTTGCGCTGTACGTCCTGACGCTCGCGCCCACCACCCAGTATTGGGATGCTTCCGAGTACATCACCGCCGCACACGCTCTGGGAATTCCTCACCCGCCAGGAAGTCCGTTGTTCGTCATTCTGGCGCACGTGTGGGGGCTGCTCCCGTTGGGAGCCGACTACGCGCGACGCATCAACGTCTTCGCTGCCGCGACGAGCGCGGCCACGGCGGGTCTGTGGTTTCTCATCGGCGAGCGCTGGTTGCGAGCCATCGTGGCAGCGGCCCCGCGGCGGCGGCTGGTCGCGGCCGCGGGAGCCGTGGTCGGCGCCACGACGTTCAGTGTGTGGAACCAGTCGGTGGTCAATGAGAAGGTCTATACCCTGAGCGTCCTGACGATCGCTCTGGTGCTGTGCCTCGTGGTGCGGTGGGGGGACCAGCCGGTGAGCACCCGGCGCGATCACCATCTGGTCCTCATCGTGTATCTGCTGGCGCTCACGGCGACCAACCATCTGATGGGCGTCCTCGCGGCCCCGGCGGTGCTCCTGTATGTGCTGCTCACCGATCCGCGCGCGCTCGTCCGTCCCCGGTTCCTCGTTGCGGCGGCGCTCGTGGTGGCAGTCGGGCTGAGCGTCAACCTCTTCATTCCGATTCGGGCGCACTTCGACCCGTATCTCAACCAGGGTGAGGCGACCACCTGGCCGGCGCTCAAGGCCGTGCTGGCGCGCGATCAGTTCGGTAAGCCGTCGGTGCTCGACAACCCGATGTATCCGCCCGGCCCCGACAACCCCGGGCATTCGCTGGTCCTGTACGGGCAACAGCTGCTGAACTACGTGCAGTATTTCACCTGGCAATTCGGCCGGGACTGGTTCCCCGGGATCGGGCGAGCGTTGGCAGTGCTGTTCGGCGCGGTGGGGCTTATCGGGGCGCGGCGCCATTGGCGAACCGATCGCCGCGCGGCCGTCGCCATGACGACCCTGATACTGACCCTCACCGTGGCACTCGTTTTCTATCTCAACTTCAAGTGGGGTTATTCGCAGGCGTTCAACGGTCCGGGGCTTGAGCACGAGGTGCGCGAGCGAGACTACTTCTTTATAGCGTCGTTCGCCGCGTGGGGCGTGTGGGTCGGGATGGGACTCGCAACCCTGATGCAGTGGATCGAGGAGGTCCGCGTCGCGCGAGCGGCGGCGGCACCCGTGAGAGTCTGGGCGCCGTCAGCACTCGTGCTGCTGCTCGCGCTCGTCCCACTCGCGGCCAACCGACTCACCGCGCCCCGCAACGGCGAAACCCTGGCCCGTGACTACGCCCACGACCTGCTGCAGTCGGTGGACCCCTACGCGATCCTGGTGACCGCGGGCGACAATGACACCTTCCCGCTGTGGTACGCGCAGGAGGTCGAGGGCGTCCGCAAGGACGTGAGCGTGCTCGTGCTGTCGCTCGCGAACACCGGTTGGTATCTTCGGCAGTTGCAGCGGCGAGCGCCGGTGACATTCGATCCGGGCGCTGCACCGGAATTGTACCGCGGCCGCGTTTGGCCACGCCCGACCACACCCTGGATGAGCCGGTACTATTTGGGCGACGCCGCCGACACGCTACCGGACTATTTGCCGCTGATGCAGCCGGCCAGCGGCTATCTCGGGCCGATCGCGGTCGCGCTCGACCCCGCCAGGCTCGGACGCCCGTATCTGATGCGCTCGGACCTGGCGGTGCTGCAGATCATCAAGGATGAGCTGGGCAAGCGGCCGATCTACTTCTCCACCTCGACAGGCGGTTACGCAGACCAGCTTGGGCTCTCTCCCTATCTCGTCACCGAAGGACTGGTGCGCCGTGTCCTATCCGGCCCCGTAACAGCGAACGCGAGCGTGCGCCTGTTGGAAGGACGGGGCTTCGTGAACGTGCCACGGTCGGCAGCGCTGCTGTTCGAGGTGTACCGCGGCGGTGAGACGGCCGCTCGGCCGCGGCCGCGCGGCTGGGTCGACGTGCCGTCGCAGAGCGGGCTGTTGGGATACGTCTTCGCGTACGACACGATGGCGGCGGCATTGCGCGAGAGCGATCCGGCCCGCGCCGCACGGGCGGTCGCGTTGCGGGATGCGATCCTGGCCAACACGACATACGCG